>OLQH01000191.1_pt1 | contig 72425 bp, 79 predicted proteins | sample 1672671 | NCBI WGS metagenome assembly OLQH01 (sample SAMEA3136712, study PRJEB25190) | human gut metagenome
ATATGCTACTCCTATAGATTCTAAGCCCTGAGTATATTATATATATTAATATATATAGAGCGATACAGAATGAGCATACAAGATATTGTATAAATGATAATTAAAAAAGTTATTGACAAAGTGCAAGGCGTAGTGTTAATGTAATAGCAGAGAATAAAATATAAGCCGCAAGAGCAAGGGCTCTCGTGACCGGCTTGAGATGTCGTGAAAAGCATCCGATGCGTGTAAAAGCGTATTGGGTGCTTATTTTTTTTGAGAAAGTGAGGTGCGAATATATGCAGAATATCGAAATACAGGAAGTAAATACAACAGCAGAAAGAACAGAAGTATATGCAAATGATATAGAGATGTATTTAAGTCAATACTGTATAGATCACGAGATTAAACACAAAGATTTGTACACAATAGATCAGAGTAGATGGAACAGTGTATTATTATATATTTACAAGCATGTATTTAAACCTACGGTAAACAATAACCCAAATAATAGATACAACGGTAAATCTAATATAGATTATAGCAATAGAGAGTTATTAAACAATGTATGCGATATATATATAAATCTATGTTATGAGTACAGCAAAGAAGTATCTATTATGGGATTTAGTAAGCTAACAGGAATACATAAAGATACGTTGTATGATTGGCTAAATAACAGGGGAGCTGAGTCCGGTTCGTCCGACCTAGTGCAAAAACTTAACGACGAGAGAGAGGAAAGTTTAAGCGTCAGATTGGTGTCAGGCAAAGGAAATCCGGTCGGCATTTTGGGAATTTTGAATAGGCATTACGGCTGGAATATGGGACAGCCAAGAGGGCAAGAGCAGAAACAGCAAGCACCGAACATTCCGCAGATGGAACAGAAGTATCTGCAAGACCAAGGCAACAAGCCACAACTTCCACAGTTTCCTGAGCCTTAGTAGAGATACAATAGAGAGTATTGTCAGACAATTATTGCAAAGTGTGTGTTATTAATTAGATTAAAACTATATGTAGTCAAAAATAAGATGGTAACACAATATATAGTACATCATGTATAAAAGAAACAGTTATTTCTCGTATAGATACATATGTTCGACTTAAAAGTATCGTGAGATCAGCTAATTTTAGAGTTTTAAATTGTACCCACCCAGGGGGTATGTGAGAAGGACCCCACCCGGTGCCAAGTGAGTGCCCCAAGGTAATAAAAAATAAAAAGAGGTCACTCATGTAACAATGTTTCAGCAGTTAGAGAGGTTTATGGTAATGATTACAAAATATTCATTCAGTTGCAGCAAATGCGGAAAAGAATTTCAGATATTCGGTCACTGGTATAATCAAATGCTCATGCATTGGTTTTTAGATTACAAGTATATGTGGCATTGTATCTTGAAACATAATCATTACAAGTTTTCAAGAAAGAGATTGATATACTTTTTGAAAATTCACATTTCATTTATTCCGCTGTTTGTTTTGCAGATTTTGGATATACTGGCAGAACCATTTAGGAGACTGTAGGACAAATAAGATGTTAATCAGAGACTATGTTTTTAAAGAGATTGGAACACTTGAAAAAGAATTATATGAAATTGTAGTAAATGAGTGACATGTAGAAGAGAAAGAAGAAGATGGGAACAGTCGTCATACTGACAGATTTAGTTCAACATAATTCGTGATGTGTCGGAATAGGTAGACGATTACAAAGAGGTAGATTGATAAGAGTATTGCCAAGTTGTAAGTGGCGAGTGAATATCCATAACAAGCAGTAATATCTTCTCAGAAATCAATTATGTATGGTGCAAATCCATACCATCGCATTCGACGTAGGTTGACATATTGGTGAACTCCTTCACCCCATAGCGGAATGCTGTTAAGAACCGTCGCAAGGTTCGTGGGGATTCGTACGGAAATCCTAGGCAATTCAGTACGATGCTTGCCCGGAACAATTAATTAGGGCCTGAACTTGCATACTTCATGTGAAGCCCAGAGATGGCGTATGCACGAATGTAAAGTTGTGGGTAAGAGCGTGATTTAATCTTCACTCTAAAAATGAGACAAAAACCCAATAGTGTCAAGCATGGCACGAAAAATACGAATGCAAGCCTGGAAGACAGGCTTTGGGAGAAAAGGCGCTGCTGGTTGTGCGTTAGCGGACTGTAAATCTGTTCCCAAGTGATAAACATCGGAGGTTCAATTCCTCCTTCTCCCATTTGGTTGCTGAAAGTTTAGTGTAAGGTGAGTAAGAAATGATATTTTGCGCGAGTGTGATTACCGAGCTTATATCGTGAAATATCTATCGTGAAAGAGTATATCTGAAAGTCTTTTAGTAGCTAATAAGTGAACGTGCTGTCATAGGCAATGAAGTATGGTTCTACCAAATAGAAAAATAATGGGGAATAATTCAGTGGCAGAAGATGCGTCTTATAAGCGGATTGTCGTGGGTTCGATTCCCACTTCCCCGATTTTATGCCGTATTCCCATAATGGTATTGGAACAGATTGCTAATCTGTCGGTCGTTAATTCGGCTTGTAGGTTCGAATCCTACACACGGCGTTTTGGAACATTAGCTCAGTTGGTAGAGCAATCGGCTGTTAACCGATAAGTCATAGGTTCGATTCCTATATGTTCCGTTTGGTACTTTGATAATTGAATATTGATGGTTGGAGTGGTATAATATGTCCATATAAAAATTAGGATGTATCGCTCATGGAAATGGCATTTAATATGGAAAACGTAGAAATTGGAGAGACGGAAAATCATTTGATATTTAAGGGATATGTTCCGTCTTTAAGTAATTTCTACTTGTATACATTTGACTTTGCCGGAGTTGATTTAATGACGTCTGCTTCGCTGACCGATAAGCAAATAAAGAGATTACGAGATGAATTGGTAAAAGAATATGGATATGCACCTTTTAATGAAATAGAGGCGGAGAAAATATTAGGAAGAGGAAAGCAATACAGAATAAAACAATAATAATGAATTCCAACCATCAATATTCGGTGGTTGGTTTTTTATTGCCAGAAAGTGAGGAATTATGGACTGTCAAAATAAGAATTGTAAATATTATCAGAAAAAAGAGAAGGACTATCGTTTCGCTGGATTTTATATGGTTGGGGCTGGCGGATATTGTAAGCGTGGTTATTGCGAAAAACAGTTTCGAAGAAAAAAAGAGGTAGACATGGTATGAAGTCAATAAGTTTTAAAGAACAGAATAGCTTATTTGTAGCAGAAGGATGTGATAATCTTCCAGCTTGCAAGCAATATAACGAGCAATTTCAAACAGACGAAGTAATTTCTTGTTGGGAATTCACAGATGATGAACTGGTGCAGATTCTGAAAGAGATAAAGGCAGGGAAACGCCCACAGATTTTCTTGTCAGTAATCGGCGGTCAGCCGCCGATTGCGTTGTTTATGAGGAGCGACAATCATGCAGGGAATGATTAAAGATGGATGGTATTATTGTCCGCATGGACATAAAACGTCACAGAGAATAGAAAAAGATACCAATGCTGAGAATATGCCGATATGGTGTAAACATTGCAAAAGAGCGTATTATCCTAGGATAAAAAAGGGAGTATTACAGAAATGATTTTGTTAAAAACAATAGGAGTGCTTGGGTTGATTGCATTTGTCCTGATGCTATGCACTATTGCAGGATTTGGATTGGCGCATACTGTTGTTGGGATCCTAATTGGGATGAATGATGGAGACGAAGGGCTGAATCAATACGATGATGTAGTATGGAAAGAAAAATTAGGATTTAAAAAGTTATTTAGAAGCAAAAGAAATAAAGAGCCAGAGCCAAAGAGCCAGAGCCGATGATTTGTAGATAATGCTACAGATTGTCGGCTTATTTTTGTTTAAGGAGAGAAGATAATTGATTTCGGGAAGAAATAGGAGAATCATAAATGCAATACAAAAACTGAATCCGGAATATGAAACCCTGAATGACCTTTTCGGAATGGCAAGAGCTGTTTTTGAAGAGGACGATATGGAACTTCCATATGCTTTGAAGTTGACAAAGTATGTGAAAGATATGATTTCCTACCTGCCGTCATCTAATTCCTTGAATGAATTATACTGGAATATTTTGTTGTGGGAAGCTCCGTATCATTTTGAAAGTTTCTTGCTTTATATGGAGAAGAACAGACCGTTCAAGAAAAAGTTTTATGAACCGAGAGCAAAAACATTAAAAATTGTCGTGGATGATTTGCAAGATTTAGAAAATGGTGTAATTGAATTTTATGGATTGTCAATGCCACCTCGAGTAGGAAAGAGCACTATCTGCATTTTCTTTTTCGCATGGATCTGTGGAAGGCATCCATCAAGCCATAATGCTATGAGTGGACACAGTGGGATTCTAGCGGATAGATTCTACAACGATATAATCAAGCTCACCGAAAACGAAGAATACACATTCCATGAAATATTCCCCGATGTTAATTTGGCTAGTAAGTCATCTGAGAAAAATGAATTATTCTATGATGAAGTTGAAAGTTTTGCGACTGTAACTTGTCGTGGTATTGATGGAACATGGACAGGTGCGGTTGATATAAGTGCTGATGGATATTTATATGTGGACGACTTGGTTCGTGATCGTAAAGAATCTTTAAGCCCGCGAAGACTTGAAGGAAGATATCAAGATTATTTGAATATTCTTGTTGACCGTAAAAATGACGGTTCAAAAGAATTGATGGTAGGAACCCGTTGGAATGTAATGGACCCGTTAGGAAGAGTAGAAAAAGAATATAAAGGCGATCCGCGATATAGATTCCGTAAAATTCCGGCATTAAATGAAAAAGGAGAATCTAATTTTGACTATCCAGTAAAAGGTTTCTCTACTCAATATTATTTGGATATGAAGAAAAAACTTGATAAGAATGAATGGGAAGCAAAATTTATGCAGCGACCGTTTGTCAGAGAGGGATTACTTTTCCCACCGGATAGCTTGAGATATTACAACGGTATTCTTCCTGAAGGAGACCATCGAGTAGCATCTGCTTGTGATGTTGCGTGGGGCGGTGGAGATAGTTTATCAATGCCGATTGGTTATGAATATGAAAATGGAGACGTGTATATTCCGGCATGGATTTTTAATAAAGGGAAGAAAGAAGTTACATTACCGCTTGTTATTGGAAAAATTATGGGCGAAAAAATTAGACAGATTCAGTTCGAAGCTAATAATGGCGGTGATATGTATCGAAAGTATGTCGATGAAAAGCTACAAGAAATGGGATATAAGTGTAGTACCACAGATAAGAAAGCTCCGGGCAATTTAGAGAAAATGTCAAAAATCATTGCATATTCGGGATATATACAGCAACATTTTATTTTTTTAGAGCCTGAATTGCAGAACGAAGAATACAGTGAGGCAATGGATGAACTTTGTATGACTGTTCAAATAGGACAAAATGAACATGATGACGCAGCTGACGGTTTGACGCAACTTGCAATGGCACTTGAAGGAGAGCTATACGCACAATGCGAGGCAATGGAAAGACCATTTTAGGAGGGAATATGACTACAAAGGAATATTTGAAACAAATTCAAAATTTGGAGCGGAAAATAAAAAATAAAACAAAAGAAATGTTTGAAATGCGTATGCTCGCAAGTAGTATTTCAATTTCAAATGATGCAGATAGAGTGCAAAGTTCCGGAAGTAAAGATAAATTAGGAGATTCAGTTGCAAAAATTGTAGACTTGGAAAAACAAATTTCTGAAATTATAGAAGAGTACGCGAGAAAAAGACAAGAAATTATTCAGCAAATTGATATGATGTCTGAAATGAACTATTATGACGTTTTATACGAAAGATATGTAAATGGTGCTAGCTTTGATTGCATATCCAATAGTATGGGTTATTGCACAAGACAAGTGCTAAGAATACATGGGAAAGCTCTTTTAGAATTTGAGAAAATATATGGTGAGAACTATCTTGTCATGTAATGTCATTGAATGTCACTATCATCTTATGATAATGTTATAATGTAAAAACGCGAAATACATAGAGCCATGCAAGAGTTTCTTGTGTGGCTTTTTTATTGCGGAAAGTTGGTGATATCGTGGCAAGTTTAAGGCATGAAAATAAAAAGGTATTTCATAAAGTATGTGGCGGTGTGTACGGACGCAAAGTTATTCATACTAACAAAAAAGAAGTGAATAAAGACAATGTGTTAGATATTTTTGAAAAAGCTATCGAGATACATAATCAGAATCGAAGAGAGATTGACTATCTGTATCATTACGTTGCGGGAGACCAACCAGCATTATATAGAGTTAAAGATGTAAGAGCTGAAATCAAGAATGATATTGTTGAGAATCATGCGTTAGAAATTGTCCGATTTATGACTGCACAGACTTATGGAGAGCCTATTCAATACGTGAGCATGAAAGGTAAGGAAAGCCTATCGAAAGAAATTGACAAGATAAATGATTACATGAGAGCGATTGACAAATCGTATTATGACGTACTGATTGGTGATTGGCAAAGCACATGCGGAACTGCATATAGGGAAATATGGAGTAAGAAAAAAGGCGATTATGAAGATGGCGAGCCGGCAATGAGAATTGATGTGGTAGACCCAAGAGATAATTTCATTGTTTATTATTCCGGCAGAGGACATGAGCCTTTAGCTTCTTTTTCAAGATGTTATGATGAAAAAGACGAGGAATATTGGCTATGCACTACCAAGAAGAGAGTGTTTGAAATCAAAAATGATGAAGTTGTAGCGGACGATCCGAATGGACATGGAAAAATACTGTTGGTAGAGTATCCAAATAATGTCCGTAGACTGTCAGATGTAGAAATTGTAATTACAATGCTTGATTCAATCAATAAGATTCAATCTAACAGAGTTGATGGGATTGAGCAGTTTGTTCAGTCCTTTATTAAGTTCGTGAATTGCGAGATTGATGAAAATACATTCTTGAAGATGTGCAAGATTGGAGCATTGAAAGTAAAAACAGTAAATGCATCAATGCCGGCTGATGTTGGAATGGTTTCTTCGCAGTTGGATCAGCAGCAGACGCAAGTTTCAAAAGATGATTTGTATAAAAATATGCTTATCATTGAGGGAATGCCTAGTCGGGAACAGAATACCGGTGGAGATACAGGACAAGCTGTTTATTTGCGTAATGGTTGGGATTTTGCAGAGCAGAGAGCAAGAATTGATGAACCAGTAATAATCAAGGCTGAAAAAGAGTTTTTACGGATTGCCCTCAATATTTTAAAAACAAAACAACAAATATCAAATGACATAAATGTTACTGATATAGATGTTAAAATCACTAGAAATAACACTGACAATATGCTTGTCAAAGCACAGGCATTAATCTATCTATTAGAGAAAGGAATTCATCCTAAGATAGCTATTCGCACAGTAGGTTTGTGGAGTGACCCCGAAAAAGTATACATTGAGAGCAAGCCATATTTGGATGCGAAATACAATGAAACTGAGGGAATGAAGAAGAAATTAGAAGTATTCGTTCAGTGTTTGAACGCCGGATTTAGTGTACAAGAATCAGGCGAGAAATCAGGGCTAGATATTTCCAATGCAAGCAATTCAAACTTCTCAAAATGGGATTACAACCAAAGTGAGGAGTGATAGTTAGTGTATGAATTTATAGATGGCTCAATTAGCAAATTAAAAAGAAGAACGCAAATTGCTTTTAATAATTCTCGTTTGGAATTGCTGAAATCTGATGAATTAAACCTATTGCAAGTCAAGAAAGAAACGAACAGGCTGTATAAAAAGCTCAGAGAAGAAAGTGAAAAGTTTTTGAAAGAATTGTTGGAAGATTTGTCGGATAGGCTTCATTTTAATAAAGATGAATTTCCTTTAGAGTATTTTTTAGAAGCAATTAGTCCTGTTCTTTTATATTCATTCAATACAGAGACAGAACGAAAGAAATCAAGGCATTTTGAGTCGATTGTTGCAATTAGTGACATGAGCGACCCGAAAGCATTGGAAGAGCAGAAGAAAGAAACACGGTACTGGAATACGCAAGTAGAAGAAACTGCTGTAGATATTGAACGAGAAGTTTTCATTCAGTCAGCTAAGAAACGAGGAGTGAAAAAGGTTCAATGGATAACAAGAGAAGATGGCAAGGTCTGTGAGTGTTGTGGCGATTTAGACGGTAAAGTGTTTGAAATCGACAATATTCCACATAGACCACACATTGGTTGTAGATGTTGGTTGAAAGAGGTTGTATGATGATGTGCGGGAAAATAGAAAAGAAACAAAGGAGTCGTGATGACCCAAAAGAAAAGAAAAAGAGAAAGCCAGTTTATTTGAAAGATAGAAAAACTTCAAGCGGTGTAACGTTTTTGGGTTAGCTATCTTTTTTATTTTATTGCAAGTCCGAGCGTAAGAGGACAGGAATTGTGCGGAGCGACCCGCGTCAACAAAGTGTAGATTCTGAAAGAAAGGAAGATTAAAAATGACAAGAGATGATATTAGAGGACAGTTTCCAGATGCGACAGAAGAACAGATTACAGCACTTCTGAACATTAATGGAGCTGATCTAAACAATGCAAAGAAAAACAATGTAGACCCAGCAACTTTGAAGAAGCTACAAGAAGATTCGGAGGCTTATGAAAGATTAAAAGAAGCCGGTTTGACTGATGAGGAAAAAATGCAGAAAGCGTTAAATGATGCAGAAGATGCAAAGAAAGAATTTGCTAGAAAATCCAATAGACTGGATGCGGAAAAAATCCTTGTTGGAGCAGGTTTAACAGCAGATGACTACAAAGATTTAATCGAAGGTATTGTGTCTGATGATTCAGAGGTTACAAAAACAATGGCTACAAACCTTGCAAGCCTTATCAGCAAACAGAAAGACGCAGCTATTCAGAAGACAAAAGAAGAACTAATGGATGGAACGCCAACTCCGGGTGGTGGAAATGGCAATCCGGAAGAGAAAACACAAGCAGAAAAGCTTGTAGAAAAATTTTTAGGAGAACCTGAAAATACGAACAACGATATTTTGAAGAATTATATTTAAGGAGGAATGTTATTATGGCACTTTCAAATATGGGATTTGAAAAAGAAACAATTGCAGCAGACGTACAGATTTTAAAAAGAAAGCCTTTTGAAGCAATTGCGATGACATTGGATTTTACAGGCGTAAGTGCTGGTTCTGATGGTAGAAAAGTTATGAAAGCTGGAACACCAATCGGAGCAAACGGTAAAGAAGATAATACAGCTACAGTAAAAGGTATTCTCTTGCACGATGTAGATTCTGCAAGACCACAGGGAACAGTGCTTAAAAAAGCATATATCGACAAGGCTGTTGCTGAAAAACATTGGGGTAAAACATATGAAGCAGCAGTTATTACAGCACTCCCAATGATTATTTTTGAATAGGAGGAATAGAGAATATGTTAGTAAATGAAGTAGTAAATTCTAAAGCTATTGCTCTTGCAGCTACAAAAGATGCGAGTAATGATATTCCGTTTTTAGGAAAAAGATGGTTTCCGGAAGCTAAGAAAGCGGGATTGGATTTAAAGTGGATTAAGACACACAAAGGGCTTCCAGTGTCCCTTGCGCCTTCCAATTTTGATTCTTTACCAGTATTAAGAGCTAGAAAAGGTTTGAAAACTGAAAAAACACAGATGGCATTCTTCCGCGAGCAGATTATTGTGACAGAAGAGGATGCGCAGGAAATTGACAGAATTAAGGACGATAACGACCCATATTTACAGGGTGCGTTACAGTCAATCTATGATGACACTAATACTCTAGTGAGTGGAGCAGAAGTTGTTCCAGAGAGAATGATTATGTCACTTCTTTCAACAACTAACGGTCATCCAGTAATCGGTATTGAGAGTGATGGCGTGAAATATGCTTATGACTATGATCCTGACGGCGAGTATACAAAAGAGCATTACGCGAAACTCACAACTACTAATAAGTGGAGCGACACTGCGCAGTCTAAGCCTTTAACAGACTTAAACAATGGAAGAAAGGCGTTGCAGAAAAAAGGAAGAATTGCAAAATACGCATTAATGAATAGTAATACATTCCAGTATTTACTTGACAATGCACAGGTTAAAAATTCTTTACTTGCACAGAATTCAACAGCAATCATCGAATTAACAGATGAAAATGTAAAAGCAATTGTTAAGGCTAGAACAGGACTTACAATCGTTCTTTACGACAAAATGTATATTGATGATGCAGGAAAAGACCAGTATTTCTACCCAAACGATAAGGTAACTCTTCTTCCAGAAGGTACACTTGGGAAAACATGGTTTGGAACAACACCAGAAGAAAGAACAGCTGGACAAGTTGCGGATGTTGACGTTTCTATGTATGGAGTAGGAATCGCAATTGCAACAAAAACAGAATACGGTCCACCAGCTCTTACATCCGTCACAGCTTCCGAGATTGTATTACCTTCTTATGAAAATATGGACAGTACATTTGTGCTTGAAGTTCATTCAGCATAAGGAGGGTTTATTATGGCTAAATATCCTTATATCGTAGTAAAAAATAACACTTGGTATCCGGCCGGAACAGAAGTTCCGGCTGATGAACCAGCTCAGGCAAAGAAAGAAGAAGCTTTAGTTGAAGATAGAGAAGAGACTCCAGTTGAGGAGTTAGAAGAAGTCGAGAAAGCAACGAGAACGAGAAAAAAGTAGGTGCAATGTAATGGAAGATATTCTGAATGAAGTATACGAAGATTTAGTAGTAGAACTGAGATTGGTAGACGAACCCGATAAAGGTCAACTTTACATTAAAGTAAAAAATGCTATTCGTGAAGTAGTAAACCGTAGGGCATACCCGTCACATTTTTCTAAGGAAGATATCAGAAAAGACTTAGAAATGCTTTATTCAAATATCCATGATTTAGCATTGTATGACTACAACCAAATAGGTGTTGAAGGACAGGTAAGTCATTCTGATAATACAAACACAAGAACATGGAAAGACAGAGAAGAATGTCTAAAAGGAGTGTTTGCATGGGCAGGATTTTAAGAAAGGGCATGGTGATCCACTTATCTCCCAGCTATGGGTTAAATAGTAAAGTAGATTGTGCGTGACGAAAGTCGCAGAGGATGCTCAGTATATCGGTGGTGGGAGGAGCATGGTATGAGAGATTTGAAAAAGAATCAAAGAAAATTATGGTATTCATTATATGAGGGCAAAAAGCCTATTCTTGATGAATTTGGAGACGAAACCGGAGATTATGAGGTTTGCTATACGAAACCCAAACAATTTAGTATAAGTTTGTCAGCGGGGCATGGTTCTGTTTATTCTAATGTTTTTGGAGCAGATATTGATTATTCAAGAACAATTATGACAACGGATATGAAATTGCCGATAACGGAAACGTCACTTATATGGTATGAGACAAATCCATTATTCAATGAAGATGGTACGGTAGATGAAAATTCTGCTGATTATGAAGTTTCAGCACCGCCAGCAAGTGGGTTAGATGTTTTAGTTATTGCATTAAAGAAGAGGAAAACAAATGGCTAAGAAGTTTACAACAGGACTTTCTCCTAGCGGTTTTCGCAATATTGCAAAGCAGATACGAGAATATAGAGAAAACCTTACTGATAAATGCGAAGAATTTGCTTATCGCATGGCAGAAGAGGGTGTTTCTATTGCACAGTTAAAAATCTTATCATTTGATGCTGTGATGACAGGGGAACTATTAAACAGTATAAACTTAGAAGCAGGAGATATTGTTTCAAACGGTTCATCTTATTATATCTATACAGATTGCCAGTGGGCTTCTTTTGTCGAATTTGGTACTGGTGTTGTTGGGGCTGAGAATCCACATCCCGACACAGGAAGTATAAACTGGAAATACGATGTGAATAAGCATGGAGAAAAAGGTTGGTTTTACTTGTTAGATGGTAAGTGGCACTGGACAAAAGGTATGCCTTCAAGACCATTTTTATATGAGACAGCTCAGGAACTAAAAGATATGAGCACTGTTTTACATATAGCTAGGGAGGTGTTTGGCAGTGATTGATGTTTCAAATCGTGTAAGAGGTAATGTAAAAACTTACATTTCAGACATTTGTCAAACTGTGCAGAATGAAAACAAAACGCCTACAAGTTTTCCGGCTGTAAGCGTAAAACAGATTGACAATTCAGATGTTGCAGTTGATTTGGAAAATTCAGAAAATGCGGTTCGTTCTGTTATTGAAATTCAAGTATTTTCGAATAAAAGTCTTACGGAAGCAACAAAAATTATTCATAAAGCGTGTGATGCAATGCGAATCATGGGGTACGAAAGAAATTATGGGCCTACAGAGATTAAAAATGCATCAGATACAAATATTTATCGAATGACAGCAAGGTTTCGAAGAATTGTTTCGTCGGTAAATGAAATAGAAAAATTTGTTACTGAGAAAGTGTAAAACGCTTTCTTTTTATTTTGCACCGGATATCAAAAGAGATATTCGCTGACCGACAGCAGTTAGTCGGTAGAAAGGTAGGTAAATTATGGCTGGTGGGAAAAGTACAATTAACACTGTATTAAAATCAGGCACAACAGCATCTGCATTAACACAGTTATGCAGAATCAAATCTTATCCACAGTTAGGCGGAGAACCTGAACAGATTGAAACAACAGATTTGGAAGATGTAACACAGACATTTGTTCCAGGAGTTCAGTCTGTTGAGGCTATGGCTTTCAAAGCAAATTATACAAAAGAAGCTTATGAAAAAGTGAAAGCAGGAGTTGGAAAAGAGAATGTTTACGAGTTGAACTTTGGTGAGGATGGTGCCGATGGTGTGTTCTCTTGGAAAGGACAGCACAACGTATTCGTAAATGAAGGTGAAGTAAATGGAGTAAGGGAAATGACAATCTCTATTACGCCATCTACGGAAATCAAAGCCGAAAGAGCAGCTACTGCATTCGCTGAATGAAAATCAAGGAGTAGTCGAAAGACCACTCCTTTTTCTTTTTATGTAAATAAGAGAAAGAAAGGAAGAAGAGAAAATGCAAATCAAAATCAATAATAAAAATTATACAGTTCCACAACTAACATTCAAACATTTCACAAAAATGGAAGAACAGGGACTTTCTATCGGTGATGTTTTTAGTAAGAGACAAACTATGCTAGCAGCTATGGGATTTGTTTGTGTTGTTGCTGAATGTGATCGTGACGAAGCTGAAAGATTAATTGAGCAGCATGTTTTAGGTGGTGGAGATTTAGAACCAATCGCACACGCATTTTTTAATGCGGTAATGGATTCGGATTTTTTCTGCAAGATGCTGGGAATCGAGAAACCAGCGAAAGCGAAGAAATCGAAAGCGAAAGCCAAAGTGGAAACACTAGAGGAAGAGTAGAAGTAATTCAATTTCAAACCTATACACAATTTATCATGGAGTACTATCTTCCCAAAGCGATAAAATACGGAATCAGATACAAAGACTTTATGGATATGACGCCAAAAGTATTCAATGCGTATCGAAAAGCAAACGAGGAAGAACAACAGAAAAAGGTTGATTTGATTGATTATTCAACTTGGTTGAATGGTTTGTATGTAAGACGTGCAATTGCTTCATGTTTCAGTAAAGATTCTAAATATCCCGAAAAGCCGTTTACGGAAGAGGAAAGAGAAGAATCGTTTAGAGAAGAAAATCCAGATAAAGCAGCAGCTTTTGATTTTGGAATTTATGCAGATGCCTTTAATGCGTTGAGAAAGAGTGGTGAGTAAAGTGTCAAATGAAATTGATAGACTGGAAATAGCAGTTGAAGCCGAAGCCAATAGAGCGAATCGTACTTTAAGTGGAATGGAAAAAAGACTGAATAAAATTGCTGATAGCCTAGAGAAAGTAATTTCACTTTCATCAGCCATTAATAATACTGGGAAATTTGATTTTTCTCAGTTTGAGAAGATAAATAAGGCATTTGATGATATATCTGATTCAAAGAAGAACATAAGTAAAAAAATAAGTTCGCCGAAGATAGACGATTCAAGTATTAAAAAGGCTTCAAAGTCTTTAGATGATTTATATGATAAATTTCAATCTGCTGGAAAAGGCATTGATATATCAGGACTAAACGCTACAGAGCTAGAAAATGCTTTGAAAAAGGTGGAAAATGAAGCAAAAAGATTTAATGACAGATTGAATAAAAAGATTTCATTAGAGGGTACGGATAAGCTTGGAAAGTCGTGGGAAAGTTTAGTTTACGATATTCAAAAAGCAACGAATCAAGCAGAAACTTATAGAGAAGCACTTGATAAGATAAAAAGCACACAACCAGACATTACGATTAATCGTGAAAAAGAAAGCGCAACTAGAGAACCTATAGAAAGTCCAAAACCTAACAATAGCTCTGTAAAAACCAAAGAGTATAATCCAGAGGATATTTATAAACACATGGATAATGCTTCAAAAAAGGTGAACACTTTTTCAGCTCGGATAAATAGGCTAAAAAAAGAATTGTCTGATTTGGCGTTTAGTGGATATACAGAATATGATCCTGAATATGACGATGTTGCGAAAGAACTCGCAGAGCTCACGCAAGCTAAAAAAGAATATGACAAGGCAATGAGAGATTCTGTGTCTCCAAAAGGAATAAAAGAAGTCAATAAGGAGATAAAGCAAACCGATAAACTTTTAAATTCTACAAAAAGAAATATTTCTAACTTTGGAAAGAAGATTTCTGACACGATGAAAAAAGCAACAAGAGGTATTGCAAAAGTAAAAAAAGCTATACATGGAACAAAAAAGCAAGGAAATAAAGGAATGTCATTCGGTAGAATGTTAGGTTCATCAATTGCATTCTCTTTTGTGTTTCAAGGAATTAGCATGATTCAGCGAGCCATTAAAGAGGGTTCTGACAATCTTGTACAATACAGTTCGGAATACAATCATAGTATTTCTTCTATGGTGTCATCGTTGTTGTATTTGAAAAATGCTTGGGCTGTAGCTTTTGCTCCGATTACAAATGTTGTTGCTCCATATATCAGTGCATTTATTGATATGCTTTCAAGAGGCTTGAATGCTGTTGGGCGTTTCATGTCTGCATTGACTGGGAAAGGATTTGCAGTGCAAGCAAAAAAAGCTTGGAAAGATTACGGTGCTGGCGTAAAAGCATCTGAAAAAGGTTTGAAAGATGCGGGAAAAGCAGCGAAAGAGTTGCAGTCATATACACTTGGTATAGACGAGTTGAATGTGATAGACCCTAACAATGGTTCGGGTGGTAGCGGTTCTGGTGGCGGTAGTGGTGCTGGTGGCTCTACAGTAAGTCCGTCTGATATGTTTGAAACAGTTGAAACAGAGGGAGCAATTGCAAACTTTGGAAAAAGATTGAGAGAAGCATTTCTGTCAGAGGATTGGGTAGGACTTGGAAAAATACTTGCTGACGGTGTGAATAGCGGATTGAAACATCTTTATGCTGTCCTTAGTTGGGATAATGTCGGCGGTAAAATCACAGCTTTTGCGAACGCCTTTACAATTAGCTTTAACAGTTTAGTTGATAACATCAATTGGGATTTAATGGGTAGAACTATTGGGACAGGAATCAATTCTTTGACAAATACAGTAAAACTATTTGTTGAGGGGATAGACTGGAAAAACCTCGGAAAATCATTCGCAAATGGGCTAATGGGATTAGTGAAAGAGGTTGATTGGAAAAACTTGGGAAACACAATCGGTTCATGGTTTATGGTAGCTTTTGATGTGTTTTACGGTTTTGTTTCAAATCTTGATTACAGCGCAATTGGTACAGCAATAGGAAACGGAATAAATGGATTTTTCGAAAGGTTTGACGGAAAAACCATTGCGACAGGAATAAACAATTTTCTTTACGGAATTTTTGATTTAATTACAGAAAGTGCATCTACAATTGATTGGTCAAATATCGGAAAAGAGATATCAGACTTTATTTTTAAGATTGATTATGCTGGAATTTTAAAGAAATTTTGTGTTGCTTTTATGGAGCTATTTAAAGGCGTTGACGAAGCGGTGGTCGTTATATCAAAAGAGCTTGGCGATGTCGTGGAAAGCGTATTCTCAAAAGGGTGGGAGAGTATCAAAAAAGTATTCGAACCAGTTTCAGATTTTTTCTCCAAAAAGTTTTCAGATGCGAAAAAATCAATAGAGGATGCGTTTGGAAATATTGATTCTTGGTTTAAAGAAAAATTAGATTCCATCAAAAAAATATATTCAGATATAAAAGGGTATTTTAGCAAGAAATTCGGCGAAGCATACGACGGAATTAAAAATATATTCGGCGGTATAGGCGATTTCTTCGGCGGTGTTTGGGAATCTATTAAGTCAAAATTCTCTGATATTGGTGCTATGGCTGGTGAAGCCGTAGGAGGTGCATTTAAAAGTACAATTAATGGAGCTATTCGATTAATCGAAAAAACAATCAACAACGGGTTCGGTTTTATCAATGGAGCGATTGATTTTATCAATAAAATTCCGGGAGTTTCAATTCCGAAGTTTGATATGGTTTCACTTCCAAGGCTTGCTAATGGCGGTATGTTAAACAGCGGACAAATGTTCATTGCAAGGGAAAAGGGTCCTGAGCTTGTCGGAACATACGGAAACAAAACAGCCGTAATGAACAATAACCAAATCGTACAGTCGGTAAGCAATGGTGTTAGATCAGCGATAGAGTATAGCAACGGTAAAGTCGAATACCTTTTGACACAAATCCTTGAATACCAGCAAATGCTATTAGAGAAAGACAATTCAACTAGAATTGATGGCAAGAAAGCCGGACAGTTGATTGACAGAGCGAGAAGCAATTCCGGATACAGTTTTAGAACAGTTTAGGAGAATGTGAAATGAGTAAATCATGTAATTTTATACAAATTAATGGAAAACCTTTTCCGGCTCCTAAACGGTATCCGGGAATGGTTGTTACAACAGCGGTTGACGCTGCTAGAAATGCTAACAATAAGGTTGTCGGGAATAAAATAGGAAGAGACAACTATAAAATAGACAAGCTTGAATGGGCGTATTTAGATGCAAAGACTTGGTCTGCTATGCTAAAAGAATTTAAAGAGTTCTTTGTCACTGTTAGGTTTTGGGATATGGTCGAGAATGACTGGAAAACACTTACGATGTATCCTGGGGATAGAACGGCTGATGTTTTTAAAATTGACAAAGATGGACGACCAACACATTACATAAATTGTAAAGTAAACATTATTGATACGGGGTGGTAGTTTGTACAATGTTTCTCAGAAATACAAAAAAGCAATAAGGCAACCGTTGAGGAATAAGCAGTACATGAGGATTGCACTTGGACTGATAAACCAAGGTGCTCAAATGTCTGCAATGGTGGAAAATCCATCGGTTTATGCTGAATATTCAGACTTAAAAACAGTGTTTGAGAAAAATGACACAGGAAGAATATATGCCACATTTGAAAGGGATTTCTTCAAAGCAGACGGTTCTATGTTCTTTCTTCCAAGAGATAAAAAATCTTATAGAAAAAATGGGATTATCTCTAAAGATTTGTTGACTAATCCGCTTTCGATAAAGATATCTTTCGGCTGTGGAGCATCTGATATAAAGGGATTGACAATACAGTTTGGAGAGTGTTTCCCTATAAAGTTTTCAGTAATAACATCGAGTGGCAGTGAGTTTTCGTTTGAAAATAATTCAAGTTATTTTGAGACATATGAGGTTTTTGAGAACACTGAATTTATTGAAATCAGAATAGACAAATTGAATATTCAAAACAACAGAGTAAGAATATATTTCATAAAATTTGGACTTGGTTTGGAGTATGACAACGAATGGATTATAAATGCAGATTTGCAAACGTCATTGTCAGCCATAAGTGAGTCTTTGCCGGAGGTAAGTTTTTCCGTCAACTTAAAGAACGAAAATCAAAAATTCAATGTAGATAATCCATCATCTGATATTAATTTTATTGAAAGCGGTCAGCAAATGGAGATTCTGTATGGGTACGAAGTAGATACTGACGAGATAGAGTGGATAAATTTACAGACACTTTTGGTATCAGAGTGGAGTGCAGATGATAAGACAGCAACAATCAAAGCCGTAGATGGTTTTAAAGCAATGAATGGAAGTTATTATAAAGGAATGTATTATAGCGACGCAATAAGTTTGTATGACTTAGCAGAGCTTGTATTGAAAGATGCTGGCGTCGCAAAAGAAAAATATTATCTTGATTCGTATTTGAAAAAGATAATTGTTCATAATCCGATTCCGAATGTTCCACACAAAGAGGCACTACAAATAATTGCAAATGCCGGAAGATGTATAATGGACTGTGACAGGTATGGAAAAATCAGAATATATTCAGCGTTCACACCTGCTTTTGAAACAACTTCAAATGGCACGATGTATTTTTCAGATGTGAAGTCAGTAGATTCAAAAGAAGAAAAGAAGAAATATGCATCTTATGAAAAGGATTCTTGGAAAGCAGACGGTAACGCATTGTTTGTTCCAAGATCGGGAGTTCAAAAAACAGGATATGTAAGCAGTCAAATAAGTGATGATGTTGGGAGGTTTCAAGAAAATCCAGTTATCACTAGAACACTTGAAGCAAAATATAAGTGCTTTGGAATGAAAATTTCTTTTACTGAAAGCATACCGAAGAAGTTTTTAATTAGAACTTTTGCTGACGGGACTTTGAATGATACCATTACAATACAGGAAAATATCGTCAAGGATTATGAGTTTCAGTATGAATTTAAAGAGTTTGATAAAATTGAAATTGAGTTTTTAGAAACTCTTATTCCGAACAATAGAATCCAAATAAACTCGATTGAACTTGGTGCGGAAACAGATTACAGAATTGAATATGATGACCTTTATTCAACCCCAACAGGAATGCAGCTTGAAAAAACTAGGAACTTGAAATGTATAAGAAGTATTTATTCTAAGTCAAGTGCCGAAGAAGAATTGATGAATGACGAAATAGAGTTTAGCGGAGACAACTTGATATATTATTTTTCAGAACCTAGTTATGGGTATTCTGTCAGTGTTGTTAGTGGTTCGGGGTCGTTAGCTATTGTTGGCAGTGGGGCGTATTACCTTGAAATAAAAGTAAACGGAGTAAGGCTAGGAGAAAAGATAAATATTTCTGTAAAAGGCTTTAAATACAATATTTCCAAATCAATATATGAATTGCAAGTAAATAACCGCGGTACTGATTCCGAGTGGAGCAATCCTCTTATTTCTGATTTTAATCATTGCAAAGATGTTTCTGAATGGATAGCTGATTATTTATTATCATCTATTGAATATGAGTTAGATTTCAGAGGAGATGCTGCTTTGGATTGTGGCGATATTGTTTTCCAAGAAAATAAATATGTAAAAAATCTCAAAGTACTTATAGAAGAACAGCAAATAACATTCAATGGTGCGATAAAAGGAGCACTACGAACAAGGAGGAAAGAGCATGTGGAACGAGCCAAAAACGAATTGGGTTCAGTCAGATAGATTTAATTTTTCAGACTACAACCGAATTAAAAACAATATTGCTTATTTGAAAGAAAGAGCGATAGAAATATACTTGGACTTTCCATTTGAAGATATGGGTGCTGATAAGGTTTCCTATGCAGATTATCCGTATGCTGACGAGTTTACAAAACTTGAAAGCAATCTTGAAAGAATCAGAGTAAATACGTTCCGCTTTGATGATTCTGAATCAAAGACGTGGTATGAGAATCAAAGGACACCAAGTTATGAAGATTTTAACAGAATTGAAATGGCTTGTCTTAAATTTTATAAAGGATTGGAAAGAGTAAAAGCAAACAAAGGAAAGCTATCTTTACGCCTTGGTTCGGGCAAGTTTGTGAAATTGTAAAGGAGAGAAAGCATGAGTATTCAAGAATTAAGTACTGATTTTAAAGATGATGTTTTAGACACTGTGGCAAATGAGAATAGAAAATATCAGATGACATACAACACTGATGGTACCGTTAGTTTTACGGATGTAACAAAATATTCTCAGAATGGTTCGTTATTTGGAGCAAAAGAGGTAAACGAAGAAAGAGCGAGAATCAATCAGTTAAATAAAAACTTATCCGATGTAAAAGACCACATTGTCGAAAGCGGCAAGATAAATGTTTCGGGTAATATTTACAACTACTACGAAAAGTACGCAAGCGGAAAGCTTGTGCAGTGGGGGATAGCAAACTACTCTTACACAAGTGGGTATGGCAAGATAGATTATCCAATACCTTTTGTCGGGGGTACAGAAGATTACACGCTATTCGTGCAAGGCAGATATATCCCGAGTAAAATCGTTGAAATCATGGTAGCCACAAAACAAACAACAAGCTACGGCTATGCATACGCACTGCTTGTAAACAATACAAGACCGGATTCACATAATTTCGACTGGTACGCAATTGGGCGTTGGAAGTAGAAAGGAGAACAGTATGGAATTAATATTTGCAGATGCAACAAAAATACAAATCCAGTCAGCACAGGAGACAGGCGGAAAATTAGAAATTAAGGTTATACAAGTTGCGCCAGCGCAATTGCGGGAACTCTTTACAGACCCGGTAAAGACAAAAATAATGCGAATTGTAGAGCGCGAACAAAGCATTGCCGAATACGAGGGCTATACGGAGTTTTACCGCACGGAAGAGTACACAGGTGGAATATACGGAGTTGCGCTGGAAAAAGCTGGAGAAACAACAGCAGAACGTCTAGCGGAAGTGGAGACAGAAAACGCAGCATTAAAAGAAGCGTTAGTAAATGCAAATACGCAGATTACAGACCTACAGGGTGCTGTGTGTGAGTTGTACGAAATGGGGGTGCAGAAATGATCTACATTGCGAAAGTGTATGCAGATTTAATCAGGAAAGAAGAAAAGAGCATCGAAGACGTACCTGAGAAAATCAGGGAACAGGTAAGAGAAATCCTCGCAGATCAGGAGGGATAAGATGATAATCGTAGATTTTAAAGATGAAAACTATAAAAGAGTGACTGGTCTATGGCAGTGGGACTACGGGCAAATATTGCGTATACAAGGTCTAAATCTTCCGAAAGCGGTAGAAATCCACTTTTCATTGCAAGATTCCGGCGGACAATCTGTAACAAGAATTGGAATGACGAAAGACGGTGTCACAGATGTAGTGATTCCTGACAGCTTGTTGGAAAACGAGGAAGCTGTAGGAAGTTATGATATTTATGCTTTTATCTATTTGATGGACGACACAAGCGGACAGACGGAATATAAAATCTGTATGCCGGTTAAGGCGCGACCAAAACCGGAAGCGTTTGACAAGCCGGAAGACGAAGAAATTTTTCGCGAAGCAATCAAGGCTGTCAATGATGCTGCTGATCGTGCAGAATCCGCTGAACAGCAATCTGCAAAGCACGCTGAGCAGACGAAACTCGATGCACAACAGACAACTGCGGACCGGCAGGAAGTAGAGAAACTGGTCGAATCTGTATCGGGCATCTCCGAACAGGTGCAAATTGTTAAGGATTATAAAGAACAAGCACAGACAGCCGCAACAAATGCTCTGTTATCCGAACAGAAATCAGAACAGGCGAAAGAAACTGCTCTACAAGCACAAGCCGGGGCAGAGACAGCAGCGGACGAAGCAGAGCAGCACGCGACTGAAGCAGCAGGAGATAAATCGGAAGTTGAGAGACTGGCTGCACAGGTGCGACAGGATAAGACGTCAGTTGAGCAGACAGCACAAGGCTTTGGAAATACAGTACAGCAAGCAGAACAGTCTATAAATACAGCCAAAACAAACGCCGTAAAAGAGGTGCAGACAGAGGGAACTACTCAGACTGGTAACGTAACCGCAGAGGGAGCAAAGCAAGTCCAAGCGGTACAGGCAAAAGGACAAGAGGTTATTAACTCTATTCCGCAGGATTTCCCAACGCAGATGCAGTCTAAACTCGACAAGCAACAGGGGGCGGAGAACGCTGGAAAATTACTTGGAGTGGGAACAGATGGCAATGTCGCACTTATGGGTGGTGCGAGTGTTGGAGAGATACTAATTGCAGACTATACACACAGAGGCAATCCGGAATTCCATTTTGCAGATTTCGATTTCGCAACTGGAATCGGAACGACGACAGAACCGCATGGATTAACGAAAAAAACAGAAGTGTTGATATGTCCGAATGATTGGACAATTTTAAATCCGTTCAATGGTATGCTTAGTATGCCGATTGAATGGACTATGGTTGAAAAATTAAGTGATGCTTTAGCGTTAATTCCTGTCGATAATACACATTTGAAAGTAGTTGCATCCAAAGAAGAAGCAATTATTAATGTCAATCTTGAGGATGTATCCAATACAAATGTTGATATTACAAAATTCCATTTCGAAAAACCGATTAGCTACGTTATAAAAAATTTAGATCACAAAATAAACGCTAAATATGTAAAAGTGTTAAGTAGCGGGTATTGCTTTTACACTGGCAGATATAGATATAGAAATGTTTCTGTTATTTTTGAAAGTGGAAATATAAATACTGTGAATTATATAGATACACTAGGGTTTTCGAGGGGTGGAAATGCTCCGGCAAGAAATGGGATTTTCGTAAATGAAGAAACGCTGATCGATTTAAGAAATAATACTAAATATTATAACAAAATACTATCGTATGCTAGAAGAAAAGGATATAGTCATTTAGTAAATGACCCAGTTAGAACGGTAGATGATGCGTGGATATTATCGCAAGGAGCAAATGTAAAAGCAATAAAAAGTTATAGCACACACTCGGACGATTACGCCTACATGTCAAATGGAACACGTATACAAATCTATGCGTTAGAGGGAGAATACAAAAATGAAAGTTAAAAAAATGGAGTATGACGCTGCAACAGGGGAATATAAAGAAATTTACGAAGAAGATTTACCATCTCTTGAAGAACCGGAAATCATACAGGAACAAACCTTAGAAGAAAAGGTACAGGAGTTGCAAGAAGAGAATGCAATGTTGACTGCATGTATATTAGAAATGTCGGAGCTGGTATACAAATGATAACTTTATTAACAAATTTAATTTTATTTATAAGAAAGGATGATATTATGATGGCAATGTTGTGGGCACAACAAATTATGTTAGGCAAAAAGGAGTTTGAGGACGTACCGAGGTTACTGAAAGAATCAGTAAAAGAAATCTTGATTGATTCCGGCATGGGTGAGTTGGCAGAGTAGAGGTGACAAACATGGAAATCAGAGCGAGACCGTAACGGGTCTTTTTATTTTGCGGTTTTTTAAACAGAGAAAGGGAAGTGAGGTATATGAAGAAAATGGATAAGTTATTTAATTGGATTAGCATCGCATCCGGAACAGTCGGAGGATTTATTGTGTACTGGCTTGGAGGATGGGATACATTACTTAAAACGATTGTATTTCTTGCAATCGTAGACTATATTACAGGAATCATAAAGGCGGTTTACACAAAAGAGTTGTCCTCGGAAATTGGATTCAAGGGACTTTTGAAGAAGATTGTAATGTTTATCGTAATTACAGTGGCTTTTGCAATCCAAGAGCTGCTTGGAGGGAAGGTACCGCTCCGGGAAGTCGTAATCATGTTTTACATCGCGAATGAAGCACTCAGTTTATTGGAAAATGCGGCGGTATTTATTCCGATTCCGGAAAAATTAAAAGAGGTTTTATTGCAGTTAAGAGAAAAAGATACAGAGGATTCAGAGGGCGAGTAATCGCCCTCACACATAAAATGAAAGAGAGGAAAAGAACATGAAGAAATTATTTATTAGTCAGCCAATGAAAGGAAAATCGGATGAAGAGATTCTGAAAGAAAGAGAAAAGGCAATTCAGAAAGCGAAAGAAGTGTGCGGGGAAGAAGTAGAAGTGATTGATTCATTTTTCCAATCAGCTCCTGCGGATGCAAAACCCTTGTGGTTTTTAGGAAAATCATTGGAGCTTTTATCAACCGCAAATATCGTATACTTTGCACCAGGGTGGAATGAAGCACGCGGATGTAAAATTGAACATGAATGTGCAGTGCAATATGAAATTGATGTAATCGTAGAATAGAGAGGAGATTTTATTATGGCAGTAAATGTAAGACAATTATTAGTATCAGGAAGTAAATACAATATCAAATGCCCGTACCAAATGGCTGCGGACAGCATTACCGTACACAATACAGCGAACGATGCAACAGCAGAAAATGAAGTGAAGTACATGATTGGGAACAATAACCAGGTAAGCTTTCATGTGGCTGTTGATGATAAAGAAGCAGTACAGGGAATCCCGTTCGATCGGAATGCATGGCACGCTGGAGACGGAAATGGAAGAGGGAACAGAAACTCGATTGCAGTAGAAATCTGTTATAGTAAATCCGGTGGAGACCGCTTTGTGAAAGCAGAGAGAAACGCAGCTGAATTAATTGCCGGAATGCTCAAAGAGCGTGGATGGGGAATTGATAAGGTAAAGAAACACCAAGACTGGAGCGGTAAATATTGTCCACACAGAACACTTGATATGGGATGGCAGAGATTTCTTGATATGGTGGCATCTTTTATGAATGGAGCAGAACCGCCAGCATACACAGAGGAGTCAAAACCAGCTCCGCAAATTGACGTAGAGTATGCAGTTATGATTGAGGGTGGAAGAACGCTCCCGTTTGTAAAAAATGTGGAAGATTATGCTGGACTTCCTGGAAAGAAAATTGTAGGGCTTGCGATGCGAGTGAACAATGGAGCATCCATTAAATACAGAATTACGACTGTAAACGGAAAGACATATCCATTTGTAACGGGATGTAATTGGAATGATGGAAACAATGGATATGCTGGTGATGGAAGAAATGCTATTGCGAAAGTAGAATGCTACTTGTATTCTCCAAATTCAGACAAATATATCTTTTACAAAGTTGCTCCTGTCGGAAGAGGATATTACCCACCTCAGAGAGACATGGACAAAGGAAATGGGATGGACGGATATGCAGGTGCTTCAGGAGTTGCTATTGACAAATTCCAAGCGTGGATTGAGTAATAACACAGCCCCATCTCCGAAGAGGTGGGGCGAAATATTGACACATCAAATAGACGATGCTATATTATAAGTAGAAATAAACAAAAGAGACCGTTCCTTACCCTAGAGAAGTGAGGAGTGGTCTCTTTTTTGATAAAAGCGAATAATTTCTTCTATATTATATGTTTTGACAGTTTGGAGGACCTGACGGCGAACTGGCTGCTTCTATGAGATATTTGTCGCAGCGTTATACGATGCCGTATAAAGAAGTGACCGGAATTTTAACGGACATCGGCACGGAAGAGCTGGCCCACATGGAGATGATTTGTGCCATTGTCCACCAGCTCACCAGAAATCTTTCAGTAGAAGAGGTTGAAAAATATGGCTTTGACAAATATTATGTAGACCACACCCTTGCGCTTTGGCCACAGGCGGCAAGCGGAGCACCGTGGACGGCGACATATTTTCAGTCAAAAGGAGATCCGATTACGGATCTACATGAGGATATGGCAGCAGAGCAGAAGGCGAGAACGACGTATGACAATATTTTACGTCTCGTAAAAGATCCGGAAGTGTGTGATCCGATTCGTTTCCTGCGAGAGCGTGAAATCGTGCATTACCAAAGATTTGGTGAAAGTCTTAGAATCGTGCAGGATGATTTGGACAGTAAGAATTTCTATGCGATCAATCCGGAATTTGATATGAGAGGGAACTGTAATTGTAAGTAGACAGAGTGTACAAGGAAAGTTTAACAGGAAAAAACAAGTTGTTTTTATGAAAAGATGTGGGTATAATGTTAAAGTAACGTCGGTGTGGCAGCTGCGGCACCGGCGCTGCGTGAACAAAAGACAGCAAGAATGAAACAGAGGGAAAATAGAAGGAGAACAATACATGTGCGGATTTACAGGATTTGTAGGAGCAATCGAGAATAAAGAACAGGTGCTTGAAAATATGATGAATACCATTGTACATCGTGGACCAGACAGTGCAGGGACGTTTTTAGATGACGATGCAGCGCTTGGATTTCGACGCTTGAGTATCATCGATATCTCTTCGACAGGTGACCAGCCGCTGTATAATGAAGATAGAACAAAAGTACTGGTATTTAATGGAGAAATTTATAATTATCAGGAATTGAGAGAAAAATTAATTGAGGCGGGACATGAGTTTAAGACACATACCGATTCAGAGACACTTCTTCATGGATATGAGGAGTGGGGAGAAGCGTTGGTTGACCGTCTTCGTGGAATGTATGGGTTTGTAATTTGGGACAGAGAAAAGAAAAAAATGTTTGGCGCGAGAGATATTTTCGGTATCAAACCATTTTACTATGCACAGATGAACGGAAGTTTTTTATTTGGTTCCGAAATCAAATCGTTTGTGGAACACCCGAAATTCGATAAAGTATTTAATGAGGAGGCGCTGGGAAATTATTTATCATTCCAGTTTGTGCCTACAAATGAGACCTTTTTTAAAGGGGTATATTGTCTCCAGCCGGGACATTATTTTACTTACGAGGATGGAAAGCTTGAGGTTACAAGATACTTTGAACCGAATTTTACAGGAGATACGGACAAGTCATTTGATGAGGTTGTGGATGAAATCGAGAAAGTGATGAAAGAGTCTGTAGAGATGCATAAGATCAGTGATGTGGAGGTTGGATCTTATCTTTCAAGCGGTGTGGACTCCAGCTACATGGCTTATTTAGGACAGGTTGACCGCACGTTCACAGTCGGATTTGGGGAAGAGAAATACAGTGAGATTCATGATGCAAAAGAATTTGCAAAGAGTATTCATATGAAGAACGACAGCAAGATTATTGAACCGGATGAGTATTGGGATGCGCTTTCTGATATTATGTATTATATGGACGAGCCTGTGGCGGATCCGGCAGCGATTGCGCTTTACTTTTTGAGTAAGGAGGCCGCCAAAAAGGTAAAAGTAGTTCTGTCAGGAGAAGGTTCAGATGAGTTGTTCGGTGGATATAATATTTATTGTGAGCCTCTTGAGTACACCGGATTTAACAAAGTGCCGTTATTTATCCGCAGGATGTTAGGGGCATTTGCGGAAAACTGCATGCCAAGGTCGATGAAGGGACGCGGATTTTTGATGCGTCACGGAAAAACGCTAGAAGAGCGTTATATTGGAAATGCGAAGATATTTACAGAAAAAGAGGCGAAGAAAGCGATTAAAAAAGGATTTGAACCGGGTTGCATGAAAGTGACTGCTCCGATCTATGAGAGAGTAAAAGGAAAAGATCCGGTCACAAAGATGCAGTACCTGGACATTCATCTCTGGCTTGTGCATGATATCCTGATGAAAGGGGACAAGATGGGAATGGCAAACTCTTTGGAAGTGCGTGTCCCATTTTTGGATAAACAAGTGCTGGAATTGGCGCAGACGCTTCCGCTTCAGTATAAGGTGGACGCGCCAAAGACGAAGATTGCGCTTCGTGCGGCAGCGGAGAGAGTCATTCGCAGCAAGACTGCAGAAAAGAAAAAACTTGGTTTCCCGATTCCGATTCGTGTATGGCTCAAGGAAGAGAAATATTATAATAGGGTAAAAACGCAATTTTCATCAAAAGAAGCACAACAGTTCTTTAATGTATCGTATCTTCTGAAACTTTTGGAAGAACATAAAGCAGGAAAGCAGGATAACAGCCGTAAGATATGGACGGTATATATTTTCTTATTGTGGTATGACAGATATTTTGCAAATGGGAAACCGATACATCCATCTCTGAATAACGGGCAGTAAGAATTCGATGGGGAGTGTAAATGTGACTACTCGTAAAAAACAAAGGGAAAAACGAAAAGAAAAAAAGCAGGTAGAAGAAGGTGTTGTTCAGTATTTCGATTACAGTCTGCTGGCAATTGTCATTTTTCTCATGTGCTTTGGGCTTGTCATGCTTTATAGTACAAGCTCTTATCGTGCGCAGATTAAATATGGGGACAGCATGTATTTTTTTAAACGTCAGGCGCTGATCAGTCTGGCGAGTGTGTTCGTGATGCTCGTAGTTGCGAAGATTAACTATCACTGGTATGCAAAGCGTTCAAAGATTTTGTATATTGTGGCGTTTGTCCTGATGGCGCTGGTGCTCACGCCTCTTGGAATTGAGGTGTACGGTGCAAGAAGGTGGATCAGACTGCCGCTTGGGCAGCAGATGCAGCCTTCAGAAGTGATGAAGATCGCAATTATCCTATTTATTCCATACCTGATTTGTCAGGCGGGAAGCAAGGTGAAACAACCAAAGGAGGCGCTTAAGATATTTGCGTGGGGAGTGGCAGCTGCGCTCGGAGTGTATAAACTGACAGATAACATGAGTACGGGAATCATCGTGCTTGGAATTGTGAGCATTATGCTGATCATTGTGTATCCGAAATCAGCTCCTATTGTTGTGCTTGGAATTGCTGCCTGTATTGTTGGATATGCGGGACTTCACCTTTTAGGCGAGTATCTGGAATCAAGTGGGAGTTTTCGTATGGAGAGGATTCTTGTGTGGCTTGATCCGGAGAAATATGCCTCAGATGGCGGACTTCAGGTTGTGCAGGGACTTTATGCGATTGGTTCCGGCGGATTTTTTGGAAAAGGGCTGGGAAACAGTGCGCAGAAGATGATTATCCCGGAAGTACAAAATGATATGATTTTGGCTATTATCTGCGAGGAGCTAGGTGTATTTGGAGCGATTATCGTATTGGTATTGTTTGCAATACTGTTGTACCGGTTGTTGTTTATTGCACAGAATGCTCCGGATCTATATGGATCTTTGATCGTGATTGGAATTTTTGCACACATTGCATTACAGGTTATTTTTAATGTGTGTGTTGTGCTGAATCTGATTCCGACAACAGGAATTACACTCCCGTTCATCAGCTATGGGGGGACTTCGATTTTGTTTTTGATGATAGAGATGGGAATCGCTCTTGGTGTGTCAAGTCGTATTCGGTTTGAAGAATAAAGAAAGGTCTTTTCAAATATACATAAATATGATATAATGATATGTAGTATTAAAAACTATATCGTACGGTGCTTTGGAGGAAAAGATTGATGAGTTATAAAATTATTGTAGACAGCTGCGGCGAATTGACAAAAGAGATGAAAGAGAGCGGGATTTTTGAAAGTGTTGCCCTAGGTATAGAAGTGGGAGGACATCATATTGTAGATGATGAGACATTTGATCAGGCAGATTTTTTAAAAAGAGTGTCAGAAAGTCCGGAATGCCCAAAATCATCCTGCCCATCCCCGGAACGATATATGGAAAGTTATCAGTGTGATGCACAGCGTGTATATGCAGTGACATTGTCGGCAGAACTGAGCGGTTCCTATAACAGTGCGGTTTTAGGGAAGAATTTATACACAGAAGAACATGGCGAAAAGCAGATTTATGTATTTAATTCCCGTTCCGCTTCAATCGGGGAGACATTAATCGCACAGAAGATTGCAGAATGCGAAGAGCAGGGAATGGAATTTGAACAGGTTATCGCAGCTGTAGAAGAATTTATAGCGAGACAAAATACATATTTTGTGTTAGAATCATTAGAGACGCTTCGCAAGAATGGACGGCTAAGCGGTGTGAAAGCGCTTGTGGCATCAGCGTTGAATATTAAGCCAGTTATGGGCGGTTCAGAAGAGGGAACTATTTATCAGATTGGTCAGGCGAGAGGAATGAAGAAAGCGCTTGTAAAGCTTGTGGATACTCTTGTTGAAAAGGTTGAAGATCCGGAGAATAAGATACTTGCGATTGCCCATTGCAATTGCAAAGAACGTGCCAATGATGTGAGAAAGATGATTGAGGAAAAGATTCATGTGAGAGATGTTATCATACTTGACACAAAGGGAATCAGTTCCATGTATGCAAGCGACGGAGGAATTATTGTCTCAATATAAGAAAGCGGACGGAGGATGAAAGATGAGTCAGGAAAAAGTGTCACGTTACAAGGAAGAAAAAGCAAACCGAAAAGCGATGATGAAGAAAGAAAAGAGAAAGCATTTTTTTAGAAAATGTGTAGTAGGAATAGTAGCACTCGGCTTGGTTGGATGGATTGGATATTCTGCATATAGCATGTATGAAAGCAGCAGACCGCGCCAGACAGCAGAAGTAGATTACAGTGCGATTGACTCTTATATAGATAGTTTGAACGGAACAGAGACAGAATAGAGAATGAAAAAAGAACTGCGTGTCAGTTCTTTTTTATTATGGAAGAAAAGTTTGTGAAAAGTTTGTGAAAGGTTTACACAAACTTATAAAAAATGCTTGAAATGGCAGGAAAAGTAGTTTACAATGGTTTTAGGTGGTAGAAAGTGGTGAATAGTGGTGTGAAATGGTAGACAAGTGGCAGTACCATTTCGAAAGAAGGTGTTTTCATTGTTGACAGGAGAATTTAATCACAGTATCGATGCGAAGGGCAGATTAATTATCCCTTCTAAATTTCGTGATATCCTGGGTGAAGACTTTGTCATCACAAAAGGATTGGATGGTTGCCTGTTCCTGTACCCAAATAATGAATGGAAAATCTTTGAAGAAAAGCTAAGAACCTTACCGCTGACAAATAAAAACGCCAGAACTTTCACACGTTTCTTTTTGGGAAGTGCAGTGGATGGCGGCCTTGATAAACAAGGCAGGGTATTAATCTCTTCTGCCCTCAGAACTTTTGCGGGATTGGAAAAGGAAGTCGTTTTAGTAGGAGTGCTAGATCGAGTGGAAATTTGGGATAAAGCAAAATGGGATGAAAATAATGCTGTTGTAGAAGAAGATATGGACGAGATCGCAAGTCAGATGGAGGAGTTAGGACTTGGAATCTAAGGCTTTGACTACATTTGGAGGTAATTATGGTATTTGAGCATAAATCAGTATTGTTAGAAGAGACAGTAAATGGTCTGAACATCAAGCCAGATGGCATTTACGTAGATGGAACGCTTGGTGGCGGCGGACACGCTTATGAAGTGTGTAAGCATTTAAACAACAAGGGGAGATTTATAGGAATAGATCAGGACGAAGCTGCGATAGAGGCAGCGGGCAGCCGACTAATCGACTTCGGGGAGAGAGTTACGATAGTCAGAAGCAACTATTGTGATATGAAGTCGAAGCTTCAAGAATTAGGCATTGACAAGGTAGATGGGATTGTGCTTGATTTGGGCGTATCCTCCTATCAACTGGATACGGCAGAACGGGGATTTTCCTATCGGGTAGATGCTCCTTTGGACATGAGAATGGATAGGCGTCAGAAGATGACGGCCAAAGACATCGTCAATGAATATAGTGAGATGGATCTTTTTCGGATTATTCGTGATTATGGGGAAGATAAATTTGCGAAAAATATTGCAAAGCATATTGTGCTGGAGAGAGAAAAAGGTCCTATCGAAACTACCGGACAATTGATAGAGATCATCAAACGTGCCATACCGATGAAATTTCAAAAAACAGCAGGACATCCTGCAAAGAGAACCTTTCAGGCAATTCGTATTGAATTGAACAGGGAGCTGGAAGTGCTGAGAGAAAGTCTGGATGACATGATTGAGTTATTGAATAAAGATGGAAGGATATGTATCATTACCTTCCATTCATTAGAAGACAGGATTGTAAAAGGGATTTTCAGGAAGAATGAGAACCCATGTACCTGTCCGCCTCATTTTCCGGTATGTGTATGCGGGAATGAGTCGAAGGGGAGAGTTATTACAAGAAAACCAATTTTGCCAAGTGCAGAAGAGTTAGAGGAGAACAGCCGATCAAAAAGCGCAAAGCTGCGTATCTTTGAGCGCACATAGTGCAGGGCTTATAATTTAATGAAAGTAACAGGGAGATAAATAATCAGAAATGGGGTGAGTGATATGGCATATGTATATGGAAATACCATACGAAAAGAAACACTTCCAAAGACAAAAGAACATATTTCTCCGGACAAGCCCAGGCAGACAAGCCGGCAGGTGCGGAAGAATAGAAATAAGGCATTACATATGAGTGCCGGATATGTTGTGTTTTTGGCGATTGCAGCAATTGCGGCATTGATTGTCTGTACAGGATATTTAAAGCTGCAGTCTGAAATTACCAGTCGCTCAAGAAATATTGCGTCTCTTCAGGAAGAGCTTGCAGATTTAAAAGAAGACAATACAACGAGATATAATGCTGTTTTGAATTCGGTCAATCTGGAAGAAATCAGGGAGAAAGCAATCAATGAACTGGGAATGGTGTATGCCAGCCCAGAGCAGATCATCAAGTACAAAAGTCCGACAAGCAACACAGTAAAACAATATGAAGATATACCGAAAAGCGGTGTTCTTGCAGGTTCAGATAAAGTAGAAAAATAAGGGTGAAATGATGTCAAAGAAAAAACGAGGAGTGCGATATACGAGACAGAAGTTTCCCAAAAAGATGCAAAAAAAGCTAGTAATGTTGTTTGGGGCAATCATACTAGCTTTTGTTTTCTTAATTGGAAGAATTACGTATATCAATGCAGCAAATGGCGAAAAATATACAAAAATTGTATTGGAACAGCAACAGTATGACAGTAGAGTGATTCCGTTTAAAAGAGGGGATATTTTGGATCGAAACGGAACGAAAATCGCAACAAGTGAACGTGTTTACAATGTGATTTTGGATGCAAAGGTTATGCTGGCATCTGAGGATGAGAAGGAAAAAAGCAAAACGATCAGTCAGACGAAGAAGGCGCTTGAGGAGTGTTTTGGCATAACGGAAGAAGCAGTCGACAAAGTAATTGAGGAAAATCCGGACGGGCGTTACAATATTATGCTCAAAGGCGCCACATATGCACAGGCACAGGCGTTTGAAGCGATGGAAGAAAATGAAGATGACAAAGAAGAGTATGCATATATTTCGGGAGTGTGGCTGGAAGAGGATTATGTGAGAACGTATCCGTACAACACGCTTGCATCGGATGTAATCGGCTTTACCGTGTCCGGCAATGTCGGAAACGGGGGGCTGGAAGCATCTTATAACAGTATTTTGAATGGGACAGACGGAAGGGAATATGGATATCTGGATTCGGATTCTTCACTGGAGCACACCGTGAAATCTGCAATCAATGGCAACACAATTGTGTCTACAATTGATGTCACACTGCAAAGCATTGTGGAGAAACATATCAAAGCATTCAACGATGAACATAAAGGTGGGGAAGATGAGAATGCACAAGGCAGTTTGAATACAGCTGTTATCATTGCAAACCCGAATACCGGAGAGATTTTGGCTGAGGCATCTTATCCAAATTACGATTTGAATAATCCAAGAGATTTGTCAGCGTACTATACTCAGGAAGAATTGGATGCAATGACAGATGAAGAAAAGCTCGATGCGATGAATTCACTTTGGAAGAATTTCTGTGTAAGTGATGCATTTGAGCCGGGCTCGACGATGAAGCCGTTTACCGTTGCAGCGGGGCTTGAGACCGGAAAGCTTACAGGAAATGAAACCTACAATTGTACAGGTTCATTGATGATTCCGGGATATCCAAGTCCTGTAAAATGTCATAAGTTAAGCGGACACGGCATTCAGACAATAGAAGATGCGATAGCCAATTCCTGCAACGTGGCGCTTATGCAGATGGCAGAGACAATTGGTGTAGAAGACTTTGTAAAATATCAGAGTATTTTTGGTTTTGGAGAGACAACCGGAATCGATCTTCCGGGAGAAGCAGAGGGACTTCTTTTTTCAGCGGAAGATATGAAACAGATTGATCTTGCGACAAGTTCATTCGGACAGAGTTTTACCGTGACAGCAACTCAGATGGTAGCAGGATTTTCGTCTCTGATCAATGGTGGAAATTATTATGAGCCACATATTGTGAAACAAATTCAGGACGAGAATGGAAATATCATTGAAAACAAAGATCCGGTATTGTTAAAAAAGACCATCTCGGAAGAAACCAGCAAGACGCTGAGAGAATATATGAGAAAAACAATGACGGAAGGAACCGGAAAAAATGCACAGGTGGAAGGATATGACATCGGTGCGAAAACCGGAACGGCGCAGAAAATTCCGAGAACAAGTGGGAAGCATCTGCTTTCTTATATGGGATTTGCGCCGGTGGATAATCCGGAAGTGCTTGTATATGTCATCATTGATGAGCCAAATGTGGAGAATCAGGCAAACAGCAGTTATGTGACAGATTTGGCGAGAAATATTATGACGGAAGCATTTCCATATTTGAACATTACGAAAGCAACAGAAAGTACAGAAGAATAAAGGTAGAATAACCTCATAAAAGCGTTAATAAATTATAACAATAACTTTTATGAGGTTTTTTATATGAAAAATAAGACGTATAACCGTAAAAAGATTATGGTCGTCTTTGTATGTGCGATGCTTGTATTGCTTGGGTTGATTGGGAGACTTGTATATCTGATGATATTTGACGCAGAATATTATCAGGAGAAAGCAGAAGCGCTGCACGAAAGAGAACGAGAAATCAAGGCGGCGAGGGGAGAAATTATTGATCGGAATGGGACAGTGCTTGCAACCAATAAGACGGTGTGTACCATTTCCGTAATCCACAGTCAGATCAAAGACAAAGAAAAGGTAATTCGGGTATTATCAGAGGAATTGGAACTTGAACCGGAAATCGTCCGCAAGCGTGTGGAAAAGGTTTCTTCTATGGAGCGTGTCAAGACGAATGTAGACAAGGAGATAGGTGATCGGATACGGGAATATGAGCTGGACGGAGTGAAGGTGGATGAAGATTTTAAACGCTATTATCCATATGATGAACTTGCCTCAAAGGTGCTTGGATTTACAGGAGGAGATAATCAGGGGATTATCGGTCTTGAAGTGAAATATGAGGAGTATCTAAAGGGAATCAATGGCATGATTTTGACAACAACCGATGCGAGAGGAATTGAACTGGAGGGAATCGCGGAGGATCGAAAAGAGGCAATTCCGGGAAATACATTGCAGATTAGTCTGGATTATAATATTCAGAAATACGCACAGCAGGCGGCAGAAAAAGTGATGGAAGAAAAGGCGGCAGACCGGGTGTCTGTTCTGGTTATGAATCCGCAAAATGGGGAAATCCTGTCAATGGTGAATGTGCCTGAGTTTAATTTGAATGATCCTTTTTCCTTAGAGACGACAGGGGTATCTGATGAAAGTGTGAAAGCGGAAGAAAAACAGGATCTTCTGAATCAAATGTGGAGAAACGGCTGTATCAATGACACGTATGAACCGGGATCTACATTTAAAATTATTACATCATCTGCGTGTCTGGAAGAAGGGGTAGTGAAGCTTGACGATACGTTTCACTGTCCGGGCTACCGGATTGTAGAGGATCGAAAAATTCGATGTCATAAGGTCGGCGGACATGGGTCTGAGACCTTTGTGCAGGGAGTACAAAATTCTTGCAATCCTGTATTTATCGACATCGGACTTCGTCTTGGGGTAGATAAATACTATGATTATTTTAAGCAGTTTGGGCTGATGGATAAGACGGGAGTAGATCTTCCGGGGGAGGCGGGAACGATTACGCATAAAAAAGAAAATGTCGGGTTGGTGGAACTGGCAACGATGACTTTTGGACAGTCATTTCAGATTACACCGATTCAGATGGCGACCACGGTCAGTTCTCTGATTAACGGTGGCAGGAGAGTGACTCCGCATTTTGGGGTAAAAGTGATTAATGAACAGGAAAAGCATGAGAAAATATTTGAGTATAAGGAACGAAAAAATGTGGTGTCAGAAGAGACGTCGGAGACGATGCGGACGATATTAGAAAGCGTCGTGTCGGAAGGTTCAGGAAAGAATGCCTATATTGAAGGATACAAAATCGGCGGGAAGACAGCGACGTCTCAGACACTTCCGAGAAGTGCAAAGAAATATATTTCCTCATTCATCGGATTTGCACCGGCAGATAATCCGCAGGTGCTGGCAATGATTGTCATACATGATCCACAGGGAATCTATTATGGAGGTACCATTGCGGCGCCGGTTGTGAAGGACATTTTTGAAAATATCCTGCCGTATCTGGGGATTGAAAAGGAAGGGGAATAGTTGTATACTGTATAAGGTTATAGAAGAATAACTAAAGAGATGAAGAGGTGTGGTATGGATTATAAAATGGTGATACCGGTACTGGTGTCATTTGCTTTGAGTGTGATTATGGGACCGGTTGTGATCCCGATACTTAGAAAGTTGAAGATGGGGCAGACAGAGCGAGAAGAAGGTGTGCAGTCACACTTAAAGAAAGCGGGGACGCCGACAATGGGAGGCGTGATCATTCTTGCGAGTATCGTTTTGACGTCTCTGATTTATATAAAAGATTACCCGAAAGTGATTCCGATTTTGTTTGTGACACTTGGATTTGGGATGATTGGATTTTTAGATGATTATTTGAAAGTTGTGATGAGACGGTCTGACGGACTGTATCCAAAGCAGAAAATGGCACTGCAGATTTTGGTGACGGGAATATTTGCTTATTATATTGTTCGGTTTACAGATGTGCCGCTCACATGGCTGATTCCGTTTTCGGAAGGAAAATATTTGGATTGGGGAATTTTTGCGGTTCCGCTTTTGTTTGTTGTAGTGATTGGAACGGTCAATGGAGTGAATTTTACAGACGGACTGGATGGTCTTGCATCCAGTGTGACGGTTTTGGTGGCAACGTTTTTTACAGTTGTGGCAATCGGAACAAAAAGCGGGATTGAACCGATTACTTGTGCAGTCGTGGGCGCGCTGCTTGGATTTTTGTTGTTCAATGTATATCCGGCGAGTGTGTTTATGGGGGATACAGGTTCTCTTGCGCTTGGGGGCTTTGTCGCATCGACAGCTTATATGCTGCAGATGCCGTTTTTTATAGCAATTGTAGGGTTGATTTACCTGATTGAAGTACTGTCGGTAATGATTCAGGTAACTTATTTTAAAAAGACCGGTGGAAAGCGCATTTTTAAAATGGCGCCAATCCATCATCATTTTGAACTTTGTGGCTGGTCTGAGACGAGAGTTGTGGCCGTATTTTCGATTGTTACGGCAATATTATGTCTTATTGCACTTATGGCGATGTAGAAAAATACAGGAGGAACGATATGGATATGAAAAATAAAAAAGTACTTGTATTTGGTTCTGGAATCAGCGGAATCGGAGCAGGAAAATTATTAGAACAGGTTGGAGCATCGGTTGTTTTATATGACGGAAAAGAGACGCTCGACAAAGAAGTGTTAAAAGCGCAGCTTGGTGACGATACAAAAGCAGAAATCATTTTGGGAGAACTTTCGGAGGAGGTTATGGAGACGCTTGATCTTGTTGTGATGAGTCCTGGAGTGCCTACAGACCTTCCGGTTGTCTTAAAGATGCGTGATATGGGAATTCAAATCTGGGGAGAAGTTGAGCTTGCCTATACATATGGAAAAGGCGATGTGCTTGCAATCACAGGAACCAATGGAAAGACGACGACGACTGCACTTTTGGGAGAGATTATGAAGAATTATAAAGAGAGTGTGTTTGTGGTTGGAAATATCGGAAATCCATACACGGCAGCTGCGTTAGAAATGAGAGAGGACAGCGTGGCAGTGGCTGAGATGAGTAGTTTTCAGTTGGAGACAATACATGAATTTCGCCCGAAAGTCAGTGCAATTTTAAATATTACACCGGATCATCTAAACCGTCATCACACGATGGAAGCGTATATCAAGGCAAAAGAGGATATCGCCAAAAATCAGACGAAAGAAGATACTTGTGTACTGAATTACGAAGATGAAGTGACAAGAAAAATTGGAGAAAATGTAAAAGCGAATGTTCTATATTTCAGTAGTCAGCGTAAACTAGACAGAGGGATTTATTTAGATGATGGGAATATTATATTCAGGCAGGACGAAGAAATACTGGTCTGCAATGTAAATGAGCTGAAATTACTTGGGACACACAACTACGAGAATGTGATGGCAGCAGTTGCTATGGCTGCGGCATATGGGACACCGATGGAGGTTATCCGCAGGACGATCAAAGAATTTGCGGGAGTGGAGCACCGGATCGAATTTGTGCGTGAAAAAGACGGTGTTGCATATTACAATGATTCCAAAGGTACGAATCCGGATGCGGCGATCAAAGGAATTCAGGCGATGAACCGACCAACAGTTCTGATCGGCGGTGGATATGACAAAGACTCTGAGTACGAGGAATGGATTCAGGCGTTTGACGGGAAGGTAAAACTCCTCGTATTAGTCGGGGCAACAAAAGAGAAAATTGCAGAAGCAGCCGAGAGAGTTGGATTTGTGTCATATGTTATGGCAGACTCTTTTGAGGAAGCAGTAGAGAAATGTATTGAGGCGGCAGAGCCTGGGGATGCAGTTTTGTTATCGCCGGCATGTGCAAGCTGGGGAATGTTTAAAAACTATGAGGAACGAGGAGATAAATTCAAAGAACTTGTAAATTGTCTATAAGTGGGGAGTGGATTTATATTGACGCGGCAGAACAAAAAGAGAGGATATGATTACAGCCTTCTCGCAGTTGTTTTCCTGCTGGTAATCATAGGGTTGGTTATTTTGTACAGTACAAGTGCCTACAACGGACAGGTAAAATTCCACGATCGGTTTTATTATTTGAAAAAACAGGCATTTGCGACGGCGCTTGGACTGGCACTGATGTTTTTTATGGCGAATATCGATTATCATATCTGGCAGAAATTTGCAGTGCCGGCATATATTACGGCGCTAATGCTGTCTGTAGCTGTTTTGCTTGTAGGTGATGAGTATAATGGGTCCAAAAGATGGTTATCTTTCGGACCTTTGTCATTTCAGCCTTCAGAATTTGCAAAGATTGCAGTGATCTTATTCTTGGCATGTGTGATCACAAAGAATGTGCGAAAAATGAAACAAATGCGATATTTGCTGTTTGTCATGCTTCTGATTTTGCCGATCGTAGGACTTGTGGGGGCGAGTAATTTAAGCACCGCAATCATTATTCTTGGAATTGGCGCTGTGCTTGTGTTTGTGGCAAGTCCAAAGTATGCACAGTTTGTATGGCTCTGTGTCAGCGGCGCCGGATTTATGGGGATTTTTCTGGCGCTTGAGAGCTATCGACTGGAACGGCTGGCAATTTGGAGGAATCCGGAAAAATACGAAAAAGGCTATCAGACATTGCAGGGATTGTTTGCAATTGGCTCGGGAGGTCTCTTTGGAAGAGGACTTGGGGCAAGCGTGCAAAAGCTTGGATTTGTTCCGGAGGCGCAAAACGATATGATTTTTTCCATTGTCTGTGAAGAATTAGGTCTTGTGGGAGCGTCATTTATTATTCTTTTATTTCTGATTTTAATCTGGCGTTTTTTTATGATTGCCACACATGCAAAAGATTTGTTTGGGGCGCTGATCGCGTCCGGAGCGATGGCGCACATGATGATTCAGGTCATACTCAATATTGCAGTTGTCACCAACACGATACCAAATACAGGAATCACGCTGCCGTTTATCAGTTATGGGGGAACTTCGGTTATGTTTCTTCTATTAGAAATGGGGCTTGTCCTGAGTGTATCGAATCTGATAGAATAGAAAAGAAACGACAGGAGGAAAAAGATGGAGCAGGAAAGAGAAGAGATCGAAGAAAGACCGAGAAAAAAAAGAAAAAAGAAAAAAAGTAAAATTGGATATTATTTATATGCGGTTGTTGTGCTGATACTGACGATCGCTATCATAGTAGTAGCTACATTGATTTTATTTCATGTGCAGAAGATAGATGTAAAAGGAACGCAGTACAGTGAAAAGAATGAGGTGCTAGAGTGGGTTCGGGAAGATAAATACACTTCGAATGCGTTGTATGCACTTTGGAAATTTAAGTTTGGTTTCTATAAGATGCCGCCATATCTGGAAAAGGTAGAGGTAGGGCTTTCGGCTCCGTGGGCATTAAAAGTAAAAGTGACAGAGAAAAAGATGATTGGCTGCATAGTATCAGACAATGAGTATGTATATTTTGACAAAGAAGGGCTTGTGCTTCTGAAAAGTACTGAGAAGATGGAGGGGGTACCGGTGATAGAAGGACTGGAAACCGAAACGATCGAACAGTACAAAAAGCTTTCTGTGGATAACGAGAAAGTATTCTCTTATATTGTGGAGTTGACAAAAGAGATAAAGAAAAATAATTTGGAGCCGGATCGCATTGTGTGGGAAGACAACAGCATGGATCTGTACTTTGAAAATGTGTGTGTGCGTCTTGGAAGAAGCCGTTTTGACGAAAAAGTGGTTCAGCTTCCACCTATTTTAGAAAAATTAGAGGGAAAAACAGGCGTGCTCGATATGGAATATTACAATGAAGCAAGTTCAGATATCAGTTTTAAAGAAGAAGTTACAACAAACGAGTAAAAAAATGAAAAAATAAGGAAAGTTTCTATTGATTATTTAAGGAAAAGCCGATATTATATAACTATGTGACAAGAAGCATATAAAGTATAATCCAGGGATGTATAAGATAAATAAGGAAACAAAGGAGGAGAAACTCTTGTTAGAAATCAAAACAAATGAATCAGAAGCAGCAGCAAAAATAATTGTAGTAGGTGTCGGTGGCGGCGGTAACAATGCGGTGAACCGCATGATTGATGAGCAGATTGCCGGAGTTGAATTTATTGCAATTAATACAGATAAACAGGCGTTACAGTTGGCAAAAGCTCCAACATTGATGCAGATTGGGGATAAGCTTACAAAGGGTCTCGGTGCAGGAGCAAAACCTGAGATTGGTGAAAAAGCAGCAGAAGAAAGTGAAGAAGAGATTGCAGCAGCATTGAAGGGTGCTGATATGGTATTCGTGACATGTGGTATGGGAGGCGGAACCGGTACAGGTGCTACACCGGTTGTTGCACGTATTGCGAAAGAGCAGGGAGCGCTCACAGTTGGTGTCGTTACAAAACCATTCCGTTTTGAATCAAAGACACGTATGAACAATGCTCTTGCAGGAATTGAAAAGCTCAAAGAGAATGTAGATACACTGATTGTAATCCCGAACGACAAGCTGCTTGAAGTGGTAGACAGAAGAACGACTATGCCGGACGCGCTGAAGAAGGCAGACGAGGTATTGCAGCAGGGTATTCAGGGAATCACAGACTTGATCAATGTACCTTCTTTGATCAATTTGGACTTTGCCGATGTGCAGACAGTAATGCTTGACAAAGGTATTGCACACATTGGTATCGGATATGGAAAGGGAGATGACAAGGCTCTTGAGGCAGTGAAGGAAGCTGTTTCCAGTCCACTTTTAGAGACAACAATTGCAGGTGCATCTCATGTTATCATCAACATTTCAGGTGATATCACATTGATGGATGCAAGTGATGCAGCTGAATATGTACAGGATCTTGCAGGCGAAGAAGCTAATATTATTTTCGGTGCAATGTATGATGATACAAAGACAGATGAGGCGACAATCACAGTTATTGCGACAGGTTTACATAATACAGGCGGAACAGCTTCTAAATTAAAATCAAGATTAGAGAAGACTGTTATGCCGACTATCCAGAATGTAGAAAGACAGGAAGCTCCTGTAGCTCAGCAGTCAGCGAACAAGTTTGATCTTGGAGCAGATGCCGTGAATGCAGCACAGCCAAAGACTGCAGGTGGAACGATGCCTACATTACAGGTTCCAAGAACACCAACGAGCCATGTAAAGGAACAGTCTATTAAGATTCCATCATTTTTGAAAAAATAAGAGATTGATGAATAAAAAGAGATATGCAAGAGCATGTCTCTTTTTTTGTCGAACGAAAGGGGCAGTTTCCCAAGCGTATTTGACAAATTTTTCGGAGGACATTCCGTATAATGAGTTTTGCTTGAGTACCAAATCGATTTTGCGTCGAAAGAGAAAGAAGGTGGGACGTGTACTATGAATTGTATATAGACGTGCTGTTCCTGGTAAATTTTATGATGGACTATATACTTTTGCTTTTAGTTCGAAAGATGTTAAAGTGTACTGCCACGCACGGTAATATCTGTATAGGAGCAATGACAGGATCTTTTCTGACGTGTCTGGTCATCATATTACCGGTCTTACATCCGTTTTTGAAATTCATACTGTTCCATGTAGTTGTAAACACAGCAATGATCAAAGCAGGGCTTAAGATCAAAGATATGAGAAATTTTGTAAAAGCGCTTTTGATGCTTTATACGGGTGGATTCCTGCTGGGAGGTGTGATGGAGCATTTCAGACAGTACATAAAGATTGGAAGTATGTTTCTGCTTGTCGCAGTCGCTGCATATTACGTTGTTACATGGATATGGAGTTTTATTGTTTCCGTTCAAAGAGTGAATCAATATCAATGTAGAGCGCAGTTGTATCTGGGACAAAAGAAATGTTGTATAAAAGGCATGATTGACACTGGCAACGGACTGAGAGACCCTGTCACAAATGAGCCTGTCAGCATATTGGACAGAAAGACGGCGATGAAATTTTTGGGAGAAGAAAAAATGGGGAAGATCAGATATGTTCCGTATCATTCAATCGGAAAGCGGGAAGGGGTTCTTCCGGTTGTGCGGATTGACAAAATGTGTGTGGAAAATGATGAAATTCACTGGATTAAAAATCCGTTGATTGGAATCAGTGAGGAAGAAATTACGGCAGAAGATACATATCAGATGATTTTAAATCCTGACATATTTTAGGAGGAGTAAAAATGGTTATCAACACAGTGATGTCACATCAGTTTAAATTTAAATTTATACCGGGATTTCGAACATTTTTGTTTCCGGAAAAGAAGGATATACATTACATAGGGGGCTCTGAAGTGCTTCCGGCTCCACTGGCGGTGGAGGAAGAAGCAGAAGCAATCAACGAGCTCGGCTCAAAAGACGATGAGTATGCCAAGAAAGTTTTGATTGAACACAATCTGAGACTTGTCGTCTACATTGCAAAAAAATTTGACAATACAGGGGTTGGAGTAGAAGATCTGATATCGATTGGGACGATTGGTCTGATCAAGGCAATCAATACATTCAATCCGACAAAGAATATAAAGCTTGCGACATATGCCTCCAGATGTATTGAGAATGAGATTTTGATGTATCTGAGAAGAAATAATAAGACAAAGCTGGAAGTGTCAATTGATGAGCCGCTAAATGTTGACTGGGATGGAAATGAGCTTTTGTTGTCTGATATTCTGGGGACAGAAGAGGATACGATATATCGTGATCTGGAAAATGAGGCAGAGCGAAAATTACTTGTTAAAGCAATCGGCAGGCTTTCCAACAGAGAGAGGATGATCGTGCGGATGCGTTTTGGGCTTGGAACACTTGACGGGGAGGAAAAAACGCAAAAAGAGGTCGCTGACCTCCTTGGCATTTCACAGTCTTATATTTCAAGATTGGAGAAGAAAATCATGCAGAGATTAAAGCGGGAAATGGTGCGTTATGAATCTTAAAAATTGGTAAAAAGACTATCGAAAAGAAGGAAAAAGTGGTAGGATAAAAAGAAAAGGGGTTGATTGTATGAAATTAACGTTTATCGGAGCAGCCCACGAAGTGACTGGAAGCTGTCATTTGCTGGAGACGAATGGTAAGCACATTTTGATTGACTGTGGTATGGAGCAGGGACCGGATTTGTATGAGAATCAGGAACTTCCGATTGCACCGGGAGATATTGATTTTATACTTCTGACACATGCACATATTGACCATTCAGGTTTGATTCCGCTTATGGTGAAAAATGGATTTAAAGGACAGATTGTCACCACTTTTGCAACCGCGGATCTCTGCGATATTATGCTTCGAGACAGTGCCCATATTCAGGAGTTTGAAGCGGAGTGGAGAAATCGAAAGGCAAGACGTTCCGGTGAGCCGCTGTATGAGCCGCTGTATACGATGCAGGATGCACAGGATGCAGTGGAACTTTTGGCACCGTGCGATTATGAGCAGCGGATAGAGCTGTGCAAGGGCGTGGAAGTGCGTTTTACGGATATTGGACATTTGCTTGGCTCTGCCTGTATTGAGATTTGGATTACAGAAGAGGGGCTATCACGGAAAATTGTATTTTCAGGAGACGTCGGAAATATCAATCAGCCGATTATCAAAGACCCGAAACAGATAAAAGAGGCAGATTATGTTGTGATTGAATCGACTTACGGAGATCGTCTGCATGGAGATGAGAGACCGGATTATTTGGGAGAATTTACAAGGATTTTGCGAGATACCTTCCAAAAAGGAGGCAATGTGGTGATTCCTTCTTTTGCAGTGGGAAGGACGCAGGAACTACTGTATTTTATCCGTGAGATCAAAGAGAAGAATCTGCTGAGTGATTTCCCGAACTTTGATGTGTATGTGGACAGTCCGCTTGCGATTGAGGCAACCAGTGTGTTTACAAAGAATGAGAGAGATTGTTTTGATAAAGAGGCAATGGAATTGGTGGATCAGGGAATTAACCCGCTTGTATTTCCGGGTCTGAGGCTTTCTGTGACGAGTGACGATTCCAAATTGATCAATTTTGACAGCAGACCAAAAGTCATTATATCCGCTTCCGGAATGTGCGAGGCGGGCAGAATCCGGCACCATCTGAAACATAATCTCTGGAGAAAAGAATGTACGATTCTTTTTGTAGGTTATCAGGCGGTCGGCACGCTCGGACGAAAACTGATCGAGGGAGCGCCTGTTGTCAAGCTGTTTGGCGAGACTATTGAGGTGGCTGCCAGAATTGAATCGTTGAAAGGAATCAGCGGTCATGCGGATATGAATGGACTGCTTGATTGGCTTGGCGGATTTGAATCGGATATCAAGCATGTATTTGTCGTGCATGGAGAGGATCAGGTGACCGATTCCTTTGCTGAGACAGTGACCAAGAGATTTGACATACCGGCATTCGCACCGTATTCAGGCGGATATGTAGATCTTGCGACGAATCAGATTCTGTCAAAAGGAAGTCCGATTGTGAAGAAGAAAGTGGAAAAACCAGAGAAATTGAGAGCAGAAAGTGCATTTAACCGCACGGTAAACGCGGGAAAATATCTGCTTGAAGTTATTATGAAAAATGAAGGTCTCGCAAATAAAGACCTTGCGAAATTAGAAGCTCAGATTAAAAATCTGGCAGATAAATGGAACAGGTAATCAACTGTTTGAAATAATAGTTCTTGAACAAGTGTCAAGGACTATTATTTTTTTTATTTCGTCCAAAATAGTATATTTACACCACACAATGCAGAGAATCCTACTAGAAAGAAATCGTGGGAGGATACAAAGATGGCACTGAATAAAGTGGAAATATGTGGTGTGGACACGTCGAAGCTGCCGCTGCTTAAGGAAGAAGAGAAAAATGCACTATTTGCAAAGATTAAGGCAGGAGATGAGGGAGCGAAAGAGCAATATATAAAAGGAAATCTAAGACTGGTATTAAGCGTAATCAAGCGTTTTACGAATAGCAATGAAAATCCGGATGATCTGTTTCAGATAGGATGCATCGGGCTGATCAAGGCAATCAATAATTTTAACACAGAGCTGGATGTCAAATTTTCTACCTATGCAGTTCCGATGATTATCGGGGAGATCAGAAGATATATGAGAGACAATAATTCGATTCGTGTAAGTCGTTCGCTGCGGGATACGGCATACAAAGCAATCTATGCAAAAGAGGGATATATGAAACGGAATCTAAGGGAGCCGACACTTCAGGAAATCTCAGAAGAGATTGGCATAGCAAAAGAAGATATTGTGTTTGCGATGGATGCGATTCAGGCGCCGATGAGCTTAAATGAGCCGGTCTATAATGACGGTGGAGATGCACTTTATGTGATGGATCAGATCAGTGACAAAAAAAATAAAGAAGAGAACTGGATTGAGGAACTGGCGCTTCAGGCAGCGATGGAACATCTGGGAGAGAGAGAAAAATATATTATCCGATTACGTTTTTTTGAGGGGCGCACCCAGATGGAAGTTGCGGAGGATATTGATATTTCCCAGGCACAGGTGAGCAGACTTGAAAAACACGCATTGAAGGTGATGCGCCAGTATCTGATGGCATGAGAGGGGAGAAAAACATGGGCAGTGTGCGAGGAGAGAAGTATACTGCCTTCACTACTTTTTGGAGGTTGTAAAAAAAGATATTGAAATTTCAGAGTGTTCATACTATACTGATGCTATAAAAAATTAAGGAGGCACACAATGTATAAAGCATGCATATTTGATTTGGACGGGACATTGACAGATACATTAGAATCCTTAACATATTCAGTTAATGAAACGTTGAAAGAATTAAAGCTTAAGAAAATTACACAAGAGCAGTGCAGAAGCTTTGTCGGAAATGGTGCGAGATGTCTGATCGAACGTGCCTTGGTGGCAGGAGGAGATTTAGAAAAATCTCAGATGGAGCCGGCAATGGAGATATATGGACGTATATTTGGAGAAAATTGTACATATCATGTAACACCATACGATGGAATCGCAGAGATGCTTGAACAGTTGAAGAAGAGTGGAATCAAGCTGGCGGTGCTGTCGAACAAGCCGCATTTGCAGGCTGTTGATGTGGTGAAGGAATTTTTCGGGGAAGATGTTTTTTCATATGTTCAGGGACAGATAGACAGTGTACCGAGAAAGCCGGATCCGAGCGCAGCGCTGATGATTGCAGAGAAGCTTGGATGTAAAAAAGAAGAATGTGTGTACGTCGGAGATTCTGAAGTGGATATTAAGACGGGGCATGCAGCGGGTATGAAGACAGTGAGCGTATCCTGGGGATTTCGCTCAAGAGAAATACTTAAGGAAAATGGTGCAGAGCATATCATTGACAGACCAGAAGAATTAATTCATATGATAGGAAAGGGTATATAGGAGGAATTTTAAAATGTATGAATATGATGAAGAATGTTTAAAAGTTTTTTTGGAGAAACAGTTACAGTTATTTGACGAACCGGTTGCGGAGACTCTTGAGGAAGCAGAGGCATTTTTGGAGGACTGCATGGCAGTTGTCGTGGATTCGTTGGACGAAGTAAGAGATTACTTTGAAGAGAACGGAGCGGATATCGCAGAGATGACAGATGATGAGCTTGAGGAGGCTTCGGAAGTATTTCCGGTTTCTGACGGACGCTATCTTGTTGTAGAAGGCTAAGAGAAGCAAAAAGCCACGGTTTTATTTGACCGTGGCTTTTTTTAATGCATCATCAATTGCGTTTATGATGACCTGAGAGGTGTAAGGATTATCTTCCGGGAAGGATATATTTTCCAGCGACTGGGAATCATAGACTTGCTCTGCAATATTTTCGATTGCAGGCTGAATCAGCGGGTACATTGTTGCAACTGTTTCATCCAGATTGCTGAAACGGATGGAGTTGATGTGTGAGCTGTCCACTGCAACTTCCACTTCCAGAGAAGTGTTATTTAAAGTGACGGTGGAAGTGTAGACACCGGGCATATATTCTTGTTTTTTGGATGTATGTTTTTCATCATTTGGGAGGAACATAAAGGTTAGCAGCAGGATCAGCAAAATTCCCAGCACGACGAACACTACAGTATAAATCACTTCTTTCATGTGTAAGACAACGATTTTGGTCTTGGAACTCATAGAGGCCTCCTAATCTATCGAACGATAATTATTTACTTTTTATAATGTATGAAGAAGTTTGGAAAATTATTCATGGCTTTTGCGTGACAAACGAGGATAGTTCTTGTAAAATAAGAAAAGCAGTAAAAAGAAGAGGTGAAATGATGTTTGTTATAGTAGGATTAGGAAATCCGACGGCTCAGTATGAAGGAACGAGACACAATGCCGGGTTTGATGTCATAGATGTGTTGGCGGAGAAATATAATATATCAGTGGATGCAAGGAAGTGTCGGGCATTCTGCGGGAAAGGAGTCATTGCGGGGCAGAAAGTACTTCTTGTAAAACCGCAGACTTATATGAATTTGAGCGGAGAGAGCGTTGGGGGAATTGTAAATTACTACAAGATTGATCCGGAGTCTGATCTGCTTGTCATTTATGATGACATCAGTCTGGATGTAGGACAACTTCGCATCCGCAAAAAAGGAAGTGCGGGCGGTCACAACGGAATCAAGAATATTATCGCCCATCTTGGCACAATGGTATTTCCGAGAATTAAAGTAGGAGTAGGAGAAAAACCGAAGAATTACGATCTGGCAGACTATGTGCTCGGTCATTTTTCTAAACAGGAAAGAGAATTGATGGAAGAAGGATATGAACATGCATCTGATGCAGTAGAGCAGATTGTGCAAGGTGAGATTGAGGCTGCGATGAATGTGTTCAACAAAAAAGTAAAAGCATAGAAGGAGGAGAACATGCAGTTTTTTGCAGGACCGCTGAAAGAATTGGCGGAGTATGAAGAGATTCAGAAAAAAAGAACGGAAAAGCAGGGAATGATACAGATATCAGGTTGTGTCACTTCCCAGAAAACACATTTGATGTATGCGCTGGGCGATGGTTTTAAACGAAAAATCATCGCTGTTTCCAGTGAGCTCAAGGCAAAACAAATTTATGAAGAGTACCGTTTTCTGGATTCTGATGTATGGATCTATCCGGCAAAAGACTTATTGTTTTATCAGGCAGATCTTCGTGGCAAGTTTTTGATTAAACAGAGAATGGAAGTGTACCAGGCATTGCTTGAACAGGAACAAGTCACTGTGATCACAAGCTTTGACGGCTTTATGGATTCTTTGCTTCCACTGGAAGAGATGGAAAAGAGGGTCATCTCTTTGGAGGCAGGACAGGAGCTTGACTTTGAGAAATTAAAAAAAGATATGGTGCTTCTTGGATATGAGCGGGAAGAACAGATCGAAGGTCCCGGACAGTTTGCGGTGCGGGGAGGTATTTTAGATATTTATCCGTTGACGGAAGAAGTACCTGTGCGTATTGAGATGTGGGGAGATGAAATTGATTCTATCCGTACATTTGATGTGGAAAGCCAGCGCTCTATTGAGAATCTGGAATCGATTCGTATCTATCCGGCAACAGATTTTCCGGAAGAACAGGCAAAACGTGTTTCATTTTTAGATTATTTTGATAAGAAAACAAGTATGCTGTTTTTGGATGAGCCGGTGCGCCTGATTGAAAAGGGAGAGTCTGTGGAGGAAGAATTTGTGCAGGCACAGGCAAACCGTATGGAATGTGGGTATGCGGTCTCGGACGAGGAGATGAAACTGTTCTCCACAAAAGAGATTGCCGACAAGATGAATCAATACTATAGTATCGGGATGTCGGCATTGGAGATGAAGTGCAAAGAATTTAAGACGCGTGGACTGTATCATTTGCAGGCAAAAGGGGTAAACCCATATAATAACAGTTTTGAGATGCTGACACGGGATCTGAAGCAGTTAAAGAGAAAAGGGTACCGTTCGATCTTGCTTTCCGGTTCCCGAACAAGAGCAAAACGTTTGGCAGAAGATTTAAGAGATTATAATCTAAGCAGTTTCTACAGTGAGGATGTAGAACGAGAGGTTAATCCAGGAGAAATCATGGTGACTTACGGGCATGTGACGGAAGGATATGAATATCCGATGATCAAATTCATCGTCATTTCTGAAACGGATATCTTTGGGCAAAAAAAGAAAAAGAGAAAGCGGAAAGTATATGAGGGACAGAAAATACAGAGCTTTTCAGAACTGAAGGTCGGAGATTATGTAGTACATGAAAATCATGGATTGGGGATTTATCAGGGAATCGAAAAGATTGAGGTGGATAAAGTTTCCAAAGACTATATGAAAATTGCTTATGCGGCGGGCGGGAATCTGTATATTCCGGCAACTCAGCTGGATCTGATCCAAAAGTATGCAAGCGCAGATGCAAAGAAACCAAAGCTTAATCGGCTTGGTGGACAAGAGTGGACGAAGACGAAGACAAGAGTTCGCGGGGCAGTAAAAGAGATTGCAAAGGACCTTGTCGAACTGTATGCGGCAAGACAGGAAAAACATGGATTTGTCTATGGAGAGGATACAGTATGGCAGAGAGAATTTGAGGAGATGTTTCCGTTTGAGGAGACGGAGGATCAGCTGCTTGCAATCGAGGCGACGAAAAAAGATATGGAGAGCACCAAGATCATGGATCGCCTGATCTGTGGAGATGTTGGATACGGCAAGACAGAGATTGCGATCCGCGCGGCATTTAAGGCGGTGCAGGAGAATAAGCAGGTGGTGTATCTCGTTCCGACGACGATACTTGCCCAGCAGCATTATAATACGTTTGTGCAGCGCATGAAGGAGTTTCCGGTGCGAGTCGACCTGATGTGCCGTTTCCGTACTCCGGCGCAGCAGAAAAAGACAATTGAGGACACAAAACGCGGTCTGGTGGATATCGTGGTAGGTACGCACCGTGTGCTGAGCAAAGATTTGGAATTTAAAGATTTGGGACTTTTGATCATCGATGAAGAACAGCGTTTTGGAGTGCAGCATAAGGAGCAGATTAAAAAATTAAAAGAGAATATTGATGTGCTGACGCTGACAGCGACACCGATTCCGAGAACCTTGCATATGAGCCTCATCGGAATACGTGATATGAGCGTGCTTGAGGAGGCTCCGGTTGACCGTATGCCGATTCAGACGTATGTCATGGAATACAATGATGAGATGGTGCGCGAGGCGATACAAAGAGAATTATCCCGTCAGGGACAAGTGTATTATGTGTATAACAAAGTGAAAGATATCGATGAGATTACGGACAAGGTGCAAAAGCTTGTGCCGGAGGCAAATGTGGCATTTGCGCATGGGCAGATGAAAGAACGGGAGCTTGAGAACATTATGCTTGATTTTATCAATGGGGAAATCGACGTGCTTGTGTCGACGACGATCATAGAGACGGGACTTGATATTTCCAATGCAAATACAATGATTATCCACGATGCAGACCAGCTCGGACTTTCGCAAATGTATCAGCTAAGAGGACGTGTGGGACGTTCCAATCGAATGGCATATGCGTTTTTGTTATACAAAAGAGATAAACTCCTGCGTGAAGTGGCAGAGAAACGCCTGTCAGCAATCCGTGAGTTCACAGATCTTGGTTCTGGTTTTAAAATCGCCATGCGGGATTTGGAAATCCGCGGAGCAGGGAATCTTCTGGGGGCAGAACAGCACGGACATATGGAGGCTGTCGGGTATGACCTGTATTGTAAGATGCTCAATGAGGCAGTTAAGCAGCTGAAGGGTGAGATTGAGGAGGAGCCATATACAACAACAGTAGATTTGAATGTAGATGCGTTTATTCCGGCGTCGTATATTCCAAATGAATACCAGAAACTCGATATTTATAAGAGGATTGCAAGTATTGAAAATGAGGCGGAGATGGATGATATGCTGGAAGAATTGATTGACCGATATGGAGATATTCCGAGAAAAGTTCAGCAGCTTTTGCAGATTGCGCTGTTGAAATCACTTGCACACAGTGCATATTTAGTTGCTGTGGAGCAAAAAGGGGAACAGTTCCGGTTTACAATGTATGAACGTGCGAAGGTGCATGCAGAGCGGATTCCGATGCTGCTTGATCAATACAAAGGGGCGCTCAAATTTACGGTTGATACGAATCCTTATTTTGTCTATGAAAAGAAAGCAAGAAATAAAAAAGAGAAAGACGATGATGTGCTGGAACTTGTGAAAAAAGTGTTAAATGATATAAAAACATTGATAGAATAAGGAAAAACCGCTATAATTAAGAATTAGAAATACAAAGGAGGCAGTTATGAGGAATCTGAAAAAGAAAGTAGTCGTATTTGCGACAGCGGCATCTCTTGCAGTAGTCTCAATGACAGGATGTGCAAGCTTTGAAAACGCAGATGCAGTGGCAACTGTTGGAGGGGATAAGATACCGGCAGGAGTTGCAAATTTTTATGCGAGATACCAGCAAGGAATGATTGAGACAAACTTAGGCTCTATGCTTGGAGACAACATGTGGACGCAGGAAATAAGTGCGGGAAAGACTTATGAGGACAATGTAAAAGACAGTGTGATGGATGCGCTCCAACAGATGTATATTCTGGAAGACCACATGGCTGAATACGAGGTTGCGTTGACAGATGAAGAAAAGAGTGCGATTCAGGAAGCGGCAAAAAAATTCGATGAGGGCAATGAGCTGGAAGCCAAAGAATTGGTATCCGGAGAGACGGAGTATGTGGAAAGAGTGCTGACTCTGCTTACGATTCAGAAGAAGATGACGGATGCGGTGACAAAGGATGTAAGCACAGAAGTTTCGGATGAAGAGGCTGCGCAAAAGAGTATGCAGTATGTAAGTTTTCCATATACGACAACTGATGAAGAAGGGAATTCTAAGACTTTGACAGATGAGGAAAAGGCAGCACTGAAAGAGACGGCAGCAGCTTTCCTGGAAGGTGCAAAAGCGGCGGAAGATTTTGCGGCTTATGCGACAGAACAAGGCAAGGAAGCGCAGACAGCTACCTTTGATTCAGAGAGTACATCGCCGGCTGCGGAGTTGATCGCAGCAGCAGATTCTTTGGGAGTGGGCGGATTTACAGATGTCATAGAGACAGAGAATGGACTCTACGTCGCAAAAGTGACAAGTCTGCTCGACAGAGATGCGACAGATGCGAAAAAGGAGACAATCGTAAATTCTCGGAAAAGTGAAAAGTTCAATGAGGTTTATGATGGCTGGAAAAAAGACACTAAGATAAAAGTGAATAAAGACGTATGGGCAAAAGTAGATTTTCAGGATGTCGGAGTAACTGTCAAACAGAATGAAGAAGAGCCATACACAGAATAATTAAGGAGACAGCTTTCTTTCACGGAAAGCTGTTTTTTTCATATAGTATCAGCAGAGGTGATCGTATATGAATGGAATTTTAATGGCACTATTTGGAACACTTGGAACCTTTCTCATAACAGCTTTAGGAGCTGCGGGGATTTTCTTTGTCAGACGGGAAGTCAGCGGAAATCTGCAGTGTGGATTTTTAGGATTTGCCGGGGGAGTTATGATAGCTGCGTCCGTGTGGTCGCTGCTGCTTCCGGGGATTGATTTTGCAGAGGCAAACGGGCAGGTTGGATGGCTTGTCATGACCGGTGGTTTTTTGTTGGGAGTCATCACATTGCTTGTGGCAGACGGGCTGATGAAAGCATGGTATGAGAGAGAAAAAAGTACACAGCTTACATTGGGAAAAAGTACGGCAATGCTGATCATAGCAATTACAACTCACAATATTCCGGAAGGAATGTCAGTCGGGCTTGCATTTGCACTGGCGGGACAAAATATGCAAGATACGGCGTTGTTGTCAGGTGCGGTTGCACTGGCGATCGGAATTGGAATTCAGAATTTCCCAGAAGGGACGGCAGTTGCATTGCCGCTTGTGAAAGAAGGGGTAAGTAAAAAAAGAGCATTTGTCATTGCGAGTATGACAGCGGTTGTAGAACCTCTTTTTGGTGTGCTTGCAGCAGTATTTGCGAGATTTGCGAATGCATCGATTGCAATATTACTTGCGTTTGCTGCTGGAACAATGATCTATGTCGTTGTGGAAGAACTGATTCCACAGGCTCATATGGGAGAAAACGGGAAGATGGGCACACTCGGATTTGTTGTCGGTTTCCTTGTGATGATGATATTGGATGTTGCACTTGGATAAGAAAAGTGCTATTTAGAAGCGAGTGTGGTAAAATGGAGAAAGGATGGGGAACGAAAGTAATGTTCACCCATCTTTTTGGCTTTATGGCATCTGGTCCAGAGATTTGAAGGTATATCCCATTTCTTCCCATTTTGTCAGCAACTCATCTAAGATTTGTCCGTTTGTGGAAGAAGTGTTATGCAGCAGAACGACAGCGCCGGGATGTATTCTTCCAAGTAGTTTGTCAAATGCCTCTTCTTTTGTCGGTTGTTTATCCTGATACCAGTCAACATAGGCAAGACTCCAGAAAAACGTCTTATAGCCGAGTTCTTTTGCCATTTTTAAGTTTTCTTCACTGTATTTTCCTTGCGGAGGGCGATAAAATTTTATCATTTCTTTTCCGGTGATTTCCTGATAGAGTTTTTCGACATCCTGAATTTCCTTTGAAAAGCTTTCCATCGTGGAAATTTTGGACATGTCCGGGTGCGTATAAGTATGATTTCCTACGATATGACCTTCCTCGACCATACGCTTGATCAGATCGGGGTTGTCGGAGAGGAAATTCCCGACGACAAAAAATGTAGCCGGAACATTGTGTTTTTTCAGTGCATCTAAGATGGCTGGCGTGTTACCATTTTCAAAGCCGGCATCGAACGTAAGATAGATTACCTTTTGGTCGGTATTTTCGGCGTAGTAAGCATCATATTGCTTTAAGTCTTCGTAGGTCGCATTTGCAACGGGAGGTTTTCCGTCCTCCTGAAAACTCAGCCCCCAATTGCCGGTGGCAGATGTGGTGACCGACTTTGTCTGAAAATGTTCCACTGTCCGGGCAAAAAAGTGACCGACGAGGAATGCGGCGATAAATAAAAGAGAAGTACCGATTATTTTTTTGTGTGAGAATGGCTTCATAAGAACCTCAAAAATAGGATTTAGTTTAGTATATAAAAAAGAGGCTGTCTCTATTCCGGAGGAAGAAAAAAGGACAGAAGTAAAAACTTCTATCCTATTCTTACAATCATATATATCAAGTATTGTTATTCCAGTAATGATTAAAATGCTACACTTCCGGTCTCGGTTGTGTTGATTACATAATATACAGCGGCTTCTTCAGGTTTTACATATAATGTCATAGTCTTGATGTCGCCAATTTTTCTACCTGATTTCGTCCATGCCTTTTTCACTGCTGCAATCATGTCTTTGTCTTCCACTTGCTTTCCTTGGTGCTCTACGATCAAAGTCGTCTTCATCTCTTTTTTTGGAGCTGCTTTTCTTACTTTTTTTGCAGCTTCTTTTGTCTCTTCCACAACTTTTTCTGCAGCTTTCTCTACGGCAGGGGCAGTCTTTTCTACGACCTTCTCTACGGCAGGGGCAGTCTTTTCTACGACCTTCTCTACGGCAGGAGCAGTCTTTTCTACGACTTTCTCCACTACAGGAGCAGCTTTCTCAGCAACCTTTTCCACTACAGGAGCAGCTTTTGCTTTCATTGCATTTAATTTACTTTCTTGTTTTTTAACTTGTCTTTTTGTAGCCATAATCATACCCTCCTAACAAACTGTACGGCAACATAATACATTATTCTTTTCTATTATAGCATACTGTCAATAAAATTGTTGCCAATAATTTTGAATTTTACGAATAAATGATGTATTTTCTATACAATTCGAAAATATATTTTGTCCCGTCCCATGAAAAAATGGGAATCCTGAAGTTCTGGCTCATTGTCTGGAATGGCATCTACAATGTCGGATAACAAGATTTCTTGTTTGGCGGCTGGTGTGTGATATTGAAAATATTCAAGAATTTTTTTCGGAACACCTAATTTCACACGGCGCTTTTTGGCATATTCGTCTGTTTCGTCTTCATCTATGTTGAGTCCGAAAAGTTCCAACTCAATCTCCAGATAACCGTCAATATAATCAATGACACTGTCAAAAGGCCTCCGACGAAGAGATTCATCAAACAATTCACAGATATGTCGGTAGTAGAGAGTCAAAAACTGTTCTTTGTCAAAGTGGACATCGGCTTTTTTACCTTCCGGTGCATTGCGGAGAATTCCCTGAAGCTCATTGTGTTTGGTGTCAAAATAGGTCATAGATGCCATTGCAAATGCGAGTGCCTGCCCATTTACACTTTTGATACCGAGCACTTGATTGAATGCATCGCTTAATGCCTTCGGAGCATAATCACGTTTTCCTGTCGGCTCCCAGATACTCCATTTTTCATCGGCTTGTGTCAGACCGACAAAGGAGGGTTTTTTGCGCCCGTTGCAGATAAAAGATTCTTTCCCGTAGACCTGTTCAAAAAGTGTTGTGTTCAAAAAATAGTCTGTCTGAAATTCTTTCATGCTGAAAAGCTTTGTAAAAATAAGTCCCAGATAGTAGGAGGTAACACTTTTTTCGCTCGCATCTAAATATTCTGTCTCAGGAGATTTGATTAGATAGCCGTCGCAGACAGAAAGAATGGATTCAATCATCGATACTTTAAAAATAAATTCCTGGCTCCGCTTTTCATGATGCCATAAAGCCAGATGCTGAGATGGAGTCGCGCATGTCACAAGAGCGTGCAGCAGTTCCAGATTGTTGAATTCTAAAATCTTAGAAGAAAAAAACGGCCATTCCATCCCGTTACAGCCTGTAATTTCCAATGCTAGTTTGTAGCAGTTATCCTGTGTTAGTTTCATAGAGATTCCCCGGCTTTCGAAAAGAAAAATACATTGTTTCTATGTTCTTATTATATGTGATTTTTCTGCATGTTACAATAGTATTATTAATGAGACTTATAAACCCTCTTTAAAAATAATTAACTATCTTTCTTTGCACTTGCGGGCGATTCGTGCTAAACTTATTCTGTTAATGAGCTAATAAGATAATTGAAAAGAGGAGAAAATACATGGGTGGATTTTTTGGCGTTGCTGCAAAGACAGACTGCATATTAGATTTATTTTATGGCGTAGATTATCATTCACATCTGGGGACAAGACGCGGTGGAATGGCAACATTTGGAAAAGGCGGTTTTCACCGTGCGATTCATAATATTGAGAACTCTCCGTTTCGTACAAAGTTTGAGCGGGATGTCGAGGAGATGAAAGGAAATATCGGAATCGGCTGTATTTCTGATTTTGAACCACAGCCGCTTTTGATTCAGTCGCATCTGGGAAGTTTTGCAATCACAACAGTTGGAAAGATCAACAATCTGGATGCACTTTTGAATATTGTCTATGAGAATGGGCATACACATTTTCAGGAGATGAGCGGCGGGCAGATCAATGCAACTGAACTGGTAGCATCGTTGATCTGCAAAAAAGAGACGATCGTGGAAGGAATCCGATATGTGCAGGAGATCATTGATGGCTCCATGACAATGCTGATCATGACAAACGAGGGAATCTATGCAGCGAGAGACCGTTATGGACGTACTCCGCTGATGGTTGGCAAAAAAGAAGATGCATATTGTGTTTCATTTGAAAGTTTTGCATACATGAGTATGGGATACTCTGATTATAAAGAACTTGGACCGGCGGAGATTGTCTACATTACACCAGAGAGTGTGGAAGTCGTTTCAGAGGCAAAAAAAGATATGAAGATCTGTTCGTTCCTCTGGGTGTACTATGGATACCCGACTTCTTCTTACGAGGGAGTGAATGTGGAAGAGATGCGTTATAAATGCGGCAGTATGCTGGCAAAACGTGACAAAGGAACCATCGAGCCGGATGTGGTAGCAGGTGTTCCGGATTCCGGTATTGCACATGCGATTGGATATGCGAACGAATCGGGCTATCGTTATGCGAGACCATTTATCAAATATACACCTACCTGGTCCAGATCATTTATGCCTACAAATCAGGCACAGAGAGAAAAAGTAGCGAGAATGAAACTGATCCCGGTACCGTCTTTAATTGAAGACAAGAGACTGCTTTTGATCGACGATTCAATCGTGCGAGGAACACAGCTTCGTGAGACGACGGAATTTTTATATAACAGTGGCGCGAAAGAAGTTCATGTAAGACCGGCGTGTCCGCCGTTGCTTTATGGATGTAAATATTTGAATTTCTCACGTTCAAAATCAGAACTGGATCTGATTACCCGCAGAATTATTTTGGAACGTGAGGGAGAGAATGCAGAAAAGGTACTTGGTGAGTATGCAGATCCAAACAGTGACCGCTATGCAGCAATGCTGGAAGGAGTGCGCAAGCAACAGAACTTTACGACATTGAGATACCACAGACTGGATGATTTGATTGCGTCTATCGGATTGGAACCATGTAAACTCTGTACATATTGCTTTGATGGAAAAGAATAAGACTTTTTGAGCAGGATTTTAGGAAGATCAGCTGGTAATCGCTGGTCTTCTTTTTAATTTGGATAAGAAAGATGGTTTATTTAAGAAAAAATATATATTTTGTACACAAGAGTTTGCTATAATACTTTTAAACCGTTAAGAAAAGAGGAAAATATATGGCGATAAACATTCTTGTAGTAGATGATGAAGAGGCGATTGCAGATTTAGTAGAAGTATATTTAAAAAGCGAAAATTACAATGTGCTGAAATGTTATAACGGAAAAGATGCGTTAAAGTGTGTAGAGAAAGAGGATATTGACCTTGCAATTTTAGATGTGATGCTTCCGGATATCGATGGATTTGATATCTGTCAGAAGATTCGTGAGAATCATCACTTTCCGGTGATTATGCTGACTGCAAGAGACGAGAACATTGATAAGATTACCGGACTTACGATAGGGGCAGATGATTATATCACAAAGCCATTCCAGATGCTGGAGCTTGTTGCAAGAGTCAAAGCACAGCTTCGCAGAGTGACGAAGTATAATCAGCAGGATGTAAAGATGAATGAAAATGTGATCATCATCGGCGGTCTGGTTGTAGACAAAGAGAACCATGAATGCACGATCAATGACGAACCATTGTCTTTGACCCCGACAGAATTTTCGATTTTGTGGGTATTATGTAAGAATCGTGGTAAAGTTGTGGATTCTGAAAAATTGTTTGAGGAAGTGTGGGGAGAAAAGTATTTTGTGAACAGTACGAATACAATTATGGTTCACATCAGACATTTGCGGGATAAGATGAATGATTCGGCGGAGAATCCAAAATATATCAAGACTGTGTGGGGAGTGGGATACAAAATTGAAGGATGATGTTCGGGTATTTAAGAAAAAAATATTGTGGAAGACAGCATTTTTTCCCGGAGTTCTCACCATAATATGGGCAGTCAGTCTGTTTATTATATCTGATGGAGTACTTAAGGAGGAAAGGCAGAAAGAGATTGTCTGCATAGTCGGAACAATCCTGTTTTTTTTAACCGCATATTCTTTTTCGTTAAAGAAAATTATAAAATATTTTGATGAGATTGGAGCCGGCATCAATCAGCTTCTGGAGGAAGAAAACGACAAGATACAATTGGAGCCGGAACTGGAATTTATTGAGAAGAAAATGAACCGGCTGAAGATCACGCTGGAACAGCGAACCAAAGATGCAATCCGCACAGAGCAGAGAAAGAATGATCTGGTCGGTTATCTTGCGCATGATATCCGTACACCGCTGACTTCCATAGTCGGCTATCTGGAACTTCTAAATGACATGAAACAGATGGAAAGGACACAGCAGGAAAAATATTTGCGGATCACGTATGATAAAGCAAAGCGATTGGAAAAACTAATCAATGAGTTGTTTGATATTTCAAAATTAAATATGCAGACAGTTGCCTTAAAGAAGGAGCAGGTGAATCTGACTTTCATGTTGTATCAGATGGCAGATGAATTTTATCCGATGTTGGAACAAAAAGGACAGAGCATGAAGATGGAGATTGACGAGAAGATTTTGATATACGGAGAGGCAGACAAATTGGCGCGTGTGTTTGGAAATATTTTAAAAAATGCAATCGCTTACGGAGATGCGGGAAGTGAGATTACAGTGCAGGCGGCGAAAGGTGTGGAGAATGTTGTGGTCACCTTTGTGAACAGGGGAGCAGAGATACCAAAACATCAGTTGGAACATATTTTTGAGAAATTTTATCGTTCGGACAGTGCAAGATCTACAGATACCGGAAATGCCGGACTTGGTCTTGCGATCGCAAAAGAGATTGTCACGCTGCATGGTGGGGAGATTTGGGCAGTTAGCAATAAAGAAGATACAAAATTTATTGTAAAACTTCCGATTTTATGTCATTGCGACTTCGGAAGTGAAGATGTATAATGGGTATATAAAAAGAAAAGGGGGCTTATTTTATGAAGATAGATATGCATTGTCATGTAAAAGAAGGATCCCTGGATAGCAAGGTAAGTTTAGATGAATATATTACGATTCTAAAAGCAAATGGCTTTGAAGGGATGCTGATTACTGATCACGACACGTACAAAGGATACAGGTATTGGAAAAACAAGATGAAAGGAAAAAGCCATGAGGATTTTGTCGTCCTGAAAGGAATTGAATATGATACCTGTGATGCAGGGCATATTATTGTCATTATGCCGGAAGGGGTAAAGATGAGGCTTCTGGAACTAAAAGGACTTCCGGTCTCTGTGCTGATTGACTTTGTCCATCGGCATGGAGGTGTGCTTGGACCGGCGCATCCGTGCGGAGAAAAGTATATGAGCTTTACGAACACAAAGAGATTTTATAAAAATCCGGAAATCATAAAGCGATTTGATTTCATTGAAGTATTCAATGCGTGTGAGTCAATGGAGTCCAATGAAAAGGCGGCAAAGCTGGCTTATAAGTATCAAAAAGTGGGAATCGGGGGAAGCGACGCACATCGTCCGAACTGTGTAAGTATGGCTTACACAGATTTACCGGAGAGGGTGACTTGTGAGACAGAGCTGATTTCCCTGATTCGAAAAAAGGTGCCTTTGGAAGTCGGCGGAATGTTATATAATAAGACGACGAGGGAAAAGCTTGGAAAGGCAAATAAGATTCTGGTGTATTCGTTTTGGATCTATAACAAAACAGGTGGACTGATTAAAAGAAGCAAACGAAAGAGAAAGAGTATGCTGGAGAATCCGATAGATCCGATAGATCCAATCGAGATGGAATATCTTGCAAATTACAAAAGATAGCAGAAAGGAAGACAGTTATGTGGACAAGATATGATTTGAAGATGAATGCGAAGATGGCATTTAAGAGAAATTACTGGACGTGTGTGGCTGCAAGTCTGGTGGTAGGAGTTTGAGTGGAAGTATGTTTGCCGGTTCCGGAAGCGGTGTGCAGACTACGCTGGAGGTACAGCATAATAATCCATATGCGTATGACAGTTACAGCGCATATTCTTATAACAGCAGCAATTCGATATTCGGGGGAGTTATTTTTTCTTCGATAGTAATCGCGATTTTGCTGGTGATTGCTTTGTTAGCTTCGTTATATACGATTTTTGTCGGAAATGCGGTATCGGTAGGCGGATGCAGATATTTTATGGAGAACAGAGAACATCAGACAAGTGCTTCAAAGGTGTTTTATGGATTCCAGAATGGAAGATATGGAAATGTGGTCAAGACAATGTTTTTCCGGGATTTGTTTATTTTATTGTGGACACTGCTTTTGATCGTACCTGGAATCATTAAAAGCTACAGTTACAGACTTGTTCCATATATTTTGTCAGAGAATCCACATATGGACAGAAAACGTGCGCTGGAGCTGAGTCAGCAGATGATGGACGGGCACAAGATGGAAGCGTTTGTGTTGGAACTGTCTTTCTTTGGCTGGTTCTTATTATCGGCATTGACTTGCGGACTGGTTGGTATCTTTTATGTAAATCCGTATTTGGATGCGACATTTGCAGAATTTTATGTGGCAATCCGAACAGAGAGCATCGGAAAAGGACTGGTGGCAGAAGGAGAACTTCCAGGTTATAGTGCTCAGACAGTTTAAAAGGAGAATCCTGCAGATGCAGGATTCTTTTTAAATTATAGGAAATTCCTTTGGAATCCTATAATTCAAAAAAATGCACTTTGTGCAAAGATACGCAGCTCGCGGGGGTGAAATTATCACTGCGTGAACCGCTCGCGCGCGAAGATTGCGCAATAGCGCAATCTTTTTAGGATAAAAGATGGAAAAAAGAGGACAGATATGGAAAAAATCTTTCTAATAGGAGTTGTTTGTGTTATCTTAATATCGATTGCAGTAGTGGATGCAAGAAAAAAGAAAATTCCCAATATACTTTTGGGAATACTTTTTTTCTGTGCGGTGCTTTCCGGCTTTACCTTTCCGGAGATATCGTGGCCGGATCGAATTGCGGGAGGGATTCTGGTCAGCGTAGTGTTTTTGACCGTGATATGGATTCGACCGGGAGCATTTGGGGCAGGTGATGTCAAGCTCATGGCGATAGCTGGTCTTATGCTCGGTGTGGGGAGAAATCTCACTGCATTTGGATTTGCGACAGCGTTAGCGGCATTATATTGTCTGCCGGGGATATTGCGCAGAGATAGAAAGAAAGAGTCGGAGATTGCCTTTGGACCATTTTTGTGTGTGGGAATTTTGCTTTCTATCTTTTTTGGAAAGGCATTTATCCGATGGTATATCAGTTAAAAGTGAGGAGAAAATAGATGATTATTGTGAGAGGAGCGGGAGATCTTGCGACAGGAACAATTTATGAACTTCATAAGGCGGGATATCGTGTACTTGCCCTTGAATGTGCAAGACCGACGGCGATTCGAAGAGAAGTTGCCTTCAGTGAGGCGGTCTATGACGGAGTGAAGAAGGTAGAGGGAGTCACTGCGCGTAAGATTAGTTCTGTAGAAGAGGTGGCAACGGTTTGGGAAAAGGGAGAGATTCCTGTTTTGATAGATGCCGAGGGAAAAAGTATTGAAGCATTACGTCCGTTGGCAGTGGCGGATTTAATTTTGGCGAAGAAAAATCTTGGTACAAGGCAGGATATGGCGCCGCTTGTAATTGGAGCGGGACCGGGTTTTACCGCAGGAGAAGATGTGGATGTAGTGATTGAGACGATGAGAGGTTATGAGCCCGGAAAGGCGATTTATCAGGGAAGTGCACTGGAAAATACAGGCATTCCCGGAATGGTAGGCGGATATGCAAAAGAGCGGGTGATCCATTCGCCGGCAGAAGGAGTTCTGAGACAGAAGCATCACATTGGAGAAATCGTGCAAAGAGGAAGCGTGATTGCTTTTGTTGGGGAAGAACCGGTGTATGCGACACTGACGGGAATTCTGCGCGGATTAATCCGAGATGGATTCGCTGTGAAAAAAGGAATGAAGATTGCGGATATCGATCCGCGACTGGACAAGCAGGCTGCATGTTATGAGCGGTCGGACAAAGCAATTGCAATTGCAAAAGGGATTTTAGATGTAGTGCAGAAACATTTGAGATTACAACACTTACTTCAGATACATCCGACACAAGACAGAGTGATCGCATTTGTAGGAGGCGGTGGAAAGACGACGTTGATATACGAACTTGCAAAAGAATTGGAGTCGGTTGGAAAAAGAGTAATTGTCACAACAACAACGCATATGCTGAGACCGAAAAATGAGTGGGAATTGCTTCATACAGTCGGGGTGCCGTGTGAGGAGGAACCAGAGAAAATTAGGGGACTTTCGGAGGAGGAGTACCGAAAACTGAAAACACAATGCGATGTGCTGCTAGTCGAAGCGGATGGAGCTAAGCGAAAGCCGCTCAAAGTTCCGGCAGAGCATGAACCGGTGATACCAGAAGATACGGATATGGTAATTGGGATCGCAGGAGCCTCAGCGATTGGGCGGACGATCAAAGCAGGCTGTCACAGAGGAGAACTTGTGGGGGAGTTACTTGGGAAAAAACTTAGTGAGATCCTGACAGAAGAGGATGTGATGACAATCCTGAAAAGCAAGGCAGGACAGAAAAAGCATGTGAAGCAGAAATATCGTATGGTCATCGGACAAGCAGATCTTTTGACGCAAGAGCAGGTGGAAAAATTCAAAAAAGAACAGGGGATTTGCCTGTATTCAAGGAAAGGAGGAGCAGATACCAATGGAGAAAATATCGGAATATCGTGAAATTGCAAGAATGTTAAAGGACGGAAAAACCGTGGTAAAAAAGACGAGGATTACAAAGGAGCGCTGTCTGGAAGAAAGTCTTAGCGGAGGATTTACACTGGTAATATGTGGAGGCGGACATATTTCGTATTCACTTTGCAATCTTGCGAAGATGCTTGGATATCAAGTGTGGATCATTGATGACAGAGAAGAGTTTGCCAATGAAGAACGGTTTCCGCAGGCGGATCACGTATATTGTATGGGATTTGAAGAGGCATTTGACAAGGTGATTTTTCCAGAGAGCGCATGGTATGTCATCGTGACAAGAGGTCACCAAAATGACTATGAATGTCTCAAAAAAGTGATGGAGCGAAAGAGCAGCTATGTAGGAATGATTGGAAGTAAAGGGAAAGTGCGAACGACACTTGAACGTCTGAAAAAAGATGGGGTTACAAAAGAACAGCAGGAGCAGATACATGCTCCGATCGGGCTGCCAATCGGAGCAAATACCCCGGAGGAGATCACAGTTAGTATCATGGCTGAGATGATACAGGAAAAATCAAAGCTTGGTTATACAGATTTGCCGAAAGAGATGATAGAGTGGCTTTTGAACAAAAAGCAACCGATGGTGATGACCACAATCGTGGGAAAGAAGGGCTCGGCTCCGCGCGGAGTTGGTGCGAGAATGCTTGTTGCAGCAGACGGCACGATGACAGGGACGATTGGTGGAGGTGCAATTGAGCATCTCGTGTTACAAAGGGCATGTATCATGCTCGAAGAAGAGAAAGAGTTTGCCTTAGAGGCTTATGATCTGACAGCGAAAGCGGCGGCGAGTATCGGAATGATCTGTGGAGGATATGTAGAGGTTCTGTTTGAAAAGGTCATCTAAATATGATAGAATATCAGATTGGGTAAAGAAGCATAAAATGACGAAGAGAAAGGGGAATATCGTTGTTTCACGCAAAAAATTATATAAAAGTAACAAGCCTTGAAGAGGCATATGAATTGAATCAAAAAAAATCAAATGCGATTATCGGAGGAATGCTCTGGCTGAAGATGAGCAACCGAAATATGCACACAGCAATTGATCTGTCGGGACTTGGTCTGGACAAGATTGAGGAACAGGAAGATGCGTTTTCCATCGGATGTATGTGTACACTTCGCCAGTTGGAAATACACGAAGCATTGAATCGCTATTTTGGAGGCGCGATGAAAGCTTGTACAAGACATATTGTCGGTACACAGTTCCGCAATGGCGCAACGGTCGGCGGAAGCATTTTTGGAAGATTTGGATTTTCGGATATATTGACTTGTCTTCTGGCATTAGATACATATGTGGAATTATATCATGCAGGTGTGATTGCGTTATCTGAATTTGTGGAGATGCCACGCGATAATGATATCTTGGTGCGCATTATTATAAAAAAAGATGGCAGAAAGATTGCCTATCGGTCACACCGTGAGGCGGCGACGGATTTCCCGGTGATCGCCTGTGCGGTGGCAAATAAAGACGATCAGTGGTATGTATCTGTCGGGGCAAGATCAGGAAAAGCGAAACTTCAGGTAAGACAGGCGCAGATTGAAAATGCAGAGACATTTACCAAAGAGGTGATTGCCGGATATACATTTTCTTCTAATATGCGTGGAAGTGAAGTATACAGAAGACATTTGGCAGAGGTGTATACGAAAAGAGCAGTGGAAGAAATACTGGCAAAAAACAGTGAGAAGGGAGCATAACATGGCGGAATTAAAATTGGTTTTAAATGGAAAGACAGTCCTGGAAGAGATTGCACCGGATATGCTTCTTTTGGACTTTGTACGTTCACAAGGATGTTATAGTGTAAAAAGAGGATGCGAGACTGCAAACTGTGGTCTTTGCACTGTTTTGGTGGATGGAACACCAATGCTGTCCTGTTCAACGCTTGCGATGCGTGCGAATGGAAAAACGGTGACGACAATGGAAGGCATGCAGGAGGAAGCGGCAGAGTTTGGGGCATTTCTTGCAAATGAAGGGGCAGAGCAGTGTGGCTATTGCAGTCCGGGATTTATCATGAATGTGATTGCCATGTCGAAAGAACTGGAAAATCCGGGTCTTGATGAGATTAAAGAATATCTGTCTGGAAATCTGTGCAGATGCACGGGGTATATGGGACAGCTTCGTGCGATTCAGAAATTCTTAAAGATGAAGAAGGAGGAGAAGTAGATGAAGTCTGTAAATGCACCAATTATGAAAAAAGATGCGATGGCTCTTGTAACAGGAAAGCCAGTCTATACAGATGATATTGCTCCAAAGGACTGTCTTGTCTGTAAGATTCTTCGAAGCCCACACGCACATGCATTGATTGAGGAAATCAACACAGACATTGCGATGAAAGTGCCGGGAATTGAATGTATTTTGACTTATGAGGATGTGCCGGATAAAAGATTTACAATGGCGGGTCAGACCTATCCGGAGCCAAGTCCGTATGATCGCCTCATTTTGGACAGACGAGTACGTTTTGTGGGCGATGCGGTCGCAATTGTGGCAGGAAAGACGGAAAAGGCAGTTGAAAAGGCACTGAAATTAATAAAAGTAAAATACGAAGTGCTGGAGGCTGTACTTGATTTTCACCAGGCAAAAGATGCCAAGATTCTTGTTCATCCAGAAGAGAACTGGAAAGCACTATGCGATGTGGGCGCGGATAATAAAAGGAATCTTTGCGCGACCGGTTCGGAACAAAATGGAGATGTGGATAAGATTTTGGAAGACTGTGATTATGTAGTGGAGGGAACGTATCATACGCAGGCAAACCAGCAGGCAATGATGGAGACATTCCGCACATATACATATATGGATACTTATGGAAGACTGAACGTGGTATCCTCTACGCAGATTACATTCCATGTGCGACGTATCCTTGCGAATGCGCTGGATATACCGAAGTCTCAGATTCGAGTGATCAAACCTAGAATAGGAGGAGGATTCGGAGCAAAACAGACAGTAATCACAGAAGTGTATCCGGCAATTGTGACAATGAAGACGGGGAAACCGGCAAAAATTGTCTATACAAGGGAAGAATCCCAAATTGCATCTTCGCCACGTCATGAGATGGAAGTGACTGTAAGAGTGGGGGCAAATAAAGAAGGAAAAATTCGTGCAATCGATGTGTATACACTTTCCAACACAGGAGCGTTTGGAGAACATGGACCGACTACAGTAGGCTTGTCAGGACATAAGTCCATTCCGATGTATGGGCAGGCAGAAGCATTCCGATTTGCATATGATGTTGTCTATACGAATAAGATGTCGTCAGGGGCATACAGAGGATATGGAGCGACACAGGGGATTTTTGCGGTTGAGTCAGCGGTCAATGAGCTTGCTGCCAAGATGCAGATGGATCCGGTAGAACTTCGCCTGAAAAATATTGTGCGGGAAGGTGATGTGATGCCGGCATACTACGGTGAGACTGCAAACAGCTGTGCGCTTGACAGATGCCTTTTGCGTGCGAAAGAGATGATTGACTGGGAGAAAAAATATCCGGCACGTGATATGGGAAATGGAAAAGTCAGAGGTGTCGGTGTGGCGATGGCAATGCAGGGATCATCAATCTCCAAAGTGGATCATGCATCGGTATCGATCAAGGTAAATGATGATGGGTTCTATTCGTTGATGATTGGAGCATCTGATATGGGAACCGGGTGTGATACCATTTTGGCACAGATGGCGGCAGACTGTATGGACTGCTCGGCAGATGATTTTATCGTGCATGGGGTGGACACAGATATTTCGCCATATGATTCCGGATCGTATGCGTCAAGTACGACATATCTGACCGGAATGGCAGTGGTGAAAGCGTGTGATTCCCTTCGGGAAAAAATATTGGCGCAGGGAGCAAAGTATTTGGAATGCGACGTGGAAGAGGTAGATTTTGACGGACAAAAAGTGTTCATGCGTTCCAAAGATGTATCCATTTCTTTAAAAGAAATCGGAAACAGAGTGATGACAAATAACGAGGAAGCACTGGTAGCTGCAGGGGCACATTCTTCGCCGGTGTCACCACCACCGTTTATGGTCGGAATGGCAGAAGTAGAAGTCGATAAAGAGACCGGAAAAGTAGAGTTGATTGATTATGCAGCGGTTGTAGACTGCGGAACTGTAGTCAATCCAAACCTTGCCCGCATACAGACAGAAGGTGGAATTGCACAGGGAATCGGTATGGCTCTGTATGAGAATGTTGTGTACAATGAAAAGGGACAGTGTCTGAGTAATTCTTTTATGCAGTATAAGATTCCGTCTAGAATGGATGTGGGAGATATACGTGTTGAATTTGAGAGCAGTTATGAGCCGACAGGTCCGTTTGGAGCAAAATCCATCGGTGAGGTTGTGATCAATACGCCGTCACCGGCAATTGCACATGCAGTATATAATGCGACCGGAGTGCAGATCAAAGAACTGCCGATCACTTCAGAAAAAGTATACATGGGAATGCAAAACAATGAAAATTAGTTTGATTTTACTGGCGGCTGGGGACAGCCGCCGTTTTGGCTCAAATAAATTATTGTATGAACTTCATGGAAAACCGATGTACAGGTACAGTGTCGATGAAGTTGCGAAACTGGATACGACGGTATTTGCGGAGAAAATTGTGGTGAGCCAATATGATGAGATCTTGGATACGTTGTCAAGGGAAGGGTATCTGACAGTGCGAAATACAGAGAGTTATCTTGGAATATCGCACTCGATACAGCTTGGTCTTGCGGCGTCTGAAGAAGAGGCGTGGTGCTTCCTTGTGGCAGATCAGCCGTACCTGAAAGCAGAGACGCTTGAAAGATTTGTGGAAGCATTTCAAAAAAGTGGGAAGAGCTGTGCCTGTGTAAGATATGGGAACAGAACTGGAAATCCGTGTATTTTTACGGCAGAATATCAAAAAGAACTATTGGAACTTGCCGGAGATATTGGGGGGAAGCGCGTCATAAATAAACATTTGGATGAAACATTTTTTTATGATGTGGAAGAGGAACAGGAACTGGAAGATATAGATGAAAACAATCTCCCGTAGAACGAGATGCTAAAAGCATTGCGTTCTATGGGAGATCGCTATTTTGCATGAAATTTATTTCCAGTATTCTTCTAAATACTTTTCAGCCTCTTCCTGTGACAGTGAAAATTCTTCCATCAGGTTTTGCATTACATCTTCTTTTGGAACATTAAATTTCATACAAGCATGAATAGTTCCTTTGATTCCTTTACTTAAACCGTTGTTCAAACCTTTACGGAATCCTTCATTCAATAAATCTTCTCTCCATGCTCTCCGAAATTCTTCTTCGTCATATTCTGTCAAAATCATATCCACGACCTCCGATCGATTTTTTTGAAGTATATCCGCAAGAATCCCATTGTGGATACAGAAATCCACTGCTTTATTCACTGCATTTCCAAAGTCCATCTGTTCCGAAAGATATTTTCGGATGATACTGATAAACTCTGCGTATTCCTTTAATGGTCTGCATTTCTCCATTAACTCTCGGTTTTTCCCTAAATTGATATTGAGTACAACTGCTGTACATTCCAAAGATGGAGTTGTTTCCTCTTTGTTTTCAAGAAACAAATCACTCAGCTTTAATTCCTGCCGCTCCGGTTCTTTCTTTGTTCCGTTGTAAAAAACAACATACTTTGGAAAGGGAATATGGAGCGGCGATGCTGTATACAGGCGGTGCTTTACCGGTTCGATATACTCTTTGTACAGGGATGAAAAATAGAATAATCCTCTCAATGGCAGGTTTGGACTGAATGAACTTTGATGCTCATACAGATTCATCACATCCCCGATGAGAAAGGACAAGTCATTTTTCATTCCCATGTAGACAACGTCCTCGATGGTAGTAATAGTTAAATCATCGGGATTTGTGTAATTACTGTTATTGACTGCGTTGTAAAGCTCCAAAAGCTCCTTTTTCTCATGGAAAATCATCCGGAATATCCTGTCTTTATACTTCTTATTTATCTTATGTTCTGTCAAATGTGTTCCTCCTTTATATCTTATCAAATTTATGTCTGTGAATCAATGGAAAGGGCATAAAGATTCATAGGCATCACCATCTTTCTTTAAATAAAATATGAATACAAATTGGGGTTCTTGTGACGGCTGTCACGAGATATTAGAAGTTATAGAATGTTTGATTTGTGGGACTAAGCATATCATAAATAATTTCTGACTGCAACCATAAACGGTTCATAAAAGTAAAAAATAATTCGGGATTTTACTTGAAAGATTGCCAGACTTATTATACAATTGATGCCAGCATGAAGAAGATATAACAGACAATTAGGAGGAAATAGTTTGTATTATTTAATCTTATATTTTTTTGTATATGGTTTTTTAGGATGGTGCACAGAAGTTGCATTTGCGGCATGCAAGGAGCGAAAATTTGTAAACAGAGGATTTCTAAACGGTCCGATCTGTCCGATATATGGAATCGGTGTAGGGATTGTTGTTCAGTTTTTGACACCATACAAGGAAAATCTGGTGCTGCTGTATATTGCATCTGTAGTGATGGTGACTGCTTTGGAATGGGTGACCGGATTTATTTTGGAGAAAATATTTCATAATAAGTGGTGGGATTACTCAAAGATGCCTCTGAATCTGAATGGTTATGTGTGCCTTTTGTTTTCTTTGATTTGGGGAGTAGCGTGCGTTCTGATCGTAGATTTTATCCATCCACTGATTCATAAAGTGTTGTCATGGATTCCGTTTCCAGTAGGAATGACCTTGATTGTTGTGCTGGGTATTGTGATGTTTGCCGATTTGTATGTGACAGCTTCCACAATTTTGAAGATGAACAAGCACTTAGAGAAGATGAAAGAGATTGCAACAGATTTACATCGTATCTCAGACGAACTTGGAGAGAACATTTATCAGGAAGTTGTAGAAGTGTTAGAGCGAAGAGATGAATGGAAATTAAAAGTGCAGGAAGCATCTGACGGAGTGAAAGGGAAAATACAAGATGTGTCAGATGAGGCAATGGAAAAAATTGCGGATTTGAAGAAAAAGTATAAAGAAGTTGGTGGAAAAGGAATACGAGTTTCGAGACGTTTACTGAAGGCGTTTCCTAGAATAGAATCTAAAAAGTACCGAGAGGCGATGGAGGATTTAAAACAGTATTTAAAACGAAAATAAAATGTGAGTGGGGTAAGAATAAGGAATGGAAGAGAGAATACCAAAATTGTTCCTGATGTGGAAAGAGTATTCGAAGGAACAATTTATAAAAGATATTGTGGCAGGGATTATCGTGGCAATCATTGCATTGCCATTGTCGATTGCGTTAGCACTGGCATCCGGCGTGAGCCCGGAACAGGGAATTTATACTGCGATTGTGGCAGGATTTGTTATAGCAATGCTTGGCGGAAGCCGGGTGCAGATATCTGGTCCGACAGCAGCATTTGCGACGATTGTAGCAGGGATTGTCGCACAGAAAGGAATGGCAGGTCTTGTCGCAGCGACAATTCTTGCCGGAGTGATTTTGATCCTGATGGGAGTCTTTAAGCTTGGAGGATTGATCAAGTTTATTCCGTATACGATTGTGACAGGATTTACAAGTGGAATCGCTGTGACGATTGTAATTGGGCAGATTAAAGACTTTTTGGGACTGGAATTTAAACATGCTCCGATTGAGACGATGGAAAAATTAAAAGAGTGCATAGACACGATTGGGACAATCAATGCGCAGGCGTTGAGCGTTGGACTGATTGCACTGGCAATCCTGATTGTCTGGCCGAAGATCAACGCAAAAATCCCACCGTCTCTGATTGCTGTCATTGTAACAATTGTGCTTGTGAAAGGGCTGGATATGGAGGTCAATACAATCGGAAGTCTGTATGAGATATCGAATAAACTTCCGGTACCGTCTATGCCCCAATTTAGTTTGGAATTGATCGAGAGTGTACTTCCGGATGCATTTACAATTGCAGTACTGGCGGCGATCGAGTCACTTTTGTCTTGTGTTGTATCGGATGGAATGATTGGAGACAGACATAATCCAAATGTGGAATTGATTGCTCAGGGAGCAGGAAATATTGCATCTGGTATATTCGGAGGAATTCCAGCGACAGGTGCAATTGCAAGAACAGCAGCAAACGTGAAAAACGGAGGGCGTACTCCAATCGCTGGAATGGTTCATTCCGTAGTATTATTACTAATTCTGATTGTGCTGATGCCTTATGCGGCATTGATTCCGATGCCTGCGATTGCGGCAATTCTTTTTATGGTTGCCTACAATATGTGTGGTTGGAGAGAGTTTGTGACTCTTTTGAAAACAGCGCCGAAAAGCGATATATTTGTGCTGGTGACAACATTTGTGCTGACAGTTGTGTTTGACTTGGTTGTTGCGATTGAAATTGGATTTATGCTGGCGGCGATTTTGTTTTTGAAAAGAATGTCTGATGTGGCAGATGTCAGAAGTTGGGAATATGTAGAAGAGGAAAGAGAAGGACTTCGCATTGTGCCCAAAGGAACACTTGTGTATGAACTGGAAGGACCGATGTTTTTTGCAGCAGCAGACAAATTTTTGAGTGTATCAGCAGATAAAAATACGAAGGTTGTCATATTGAGGATGAGTGATGTGCCGGCAATGGACGTATCTGCATTACGAAAATTGGAAGAAGTATATCGTTCGTGCAAAAGAAAGAATATTACTTTGATTTTATCCCATGTGACAGAACAACCGCGTAGAATGATGGAAAAAGCAGGATTTGTAGTGGATGTGGGAAGTGAGAATTTCTGCGAGAGCATAGAGACGGCGCTTAGACGAGCAGAACAATTGTGTCAAAAACAAAGTAGAAAGAAGATGTAAAAATGCGAGAAGAGCAGTTTAAAATGGAACGAAAAGGTCTGGTAGAAGAAGGGCAGGAAGTTAAAGTGACTGAGAGAGTTAATGGAAGTCTTTACAGCTATATTGTAGAACCGTCGGTTGCGATGTCTGGAATTTATCGAAGCAATCAGAGAATAAAATCAGACAAAGGAATCATCAATCAGATCAAAGAGACCGAACGGGGATTTTACCTTGTTGTCGGATTTGATGAATAATCAAAAGGGAGTGAGCAAAAGAGCCAATATCATTAAGTTAAAATGATGTAAATGGCAATCCAAAACAAAAATATACAAATCAGA
>OLQH01000192.1_pt1 | contig 72327 bp, 68 predicted proteins | sample 1672671 | NCBI WGS metagenome assembly OLQH01 (sample SAMEA3136712, study PRJEB25190) | human gut metagenome
TGTATTTATAATCAAGCCATATGGCACGATTAACTTATTCGGTCAATTCCGATTTGTAAAACACATTCTTTTTACATAGGCACAGTATACCATATTTCCTGTGCCTATGCGATATCATTTAATGCTTCTTCCGATATGAACTCATCTTCTCCACAGTAACCTCAGGATAGAAGTAAGTAAGAATCGTTGCTTTCGGAACTCCTGTGGCAAGTGCTTTCTTCACTTCCTCTTTCTGCTCCTGTGTATACGACCAGTGCAGCATTCGATTTGTGATGGTATCCTCCCACTTAGGCTTTTCCCTCTCAGGATTCCTTACAGGCTTAGTACCAGCACTTCCATTAGAAGAGTTAGCACATTCTGTAGTATCAGACTTCTGTGACTCATCGACATACTCAAGCTCATTTGCCTGCTCCCTGTCAATCTTTGCTTTCTGCTCTACCTCATCCTGCATGGAGAATCTTCTGCTTAATTCCGCATCACCAAGCATCATAAACTGCTCATAGGTAAGAGAATCTATATACACATTCTCGCCCTTATCCTTCAGCTTTTCATAATACTTAACTGCCTTGTCTGAAAGAATCTCAAATGGCGGACCGATAAGATTATCCGTTCCTCTTATCTGATGAACATAAGGTTTTCCCTTACCATCTGCCGTCTGGTTAAACATCGGATGATTGAATGGTATAAACTTATTATCCATGATAGGATCAAAACCACGGATAAAGATAATACACTTTTTGTTATCCAGCTTTCTGACTTCATCGGGTGTATACAATTCTCTTCCTAACACATCATAATTCCTTGATGAGCTTCCCTGTCTGCCCTTTGTCTCTCCACTTGACTTCTTATCAATCGTACCTTTTCCAAGCAACTCAGACACATACTTATGTGTACTCTGCTCATTTCCACCAAGATATATGAAAGTATCGCAGTTGCCGGGAATTGTCTCCCAGGTATCTTTAAAAAGTGCTTTTAACTGGGCAAAGTTCTGAATAATGATAATACTTGAAATCTCACGGCTTCGCATTGTCGATAACAGCGAACAGAAGTCATCGGGCAATGCGACATTCGCAAATTCGTCTAACATAAATGTCACATGGATTGGCAGCCTGCCTCCGCAGTTAAAGTCCGCCTGATAGTACAATTCCTGAAATATCTGCGTATATAACATACCGATAATAAAGTTATAGGATTTATCACTATCCGGGATTACACAAAACAGTGCTGTCTTTGTCTCACCATCCCCATTTACTCCAATACCGATATCGGACAGATTAAGCTCATCTTTTGAGAGTAATCGTAAAACCTGCTTATTCTCAAGAAATGCAAGTCTTGAGTTGGCACTGATGATAATGGAACGGACGGTATCTCCTGCACCTCTCATACATTTGTTGTACTGCTTTACTGCCGGATGATTAGCTCCAAGCGGAGAACTTTCCTCTAAAAACTTCATACGCACATCCAGCTTTGATGCTTTTCCCTGTTCTGTAACCTCTGCTTCTCCAAGAAGTTTAAGTACTGTCTCAAAGTTTCTCTTTGCCGGCTGTACCTCCAGCCACACATAATAAAAGATAGACTGTAAGAACAATCCTTCCGCTTTTTCCCAGAACGGATCACTTGGTGTTGCTCCCTTTGGTGTCGTATTGCTGATAAGGTTTGTAATCAGCTTGACCACATCTGTTTCCTCTCTGATATAAGAAAACGGATTGTAACAGTCTGATTTATCCATCTCTAACAGATTTATGACCTTCACATTATATCCGTTATTCTTTAGCATCTGCCCACAGCTTCTAAGGATTTCTCCCTTTGGATCGGTACAGATAAAGGAACAGTTATGCGGCATCTGCATAAGATTCGGCTTTACTTCATAAAATGTTTTTCCTGCTCCGGAACCACCACAGATAAGTATATTTCCATTGAGCTTGAGTCTCCTAAAATCCAGCGACATCTTCACATTCTGGCTGAGTATCCGGTTGAAATTCTCATCCTTATCTGCAAGTATCTTGTTGACCTGCTTCGGATTTTCAAATCTTGCCGTACCAAATTCCTTACCGGGCATATAGTTTCTCTGACTGGTGTAATACATGACAATAGCCATCGCATAGATACCTAATGCAATGGCTACTGCTTTTACTGTATTGGAATTGTAATAGTTGGCAAAGGGAACAGCACATACTTCATTGAATCTGTCCATAAATTCATTAAAGGCAATCCCTTCCGTCCACGCACCATTTATCAGATAACCAAGATACCCTGCTAACACTGCACCCACAAGAATGAATATCAGTGAAGGCTTTTTCTTTGTTGTCTGCATAGGCTGCTACCTCACTTTCTTTGTGGTAACAGTTTTCTTCTGTGTGGTCTTTTTCTGCTGCTTCTGCACTTTCTCGTAACGCTCCCTGACAGATGACTCCACCTTGTCATAGTGAGTATAAAGCTCGGTTCCTTTCTGGGTTGTCACCACACGATTCTGCTCATCGTAGAGCTTATAATCCTTGGTGGAATCAAGGAAGGTAAGCATTGTCTTTCCACCATGAATCTCCATGATGTTTTCCTTACGGAGCCATACATATCTTGCCTCTTCTCCCCATGTGCCGGGAACTCTGGTCTTAACAGCATGGTCATTTTCTTCGCTAATCAGCTTCTTGCTGATTGTCACATCTGACAGGTTCGCATTTTTTGATGCTGCAACTGCCCTCATTCTCTCAGCAAGGTCCTGATAGCCTCTGACACGGTTGATAAATGCATCCTTGTCCATCATGACTGTATGGGTGCCATCCTCATTCTTACTGCCAAGCACACCGATTGTCTCAAGCTGTCTGATAACACTTTCAGCCTGCTCACCATTGATACTGAAATTCTCCTTGACCTGATCCACACTGATAGCTTTCTTTTCCATTGCAAACATTCCGACCTTCTCAATCAGTCCGTCAATGGCGGAATTAACCCTATCCCCTTCTATCGTGTGGCTTTTCTCGTTTCCCTGCTGTTTCTTCAAAAAATCCATCAGCTTGCCAAGGGATTTTTCATCTCCATTCTTCAGATAATCGTCAAATGTGGCAATCTTACCAAACTTGAGCTTCTGTATCATCATATTCACACGTGGAACTGCCTCTGTATGAAAGATTACCTCACTCAGTCCGTCTTTCTTGTTGCAGTCCGGAAGTACTGAATAGAGTACTCCATACTTCTTTGCCATCTTTTCAACCTTTTTCATATCTTCGGTATTAAACTGTAACACCTGTAAATCACCGCCCTTTAAGAGCAGCTTTCTCATGGATGTTTTGCCAAGTGACTTTTCATAATCAAGCATCCCTTTTAAGAAATCTATTGCCTTCTGCATGGCAGCTATTCCGCCACTTCCTACCTTCATGGCAATCTCAATGCCATCATAAGCAACACGGATGATCTGCACCGCTTCCTGAATCTCTTCTGCCATTATCGCACCTCCACTTTCTCTCTGACTGTTGTTTTAAGTGTTTCTGTCTCTGTAGTACGGATTTCCTCGGCTGATACATCAATACCATAAGCAGTCAAAATATCTGCCAGATGATTGATTGCTTTTTCCTCCTCGATACGGTACATTTCAAGTGCCACAAGCAGGTTTTCCACCTGTTCCACCCATGCAGGCTTCATATCATATTTAGCCCTGTATGTGACCATAATCTCGTCCGACTCAGCCTTATCCGCCGAATGTGCCAATGCTTCAATAAGAGAAATCGTATCTTCCTTGCTGCCGCTTCTGAATGCGAACTGGACAACAAAGTTTTTCTCTTCCTCTGTAAACTGATGCTCCACACCATTCATCTCTGTTACTGCTTCATTTACTACTGCTAAATTCATAAGTACCTCCTAATCTGCCATACTGTTTTCAAGTACCGCTATCTCAATAATCTCTTTCATCTTTTCTGCTGAAATATTATTGGTAATAAGCTCTATAAGCTGTGTCTCCGTAAGTCCCTTTTCTATTGCACTCTTAATCTGGACAAGCTGTGCCGGAACAAGATCGCCCGATGCAACAAGCTTTACAATGTCTGCTCTCGACTTTTTCTTAAAAGAAAGTCTTGCAAAAAGGCTTGCCACTCCGCTGTTGCTGCTCTTTCTCACACTTCTCTCAATCGGAAGTCTCTGCACCACATTTCCGGTACCATCAACTACCGGAATCTGATAATAGACCGGAATCCCGTTTGCCACAGCCTGCATATTCTGCGGAACTGCAACTGTATCAACCATCTTTTTTTCTGCCTGTGATACGGACTGGCTTTCCTGCGGCTCTGCCTTACTTTCTGCTTCTTTTTTATTCTCTGTGGCAACACTTATGATCTTATCTTCCAATGACTCTATTCTGTCTCCCATACGCTTCATCTCCTTATCCTTTTTCTCAATATCATCCCTGAGCCTTGCAATCGTACTGCTTGCCTTATTCAGTTCATTCTGCTGACTGTTGATAAGAGCGTCCTTATCCTGGTTCTCCTTGACCAGACGCCCCCTGACTTCCTCATCATCTTTGGAAGTTTCTATTTCAGAAAGCTTCTTATTCAGGGCATCATACCTTTCATTCTGATGATTGATCTTTGCAACCACTTCATCCATCTGAGAAATGAGTGCTTTCACATACTCAGACTCTTCCGGAATCTGTTTCTTGACTTTATTCAGCTGTTCCAGAACTTCCTCATATAATCGTCGCATGGTAATAGGTTTTTCCCCTTTGTCCATAACCTCCTTAATTGTCTGAACAGGTACACCCTTTTCATAAAATTCAAGGGACACCTGCATCTGATGAACCGAATACTTGATATTCTTGATAATATCAATCACATCTTTTGGAACATCCTTGTGCAGACATTCCGATAAAATCTTCATCTGTTCAATGTCGTATGACTTATTGAGATAAAGGCTGATCTCCTCCTCTTTCAGTCCATATTCATAATCACTTTTTACAAGAGCAATCGTATCTTCACTAAAATGCTTATTTCTAAGAAGCTGCAATTTTTTCTCGATTGCTATCGCACTAAGCGGTTCTCTGTTTTCTTCCATATATGCCTCCTAACTACTAAAAAAACAGCCTAACGTTCTGGCTGCTCTTTCCTGTCTCGTATTGTCTCTTTGTTGTACTGTGCATCTTTTCCATCTGATACGCTGTCTGGAATAAGACTCTTCCATATAGATTTACCAATATTCAACTCTTTGAATACTGCCCTTTCTTTTGCACATGCTTTGGAATACTCCTCTTTATAATGTTTACGCAGTGCTTCCACCTCTTCAAGGCTATATCCCTGTGATAAAAGCTTCTGTTTCAAAGTTTCCCATTGCAGATGCTCATCCGTAAAAAATTCATCTCCCTGGAGGAAAGACTTCTCAGCAGGTTCTAACTCTTTCATATCATCTGCTATATCAAAAAGTTCTCGACTTCTCTCCCTAGCTTTATAAACGCGGCTTTTCTCTGCTGAAACTTCTTTTCTTTTATCTGTCAATGAGCTGATTACACTGACAAGCTCCTCTGCTGAATGAATATCATGATTTACAAGGAACAAATACTCCTCCTGCAGTTTATGCATCTTACGGATATCATCCTTATACTTCCATACCTGACTGTATGGCTTCTTTTTCAGCTTTCCTATCCGGTATAGCTTTGCATAGTATCTCTTTTGAAGCCCCGACATCTTTGCCATTCGGTATCTTCTCACCTTACACTTACAAAGAACCGGTTGTACTTCTTTCTGCTGTTCCCGGTAAAATGAAATATCCTCTTTTTCTATCCTTTCCCGGATCGCCTCATCAGAATACATGTCACCTAATGTCTTACATCTGCGAAATCTCGTCATTCCTTGTGGCTTTACCGCCAGATACTTTCCCTGCTTGACCTCATATCCTTTGTCAGATAACAGCTCCAGAAACTGCTCATAATTTCCTGCCTGCAGTATGCAGGAATCCAGGTCTCTCTTAATCATATCTGCCCATACAAAACTGCCTTCACGATATTCGCTCCAGTCCTTATAGCTTTCATGCTCTTTTTCCTTACTGCCATCATCAACATCAATGATTGAAAGACCATATTCCTGACACAGCTTATTCGTGATTGGCTGGATATACTTTGCCCAGTCTCCTTTTTCATAGCGGTACTTTTTCCCATCCACAAAACTCACACTGTTAAATACAATGTGTGAATGAACATGTGCTGTATTATCATGCACCACATATACTGCCTCATATGATTTTCCAAGATACTCTTCCACGAATCTGCGGGTTATCTCAAATGCCGTATCAGGATTCACTTCATCTTCCTTAAATGAGAGAATGATATGATATCCCTGCCTTTTATCAACTTTTCCAAACTTCCGTTTTGTAGCTTTCATCTGTTCAAAAGCAGAATCGACCTGACAGTTGATTGCACCAACGAGCCTTCCATCCTGTGTTTTCTCCGGATTCATCACATAATCAAGAGATCTCTTCAGATGTTTTCCGTGAAAATGCCCACCACAATCCTTCATATTAAGGATTTTACTGATTGCCAATCTTTACCACCGCCTCATCTACCTTCTGATTCAGTTTTCGCATATAAGCTATCAGCTGTGTCTTATCTTCCTTGGAATACAGCCCGGCATTATTGTTAAATACTATCTGATTGATATTTATTCCAATTCTGTTGACTTCATTAATGAGTTCCTTCAGAATCTTCCTTACTTCCGGATAATCATCTGGTTTCTGACTGATAAGAAGACGGATATACTCAGCCTCATTCATTCCATTATCACATGCCTTTTTTGCAAGAATCTTGGCTTCATCTGGCATTAGTCTTAGTGTTTTCCTAATACAATGAACTTTATCTGCCATAGACTCACCTTCCTCTCTTACCCGTACTATAATCCTTAATTCCTTCTGCAACTGTCACCGCAGCTTTTTCCAAATCATCCCTGCTACTTAGATGACTAATGAATGATTCCACCAAAGCAGCTGCCATTTCATCAATCTCCTTTGCATAACAGGTCTTTTCAAATAACCTGTCCAGCCTCTTTTCATCTGCTTTCAAACTGTCATACTTATCCTGAAACTCACTGTAATCTTTAAAATCCTTTGGATCATTCCTGTGTGCATCAGCATCAAGTATCAGTTCATAGTTCCATTCACAAACAGTATCTATAACATCATCTATCGGGTATGGTTCAATTTCACCATTCTCCTCAGCTACATCCTGTCTGTACATCTTTCCATCAGAATCTATGCCAATAGCATAATCATGACCTTCCATATAATTAAGCAATATTGCAGCATCTTCTATCGAAGGGTTAAGTAAGATATCAAATGTGTCTGCCCAGGCAATCAATTCTTCTGGTTTTGAAAATAGCGTAACTTCTGCATCCATTGCTTCCTTGCACCTCCTTATCCGTGTTTAGTAAATATTCACCAAAGCTCCAGTCTCCAGTTAGTCCCCGGCGACTGCTAGATACGCATTAGAGACATCTCTGTCCTAATGCCATCTAGTTAGGGAGAAAATCTCCCTAAAACCCTCTGTTTATGGAAGTGGGGGCGCTTTTTGCCCCCACTTTGCTACTTTGGGAGCGCTTTCTGCCCCCACTTTGTTATTTTGGGGGCGCTTTCTGCCCCCACTTTTATACTGACTTTCATCCGGATTTTGTCGTGTCCGAATTGCGGGGGCGCTTTTCGCCCCCACTTTGACATTTTGGGGGCGCTTTCTGCCCCCACTTTGCTGTTTTGGGGGCGCTTTCTGCCCCCACACATCAAAATCCGGTTTCTCATGCCCTGACTGGTTCATCTGCTCTCTGATTCATCTGGTTCAGATTAAGCTTTGCAGCCACAAGCCACTCGTTGTAATCCTTATATCCGGCTGGAGGCGGACAGTCTTCTACCTCATATCCAAGCTCATAATACTTTCTCATAAGTTCTGCTGCTGCTTTTCTCCCCGGCTCATCTCCATCAAGGCAGAACCGGATGGAAGTAATCTGCGGATGTTCCCGAAGAAAAGTCTCAAGTGGTGCATCTGCAAGCATCCCAAGTGCCATCTTATTTGATTCATAATCCGCGAAGATATCCACATAACTCATAAGGTCGATTGCAGCCTCAAATACTACAAGCTCTGTACTGTTAACATTTACCACATTAAATCCATAGTTCTTATCATTTCCTGTGACATCACACTTGAATGGCTTACCCTGCTTATCAAACACTCCCCGCATACTTGCAAATCTTGTTACCCCATTTTTATCATTTCCCTTGAAAACAACATTGTGGTAATGCCTGCTCTCATAAATCAATCCATCTTTCAAAAACAGATCTATGACTGCTCTGCTGATTCCTCTCTCCTGATTCAGATATGAAATAAGATAGGAATTATCTCCTGCCGGTTCCGGTAGGACAAACGGCTTTCTCTCCTTTGCCTGCTTCTGCGATACCTGATGAACAAGTGACTGCTTTACAGGATTCTCGATTCTTCTGTATCCTGCAAAGTCCAGAAGCCAGAACACAGCCTCTTTTACACTCATTCCACAAAATACCCGTAAGAAATCTATCTGTGAGCCGCCATTGTTGCCTTTGTCAAACTGCCTTGACCATCTGTACCAATGGCTTCTGTTGTAAATGCGGATGGAATCCATCTCCTTTAAAGTGTGGTATTTGCCAATCCTCTTTACTGTATACCCAAGACTTTCTGCAACTGCACACAGGTCAACACTCTTTGCTATGGCAAGCTCTTCATCCGTAAATCTTCCATCCATGCTTTCACCTTGCCTTTCCCTGCTCTGCTACAAGCGGTGACTTGATATCAAGTGTCCGGTAATCAGTGCTCAGGGTAATCTTAGGATTATCAATCATGCCTTTTTCCCTGAAACTGAAAAATTCACGATTGTCTCCACCAACTATGATATGGTCAATGAGCGGTATTCCCATCAGTTCACACAGCTTGTTCATGCGGTCTGTCATCATCGTGTCTGCCTTGCTTGGGAATACATTCCCGGATGGATGACAATGGATTAACATCATGCTTGCGGCATTGCTTAAGATACTTGATTTAAACAGTTCTCTCGGATGTGCCATTGCCTCATTTAAAGAGCCAACACTTGCAAAATTCACATTGATAGGTTTTAAATCTGACCTTAGATTGACCACACACACTACTTCCCTGTCAAACTGGCACATACAGTCTCCCATGACAGCAGCTATATCCGCCGGATTGTTAAAGGTGTGCTCCGAATAAATCGGAGCATCCTTTACAAGTCTTACCGAAACCACATCAAGCTTGAAGTCATTCTTCTTTGGCATCAGACACCGCCTCCTCTCCAAACTCGACACGGATAACAAAGTCACCTTTCTGGCTGTTTATGAGAGCAATGAGTTCTTCCATTGTAAGTTCCTGCTCCATAACTGCCTCCTATCTGGACTTTTCCTTCGCATCATATACAAGGGGAGGTTCTGCAACGATACCATCAAGTCTCTTGTTAGGTGTATCAGTTGCAAGTGTGAGTTTTCTTAAATCCTTATCATAGTGATATACCTGATTGGAAAGTCTCTCGTCCAAAGACACCTCCTGCATATTTACCTCGACTACCATCTGTGCAAGCATCTCAGGGCTTCCCATATCTGAAGATACTGCAATAACCTCATGCACGCTCGAAGGGAGAATATAAAGGTCACTCTCTAAACTCTCTGCCAGCTCATGAAGCTCATTCTCATAAAGCATGGATGCTGCACCATTGATACCCTTTTCATTGGAAATCACCCACATCGTCTGCTCCGGTGGAATCTCGGCTATCATCATATCTGCAATCTCCTGTGGCATCCCATCTCTTGCAAACATTTCTCTCATAATATCATTCATGCTACGAACGACAGGTGGGAAGAGTCTTCTTGTGTTTTCCGCTGCACACTTAAAGAGCTGTTCCTCGCTCATTCCAAGTCTTTTCGCAAATTCATTTGTAATTTTTGAACTCTGCACCGCATCCTTATCTGCACTGATTATTACCTTATACACAATAGAAAGATCCTGGAACTCTCTGTGCGGCACCTGTTCCAAAAATGTTTTATTCTGCTCTGTATTGATGAGCTGGAATACAATCTTCTCGTTAGCATCCCTCATAATGCTGTCCACATCAACAACCGGAGTCTGCTCATATGCCCTTTCCATGAAGTCACATGCAGCCATAAGTGTTTCCTCAAGATCGCCACAGTCCTGATACTTCTTATACATGTCATTGATATAAATCGTAGGCGAAATGTTCCTGCCTTCTTCTCTTAAGATGATGCCATCAAGAGTCACATTCACCTTTTCCACTGGCTCTGCCACAAGCTCCATTCCTTTGAACTTCTCAGGCATATAATCCATAAACTTTTCTTTTACTACTTCCTTAAAAATCTCGTAATTCATCATATTACGGTTCCTCCTTAATCTAAAAAAGCGGGGAACATAAGTCACTGGCTTACATTCCCCGCAAGGTTAATTGTTACTGTTTATTCTTTTTCTTTCTTCCACGAAGTCCTACTCCAACACCTGTAATAAGTGCAAGTGCACCGATTCCAAGATAAAGAAGCGGATTTGCATTGTCGCCTGTCTGTGGAAGCTTAGGCTCTGTCGGTACATTGGCAAGCTTAAGAGTTGCTACAACAACATCCGGTGCATTGTCATCATATCGAAGAGTTACATCGTGAGCTGTTTCATCAAGGATATATCCGTCAGCTACTTTTGTCTCAACTACTGTATAATGGATATCTTCCTTAAATGAACCATCCTCATTGTAAGTACAGATAGGAAGCTCCTTGCTCTCTGCATGACCATTCTTGTCAGTAGTGAGTGTATCAAGCACCTTTCCGTCCTTATCCCTTACTTCAAATACAACACCCTCGATCGGCTTTCCGGTTACTTTGTCAGTTTTCTCAATGACAATCTTACCGACTGCCTGCTCATCCTTCATGGATACCTTCTGGATTTCTGCTGTCTCCTTTACTTCAAAGGTTACATCACTTGCCACCTTATATCCATATGGTGCAGATTCCTCTCTGAGTGTGTACTTTCCGACAGGAAGTCTCTCAATCATATGAGTCTTTCCTGCCTCTGATGTCCAGCTCTCAACAAGCTTTCCATCAGCATCAATAACTGAAAGCTTTGCTCCAGGCAATTCTTTCTTGCCTGTGATATCAGTCTTTGAAATTTCTACCTTGATCGGTGCATTTTCAAATGCTGCCTCAAACTCGATAACCTTTACCTTATCTCCCTGATATGAAGCATCCACATCAAATGTCTTATCTGACTTCACATAGCCCTTTGGTGCCTCAATCTCCTTGACATAATACTGTCCAAGCGGAAGGTCAGAGGTAAATGTTACTTTGCCATCCTTTCCAGTAACACCTCTCTCAATCTGTGTATCTGCTTTGACAATGACTTTTCCATCTTTATTTACGATATCCTCTTTCGCAAATAAGCCGAATACTGCACCTTCAAGAGCATTCTTCGTCTCTGAATCAGTCTTTGTGACAGTAATCTGCACCTTCTGTCTCTCATTGGTTACATCCATTCCCGCAAATACAACCTTTGTATTCTGGTCGATATAAGAAAGGTCTGCATCAATCGGTGTATCATCCAGCACAAATCCATCTAATGTCTTTGTCTCTACAAGATAATACTTGCCAAGTGGAAGGTCATCAATTCTTGCAATGCCCTTATCGTTCGTAACAATGGTTGCTACCTTGTCACCAGCTTTGTGGTATACAGTTCCAAGTCCGTCTGCACTCACAATATCCTCTTTTGCATATACATCAAAGGTTACTCCTGCGAGACTATCCTTGAAGTAATTGAAAATGAAATCATACCAGTGTCCCTTCATAAGAGTGGTATCTGTTACAAACTCACCATCCTTGTTGATTACGATAGAACCTGTCGGAACCTCGTCCTTCATCTCGACATGCTGCACATCGCCTGTATCCTCTACTGTAAACTGAATATCGGTTGCTTTCAGGTATCCGTATGGAGCAAACTCCTCACGAAGTGTGTAAGTCTCGCCAACTACAAGCTTCTTGATTACATGAGCTTCCTTTGCATCAGATGTCCATGTGTCTACCACATTTCCATCCTTATCAAATAAAGTAAGTGTTGCACCTGTAAGCTCTGCACCGCTTGTGATATCTGTCTTTGTAAACTCAAAGGTTGTAGGAGTGTTTATATATTCGCTGTTATATACAGCAGTCTTGACATCCTGTCCCTGATATTTTGTATCAAAGTTTACAGCTTCCTCATTTGTCACATATCCGGCAGGCTTTACAAGCTCCCTTGCAACATATTTTGCAAATGGATAATCCTTAACAAAAGCAATCTTTCCATTCTCATCAGATGTTGCCTTCTCAAGAAGTGTGCCTTTCTCGATAATTACCCTGCCATCAACATTCTTGATATCCTCGTCTGCATAAAGACCAAATACTGCACCTGCAATCGGTGTGTTATCTTCTGCATCAAGCTTAGTCACTGACATATCAAGCTTCTGTCTGTCATCTGAGAAAGTAAGGCTTTCCTTGATAACAGGTGTCTTATCATCCACATATGTGAATGTCACTTTCTGCTCATTCGGATTTAATACATATCCGTATGGAGCTTCTACTTCTACAACTTTGTACTGTCCAAGAGGAAAATTCTTTGCTACTGCCTTTCCATCTTTTCCTGTTGTAAGAGTTGCCACAAGGTCTCCCTTGCTGTAATACTTAATGCGGTTGCCATCTGCGTCCTTCTGGTTGTCTGCTGTGTAAATATCCTCCGCAGCGTACACCTCAAATTTTGCTCCGGCAAGTGAGCCTTCCTTATAAACAAACTCTTTCTCATATGAGCTTGCAAGAAGTCCTCCCTTGAATCCGTCAAGTACCTCTCCCTTCTTTTCTACAGTCAGCTCTCCGACTGCAGGGGCATCAGAATATTCCACAGTAATGATTGCATCATTTGTATCACCATCTGTTTCAAATGCTGTGTCAGTATCAACAGAGATGTTGACATACTTATCATTTACAACATATCCAAATGGTGCAGACACTTCCTCAATGCGGTAGTTACCGATTTTAAGTGCCTCCGGTAAGATTAAATCTCCATCATCGTCAGTAAAGAATGAAGTATGCTCTACCTTTGACGGATAAGTTGTGTACTGCTTCACATATTCGTTCTTATCAAGGTTGAAGATCTTAAACTCTGCATTTGGCACGAGCACTGTCTGCTTTGTATCGGAATCCTTCTTGATTACACGAAGCTTTGCAGTAAACTCCCTGTCAAGGAATACTCTCCATGTCTGAGGCTTGTCAGGATGATTCTCGCTGATTTTTACCTCAAATGGCTTGATTGTCTTCATGTTATGCGGAGTCTTTGACTCTACTCCCACATAGGTTCCATAAGGAATTGCAATGGAAACTGCATGTCCCTTGTCATCGGATGTGATTGTTGTTGCTCCGTTTTCCCCGATTACCACAGGAGTAGCCTTATCAAAGTCATAACTTCCATCTGCCTTTACAGGTAAAGATGATTTCAAATAAGCTGTGAACTCTGCACCAGCCAATAAGCCTGCTTCAGTATCATCGCCATTGTCAGATACCTTGATAAGCTGGAATGGCTGCTTGATGACCTGCTCTGCTGAGGTTGTGCTTCTTGATACCTCTGCTACAAGGTCTCCCTCATAGTCGCAAACTACATCGTGCTCCTCTTCATCAAGAAGATAGCCTTCTGATGGTGTGATTTCTTTCACATAATAGTTGCCAAGATAAAGGTTATTTACCTCTGCCTCGCCATTCTTATCTGTTGTAAGAGTTGCAACTAAGTCCCCTGCTTTAAATACAACACCTGTTGCTCCGTCCGGATGCACGATATCGTTTCTCGCATAAAGACCATAAACTGCACCTTCAAGGCTTGCATCTCCCTGGGCTACTGCCTTGCCTGATTCCTTATCTACCTTGTAGATATGAATCTTTGCTGTGGTTCTGTCATTTACAAATGTGTGACTGAATGATGCCTTTGCCTGTGTTTCAGGTAATACATTGAAATTGAAGCTGTAAACATCTTTACTGTTTCTGATATACGCATATGGTGCCTGTGTCTCTGAGACATAATATCCGTTAGAGATTGGCAGATCCACGCTGTAGCTTGCCTTTCCGTCCTCACCTGTAGTTACTGTCTCAAGAGCTGTACCCTTTGTCACAATAACCTGTCCGGCATAGTTTTTGATGTCATTTCCGGCATAAAGTGTGTACTTGCCACCATCAAGAGGATTCTCTGTGTCAGAGTCCTTCTTTACGACAGATACATCGGCTTTCTGTCTTGTATTCTCAATCGTAGTTGATTCATACTGTACTGTCACAGTCTGGTCCTTATACTCAACTGCTACTGTCTGAGGTGTGGTATTGATTGTATAACCATCAATGCTCTTAATCTCAGTAACCACATAGGTTCCAAGATGAAGGTCAGATAATACCACCTGTCCGTCAGCTCCTGTTGTAAGGCTTTCTGCTACAACATCGCCAGCACTATACACCTTTGTACCATCTGCCTTGTAGATATCTGCTCCTGCTGTCACCTTAAATGTTGCTCCCGGAAGCTTCTTTTTCTCATAAATAAAGTTACTTCCATTCCATGAGCTGAGCACTTCACCTTCCTTGTAGATTGTGATTGCTCCAAGCTGCTCCTTATCTGTTGCAGAGATTCCGGTTGTCTGTCCCGCTCTTACAGTAAGAGTATGAACCTTACTGGAAAGAACATAGCCCTTTGGTGCTGTAATCTCTTTTACATAATAAGTGCCTGCGACAAGTGCAGCTGACTTTGCATATCCGTTTCCATCTGTTGTCATGGTCTGTACTCTGTTTGTGCATCCGCTGTCAGAATAAATTCCATAGACTGCACCGGAAAGCTTCACTCCGCTTGACTCATCTGTCTTTGTAAGCTCACCATATCCGATGTTCTCTGTCTTGACCTTGATATAGGCTTTGACAGGATCTGCTGTCGGTCTTTCAGAAATAAACTCCTGATATCCGCTCTTTCCTGTAAGCCAGAATACACAGCTTGATGTTGTCTCAACCTTGCCAGCATTGGATGTGAATGTTCCTGTTGTAGATGTGGTATTCACACTCGTTGAAGAGATTGTAATACTGTTGCCATTCTTATCAACAGAATATCCGCTGATGCCAAAATCAAAGTCTGATAAGACACCATTGCTGTCAGATAATGTTGCTTCAAATCTCTGACTTCCCTCATTCCACTTCAGCTCATAAGTTGGTGCCTCACTGGTTCTGCGTGATGCAAAACTTGGAAGTGTTGCATTGTAGGAGCTGCTGATATTGTCCCTAAGTCTCTCATAATAGCTGTATGAAGAATCAGGACTTGGTGCTGTGTTACAGAGCTTTCTTGCTGCTGAATCACCGCTTCCGGTTCCAAAGATATCTGCTACAATAACCCATACCATTGCCTGAGTTGCGATATACTCATCGCACTGACTGTTGCTTGGTGCCGCCTTTTGTGTACTGTTAAACCCATAATAAAGGCAGTAACTTAAAAGCTTTCTCTGCTGTGCTGACATTGATGTGCTCGCATCATCGTAGCTGTTCATAAGCTGACCGCCATCTGCTCTTAATCCGAAATTCATACAATATGCAGAATTTCCGTCAAGAATTGAATACAGAATCTTGCCATGATTATATCCGGGCTTCAGCTCACTTACTTCTCCGGAATTTTTGACTGACGCATTCCAGAACGCAATATTTGCCTGCGGACTGGCTGCAAATGCTGTTGTTCCATTCGTAAAGAGTGTTCCAACCAGTGTGAGCATAGCCATAAATCCTGCCATAAAACGCTTTAGTTTCTGTTTCATGTGCTCTTTCCTCCTTAATTTACGCATAAAAAAAGAAAGACATAAGTTTATAGCTTACATCTTTCTTCCTTCTGCTTCTATTCGTTTTTATTTATCTGTGACATCGAAACTCGTAATAGTCTGTGCCGCCTGTCGTGTAAACTCCATCATAACTGATGTAGAATACCGGATCTGTTTCCAAAAGTAACATACTTGCAATATATTCTGCGATTGCATCCTCAGATGATAACCGCTGTCCATCAATGGTACTTGCTTTGTTGAGGTCTGTCTCTACAAACACACTGTAATAAGAGCCTTCCATACCATCGTAAGGATAATACTCATTGTACTCTTCCTGCGTGATACTGCCATCATTTAAATGGTTCTGTAAATTCTGCTGTGTGGTAATCATCCCTCCTGCCTGACACTTTGCTGTTGCAAGTGACACAACATTCTGTGGACTGTATGCCACGGATGCAGGCTGTGGGTTGCTCACATTGTCTTTCGGACTGTCTGTAGTCTGACCACCATTACCTGCATTACTCTGATTTCCGCCAGCTTCCTCATTATCATTTACAGGAGCTTTCTGTTCCGGCTCGTCATTCTGCTCTGACTTTTCTTCCTGCTTTGAAGCAGTTTCATTATCTGCGGATCGGTTATCTTCTTTATCAGTCTTCTCTTCTGAATCTTTAGCCTCGGCAATATCTTTCTCTATCTCTTCACTTCCAGCTTCGGTTGTGACCTCTGTGACAGCTTCCGTTGCCATTGCTACTTCTTCAGTTGGCTTTACGCTTTCCGTCTGTTTCTCTGTCTGATTATCAGCCTTTTCCTTACCACCATTACAGGCAGCCATTGAAAAGACCAGTACCGCGGATAATAAGATAATACTCATTTTCTTCACAGTAATCACCCATCCCTTCTCCGCAAGAGGGACGGGCTTTGTGTTCCGTGCCATCCACCCTTGCGGTGAACTATTTATCTGTAATGCACGGGACACTTAGGTCTGTCCCGTATTCTATGCAACTTAAACTCCTTTCATTATACCAGCTCTCTTATTCTAAAGAAATACTGCATAAGTCTTCTGTTTTTCTTGTAATTTAAGAATAAACCCTTTACCTGCATACGCTCACCTCCTCTCAGAATGTGCCCATTCTTACGAATGAAAGAAATATCCTTGCCACCATAGCGAATAGAAGAAGAATTATTCTGGCAAGTCCTAAGACCAGCTTCAACGCTCCAAGAATTATCCTTAATATCCACCTGAGTATCTCTAAAATCACTGTTCCTACAACTCCCATAACTCTTCTCATAATAATCAGTCTCCTTTCGACATCCATCCCATTGCAAGTCCTGCAACATCTGCATCTTCCATAACATCTTCTGTAGGTTCTTGTGCTTCACTATTGGCTGCCTGCATTATTACCGGCTGACCAACATTCATCCCGGATATCACTCCGCCTAACAGCTTTATTACCTCTTTTCTAGCCTCATTGGTTGCTGCTTCAATGACCTCTTCCTTAATGTCATCAATATCTTCTGACCGAATATATTCAGCCCTCTCTTTTTCCTTCTTCTTGATAACAAAGGTTTCTTTTCCATAATTATCAATGTAAAACTGAATCGCATCTATGATGAACTGATTCTTAGATTTGAAAATCTTCGGATCAAGGTTCTGAATCACATCATTGATTTTCACATGCTGAGGATTGCTCATGTTGAGGCGGACAGAAGTTTTTACTTCATATTCAAGTCTTCTTCCCATCATCTGCCTCCTTATGATAATCGCTTAGTGCTTTTAAGTCCCATTGTGGCAAGCTGCTCATATCCTCTTGCATTTGCCTTTACATCAAGGTTATAGGAAATGTTCTTGGCATCGTGGCTCCCAAAGTTTTTCATCACAACTGCCCCGCCACCGACAAATACAATCGGTGTAGTCTTTAAGTTATACCCAAACTCACGGATTGAGTTATATACCTTATCAACAAAATCCTCTATCTCTGCCTTGATTATGGCAAAGTATTCATCATCAATATCTGACCTGCCATATCGCATGATGTTCTGTATCTCTGACTCGTCTACCTCTCCGTTAAGCTGTCTTACACACTGCTCATTGATAGAACGCATACAAGTAATAAGACCTTTTGGAATCGTCACACACTTTGATTCATCCGGTGACTTGTTGATTACCGGCATAATGTCGATTGTCCAGCTTCCAATATCTACTATCAGTGTTTTCTTTGCCATAGCAGGAATCTTGTCCACTACTGCTGCATAGCACTGAGGAAATACTGCCACATCATCAATTTCAATATGATATGACTCATTCTCATATTTGAAGCTTACACGCTTATTCTTTGTCAGGTACTTGATAAAATCATTCTTCTCTGCTCCAAACCTTGTAAGTGGAAGTCCTACTGCAAGGAATACCTTTGCCTCTGCAAGACCTCTTCTTTTAAGTTCCTTAGCAACTGCTGCAAGAGTGAGAAGATAAAAGCTGTCATCTTCGACCTTTGTATCCTTTACTTCCTGCCTTACAGTTCCGACCTTGTAAAACTTTCCTTCATACTCAAGTACATCACCGAAAAGTGCCGGAGTAGTTGTAATCTCCTTAACGCCTGTGACAAATACCTGAGAGATTGTTTTCATCATTGACCATCCATGATCAATGCCGATTACTTCTAACTTATTATTCATGTGTTTTGCACATCCTTTCTTCTTAAATAGCCACTTGAACATCTAAACCACCTACTTTCCTATCAGCTTTCGCATACAAGGAAAACAATAACCATTCCCTTGATAATATGGACATCCGACACATTCCGTCGGAAGTTTCTGTTCTTTTTTCTTAGATGGTTTACAACATGTTCCATTGGCACATCTGTTGTTATGTCCCCAGAAGAATCTACAATGCATACAATCTTTTAATTCTCTTTCAAGCTTTTCTTCTGGAGATACAAACCTGCGTTTCTTATGCTTATCTCTTTTTTCAACTGTTCCCACCAGAGCTCTCCTCCCTTCCAAGGAGTGATTGCTCTCTTATCTGTTCCATTGTCCTGTCCGACTCTCCTGCCGTCCTAGCTAACGAATACAATACGATAAGAACAATAATTATTAATGCTATGCTAAATCCCATCACCACTTTATCCTCCTTCAAATTAGTTGCCATATAGACAGAATTTGAATTTGGAAGTGATATAGTCTACATGGCTATGCTTAACGCTAAGCATGTAGGTACACGCCAGTCTTCTAGACTCCTATATCGCCCCGTGTACAAAGAGGTGTTCTCACCTCCGGGAGTTACAGACGAGCCACAAAATGTGTTTCACGACGCCCTTCTGAATTATCAGAAGCACTATCTCCTCTTTTAGCCTTTTGAGGATAAGGACGAACTTCTCGCCCTCTGTGGTTAATTATCCTTACGCAACATGCCGATTCCTTTTACCAAATTTCCATCCAGCTTCTCGCCCTTCATCTTTCGATCCATCAGACTACTAATATGATAGCTGTGACTTTCATCCTCCATGTACATGCCCCGTAATTTTACTACCTACAGAAATTCTGTAGTGCAAACTACTTTGCAAATCTGTAACTGATTATTCAATTGTTATGTCCAATCTCTCTTGGACAATTGATATTCTACAATGCACTTTAATTTTACGGAAGTGACACCACTGGTGTATTTTTACGAATTTTCACCAGTTTTTGGTGTATTTGTCATTTCCTTAATTTGTCCCATGTATGCTTAGGCAGTTCTCTTGCCGGCTCTCTGAATCGTTCAAGATATTTTTCAAATAATTCCGTATTGATTAATGCTGAATTACCGACTTTATAGACTGCTCCTGCCTCTCTCGCAATTACTATGATTCTCGATTTACTTATCCCATAAATAATCGCTCCTTCCTCTGCATTGACAAATTTTTTCATAAAATCCTTTGTATCTGAATAGCACTTATATGAGTAACTCATTCATCAGTCTCCTTTCACATTTGGCAATGGATGTTTCATTTCTGTTGGCGGTTCTCTGAATTGCTCCATATATTCATCAAACACCTCCAGATTAATCAGAATAGTATTTCCTTTTGCTTCGCCTATCTTATATACAGCTCCAGCTGCTCTAGCCATTTCGATAAATCTATGATGTCCTATGCTGTAAGTCATTGAACCCTCTCCGATTCTCACAAACTTCTTTTCCACAATTTTATTTGAACTAGGAACTCTTGCAGAATGTTTCATAAATTTCATCAACCTTTCCTTATGTACTAATATAATCTTTGCAAGCTGATATCTTGCTCCAGCAGCCAACGCTATATCCATTGCCTCATCTTGTGTTACATCTAATAAAGCCATTACCTCATCAATACGAATAAATCTTGGTTTTACAGTTTCTTTTCTATAGGCACAAACTGAACCACTCAATGTATTTACCATAACATCACCTACTTATAAAACTCAGAATCTGTAATATGAAAAGTTTCAAGATACTTATCCAATATTTCTGTATTAACAAGTACAAGCTGACCAATTTTATAACAAGCCTTGGCATCCTTAGCCACTTCTTGAAATTTTGTCATTCCCATACTGTACATCTTTGCACCATCTGAATATCTTACAAACTTTTTTGCATCCTCATATCTATCTTTCTTCTTTGATTCATTCATTGCTGTGCTCCTTTCACTTTGACTTCATAACAAATGACGTATTTTCTCCATAACGCAAAAAAGAGGACATCTTCTAAATTTCTTTAGAAAATGTCCTCTTAGTAGTTCATATTTGATTGAATCTTTTTCTTTTCAGATTGTGTACTCTTTCATACTGATGTAAATGACTATGCCAAAATACGTCTTTTAATGCGTCCTTTGACGTACTCAAATGCCTCAACCCCGCATAAACACTAGGTTTATTTATCCAAGCTCTTCATTGTCGGGAACAATAATACGTCCCTGATAGCCTGGCTATCTGTCAGAAGCATCACAAGACGGTCGATTCCGTATCCGATTCCACCTGTTGGCGGCATACCGATTTCAAGTGCGTTGAGGAAGTCCTCATCTGTGTGCTCTGCCTCATCATCGCCTGCTGCTGCGTTGGCATCCTGTGCTGCGAAACGCTCACGCTGGTCGATTGGGTCGTTGAGCTCTGAGTATGCGTTACACATCTCCCATGTATTACAGAACAGCTCAAAACGCTCTACCTTTGTAGGGTCGCTTGGCTTCTTCTTGGTGAGAGGTGATATCTCGATTGGGTGATCCATGATAAAGGTTGGCTGGATAAGCTCTTTCTCACAGTACTCCTCGAAAAAGAGGTTTACGATGTCACCCTTCTTGTGACGCTCCTCATACTCGATATGATGCTCGTCTGCAAGCTTCTTTGCGGCTGCATCATCAGGTACCTGGTCGAAGTCTACGCCTGCGTATTTCTTGATTGCATCTATCATTGTCATTCGTGCGAATGGCTTTCCAAGGTCGATTTCCACACCGTTGTATGAGATTTTTGTCGAACCACATACCTTCTCAGCAAGGTAACGGAACATTGACTCTGTCAGCTCCATCATACCCTCGTAGTCTGTGTATGCCTGGTAAAGCTCCATAAGTGTAAACTCCGGGTTGTGGCGTGTGTCTACACCCTCATTACGGAAAACTCGTCCAATCTCGTATACTCGCTCAAGTCCTCCGACGATGAGTCTCTTTAAGTAAAGCTCAAGGGAAATACGAAGCTTTACATCCTCGTTCAATGCGTTGTAGTGTGTCTCGAATGGTCTTGCTGCTGCACCACCTGCGTTTGAAACAAGCATAGGTGTCTCAACCTCCATGAAATCACGACCTGCAAGGAAGTTACGGATTTCCTTGAGTATCTGTGAGCGCCTGATAAATACCTCTTTGCTCTCCTGATTCATGATAAGGTCTACATATCTCTGACGATATCTTGTGTCTGTATCTGTCAGTCCATGGAATTTCTCAGGAAGGATCTGGAGTGATTTAGAAAGTAATGTCATCTCCTCTGCATGGATTGAAATCTCACCTGTTTTTGTTCTGAAAGCGAATCCCTTTACACCATAGATATCACCGATATCTGATTTCTTGAAATCTGCGTATGAATCCTCTCCGATATTGTCTCTTGCCACATATACCTGGATATTGCCCTTTAAATCCTGGATATTGCAGAAAGAAGCCTTGCCCATGACACGCTTGAACATCATACGTCCTGCGATGCTTACCTCGATTGGCTGCGCATCCATGATTTCTCTTCTCTCGTTGTAATCGTTATTTATTACTTCTCTTTTTGCAGCATCATCCAAGCCCTCTACATCCGGAGCCTTTCTGTCACCGAGAATCTCAGCCTCATGCGCATTATACTGCTCTTTTACATCACTGCTGTGATGAGTAACATCATATTTTGTAATCTGGAATGGGTCTTTTCCCGCATCCTGTAAATTCTGTAATTTTTCACGGCGAACCTTAAGAAGCTGGTTTACATCCTGCTGCTGTCCACCTTTTTTGTTATTCTGATCAGCCATTTTTTTACCTTTCCGTACTATAACGAAAACATCTGTTAACATTCCCCATCATAAGTCATGTCTACCACAGATGTTTCCGATGTGAATAATTAGTTCTCTTCTGCTCTCTGGATCTCAAGTACTTTGTATGTGAGATCTCCCATCTGAGTCTCAACTGTTACTGTATCTCCAACCTTTTTTCCAAGTAGAGCTTTTCCAACAGGTGACTCGTTTGAAATCTTACCCTTTAAGCTGTTTGCCTCTGTTGAGCCAACGATCTTGTACTCTAATTCTTCGTCGAACTCGCAATCTAAGATACGGATCTTACAACCGATAGAGATCTTATCGAGGTCAACTTCTTCCTCAACTACTACTTCTGCATTCTTAAGTATTTTCTCGATTTCTTCGATACGGGTCTCGATGTCACGCTGTTCATCTTTCGCAGCATCATATTCTGCGTTCTCTGATAAGTCACCCTGCTCACGAGCTTCTTTAATTTTCTGCGAAACCTCTTTACGTTTTACAACCTTTAATTCTTCAAGTTCGTCCTCGAGTTTTCTGAGTCCTGCATATGTCAGAATGTTTTTCTTATCCATGATTCTACCCTTCTCTTTATAATTATTTTTATTTTATATTTTGCCTAATTTAACGCACGTATTATAATAGAAAATTGCCCTAATGTCAAGGAAATCAACGTTTCGTGCCATAATTTCCGAGCAGTGTCTCCAACTGTTCATAATTTTCTATAGTATTGACTGCTGCCCTTAAATGCGACGAATGAGGATACCCTGCAGTATACCATGCCGTGTGTTTTCTCATTTCATGAATCCCGGTAAATTCACCCTTGAATTCTATCATCATTTTTGCATGTCTGAGTATCATCTGGCTGACATCTTCAAACGATGGTTTATCGAGCTGCTCTCCTGTTTGAAAATAATGAAGTATCTGTTTAAAGATCCATGGATTTCCCTGTGCACCACGAGCTATCATAAAACCATCACAATCCGTCTGTTCCTGCATTTTTATTACATCTGCCGCTGATAAAAGGTCTCCGTTTCCGATTACCGGAATTGAGACAGCTTCCTTAACCTGTCGTATTATATCCCAGTCTGCTTTTCCTGAATAATACTGTTCTCTCGTTCTGCCGTGTACCGCTACTGCACTTGCACCACTTTCCTCAGCCACATGCGCTATCTCAACGGCATTTATATGTTCATCATCAAAACCTTTTCTGATTTTTACAGTCACTGGCTTATTTATTGCTTTTACAGTTTTTTCTATTATTTTACCCACCAGAAGCGGATTTTTCATAAGCGCCGAGCCTTCTCCATTGTTTACTATTTTAGGCACCGGACATCCCATATTTATATCCAGTATATCAAATGGACGATCCTCTATAGAATGTGCGATCTGTGAGATAATGTCCGGATCTGAGCCAAACATCTGAAGCGAAACCGGGTTTTCTCTTTCATCTATGGATAAAAGACTCTCTGTATTTTTATTTTTGTATAATATTGCCTTGGCACTGACCATTTCCATGCACAAAAGACCTGCGCCCTGTTCCTTACATAATAATCGAAAAGGCAGGTCTGTCACGCCTGCCATAGGTCCAAGTATTAAATTATTGGGTAATGTAACACTGCCTATCTTTAACTTTTTTATTTTATTGGATCTCTTCATATTATTTTCAGGCTCAATGCTTTCCATAATTACTTACCATTCATATGCTTTCTATTCTGCTTTTGATACACAAGATTTATACCTTTTAATGTAAGATCCGGATCATATACATCCACGGTGCTTGTCTCCCCTGAAATGATTCTGCCGAGCCCACCAGTTACTACAACCTTTGCATCCATAAGACCTGTTTCTTCTTTTGTCTTTTTAATGATATACTCCGTCTGACCTATCTGACCATAAACAAGTCCAGACTGCATGCTTGTGATAGTATCTTTACCTAAAATAGTGTCTGGCTTTTTAATCTCAATCTCAGGAAGTTTTGCAGTATCTTCCCACAACGCCTTTGCCGAAATACGAATTCCCGGTGCCGTAATGCCACCCATAAAAGTTCCTTCCGCATCGACCATATCATATGTTGTAGCTGTTCCAAAATCAATTACGATAACCGGTCCTCCATATAATTCATATGCAGCAACAGCATCAACTATTCTGTCTGCACCAATCTGCTGTGGGTTTGACGTAGCTATCCTGATTCCGGTCTTTATTCCTACACCGACAATTATTGGCTTGATATTAAAATATTTGATTAACGCATTCTGCAGTGAATGCATTATATTAGGTACTACCGAACAAATAATAGCATCATGTATCTCTGGTACTGATACCTCGTTTTTCTCAAGAAGCGTCATTATTATCATTGCATATTCATCCGATGTACGCGGCATTTTCGTTGTTATGCGGAAACTTGTCTTTATTGTATCTCCATCAAATACTCCACAAGTTATGTTTGTATTTCCCACATCTAATGCTAAGATCATTTTCTTTTATTCCTCCTCAAACCCTTCTCCCAGGAATACTATTCGGTAATATGTCTCTATTGCCTCAAGCAGTTCTCTCTTCTGGCTCTGGTATTGTTTTATCTTAAGAACACTTCCTATTTCGTCGTAAAAAAAATCATTTTCTTTACATGATGTACGGAAATCCAGACTTCCGTCCTCATCAAATACAAGCTCAAGGATTCCTCCAACATCCTCCGTGTACATAACACACATAATTTTGAGTTCATCTTTTATAGACTGTGGAAGTCCCTTAAAGTTATCGCTCAAATAAAACTTCTTCTGATATGCGTTTGATACGCAAAGTACTACTTCTTTAGACATATCCGTATATTCCTCTCACTGATACTTCCCCACTCGATACCAGTTTTCTTGATTCCCATGTATCGACTATAAGTTCTCCTGTTTTTGTAATCCCCATTGCTGTTCCCTCAAATGGTTCCTTCGGATCAAGTACTTTAACCTGTCTTTTCATATTTACAAGCATGGCATCATACTCATTCACAAGCGCAGAAAGATCTTCTGTTTCCAAAAATATTGAATAGTATTTCTCAAAATATTCCATTATCTTCTCTATTATTTCTGCCCTGCGGTATTTTTTCCCGCCACTTAATAAACGGAGTGAACTTGCTGTAGCACTTATCTCCTCCGGAAAACTGCTATTATTCACGTTTATTCCTATTCCAATAACAATATTGTTTATATAGTCAAATTGTGCACTCATCTCTGTCAGTATTCCGCACACTTTTCTGCCATCAATAACAATATCATTTGGCCACTTGATTTTGGCATCTTTGCCGGTAATATCAGCTAAAGCCTTTGCCACCGCAAGCGCACTTACAAGTGTAAGCATAGATGCATTATTGGGGTTTATGTCCGGTTTTAGCATAAGCGTCATAAAAATCCCACAGCCTGACGGAGATTCCCAGTTTCTGCCTCTCCGTCCTTTACCTGCAATCTGCTTATCCGCTACCACAAGTGTTCCACTTGGATATCCCTTTTCAGCCAGTTCCTGTGCCTTTGTATTTGTCGAATCAATACTGTCAAAATATAATATTTCACATCCGACCCATTTTGGTTTCCAGATACTTTTTAGTTCAGCTGCATCCATTACATCAGGCGCTGATACAATGTGATATCCCTTATTCTGTTGTGCCTCTATATTATATCCTGCTTCTTTTAACTGCTTCATGACCTTCCATATCGCAGTACGTGACACTCCGAATTTATTACAAAGTTCCTGCCCTGATATGTATCCATCAGTCTCACGAAGCATCTTTAAGATTTCTTCTTTCATCCTTTATGCACCTTGTTTCCCTTAGTCAGCAAGCGTAGCCCTCATAATTGCTTTTATTGAATGCATACGGTTCTCAGCCTCATCAAATACTACAGAACGTGATCCTTCAAATACCTCATCCGTAACTTCAAGTTCGCTTAATCCGAATTTCTCATAAACCTGTTTCCCAATTGTTGTTTTAAGATCATGGAATGCCGGTAAACAATGCATAAAGATAGCGCTTTCCTTTGCATTCTCAAATGCCTTTGCATTAACCTGATATGGCTTTAAGTCGTTAATCCTCTCTGCCCATACTTCTTCCGGTTCACCCATAGAAACCCACACATCAGTGTATATAACATCAGCATCTTTTGTTGCCTTCGCAACATCTTCTGTAAGTGTTATTGATGCACCTGTTTCCTGTGCTGTTTTTCTGCAATAATCCACCAGTTCATCGTTTGGAAAATATTTTTTATTTGTGCATGCAACAAAGTCCATTCCAAGCTTTGCACATGTAACCATGAGAGAATTTCCCATATTATAACGAGCATCACCCATGTATACAAATTTTACGCCCTTTAATTTTCCGAGATGTTCTCTTATTGTAAGCATATCAGCGATCATCTGTGTCGGATGAAATTCATTTGTAAGTCCATTCCATACCGGCACTCCCGCATATTCTGCAAGTTCCTCAACTATTTCCTGTCCATATCCACGATACTCGATTCCATCAAACATCCTTCCAAGAACTCTTGCTGTATCCGCAATGCTCTCTTTCTTACCAATCTGTGAACCACTTGGGTCAAGATATGTAACATGCATTCCAAGATCATGCGCTGCTACTTCGAAAGAGCATCTTGTTCTGGTACTTGTCTTCTCAAAAATGAGTGCAATATTTTTTCCTGTAAGGTCATCGTGTCTGATTCCCTTTTTCTTTTTTTCTTTAAGCTCCTGAGATAAGTCTATAAGATAAGTGATTTCCTCAGGTGTATAATCCATAAGTTTTAAAAAGTTTCGTCCCTTTAACTGCATTGCTCTTTCCTCCTTATATACAATGAAGTAATTTTACTCCATTTTCATATCTGTTGCAAGAATTCTGTGAAAAAGTATGCATAGATAAAAATACCGACCTTCAATCACAGAATTTTATCTGTTTTGAAGATCGGTATCTTTTATACTATTATTTTAATCGAAAACCATGTTTCCTATTACAAGTCCTGTTTTTCCAGATCCTACATCATTAAATGATAATGCTCCGCCTGTATTATCTGATCCGTTTAATGCTTCCTGTGCTGCTGCATAAGAAGTCGAACTTATATGACCGGCTAATTTTCTGGCAAGTTTTCCTGATGAAGCCGGTCCAAACTGTCCTCTCTGGTAAATGACACCATGTAATGAATCCGGGTATGAACCACTATTTAATCTGTTTATTATAACTGCTCCGACTGCAAGCTGGCAATCATATGATTCTCCACCAGCCTCACATTCTATGATTGCTGCAAGAAGTGTAAGATCATCAGCATCCGCATCAACTGCTTCATTCTGTGACGAACTTGATGAGCTTTCATCGGACGAACCAGATGATTCATCGGATGAAGCTTTTGCAGATGATTTTTTTGCCTCTTTCTTTGCTTCTTCTTCCGCTTTAGCCTTGGCTTCCGCCTCAGCCTTTTCTGCTGCAATCTTTGCCTGTTCTTCTTCTATTGTCATTCCGACACCGGTATTTAATGATAATGTTACAAAATCAGAACTTACAAATCGTGTAGATGAATCACATACTACTGCAACCCATCCATCGGTAGTTTCTGCCGAACTGTCTACCGGCAGCTTTGTTCCGGCTTCGACAGCTTTTATAACTTTACTGTCCTCGCTTTGTTCTTCTCTGATTCTTAATCCATCAGTATTAGCTGATGCCATATAACCGCATGTCTGCTGTGCATATGCAAGTGCGTCATTTCCTGTCACACAATATGCTGTCTTTACATATCCATTTACGTTGCCGGACGTAATCTGCGTCCATTCTCCGTTTGTACCTGTAATCTCGGCTGCATCGCCCTTATATAATTTTCCAACTATCTCAGAATCCTCATTTGCATCAGCTCTGACGTTTAATGATTCCTCAACATTAGGCATGAGTTTATTCTGCCATTCCTGCTGTTCAGGTGTAAGTTCCTGCTGCACCGGCTCCTGTGCTGTATTCTCTACACTATCAGCTGCAGCTGTTTCCTGAATTGCATTTTCTTGTGCTGCATCATTTGCTGTATCGTTTACAGAAGGTTCCTGATCTGATCCTGAAGATGAAGTAACTATTACTCCCTCATCTTTTTCTACGGATAGAGATGCGGTTCTTATAAGATTGCTCTCATATCCATGTAAAACTGCTGTAACACCGGCGTATCCATCATACCCTAAACTAGTGTTTGCTAGCACCTTATCCACTGACACATTTGCAGTGCTTCCGCTGTTAGTAACCGCGGTGATCGCCATAACACCACAAAGTCCGCAGACTGCGATGCTCTCGATCACTTTTTTGTTTAGCATCTTTAATTCCTCCATACTGTGTAATATATGCATAAAAGCAATTTTTATTACACTTCTGTTGCATTTGTTACGATTTTGTTACAGGTACATACTACCACAATGCAATACTTTTGTCAAATTTGTAACATTTATGAGGAAATTTCTATGATCCATTTATGGGAAAATTTCTTTCAGTACAGACGAAATCAAAGTACTGTCTTTTTCCTGTTTTTCCTGATACATCTTGTCATCTTCAGCTGCCACAACTTCCTCTATATATCCTTCCACCTGTTTTTCAATATTCCTGATTTCCAGATAAATTTTCTTTGTCCTTCTCATTAGTATTATCATAATGCCCGACATTATTATTTCTGTCAGCACAAATGCTGTTATTAGTGCAATATGTACTATTTCCATCTTTGATAATTTATCCTCCTTCATATTAATTATACCCATATAGGATATGTTTTGAATATGTATTCGACCGCAAGTTTCGACATTTAATTTGTCTTGACATTTGTTTTTTGGAGTATAATATATTGGAGTATAGTATTTAGAAATTTAAGTTTCGAGAAAGGATATCTACTATGAAAAAGATAATTATGACTGGTGGAGGTACCGCCGGCCACGTAACTCCTAACATCGCACTTATGCCAGCCCTCAAAGAAGCCGGTTATGAAATCGAATACATAGGTTCCATAAACGGAATGGAGAAGGGACTTATAGAAGCACAAAATATTCCATACCATGGTATATCATCAGGTAAACTCCGCCGGTATTTCGACTGGAAAAATTTTTCAGACCCATTCAGAGTTTTAAAAGGTTATGGTCAGGCCATAAGCTTAATGAAAAAACTTAAACCTGATGTTGTATTTTCAAAAGGCGGATTTGTATCTGTTCCGGTTGTTCTCGCAGCCAGACACTGCCACATTCCTGCTATAATACACGAATCAGATATCACCCCCGGACTTGCGAACAAAATAGCTATCAAAGGCGCAAAAAAAGTTTGCTGCAATTTTCCTGAAACCATGAAATATCTGCCTCCGGAAAAAGCCGTTCTTACAGGTTCTCCTATAAGACAGGAGCTTTTCAAAGGTAACCCACAAAATGCACTTCATTTATGCAATTTTCCGGATCATTCCAAACCGGTTCTTCTGATAATAGGCGGAAGCCTCGGCTCTAGAATCGTAAACGAAGCAGTCCGCAAAATATTGCCTGAGTTATTAAAAGAATTCTATGTCATACATCTATGTGGAAAAGGAAATTTAGATAATTCATTAACAGGACTTTTAGGTTATGCTCAGTTTGAGTATGCAAATGAAGAACTTACAGATATGTTCGCACTTGCAGACATTGCAATTTCAAGAGCCGGTGCCAACTCAATATGTGAGCTGCTTGCTTTACATAAGCCAAATATACTGATTCCATTATCCGCAGCTGCAAGCCGTGGTGATCAGGTCTTGAATGCTAATTCATTTAAAAAACAGGGATTTTCATATGTTATCGAAGAAGAAAATCTTACTGACCAGACTCTACTAACTGCTGTAAAAGAAGTTTACTCAAATAAGGATAAATATATTAAAAATATGTCAGAAAGCGGACAGATGGACTCTATTTCCACAATTATCAGTTTGATAAAAGAACAGTCAAAATAGCTGCATCCACTGATCTGTTTTCAATTTAAACAGCCCCTTATAGCATATTAGTATCTTTTTCAATAAACTACTATACTATAAGGGGATTGTATTAATCATTATATTTCATCTGTCCGCAGATCTGTTTCATCTGTTCATCTGTAAATTCCTTATGCTTCCACTCAATAACATTCTCATTATCATCCGATTTATATCTAGGTATAAGATGCATATGAAAATGGAAAACAGTCTGTCCTGCAACCTCCCCATTATTTTGAACAATATTGTATCCATCGCATCCTAATATCTCTTTTTCGTGTACTATGATCTTTTTAGCAAGCTTTGCTGCCTTAGCCAGTACCTCATCATCTATTTCATACACGTTTGCATAATGCTGTTTTGGCAGAATGAGTGCATGTCCTTTAGATGCCGGACTTGCGTCAAGTATTACATTAAAATCATCATCTTCATAAATAGAATTTGTTGGAATATCTCCGTTTGCAAGTTTACAAAAAATACAATTTTCGTCTTTCATTATATCCACCTCGTTGTTTTATTTTAAAATGGAAACAGCTGATCTAACATCCTTAAAGTTTTAAAATTGCCTTTAGCAGTCATCTCACCTGTCATAAATGCCCTTTGGAAAGTCATTCTTCCATCTATTACTGATTCCATTACATCCTGACTTAACTTCACATATACATCTATCGGTTCCTCATTTCCATAATGGATTATGAGGTCATCCTGATCAACTCTTATATAAAGTGGCTTCTTTACCCCCTCTATCATAAATGAGTAGCTTGCTGAAAAATCTTCTGCAGGAATAAAATGTGATTCCATCTCTTTTACATAAGGTGTATCATCATTATCTGACTGTGTTCCAAGCATATCTTTGAACATGGTAGCCAGTTCTTCTATATCTTCTTTTTGTTTTTTAACATATGTATCATCCGATACATATTTTGACAACTGTTCGCTTTCCTGTGGTGTAAGATTCATCTGTTTAGTCCTTAGTACGCTCTGTTTTACAGCCTGATTACTTGTCGGCAGAGTTTTAATTTTCTGAGAAATTGTACGATAGAGATTCTCTGCTTTTTTTTCTATTATCAGACCATACTCATTATTTTCCTTAAAATTCTCAATGTCCTCTACATAACCGCAAAGTCCATCACACGGCAATCCACCTAAAATTTCCCATGCATTTGCCAGAGTTGTCTCTGCCTCCCGCTCACCATATGTAGTCGACATAACTATTGCCTGCATATAGGTTTCACTTATTTTTTCTTTATCTCCATACAACCAGCAGGCATCAAGAAACTGCTGCATATATCCACCTATTCCAAGCCATTCTACTGTTGTTGCAAGAATTATTCCATCTGCATCTTTTATGGTCTGCGGTAATGTTGCTATTTCATTTTTTCGCTCGTATATATTATATCTCTCGACTTTTACACGAAGTTCTCTTAGTACATCTTCCATTTTTGAAATGACATATAAAGTCGGATCATCTAAAAGGCCTCGCCCTCCATAATATATATTTATCTTCATTCTTATTTTCTCCCATTTATATTGCTGACTTAATTATATCGCTTTTTTCTGTAATACACAATTGAAATGACAAATCCTGCTGCCAATCCGCCTACATGCCCGAAATTATCAACGCCATTTGTTGAAAATCCATATGCAAGCATAAGTATTATCATAAAGATCATGCCTTTTTTTGTCAGATCTTTGTACTGGCCTTTATTTGCGATAACGATCCACACTAAAGCACCTATAAGACCAAAAATAGCCCCTGACGCTCCTGCTGCAACTGCATAATCATCTGTTTTTATCATACCTGCAAATGAAAGTACACTGCCTGCAATACCACTTAACAGATAAAGTACCATAAATGCAATATGTCCCATAGCATCCTCGACTATCACACCTGCTGCTCCAAGTAAAACCATATTATTTAGCAAATGTAAAAATCCAAAATGTACAAACATAGATGTAAAAAAACGCCAGATCTGCATATGCTCTAATATATCAGGCGGATACATTCCACCATGTGATATCATAAAAGAAGCATCTTCTGTATCACCAATAAATTCTAATAATATGAAGACTAATGTATTTATGACAATAAGCGCTATTGTCATATACGGTTTCTTTTTGTACATAATCATTTCCTCACACATTATCTATGTGAGTATTATAATTTTTTATTGAAGGTTTTGCAACTTAAACAAATCTGTATTTTACATCTGCAAATCTTACAATATCATTTATCTTAAGCTGTTTTTTCTGCTTGTATGGAAGTATTTCATCATTTACAAATGTTCCGTTTGTGGAATTGAGATCTTCAAGATAAAATTCCTTGTTTTCTTTATTTATTATAGCATGAAAGTGGCTTATCGTATCTTTATTGATCACTTCATCAGCATCATTTCCCTGTCCTATTTTTATAGACTCTCCTTTTATTATAATATTAGGTCTGTTTTCCATTCCTTCATACAACAGCATTCCCTGAGGATGTTCCCGATAATCACTAAGACATACTGTTGGATGAAACTCCTCAATCCTATCTTCCCTGTCTGTTGGCTTTATTACAATCGGCTCATCCGCTAATTTCTCTTTCTTTTTCTTCTTTTTCAGATTAAATTTAAATGTAATTTCCTTCCCAACAATTTTCTCTATTATTGAAAATAATTTATCCTGTAATTTTGCCTTTGTTTCGTTAGTCTGACTAGTATTTTCTGCTTCATCAACTTGATCTATATTTATTGAAGTAACCACATCTTCTATCTGTTTTTCTGGTTTCTTTTCTGCTCTTGCCTGGACTATTGCATTTCTTATGTCTGCAATGCTGTAATTTCCATTTAATGTTTTTTCATATATTCCGTATGCGATATGTACAGCTTCCGGATCACTATGATCCAGCTTTGTCAACATATATTCCATAAGATTTTGAAATGTGGAATGAGTCATTCCTTCTTCGACCGGATATCCTGTAAAATATATCTGTTCTTCCTGTGTTGATATATAAATCAATTCTGGTGAAAACATTAGGCATTTTGTATCTACAAGATTATTTTCCACTGCTTCAATACGGCTGCATATACTCACTATTAATTTCTCTAAAAAATCAATCTTTATATCATTGTATTGACATAAGTTATCAAGCGACTGCATTCCTGAAATATTATACCAATACTGGACAGCATTGTTTATATAACATTTTTCCATTTTAAGCATGCCGTCTATACTATTTTTCAATAGTATTTTCTCATCCAGCTGCTTTACATTCTCCCCTTTTAAGATCATAAAACTGCCAGTCATTTTTCGCTCATATATAATTTCACTACAATTCATCTAATACCTCCTTCACATCCTGATATTTATAAAAATCATCTACAAGCCACCAACCCGTTACTTCCTTCTGCTCATTCTCGTCTTTAATCTCCTCATATAGGAGAAGGCTCATATTCATTACAATTGTCATCATAAAAATAAAAATAGGAATTATTATTGCTCCCTCAATGGTAAAGCTGCCTCTCAGCCACATATAAAATACACTCCTTTAACCAATCCATATCCTATTAATAAAAATGGCGAAAATGCCATTTCAAAATTCTTTTTCTTTTTAAATACCGTCATAAGTATTATTGCAGCGATGGATGACAACAAAAACGATGATAATACTATTGACAAAATATCATCTATATCTATATAAAGCCCCATTATCAATATGATCATACCATCTCCATATCCTATCTGCTGTTTTGTAATCATGGATACTATAAGCAAAATCATTCCCGGCAGCATAGCTATAATTCTTTTTTCTATATCAAACTCCCCTACAGTAAAATTAGAAATAATTCCAGCTGCTGCCAGTATTATCAGCATATAAACAGGTATTTTTTTTCTTTTTATATCAAAGACACATATTACTCCCAATATGATGATCAAACAAATATGAACTATTTTATACATCTACTCACCCTTGCATTTTGCGCACTTTCTCATTCCTTTAACGTCAGATAATCTGGATACATGTATTATTCTTTTTAAATCCGGACATTTTAAACTTGCATGGTACTCTATTCCGTAATCTGTTATGTATACATTCTTCAAAGAAATTTCTTTCGCAGCACAAGAACATGCGCTGTATTTTCTCCCACTCTTATTCCTCAGGCTCCCTACACCCGTTCTGCTTACTGATCTTATACTCAAGTCCAGATATGGACATTTTTTTGACGTATGATATACAGATCCATACTCTGTATAGTACACATATGGATCCGGATCACTTTCATCTACTACTTTTCCGGTCCATTTATGACTCAGGCTGTGCTGCTCTACCGTAATTCCATCTATTGTCCAAAAATTAATTGGCAATTTAATTTTATACCTTGCGCTTATATTTATGCTATCTTCAGATAATTCGGTTTCTAGAATTGACACTCCTGCGCATCCGCCTCTTACATAATCCTTTATCACATCAGAATCTTTTATCTGACTGAGTAATAATGCTTCCGCTGTTGCAAAAGATACTGTGTCTGAATCATTTACGCAGCATGAAAGTGCTGTCATCCTGCTTGAATAATATAATGCCTCTTTTACCACTGTCTCAATCTGCATTACCCGGAAGAAAAATAACAGACTGACCATAAATCCTGCAAATAAAGGAAATATAACTGCCGCTTCCAGTGTATATGATCCTTTAAAGTGGGTGCATGCTGGCATCCTTTTGTAAACATATCCGGTAAAAATATGAAGTTTTCTAAGTATATGTTTTGGGAGAGTATACTTTTTAAATGTGTTATATTTTTTTGAACAAAAAGACACCAACATACACCCACTTTCTATTAATAATATGCATATCCTGTCCGCTCATTAAGCTCAAACCTGCCAGGTTTACTGTATATCATGGATACAAAGCTTAAAAATATAGTATTATATGAATATTTCATATCTAAATCCAGACTACAGATTGAATTATCCATTCTATACTCACTATATCCTGAGTTTCCTCTTACTGTTGCCTCCTGTAAATCCATTGCACGATAAAGCTCCTGACTTTTAGACTGGAACATAAGGAGCCCTCCTATGTAGCCTTTATAATCCAGTCCAATATCACTGCTCTTTGCTTTTGCTCTTCCGGAAAGAAGAGAACTAATACCTGAAAGTCCGGATGTCCATGTTTCATCACTTTTTATTATTGGTATTTTTTCACCATCCATCAAAGTTCTTAGATCAAGCACACTTTCACAATAAGCCCATCCCGCAAGCAATCCGTATTTTACGGCTTCTACAATAGCCGGATTAACAGTAAATCCAGCCATTGTGGCTGCCGCTGCTAATGCCTCCGACTGCTTAGCCGGACTTGTCATCAGATATGCAAAATTAGCCGCACATCTTATAAGCAGAATTCTTGTAATCGTTCCTTTTAAATTTTCGCTGTCGTCATCTTTACCACATATCATATACTCAAGCTCATATTTCATAGAATGGCTGTCTTTTACATCTGTATAACTTGACATATATGCCAGAAAATACTGGTTCAGCAATATATCGTCATACCAGCTACCATCTTCACCGGCTGTATATGTTCCGCAGTTTCTGGTTCTTTCAGATACACAATTTGTACAATCCAATGTATTAGATGATATCTTTTCATCCTCAAGCACAAGTGATAATATTCCTTTTGTTTTTGTCTCAGACACCGATACAAGAGGATTATCCTCATCCAATTTTATAGATTTCTCCTTTTTATCTGAGGACTCGTCACTTATACTCTTTGACGGACTACACCTGGCGAGAGAAACACTTTTTGCATACTCCGTTCCACTTTTGTCTGCTGATGCGCTTGTATCATCTTTTATTATGTCTATCGCATCATCTACACTTTCTTCTTCATATTCGCTTTCTTTTTCTATATTATACATTGCACTATAGTCACTATATAATTTTTTCGCCGCCTCATACGCAATATTGTTTTTCATATATGAGACAATCTGCTTTTGGAATGCTGCACCATCTGCATCAGTCAAAAGCGTATAGTCCGGTATGCTTATCTCATCCAGATTAAGTCTGAGCATACTTGTACTATCTGACAACAGCGAACCTTCTGTTATCTCAAAATTGCTTTTATTCTGTGCTTTTATATAATCCTCTATCTGATCCAGATTAAACTCTCCCGGATTTCCGGCATCATATGCTAAAATCCTGTATTCATCCCAAAGTGGAACACAGTATTGTGCAAATATGGACTCTATTCCTGATTCTGAGTCCATCTCAGCTATTTTTGCCATTTCTATATTCCTCCCCGCTTCGAGAAGTGTAAATACAAATTGTGATATGAGCATAATCATCAAAGATGCAAAGACTGTTATACTCCCTTTCACACAGAACCTGCCTTAGAGTGTATTGTCTTGAATATGTTATTTACTAATGTAGTCAGTTGTGTTTTAAAAATAAGCACAAGACTTATCAAAACTACTATTATAAGTATCATTTCTACAACTCCCGCTGCATTTTCATCCTTTAAAAAATTATTAAATTTAAACATAATTTCTCCTTTCTACCCTTTAAAACTAAGTACTGCCGGTGCTATTATTATTGACATAACCACAATCATCATTAGCATTAATGGAACAAGCATTTTTGTGCTTGCTTCCTCACCCAGCTTTTTTGCCAATAGCTTTCTTTCTTTAAAAGCATCATCTGATTCCTTCTCCAGCATTGTACATATACCCTTATTTCCTTTTACAAGACTTTGAAGTAATATCCTTATGAACCTCTGATAACAGCCAAGATCAACTCTTTGCGAAAATCTTTGATATGCTTTTCTTCCACTTTCCCCATCAGATATTTCTCTTGCCGTTATTATCATTTCATCGTATGCCGGTTTTATTCCGCACTGCTTTTTCTGCCTCTTCATAGAGTAACTAGCGGTAATTCTATTCCATGCCTGCTCAATCGTCATCCCCGCGCCAAGTAAAATAGCCATTTTACTGACAATTTCAGGATAATCCAGCTGCATACTTACTTTTCTCTTTTCAATATCTTTCTTTTTTCTCTCCTTTTCCGTTAAATATATAAGTATGATCATAACAATTTCCAGAATAATGATTTTATAAACATACCCTGTTTTTTTCTCTTTCCATGTAACATCAATACCATCAACCTGCTTTGGCAATTCGAGTTCAGTTTTTCCCTGAGTATTTAAACTTTTTTCTATTTCGTTGTCGATATCCTGTATCAGTTTTTCACTGTTGCTTAAATTTTGTTTATAAACCACAAAGTCAAAACTATATTCTCTTTCGTATTCATGGCATGTTAAACGTACTGTTGCCTCTATCATGCTTCCCGTATCGCTCACCTGGTCTTGCTGTATAACCCCTTCTGTATTAACAATACTGTAATCACTAAGAGTCCATTCTGCCTCAACAATCCCTTCTACATAGCTTTCCTTCATATGCAGATTTTGAGTTACATGATCTATTTCCTCTCCTTTTGAGCAAAATGTATTATCTATTTCCTCTCTTGCCTCGTCTATATATTTATCAGCCTGCTCTTTTGTCGGAAGTTCCTCTTTTACGTCAATACTATACTTATAATCTTTTTTCAGTCCATTTGCATTCAGTATAAGATCTACCTGATGACTTCCTTCACCAACTTTATTTCTCCTGATGTTATTTCCATCCAGACTTCCCTCAGAGCTATCCATATAAAATGCCATGGCAAGAAGAAAAATAAATAAAAAAGCAATCTCTACAATTTTCTTTTTCATTTTTCCCCCTGTCATATTTTAATATCAAGCATTCTTTCTGCAATGAAAACTGCCGCAGCATAAATTGCAAGACATATCGACATAAATACTGTTCCAAACATATTTCCATACAACGCAGACAGATAATCATAAGATGCAAGCTTTAAATAAAACAATATAAAAATAGGTATAACATCCATTGCTTTTTGTTCAAGCTTCTTTGCCGATACGGCTACCTGGATTTCTCTTTTGGTTTCAAATTTATCCCACATCCTATATGTTGTATTTTCTATTATTTCAACAAATTTTCCTCCGCTTCTTTTTGCAAAAGAAAAAATATCTGAAAAATTCTGAATATCATCAACGCCGGTTCTTAGTGCAAATTCTTCAAGCGTCTTTTCTATTGGTTGATTAATAGAAATCTGTCTGTTCATTTCCTTTAGTTCTAGGTACATATTTGATCTTTCACCATACAAGAGAGCAATTTCTTTTTCTGCTTCAATCCATGAGTTTTCAAGAGAATATCCTGCCAAAAGATTAGAACTTATGTTTTTCAACATATCCATAAATTCCATGGTAAGTTTTTCTTTTCTTTCTACTATGATTTTTGTTTTTTCCCTCCTATATATAAGCCAGATTACTATTGGGAAAAATAGCATAGACCATACACTGTCAAAAAACAGATATGATACCAGCCCCGTTATAATAAAGCTTTCCAAACTTACTTTTAACCAATCTGACAGATTCAATTTGTAATCATCATAATTCATTCCTCATTTCTCCCACCAGTCCGGCTGCAATCAGCTTGTCTGTATTGTGTAATTTTCCTATTTTTTTAAGTTCTCCTGTTACCTTATTAGACTTCACATACTCGTCTTTACTTTCTGTTTCTTTAAATTTAAATATTGAATTAAGCATAATCTCACCATCCTTGATTCCATTAATTTCTGCAATTTCCAATACCTTCCTTGATTTGTCCCTCATCCTGCCAAGCTGCACAATTATATCTATTCCTGACGCAATTTGCTGCCTTATTGCCAAAAGTGGAAGCTCCTGCCCCATGATAACCATTGTTTCTATCCTGGATAGAATGTCTCTGCATGAATTTGCATGACCTGTTGACAAACTACCATCGTGTCCCGTATTCATTGCAGACAGCATATCCAAAGCCTCTGCACCTCTACACTCTCCCACGATTATTCTGTCCGGTCTCATACGCAATGCAGTTTTTATAAGATCCCGTATTGTTATTGGCTCCACTCCCTGCGTATTTGAATTTCTGGTTTCCAGCCGCACAATATTATCCGCACCCTGTAACTGTAACTCAGCAGAATCTTCAATTGTAATTATTCTCTCGTCGCTTGAAATATATTGCGATAATGCATTTAGAAATGTTGTTTTTCCTGATCCGGTTCCACCAGAAATAAAAATACTATATCTTGCTTTTACCAAAGTTTCTAAAAATTGAGCAGCTTCTACGGATAATGAACCAATCCCTATAAGTTTATCCATATCCATAGGGCTCTCGGGAAACTTTCTTATAGATATTGCAGAGCCACCGATTGAAATTGGTTTTAGAACTATATTAACTCTTGATCCATCACTTAGTCTTGTGTCTACTATTGGCGATGATTGATTAACTACCCTGTTATGCCTTCCTACAATCTGCTGGATCACATCCTCCATTTTTTCTTCTGACGAAAAATGCCCTTCAAATCTCTGTATCCGTCCCTTTTTCTCGTAAAAAATATTATCCGGTCCATTTACCATTATCTCAGATATTTCCGGATCATCAACCAGCTCCTGTAAAACATCAAGCTTTCTTAAAGAATAAAATATGGCTTTCTCAAGACCAGCCCGCTCCTTAAATGTGATCGAATTACCTTTTACTTCTCTTGAAACAATTTCGGCTATAAGATCATATATCTCGTCATCATCTAATTCTTTTGAAAAATCCATTTCAGACAAAACAAGATCCTTTATATGTAATCCTAACTCATCCAGCACATGAAACTCCTTTTACCAGACTCCTTATTATGTCCCCGAACTCATTCCATTTCCATTGTTCGGCAAGTCTTTCACATGTATTTACAGTTGAAGTAACTATAGGCGGCTCTATAATGCGGATACGCTCAAGAACTTCTTTGTATCCTCTTGTCATTAGTTCTTCTGTGAACTCATACTCTCTCCACTGTCCAATTCCTCCTTTTCTTTGAACCACAAAAATCTCTGCACACCTGTTCAATATGTCGAAAAAACCTTTAAATCTTGCCCCCATACTGATTATTACTACATCATACTGTAACTCCTGACACACTATCTGCATTAAATTGTTGCATATTACGGTATCTATATCACATAGACATTCTGTATTTGATATTGGATAAACATAATCTACTTTTTCCAAATGCGTAATACATGCATTTATCCGGTTTGCAGAAAAACGCCCTGATTCTGCCATAGTTAGTATTTCTTCAAGATTATGTCCATCCTGCGACTCTAAAACCTTTGATAATCCGCTGTTTTCCTGAAAATCTATGACAAGGACCTTTGCCTCCTCTCCCATTATCGACCCAAGTGTCATGGCAAATGGAAGCTGATACTGATTATCAGCCAGCGAATATATTCCTATAACGCGGGTCGAACCATTAATAGATCCTTCATTGTGCAGATTTTTTACTTCGCTGCCAACATGTTTTAATATTTCATCTACGATTTTGTTTATCTCCTGATATTTCTCCACATAAAATACCCCCTCCTCTGTCTGTAACGGAGTCTCATCCACTAATTGAACCAGTGGAATATCTTCTCTGTTCCAACAATCTGTTTCCTCTGCCAGCGCTACATCTATTGTTCCACCGGCTGCCTGAAGCAGTTGTTCCATATCTGTGTAAATATAGATTTCAATTTGATCTTTGTAATGATTCATGAAATAACATGTGAATCTCTGTCTATATTCATCTTCCTCCAGATAAATTCCAAGCTTTACTTTTTTCATTCTTCTCCTTTCTCAAAGTATACTTAATACATCCACTGACAGTACCCCAATATATACTGCCAGTGAAAAGCATATTTTTTCGCATTCAGAATCGTATTCTAAAAAATTTCCACAAAATAATTTTCTAAAATACACAAGTCCATTTACTATTCCCAGACCCAATTTTCCTTGTCGGATCAGTCTTGCAAATGACCATATTGCTGCAAATATAAATGCGAAAACAATGCTGTAAATACAATACTTTAAATTTGTAAAACCACTTACTACGGAAAATAATTTGATATCTGCGGCCCCCAATATTCCCGCAAGATATAAAAGATATAAAACGATAACCGGAATTATGATATCTGGCAAAAACCAGATTATTTGTTCTGATTCACCCCCCAATAGGCGAAACGATAATGAACCCCCTAAGCCTGTAAGGATCAGCCGGTTACTGACCTTCATACAGTCAAAATCCTGAATAACTGCTGCTATGAGTAGCAAATACAGTATCAGGTGAGATGCTATATACATAACATCCAAATACCCATCACCTCTTTCTTGTGAATCGAATTATATCAGCCTGATTTTTATCTGTCTAGTACTTTTATAAAAATAAACCTTTTTTGTGAATTCTCAACAAATTTTGACATGCCGGTATGTCGCTGACCTGCTCTGGCCCCTTGTTTTTACTGTATTTATACATGTCAAAAGCTTTTTTCCAAAAAGTGTGAATAGAAGAGATTTTTTTGATTATACTTGTTAGTAAAGAATATTTGGAGGAATTTATGAAGATATTTAAACACATTCCTAAAGATAATTATGACTATTTAAATCTGCAAGATGATATAAAAAAAACTGGTGATGAACTGCAGATCGTTTACAATAATCTGCAAAATGTAGTTGAACCTGATCTTATAGACTATTACATTTATCAGGCAAAAGCGGTATCTATGCGCTATAAATTCCTGCTTAACTGTGCAAAAAAATTAGAGGATTCTTATGCAAAGAATCCCCTATGAGTATCGTCTATACAATTTTCATTAAGCTGGGTCCGTCCATATGTAATTCCCGCATAAACCTTCTGGGTATTTTCCATGATGGGCCCTGATGTGTCCTGCTCTGCTGCAATCTTAAAACTTCCACGAAGCTTCTTCATGATCGTATCTGCCTCAGCTATTTTTTCAACAGTTTTCTCATATATAGCTTTCGATAGCTGCTTTTTGCAATATGAATACAATGAAAACAGCTGATCTGTGATCGGGTATTTAAAATCAAGTGCTCCTATCAACTCATCCAGCCCTGCCTGCGCATTTTCTATCCCCTTCTTAAATGCCTGGTCATCACCCATTTCCAAAGCCTTTTTTGCATCATCTGAATATGCAAAATATATATCATACATTACAAGGATCAGTCCTCCTCTGTTACACTGGCTGAGTCTCCTTGTCAAATCCTGTTTTAACTCATTATCCATGCTCTACCTTCTGCTATTTTGATAAAAGTGACAGCACCTGCTGTGGCAGATCATTTGCCTGTGAAAGAACCGAAATACCTGCCTGATCCAGAATATTCTGTGATGCATACTCTGTCATTTCTGTTGCCATATCAGCATCTACCAGATTTGAATAAGCGTTTGTCATATTTTCTTCTGTCTCTCCTAAACTGTTTGTTGCATATTCAAGCCTGTTTTCGAATGAACCCATCCTTGAACGGACTGATGACACATATGCTATGGCATCATCAAGGGTGCTGATTGCTCTGTCTGCGCCACCTGCTACTGTAACATCAACTGTATCCAGATATAATGTTTCTGATGAAACTTCAGGTATTCTCACCGCCATCTCCTGATACTGATTAGAGCCTATCTGAATAGTCATACTTCCGATCTCGGTAACTTCCATCTGCAGGTCTTTAGATCCTGCTGTCGTATCTATCTGGTCGCTTAGAAGGAAGTCCATAGAAAACCCGCCATTCCCGACTACATAAACTCTGTTTCCATCAGTTCTTATTCGTGTATCATCCAGATTATTTCCTGCCTTTACAACAGCATCTTTTCCAGACACATCCGCAACAGCATTTCCTTTTGCATCAACTTTGTATCCTGCCTGCGGAGTTTTATTTCCGTCCGCATCAACAGTATAGCTGTTTCCGGCAAGTGCACTCATACTTCCTGTAAGTTCAATATTTACGCCATATGATGAACCATATGACTCCGAAACAAATGTAATCTCCCCTGTTACTGCATCTTCCTGCATCTGTGTTCCTGCAAGATTTGCTGCATTCTGAAGCGCCTGCAAATACTCATCCTGAGACATTTCCGGTGTGACTTTAACACTCACTCCGTTTATACTGATAGATCCTTCTGTAAGAGGCTTAACATTAGAATTAATAGAGGCCGCAGCCTTTTGCGCTGTGCTCTCAACTGTAATATCATATTTTTTGGCATCAACATGATCTGATAAGTTGATTCTTGTTATACTGTCATTTGATAATTTTGCATTTCCTGCCGCATCAACTTCTCTTGTATAAACTCTTGAATCACTTGAACCATCAAGAAGTACTTTTGTGTTATATTCTGTCGCACCTGAGATTCTGTCTACTTCCTCTGTAAGCTTTTCTATTTCATCCTGTGCTGCCTGTTTGTCACTATCTGCATTTGTACCATTGGCAGCCTGAACTGAAAGCTCCCTTATTCTCTGCAAAATGCTAGATACCTCATTCAATGCTCCATCTGCAATTTCTATGGTATTTTTTGCATCTGCCGCATTTGACTGAGCCTTGTCCAATGCATCGATCTGAGCCTTCATCTTGTTTGAAATAGCCATTCCTGCCGGATTGTCCTCTGCTGAATTTATTTTATATCCACTGGAAAGTCTGAGCATAGTTGACTTTAACTTATTTTCTGTACGGAGCAGCTGGTTATTGGCTATAACAGCACTCATATTTCTGTTTATCTTCATTTATTTTCCTCCAAAATATTTATATACCTTTTGCTTCCGTGCAAATCCTACGACATTCCCTGTCATTTATCTGATTAATATATCGTCATTTTCGAATATTTCTTAATATTTTAGAAAAGATATTTATATAGCTTATTGTATTTATCTAAATACCCGTTTGCATTTAGTGAAAAATCGTATTATAATAGGCACACTAGAACATTATAGGAGGAAACAAATATGGCAAGAGTTACAAAAGATACCATGATCGGTGATCTTCTTCAGATCGATCAGAACGTAGCACCATTGCTTTTAAATATCGGCATGCACTGCCTTGGATGCCCATCTTCTCAGATGGAGACAATTGCTGAGGCCGCTATGGTTCATGGTATTGATCCAGATGATCTTGTTGTTGAAATCAACACATTCCTTGATTCTGATCTTGGTTAATAAGTAAATGCATATTTACTGTGCAAAAATGGCGGCTGCATCGCAGTCGCCATTTTTCATTAAACAGAACTCTTATAACTTGCCTATTGTCTGAATTGCATCTTTTCCAACTATCAGTCTGCCATGCTCCCCGAAAAAAGCAGCGGCAGCATCTGTATAATTTTTCTGGTATGCATATTCTGATATAATATTACATATCTTGTTAAATTCTACAGGTGAATGCGCACTTTTATGAATTAACAGATAATACTTATTTCTCTGTAAATCCTTGTAAAGGTCATTTTCTCCGTTGTAATATCCATCCAGTACCTGTGAAACTCTGCACATATCATCAAAACTTGTAAACTCAAATATTTTTGTGATATCTTTTGGTTCTTCCCGGACTTTTCCATCTTCATTATCATCTGTTTTTTCTTTCCTGATTTTTTCGAAAAGATCTAAAATGTCATCAGCACCTTTTATCGAAGCCTGTTCAGAGACATCTGCTGCTGTGGTGTATTCCTCATCTGTCTCAGAAAACTTTGAAAAACGAGTATCAAGTTCTTCCGGATACTCAACCTTAGTAATAACTAATATGACCGACTCCGATGATAATGGTATAGCCTCAACCATAAGTGGTATGTCATTTGCCTCAAATCCAAATTCATAATTCGCCTGCTGGATCATATCTTTAAATAAATTTCTGGCTTTTTCTGAGCCATATGCAAGTTCACTGAGTTTTATCTGTCTATCCGCCAGATCCTCTCTTGTAAGAGTACAGCGGATCTGATTATCATTTACTTTTTCAATTTTCATATTGATCACATCCTTACTCTGAAAATATCCGTGTAAACCAATGAATATCCGCTATAGAGGGGGGTTCCTCTATAGTTACAAACTATTATAATAAAACGTTTTGGTGTTGTAAAGCCAGCTGTCTATAAAAAAATTATAAAAAAGTACTTGCAATTATCTTTTTGCTGTGTTATAAATTTAGGCATGAGATGCGCTGACCCAATAAGCGTATGAATATTAATCATCAAATTTTGTTTGACCGGTATGAGGTTATTAAATCTCTTGGCACAGGAAGTTTTAGTCAGGTATATCTGGTCAGACACTTATCTTTGGAACAGGAACGTGCTTTAAAGATTCTCCCTAAGGAATCTGGTCTTTCCTCATCCGAACTACTGGAAGCAAAACTTTTGAGGTCTTTCGACCATCCAGCTATCCCCAAAATATTTGATATTGAACAGGATGAATCAAATTTTTATTTAGTGGAAGAATATATAGATGGCGAATCTCTTAGTTATTTTTTGCTTCATCAACAGTTTATTTCCCAAGGTTTATTTTTTAATTTTTGTGAGCAATTATGTGATATTTTTATCTATCTACACACATTCGCTCCATCTCCTGTCATATACAGAGATCTTAAACCAGAGCATATTATAGTATGCCAGAATCAATTGAAACTTATTGATTTTGGAGTATCATCATATGTTTCCAAAACAGGAAATAACTTCAATCATTATGGGAATGTGGATTTTTCTGCCCCTGAATGTTTTACAGAAAACACTATAAATGAAACAGCCGATATTTACAGTCTTGGTAAACTCATAGAATACCTGACCGGATATATGGACACATCATTTTCCCATAAATTCAAACAACTTATCCACAAAGCAACATCTCCTGATCCAGCCATGCGCTATGAAACGGTCGCACAATTGAGTCAGGAAATAAAAAAAATAAAAGAAGGAATAAGTCAGCAGCGTCTCAGTAAAAAAATAGCAGTTATCGGGAGCCACCGCGGATGTGGTACCACACATATTGCAATTTCGATTTCATGTTCGCTTAACAAAATGGGATATTCATCTATATATGTAGATTGTGTATCCGGAAATTTATTACAAAATTCTATGGATTTAACAGACAAAATAGCTCACAAAAATGGTTTTTTCTATTTTAAAAGTTTCTGTGGAACTCCATTATACCGGCAGGGTATTAGTGTAGATTTTCCTAAAAATTCTATTCTTGTCTACGATTATGGAACTGATTTTTCAAATAGTGATCTATCTATGATGGATCAGGTTCTGGTTGTATGCAGCGGAAATTTCTGGAATATACACAACTCAATAAACCTAATAACTTCCCTTAATAATCTGATTTCTCCTGTCGATTATATTTGTAATCTTTGTTCAAAAAACAATGAAATTGCGCTTGCAAAAATTCTTGGTCATCATATTTATCATTTTCCTTTTGATCCGGATGTATTTAACCATACAAATCAAAAAGAAAAGCTCGTTCTCACACTGCTTGATAAAGGAGGTACTTTACAATCATTTTTTCGAAAAAAAAGTTTATTATGGATTCACCGCAAATAATTGGGGTATGCGGTTATGAACATAACAGTGGAACCACTCATTTGTGTCTTTCCCTTGCAAATTATCTATGTAATAAGAGGCTTGCTAAAACAGCTTACATAGAACTTAATCCGTCTGGTCAGATCAGCTCTCTTAAAAACAAAGATTGCAGGACACGATTTTCACATTATCATATTGATTTTTTTCCAAACTCAACTCTTTCATCCTACAACAACATACTATCAGGAAAACATCAATATTATGTCATTGATTTTGGTGTACTGAATATAAATACTTTAAATGATTTCATGAGATGTGATATTAAATTTGCCATATGTTCTCTTAGTCCATGGAAAACAACTTCATTGACGAAATTTCTTAATCTTTTTATTGATAATAATGTAAATATAGAAAAAGACATAACTCTATTAGGTTATCCTGTGGAAAGTAAACCTTATAACAAAGAAATTTCTGAAATGCCTAAAGAAATCTATTGTATTCCGTATCTTCAAAATCCGTTTCATATTACCTCCGGCTATTTCAATTTTTTTGAAATGATTTTACAAAGGAAAAAAATATACCATGCAAAACGACAAAAATTTTAATCAGCTGTTTATTGAACTTGCACCGGCAGAATTCAGAGGCTTTATGATCATTACCACTGATTCTACCAACTTATGGGAAGGGGGCTTTTAAAAAAATAACATAGCAAAAAATATATAATTTATTGGTATTGTCTATATGCAGATATTATAATGTATGTTTTATTATCCTTATAATATTTCAGCATATGACATTAAACATCACTTAATTTAAATTTTTAATTTGGGATTATACATTAGGACGATCGATGTCGTTTTATAAAAAGAACAACACTATAAAAATATCAAAATTGATTGGAGAGGGTCACATTGTGACCCTCTGTTTAATACTATATTTGTATGTATAAATTAGACATAATAAAATTTATTACTAAATTGTTACATATTGTTTGAATCTGTAATATGTGAATGGTATAATTTATAAAAAAATATGAAAGGATTCTTACACATGACAAAAAAGAAAATAATGCCAGTGCTTATTGCTATTTGTCTTATAATTATTGTCATAGGCATAATAGGTCTTTCTGCACTGATTAAAAAATATACCCCATCAAAGGAAACCGAGGATCTCAATAAATATTTTAACATAACAAGTGATGATCAGATTGCTGTAACACTCGATGACACTGTATCTGAGTATAAAGCAACATCAATTGATGGTAAAATTTATGTCGATTACAACTTTGTCAATAAATATATAAACTCAAGATTTTATTGGGATGCCAATGAAAATATACTTTTGTATGCCACATCATCTGATCTTATTTCTGTTTCAGCAGACAGTGATTCATATTATGTGACAAAAACAGCCAATGATTTTGGCTATCCGATCGTCAAAGCTACGTCTGATTCAGCACTTATTGCCCTTGACTTTGTTAAACAGTATTCAAATATAAAATATGATTTTTTTGAAGATCCTTCAAGAATTATGATAACAAGTAAATGGGGGGATATGGACACAGCAACTGTAAAAAAAGATACCCAGCTTCGCATTAAGGGTGGAATAAAAAGTCCTATTCTAAAACAGCTGAAGACAGATGATACCCTTACCATCCTTGAATCCGGCGAATCATGGGCGAAAGCTCTTACAAACGATGGAATCATCGGATATGTTAAACAAAAAAATATTTCTGCCGTAACTACAGCCACTGTCACTAATGATGATTACACTGAAGAAACATATGACCACATAAAAAAGGACAGTAAAATCTGTCTCGCATGGCATCAGGTTACGAATAAAGACTCTAACTCAAAAATAGCATCTATTATCTCAGGAACCAAGGGTGTCAACATAATATCCCCGACATGGTTCTACTTAAATGACAACAAAGGATCTATCGCAGATCTGGCAAGTGCTGATTATGTATCTTACTGCCACTCACAGGGCATAGAAGTATGGGGACTTGTAAGCAATCTTGAAAATAATGATGTAGATTCTGCCGCTGTTCTTACACATACATCTACACGATCTACATTGGTAAACCAGATAATTGCCGCAGCTATAAAGCATGAACTTGACGGAATAAATCTGGACTTTGAGAACCTTACAGAAGATGCATATGGTGACTCATACATTGAGTTTGTACGTGAGCTTGCAATTAAATGTCATAATAACGGAATTTGTCTGTCTGTAGATGTAACAGTACCTGCAAGCTACAACAAATTTTTCAACCGCAGTGATATGGCGAATTTTGCTGACTATATTATAATCATGGGATATGACGAACATTATAAAGGTTCAGATGCCGGTTCCGTTGCCTCAATTAATTGGGTAAATGATGGCGTTACAAATACTTTAGATGAGGTTCCTGCTGATCAGGTTATACTGGGAATGCCATTTTATACAAGAATATGGTCACTTACTCCTAAGTATACTGACAATGTATCACAGACAGATACATCTGACAGTTCTAATTACACGACATCTTCATCTGTATATGGAATGGAACAGGCTGCTGCAGAAGTTTTAGATAATCAGGCAACTGCTTCATGGGATTCAGCTTCAGGACAAAATTATGCAGAATGGACAAAGGATAATGTTATCTATAAAGTATGGCTTGAGGATTCATCATCAATGGAAGAGCGGCTGAAACTTGTAACCGAAAATTCTCTTGCTGGTGCCGCATTCTGGAAGCTCGGATTTGAAACATCTTCTATATGGGATACAGTTATCAAGTATATAAATTAAAAAAACTCAATTATTCAGAATTACTGTGAACAAAAAAGCATATAATAAAAGAAAAAGCCCGATGCATTTTGCATCGGGTATTTTAAAAACATGAAACAATATTTCTTTCGTAACTTTCTTATTTTATTACTTCTTACATTTTCATTTTTCTCTGCAAGAGCTATCCATGCCTTTGCTGACCATTATACCTCTGATGACAAATCAATTACTATTGTTATAGATCCAGGTCATGGCGGTCCTGATCCTGGTAAAATATCTCCATCCGGTATTCTTGAAAAAGACATAAATCTGCAGATTTCATCTACTTTAAAAACATTATTGAAAAACCGTGGTTATAATGTCATCATGACGCGCTATGATGACAATGATCTCTCATCTGAAAATTCAAAGCATACAAAGGTGGACGATCTCGCCAAAAGAGTATCCATAATGTCACAGGATGATGTTTCCCTTGTCGTGAGCATTCACCAGAATAGTTTTCAAAACACTACTTCATGTGGTCCACAGGTATTCTATTATGAGAAATCAAAGGAAGGAAAAGCTCTCGCCTCACATATCCTGAATTCCATGAATAATTCTCTGGATATATCAGATCCGCGGACTATAAAATCAAATTTAGATTATTATATACTAAAAAATTCTACTGCCCCGGCAGTAATTGTCGAGTGTGGATTTTTAAGCAATCCAACTGAAACAAAATTATTGTCAGATGAGCACTATCAACTTAAATTATGCCGGAGCATATATCTTGGGATCATAAATTATCTGGACCAAAAATCTTCCTGATATTATCTATAAACCCTTCTGCTACTTGATAAAGTCTCTTTGTCTGGACATTATTTCTGTCTTTTGTATTTTCTGAGGAGACTTTATCTTCTTTTTGAAATGATGTTTTCAAATATTTTTCTGCCGAAATATCTACAACACGTACAACTTTTATATCTATAGAATTTTCAGTTTCACTTAATGAGTCGGTAAATAAAGAAATATTCCCAGATACTGCTTTTTGCGTCCGGGCATCAGATACTGCTATCACTCCTGAAACTCCATTGTCCCTGACTTCAAACGATGCCGCAACCTTTCCTGACATTTTATCATTAAAGAATATATCAACAAATCCTTTTTCTTCTTTTCCACGCACTATTTTCAGATTTATGCCTGTAACACTTCCGTCAGATGTTTCCATAGGAATCACATAACTTTCAGATTTAGCCATCTTTGCTGAAATTTCAAATTGTTTTCCTAGCACTTTTAATTCCTTTAAATTAATAGATGTTATATTATCTGACTCTATTATCATCGAATCCATCGCATGTGTTGCAACATCTGCCAGCTGTTCCTGTGCTTCTGCCATCTCTTCCGGAGTTTTTAAAGCCTCTCCAAACTGCTCAAGCACTTGCTCCTTCAGCTGTCTTATCATTTCAATTTCGCCATTTTCAAATAGATCAGAAACCATCTTACCTGGATTTTTTAATATTCTCGATGCAGCCATAAGATTTACCATATTTGTTTTTACATCATATCTGTCTAACATCTGATAAACACTTTCTTCGGTCCTGACTGCATTTTTAAACTCATCCAACTGATTTTGTGCATATTGATCTGAAAGTTCTTTGTTTTCTTCTGCCCTGTTTAATGCCTCTTTGAACTGTTCAGGTGTCATATCTTCCCAATTCTGTTTAAGCACATCCATAAGTTTTTCCGGTGAAATATCTTCCATGACATCCTGTATACAATTTTTATTGTATGCAGCATTTATCTGATCGTCAATTTTTACTCCATTGGATTTTGCATCAACTCCACTAAAATCATCATCGACTTTGTAATCAACGTTTTTCTTGTTTGATGTTCTTACTGCTGAAAGCAGATTTTTCATTGTTATATCAGCCCCCTGATTAACCAGAGAACCTATAACCGCTCCATCACTCTTTTCGACCTGTGCGATCATCCTGTATATACCTATATATGTAGTTCTCTCATCCTCCGTTATCTCATTATTTTTTTCAAGTTTCCACAAAAACTCACTGAATTTTGAATCATCCCTTGTACTTATCTGTGATCTTATCTCCGTTGCTGCTTCATTCAACTGTGATATTGACATATCAAGCGGTGATATCCCCTTTCGGATCATCTCTAATGTAACCGCAGGTGTCATGTTTTTAAATGCTCTTTGTACATTTTCATCAGCAGTCTTTATCTTATCTATATTTTCCGGTGTTATTTCTATTCCGTTATATCCTAATATTCTTACCGCTCTTTGGTTTTGAGGTACTTTTTCATATCCGAGATCGTCTAAAATATTATCTACATTTCTGAATGCCTTTTTTATATCATCTCCCATGTCGGATCTCGGTGCAGTCATAAGCGTTTCATAACTTTCATTTGCATTTTCCATAGATGTCTTAAGTGACGCACCTCTTGTATATACTGTTGATACGTCCTCATTGCCTGTTTCTGTGTTTATCACATATGCAGGAAATGTCTTCATTTCCTCAAATACATCCATTGTACTTTTGAAAGTATCTATATTTTCAACTGTAGGTTCTACACCATTTTGAGTCATTAAATTACTATAATAGTCTTTTTCATGTTGTTTTAATATGTCGACTAATTCTTCTATAGGTTTTGTGTCTATAGATATTCCCTTTTTCAAAAGAGACAGATTTGCCTCTGCACTCATTGCAAGTCTTGCCTCTTCAAGCTTTCTTTGGGCACTAACAATATTTATTGGCGCATTATCTGTTTTATGTATAAATATTTTACTATCATCTGTTCTGCTATTCTGGACATCTTTGAGGTTTTTTAACGTTACCGGCACATTTTTATTAATTAAATCAACTATATCCTCCGGTATTGCACTTTGTATAATATTTTCAGCCTCTTTAGCCTGATCTGCCAGTGAAAATCCATCTATAAGCATTGCATCCATAGGTCTTTTGCCTTCTGCTACCGCTTCTGCTGCAGAATCAGCTATATATTCAGTATCTTTTCCAGAAAAATTCTTTAATGCTTCAAAATATCTGATATTGTCTGCTGTAATTGAAATACCTTTTTCCATAAGCATCCTGACATCCATTAAGTTTTCATCATTCACATCAATTTTAGCATTTTTCATTATGTCTTTGATCTGTGAACTCATGCTGTCAAACTCTTCATCAGAAATTGTATCTTCTTTTGCTATACCCGAGCTGCTGTATAATGCTTTATATATATTTTCTACAGTAGGATCCAGATTATTTTTAACCATATATGCAGCTGTATTATCATCTATTTCATTTATCTGTACTCCATTTTCAACAGCAGTTACAGACTCCTTTAAATTCTCATCTGTAACCGGAATATCATATGACTGCATCTGCTTTATTATTTCTGTTGCAACGGCCGGATTTCCTGTTATCTCCTCTATCTGCTCCTGGCTTAAGTCGTCTCCATATATAGAAACATCTACCCCCGCTTTTGCAAGCACTGCCTTTATTTTATCAGTCTCCGTAACTATGGTATTTCCTGTCATTTCATCATAAGAAAAACCATCCTCTGATATACGCTTATAATCCTCAGCCGATGTTGTATTTGAAATAACGATCATCTGGTTTCGTTTATTTTCTCTATCTGTTGCTCCATCCTGCATCAATTCGTCAGCTACAGTCTCATTGGAATTTGACGGCTTTGAATAAACGGTATCAGACATATCTACTGAGTTAGATGAACTTACTTTTACAGCCTCCTTACTGCTGCTTTTTGTGGCAGTAAGATTATTATAAATGCTTTTTTCATTCACGTTTGCAGCGTTGCCATTTATATCTTTATTAACTATATTATCAATGATCATATTATTTCCTCACACAATATTATTTATAAAATATGGATATTACAGATATTTATACATTTTCGCTTGTAATATATATCGGTCAGAAATGTGCATAAAATAAGACCGCAATAATGCGGCCTTATTTTTATGCTATTAATATTTAAATATTGCTACTCCATAAGCCGGCAGTGGATATTCAAACGAATATGGTCTGCCATCACATTCTGATTCTACAGCTTTGTAGGTAACTTGTCTATCAGTATCATCTCCTCCAAATTTAGGATCTTCACTGTTTAAAACAAGTTTATATTGCTTTTTCTTTGGTACCCCGACTCTATAGTCTTCTCTTGCTACAGGTGTAAAGTTTATAACAAAGAGCATATTATTTTTTCCATCCTTACTCTTTCTTATGAAACTAAAAATACTCCGGTCTGCATCATCTGCATTTATCCATTCAAAACCGCTCCAGTCTGAATCCAGTTCATACAGACAACGATTTTTCTTGTATAAATGAAGCAGCTCCTTCACCCAATCCTGTATTTTTTTATGAAGCGGATTGTCGAGAAGATACCAGTCAAGCTCTCTTTCTTCACTCCACTCTTGTTTCTGTCCAAATTCCTGTCCCATAAACAAAAGCTTCTTTCCACAATGCCCCATCATAAAAGCATATCCTGCCATAAGATTTTTAAACTTATCTTCCTCAAGTCCTGGCATTTTATTGAGCATAGAACATTTCAGATGAACAACCTCATCATGAGAAAGAACTAATATGTATTTTTCGCTTTCATTGTAACTCATAGCAAAAGTCATCTTATAGTGATTATTTTTGCGGAAAAGCGGATCAAGCTTCATATAATCGAGAAAATCGTGCATCCATCCCATATTCCATTTAAAGCTGAAATTCAAACCATCATCTTCAACTTTTCCCGTTATCTTCGGCCATGCTGTAGATTCCTCTGCAATCATGACCGTACCATGATTTCTTCCAAGTATTAACGTATTTATATGCTTAAAGAATTCAACAGCTTCAAGATTTTTATTTCCACCAAACTTATTAGGCACCCATTGTCCGTCACTCTTACCATAATCAAGATATAACATAGATGCCACAGCATCCACTCTTAATCCATCTATATGATAATTTTCAATCCACATTAATGCACTTCCGATAAGGAAATTTTTTACTTCGTTTTTCCCATAATCAAATATCTTTGTTCCCCACTCAGGATGCTCACCTTTTCTTGGGTCTGCATACTCATATGTAGGTGTTCCATCAAAATCTGCCAGCCCATGTGAATCCTTTGGAAAATGTGCCGGAACCCAGTCCAGAATTACTCCGATATTGTTTTTATGGCACTGATCTACCAGATATGCAAAATCTTCTGGCTTTCCGTATCGTGATGTAGGAGCATAATAGCCGGTTACCTGATATCCCCATGAACCATCATACGGATATTCAGAAATACCCATAAGTTCTATATGGGTATATCCCATTTTTTTGACGTATGCAACAAGAGTCTTAGCTAATTCCCTATATGTGTAAAATCCTTCATCTTCACATCCCGGATGCCTCATCCATGATCCCGGATGAACTTCATATATAGTCATCGGTGATTGTTCAACATCCTTAGGGCTTTTTGCTGAACGATTTTTCATCCATTGCTCATCCGTCCATTTAAAATGATCTATATCCGTGATTATAGATGCAGTTCCCGGACGCAGTTCTGAATAATTTGCATATGGATCTGCTTTGTAAAGCTTATAGCCTTCCTTTGTTTCTATGATAAATTTGTACATCTGCCCCTTTTTTGCGCCCGGCACGAAAAGCTCAAACACACCCATTTCTTCTGGCTCTACTCTTTCCATCTCATGCTTTTCTTCATCCCAGTTGTTGAACTCACCAAACACATATACTTTTTTAGCATTCGGTGCCCAAACATCAAAGCAGACACCCTTCTTACCTTTTCTCTCTGCTAAATGAGCTCCCATTTTTTTATAAATGTCATAGTGTGTTGCCTGTCCAAACAGGTAACAATCCATTGCTGTAAAATTGCTCATATATACCCCTCCAATATTTTTATTTTTGTTCAAAATAATTCTCTGTCAAAACTATCTTGTCATCTTCTGTATATCTTTTTGCAGTAAGGATGCTTATAGCTTTCTTTAATCCACCATGCGCTTCCCTGTCTATTGCTTCATCTACAATCTCTTTAACCTCTGTAAGTGTTGTAGCCTGATCCAGTCTCTCAATATTACTTATCCTGTTATGAAGCGCTAAAATTGCCATCTCATCTATTTTATACCCCAACTCAGACGAATATGACAAAGCAAATGATACAAGTTCATCATTTGTAAAAATCGGAACTGAAATTCTTTCTGTGAATTTTTCAGCGAATTCCGCATCTGCGGCAAGTGCCTTTTTTATACCTTTTGAAGTATCTTCAAGAATATATAAAGTTCCTGTTATATCGTGCTCCATTACATATGAAAGTGATTGTGCCGTACTCTTATTTATATCTCCGGCTCTTTCTATAATGAGACATCCCCCGGCAACCTTTCTTACAAGCTGCTGCACATCCTTTTTATTAAGTGCTGAGGCATCAATTTTACCGATTTTACCGGCTGGCTGTTCGCCTCCCTTTTGAAGGACCTTGATAAAACTTGTAGCCAGTACTGTTTTTCCACATCCCGGAGCTCCCTGGATTATCAGATTTCCTGTTTTGGCAGTTTCTTTTTTTGCAAAGTGTTCCATAACACCATTATAAGCCCTGCAAAGCTGATCCTCCATTCCCTTTACAGGTATAAAATATGAAAAAATAGATTTCTGCTCGTCTGTAAGCTGTTCAAGCTTTTTAGACTCAACTATGGCTTCCTCATCAATTCCAAGATCTTCTGGTATCTGAATCTCAGGAATTTTTCTTGTTTTTGCCATTTCAATTTTGCGTTCTATCTCGGGGTTATCAGCTGTAAGCTTTGAAACCTCCTCACCAATAAAATCATTTACATGGTTAAATTTCTCATCAACCTGTTTTTTTATTGCATCCTGCACTCTTGAGATAACATTATCATCGGAATCTATAGTATCTTTTTGTTCATACTCTTCTGTGTCCTCTACGCTGTCATTTTCTTCTTCCATTGTTTCTGCTTCTTTCTCCTGGTCATCCTGATACTCTTCGACTGATCCATCCTGATACTCTTCGACTGATCCATCCTGATATTCTTCAACTGATCCATCCTGATATTCTTCGACTGATCCATCCTGATGCTCTTCGTCTGATCCATCCTGATGCTCTTCGACTGATCCATCCTGATACTCTTCGACTGATCCATCCTGATATTCTTCGTCTGATCCATCCTGATATTCTTCGTCTGATATATCCTGTATATCATCGGATATATTTTTTGTGTCTTCATCCATTTCGGATGCTTCTTCAAATTCTTCGTCAGTGATATCGAACTCTTCCGGCTCAATTTCAGGCTCTATCTCGTCTATTTCGTTATCAAATTCTTCTTCTTTAACAGCATCCACAACATTACTATTTTGTATGATCGGCTTAAAGTCAATTTTAGGAAGCTCTGTTGTAGACTGTGACTGCAGATACTGTTCCTCGAGCAGTTCCTTCGGTGTCACTCCCGCATCAAGCTTTGGTATAACATCATTGAGACGTTCCATGATATCCCCGGCTTCCTGTAATGCTCTCGCCTTTGCAGATTCAAGTTTCTGTTGATCAGCCTCATATAATGCAGCCTCAGCCGCTCTCCTTGTCTTTTCCCAATCATCTAATACGTCCTGAATAGACATCTGACCTGTTATCTGATGCTCCAGCTGTGTTTTTTCTTTCATGACCATAGATATCTGACCATCAGAGTCTTCACCAAGCATTTCCTGAAAATTGTGCTTAAGCGATCCATCTATTTCTTCATCCGTTGCTATATGCTGGGTATCCTGCAGACTTGATTTTTCTTCCTCTTCTTTTGGAATCTTAAGATATGGTATTTCATCAACTATCTTTTTGATGTTATCCATAGTATCTGCTACTTCGCCTTTTTCCTTAGCATCTATTATCTGCTGCATTCCTTTAGCTATTTCTTTTTGAAGGTTTACTGTATTAAATTTTTCCTGATTAACTTCAACCTGTGGTATAGTTACTGTATCATGTGCCAGTTCTCCGGCTTTTGTCATCTCTGCAGCATCTATTTGGGTTTTTCCTTCATGTTCAAATCTGAATTTACGATATTTTTCTTCCTGATTTTTTGTAAGAGGCTGATATAACATCTTAAGTTCAAGTGCCCTTTCAACATATGGTCCGTCACCAAACCATAAAATAAGTTCATCACATGCCTCTATACATTTTTCAGTTTTTCCCGCCTTATGATAAAGATATGCTAACTCATATGCCCATTCCTCTGTGTATTCCTGCTCTTTAAATTCCTCAAGTATTTCTATAAGCTCATCATATGAGGCACCCTGGCCCTTTTTAATAGAATATTTAAGAACATATCTTAAGTCATCATGAGGTGCTATCTCCACAAATTCATCATAATACTCTGTTGCAGCGTCATAATCACCCATTTTTATTGCAACTTCAGCAAGCCTGTAGATTATCATTCTTCCAATTGGAGATCTGTCATATGCCATAAGAAGTATATCTCTTGCATCATCATATCGTTCTGCTTTTTCGTAGATTTCCCCTGCCTTTACAAGGGTATTTATATTTTTTATTTTATTCCAATTTATTGTATCAGCAATTTCAGCTGCTCCAACATAATTTTCCTCTGAACTAAGACTTTTTATCTGGTCTAATTTGAGATTGTATTCGTACTTATCCAATGATTGTCACCTCAATATTTAGTCTGTATTTAAAGCTGGTTTACTAGTTTTAGTCTATCATAGCCAATATTACTTGTCAAAAAAAATGCCAAATACCGGACAATTTTCCGATATCTGGCATTATTTTATATACTACTGTTTTTCTTCATACTTTAATGTGTTTTTTCCTATATCAACTCCGGTCATTTTGGTATATTCCAAAGTGGATTGCGGTAATTTTTTCTTTCTCAAAGAATGATTTACAAGTCTCTTAATAATATAGTAAATAACTGCAAAAACAGGAACTCCCAAAAGCATTCCCAGGAATCCAAACATTCCTCCGGCTATCAGAATTGAAAACATAACCCAGAAAGTAGAAAGTCCTGTTGATGATCCTAAAATCTTTGGTCCTATAATATTTCCGTCAACCTGCTGCAATACAATTATAAATATAAGCAGATACAATGCATGCCATGGACTTTGTATCACTACGATCAGAAGCGACGGTATTGCTCCTATGAATGGTCCGAATACCGGGATAACATTTGTAATACCGATTATAACTGCTACGAGTACAGTAGAAGGAATATGAAGTATCAGACATCCAAAATATGCTATAACTCCAATAATAAGCGAATCTAGTATTTTACCGGTAATAAAACCACCAAATATTGTATTTGTTTTTGCTACTGTCTCAACAATAATATTTCCGATCTTCGGTTTGAATACTGCATAAATTATCTTTTTGCTCTGTCCTATCAATGTTTCCTGAATAGACATAACATATACCATAACAATAATGCCTATCAGAAAGTTAAGAATTGCACGGATAAATGATATTACACCTGTTGTAATCTGTGCTACATATTTTTGTGCCTGGGGAATCATTTTTTCCGTAGCAAAAGTTTCTATATAATCCGTTCCTTTCTGTAAAGCATCACTTGCCAGTTCGGCGGCCTTGCTATCTCCGAAATTTCCATGCTGTATAGTATTTATAACTGAAGAAACACTTTCCGGCAACACTTTTATCAAGCCTGTAACACTTGATATTACAGATGGCACTATTGCTGCAATAAGTAACGCTATAACAGCTATGAGTATTATTACCGACCCTGTGATTGCAATACCTCTCGACACTTTTTTTGCCTTATGCGCATCATTTATCTTTTTATCCAAAAATTTTCTGCACAATCTTTCAAGCCACAGCATTACAGGGTTCATAAGGTATGCAAGGGCAAGCCCAATAATTATAGGCATTGCCGCCGATAATACCTTTCCCCACATTCCGGCAAACCCTTCATATCTGAATATAGCAAAGAAAAATAGTATACTTACTGCAAATGTTACAAATATCATTACACCTATTCGTATAAGATGAGGCCATTCCTCTCTGCCTGCCGGTTTGTTGATATGTTTTATTTCTTTATTTTCCGATTCGCTCATTAAATCTCCTTAGCATCTTACTGTTTACGATTATAATTTATGAGACATCCTTTTAATATAATTTCTCTTTCATCATCGGTAAGTTCACCCATTTTAAGTGTAAATGGATTTAAATTTCCATCTTTTACAACGTATGCCTCAAATTCATGTTTTCCTTCCTCTATAGCTTTTCTTATTTCAGGAAGGAATATGTAATCAAGATTCTTAAATGGAAGCTCACCCTCATCAATGATAAATGGAAGCATTCCCCAATTTATAAGATTTGAACGATAACGCTTTGTTGCATACTCATTTGCGATATTTGCCCATCCACCAAGCACTTTCTGACAGCTTGCAGCCTGCTCTCTTGCGGATCCATCACCAGGTTTTACAGCAAAAATCGTACTTCCGAATCCCATATTATCATGTCCTACATCAGGGAATGTTTTCTTTACAACTCCCATAACTTCACCAACCTCAGGAACAGCTTTTCCTGCACACTCACCATTCTCAATAGCCTTCTGTGCTTTCTGGATTTCCTTTGCTCTTCCTACATACTCAGGGTCTTTTCTTGAAAGTGCAAATTCTGCAAGTCCAAGAGGGTTAGAACGATATGAGGATGTTTCTCCTGAAGGGATAAGCTCATCTGTTGTCGTAACAGGATCATGAATCTCTGAAACAACTTTAAGAAGCATATTTTCAGGAAGTGCGCTCATCTGTGGCCAGTCCTTGATATTTGGTCCGAGCTGGATCTCAACTGAAGGATCTGCAACACCATGACTATCAAATACACGATTCTCATATATAGTTTTATCAAAGAAATATTTAGGTTTTGTATAGTTTACATCTATCTCTGTTGCTGCTGTAAGGTATCCTTTATTTGCTGCTGTAGCTGCAATAGAACGTGCATCCATAAGTGCAACCGAACTGATCTGTCCATTCTGTACCTTTGAACCTTCTCTGTTAGGGAAGTTTCTCGTAGAATGACGGATAGAAAATGCGTTATTCGCAGGTGTATCTCCTGCTCCAAAACATGGTCCGCAGAATGCAGTTTTTACGATTGCACCTGTTTCAAGAAGCTTTGCAACCGCTCCATTTTTAACAAGTTCCATGTAAATTGGTGTAGATGCCGGATATACACTAAGTGTAAATTCATCTGCTCCGATCGATGTACCATTTAAAATGTCTGCTGCGTCACATATATTCTCAAATCCACCTCCGGCACAGCCTGCAATTATTCCCTGGTCAACATACAGTTTTCCATTATGAACCTTGCTCTTTAAGTCAAGCTTTACTTTTCCATCAAAACTTACTTCTGCTCTCTTTTCACAATCATCGAGAATATCCATAAGGTTTGCATTTAACTCATCTATTGTATATGTGTTGCTTGGATGGAATGGCATAGCTATCATAGGTCTGATCTTGCTTAAGTCTATCTCAATAAATCTATCATAGTATGTAACTTCACCAGGATTTAATTCCTCGTAATCATCCGGTCTTCCATGAATTTCAAAGAATTCCTTAACCTTATCATCTGTTTTCCAGATTGATGAAAGACATGTAGTCTCAGTTGTCATTACATCAACACCAATTCTGAAATCCACACTTAAATTAGAAACACCGGGTCCTACAAATTCCATAACTCTGTTCTTTACGAATCCGTTTCCGAAAACTTCACCGATAATAGCCAGTGCCACATCCTGTGGTCCTACACCTTTTATTGGCTCTCCTGTAAGATAAATACCAACTATCTCAGGCATATCTATATCGTATGTCTGCTCAAGAAGCTGCTTTACAAGTTCTGGTCCACCTTCACCTACTGCCATGGTTCCAAGTGCACCATATCGTGTATGTGAATCAGATCCAAGGATCATTTTTCCGCCACCTGCAAGCATCTCACGTGCAAACTGATGTATAACTGCCTGATGAGGTGGAACGTATATTCCGCCGTATTTTTTGGCGCATGTAAGACCAAACATATGATCATCTTCGTTTATAGTACCTCCCACTGCACAAAGACTGTTGTGACAGTTTGTAAGTACATATGGAATTGGAAATTTTTCCAACCCGGACGCACGTGCAGTCTGGATAATACCAACGAAAGTAATATCATGTGATGTAAGTTTATCAAACTTGATCTGAAGTTTTTCCATATTTCCAGATGTATTATGGTTTTTCAGGATATTGTAAGCAATTGTATTCTGTTTTGCTTCATTCTTATCAATATCCTTCCCTGTTTTCCCTTTTACTTCCTTCAATGCCTCAGAACTATCTATTACAACGTTTTTGCCTTGAATAAGATAAGCACCATTTTCATGTAATTTCACTTCTTTTACCTCCGTAAGCTATTTTTATTTCCATTATATCATTTCATACTCTATAGTGGCAATAAATAAATCTCCATCCACATTTATTTCGAATTTTCCACCCATAAGGGTTGTCAGATTTTTTGCGATTGACAGTCCAAGACCACTGCCTTCTGTAGTTCTGCTTTTTTCTCCGCGCACAAACCTTTCTGTTAAATCCACTTTTCCATCACTTACTATATCCAGTTCATTCTTTGATACATTTTTTATTGTAAAAACAGCTTTATTATCATTATTGCTAAGCTCTACATAAACCCTTGTGTTTTCAAGTGCATATTTTGCAGCATTTGTATACAGATTCTCCAGTGACCTGTATAACTGCCTTCCATCTGCATATATATACATTGATTTATTTGGTATCTTCGTAACAATGGTTAGATTTCTTGCTTCGAATCTTTCATTAAATTCTCCACCGGTCTGATATAACAATTCAACCATATCTATTTTTTGCATATCAAGTTTAACATTTCCTGATGTGATCTTCGAGGTTTCTACAAGATCCTCTGTCAGCTGCTTTAGTCTTTGTGATTTTTCATCCAGTATCCGTATGTAATTTTTGGCATTTTCATTACCAAGATTTTCTCTTTTTAGCAGATCTACATAATTAACAATTGATGTAAGTGGCGTTTTTATATCATGCGAAACATTTGTTATAAGATCTGCTTTGAGCTTTTCATTTTTAAGGCTCTCATTTACAGATTCCATAAGACCATCCCTTATATGGTTTACAGCCTCCGCAACCTCTTTTTCCTGTCCATGGAATTCAGATACATCGAGTTTAGTATCAAGCGCACCTGTTGAAATCAATTCTAATGCCTGCTGGATTTTCATTATTTCCCTGGTCTTTTGCGTATGAAAACGGTTTCCACACACAAACTGCAGCAAAATCTCCCATATTTTATAAATAAGTGAATGCGTAAATAATATATTTCCTTTTATCCTGCGGACTATACTGGTATAAAACACTATAAATCCAAGATCTAATATATACGTAAGTGTTCCAACCGTTATTAACAGTGAAGCAAATTCAAAATTCTGGCTTTTTACACCTGATATAACTTTTATAATTCCAATGATAAACAGCATAAACATCAAAAGAAAAATATCAGAATAGATTTTATCAATTTTTCTATAATATATCGTATAGTCATCTTCTGACCTTCTGCCTGATGTATTTGCCATGTATGAAAGCGTCACAAAGCTGCCAACCATCCCAACAATAGCTAAAAATGTATATACTCCAAGACCATTTTTTATATCATGCTTCATACAATATCCAGATGCATAAATTCCCGTTGTAAGAAAAACCATAAACATCTGATGTATTGCCACTATTGACAGTTTTTTCCCTGCACTGTATTTTTTCATAAGTTTTCCTCTATTTTATATCCCACACCCCATACTACTTTTAAGTAACGCGGCTCTTTTGGATTAATCTCTATTTTTTCCCTTATATGGCGAATATGTACTGCCACTGTATTGTCTGCACCTATAGCCTCCTCGTTCCATATATTTTCATATATTTGGTTAATAGAATAGACTTTTCCCTTGTTTTTTAATAGTAAAAGTAAAATATTATATTCTATCGGTGTAAGTTTTACCTCCTCACCATCCACGATAACTTTTTTTAAATCGTCATTTATAAGCAGACCTCCGGCTTCATACACATTTCCTTCCTCATCACCATAACTTGATAATGTGGTGTATCTTCTAAGCTGTGACTTTACCCTTGCTACAAGCTCGAGCGGATTAAAAGGCTTTGTCACATAGTCATCAGCTCCGACATTTAATCCCAGAATCTTATCTGCATCTTCTGTTTTTGCGGATAAAATAATAATAGGTATTTTACTTTCTTTTCTTATCTGAAGCGTAGCTCTGATTCCATCAAGTTTAGGCATCATCACATCTATTATCATAAGATCGATCTTTTTATCTTTTACAATTTTTAAAGCTTCTTGTCCATCATAAGCTTTTTCTACATTGTAGCCTTCCTGCATCAGATATATTTCAATTGCTTCTACGATTTCTTTGTCATCATCACATACCAGTATAGTCATTTTAAACCTCCTTTTTTTAGATTATATCATTACATATCCATATATTATCTTAAGTTATTTTTAAAATAGCAGCATCCGGCATTTTCCGATTGCTGCTATTAACTATTTTCTGCTTCCGGTTATACTTTTCCACATCTTTTGTATTCCTTCTGCCAGATCATTGCTTTCCTTTATTCCCGGTTTTGTTTCCCCGGATGCTTCTTCTTTCCAGTTAAAATATTCTGCATCAAGATCAGCTTTGAGTTCTGCTTCTTTTTCTTCCTGCTCCTTTTGATCTGTATTAACAACAGGATTGACATTTATAACAGGTTTCTCATATTTTACCTGTGTATCAGTCTCATCTACAGATACTTCATCCGGATCCAATCCAAGCTTTCTTATATAGTCTTTATTTACCTTTATTTCAGTTCGTCTGTTCGCATATATTGAAGCTTCGTTATCTAATGTTTTCTTAGGTTTTCCAGCATCTTTCTGGCGCTGTATCTCCCTGTTTCTGTCTTCGATTATTTTTAGATACTTATCTGTATCAGATAAATCCTGAAGCTGGCTTTTAAGCTCTAACTGATTGCTCTTTACAAGATGCTCCTGTTCCTTTATCTTTTCGTTCATCTGATCATACAGAGAAAACATTGATTCATTTGTTGCATGTATTATCTCAAGTACTCTGTTTAACGCATCATCTGTATACATAACTGATGCCGCATATACATCTTCCGCTTTCCTGCTCGCATCCCATACTATCTGATCACCTTTTTTACGGAATTCTCTTTCTGCATGGGCTCTGCTTTGTTCTGTAAGTTCATACTCATCCTGTATTTCATATATACATTTATTAAGATCTGAAAGAAGATCCAGCATCTTTTGTTTATCAACTATAACTTTAGTTGGTTCTTTTTTGTAGGGTTCACTTTTCGATAATAAAATGTGAAGCTCTCTTAATACTTTTTCTGTCTTATCGTTTGCGCTCATTTTATTTTCCTCGTACACTTGAATTTTCATGACCAGAATATCTCACATTCAGGCTGCGAATTTCTAAATCATATTGTATACGAAAACCTATTTCTCGTAAATAACCCATATTAATAAATTTGTACTATTATAAAATCACAGAAGCAGCATTTCTTAAATCACTGGCTGCTCTTTGGATTTCAAGTGCCTGATCTTTACTCACATTTCCCGGTTTAGTTCTGGCTACGAGTTTTTTAGTATATGAAAGTGCTGATTTGATCTGCTTTTTTTGATGACCTTCAAGTGACTTTTTTTTCTGTTTGTCCGAAAGAGCATTCTCTACCTGACGTATAAGCGTATCTGCTTCGCCTCTTGCATCAATATACGCTTTTCTTTCGCCATCAGTAGCTTCATATTCTGCAGCCTCCCGTATAGCCCTTTCTATTTCAGCATCTGATAAATTTGAACTTGCTGTAATAGTTATCTCCTGATGTTTGCCAGTTCCAAGATCTTTCGCTGAAACCTGGACTATTCCGTTTGCATCTATATCAAATGCAACTTCTATTTGTGGAACACCTGCCGGTGCCGGTTTTATTCCCCGGAGTCTGAAGTTTCCTATCAGTTTATTATCCTTTGAAAATTGTCGTTCACCCTGAAGTACTTTTATATCAACAGAAGTCTGAAAACTTCCTGCTGTAGTAAATATCTGGCTGTATCTGGCCGGAATAGTGGTATTTCTATCTATTATTTTTGTAAACACACCTCCAAGAGTCTCTATTCCAAGAGAAAGAGGTGTGACATCCATAAGAATTATCTCTGCCGCCGAGCTTCCAGCAACGAGTTCTCCCCCGATTTTTCCACCCTGTATTGCCGCACCAAGTGCAACACATTCATCTGGATTTAAGTTATGTGATGGTTCTTTTCCTGTAAGCACCCTTACCTCATCAACAACAGCCGGTACACGTGTTGAACCACCGACAAGCAGTACCATTCCAAGATCTTCAGCTGATATGCCGGCATCCTTTAATGCCAGTTTTACAGGCACTGCCGTTCTTTTTACAAGATCTCTTGTAAGCTCATTGAACTTGGCTCTTGTGAGATTCATCTCCATGTGTCTTGGCTCACCTTTTACAGTGGTTATAAACGGAAGATTTATTATAACTGATGAAGAAGATGATAAAACCTTTTTTGCTTTTTCGGCTTCTTCCCGAACTCTCTGCATAGCAGTCAGATCCTTTGTCAGATCTATGTGTTCAGCCTTGTTGAATTCACTTACAAGATATGCAGTTATCCGTTCATCAAAATCGTCTCCACCAAGATTATTATCTCCCGCAGTAGCAAGAACTTCTATAAGATTATCTCCGATCTCTATAATTGATACATCAAATGTACCTCCACCGAGATCATACACTAATATTTTCTGTGGCTGTCCATGATCAAGTCCATATGCTAATGCTGCTGATGTAGGTTCATTGATTATTCTGAGCACATTAAGTCCTGCTATTCGCCCGGCATCCTTTGTTGCCTGTCTCTGCGCATCTGAAAAATAAGCTGGAACTGTGATAACTGCATCTGTTACAGCCTCTCCAAGATATTCTTCTGCATTTTTTTTCAATTTTCTAAGAATCATTGATGAAATTTCCGGTGCCGAATACATTTTTCCATCAACCTTCGCCCTATATCCTGATCCCATCTGTCTTTTAACAGAAAAGAAAGTCCTTTCTACATTAACAGCAGCCTGCCTTTTTGCTGGTTCTCCAACAAGCCTCTCTCCATTTTTGGTAAATGCTACAACTGACGGAGTTGTCCGCTGACCTTCACTGTTTGTAATAACTACCGGCTGATCATTTTCTAAAACTGCAACGCAGCTGTTCGTTGTTCCTAAATCTATTCCTATTACCTTGCCCATGAAAATCTCCTATCAATGACAATAAAATAATTTTTCTTATGCTGAATCTTATGATATTAACTTTATTCCTAGAAAAATCCTCCGTCAAGGCATATGAAGTTTATTTCAGAGAATGTTTATACTTTTAATTTTTTTGTATGATTTCACAATAAAAAGAAGCATTACCTAAGCAATGCTCCTTTTTTATAGTTTATAGATTAGAGGTTTATGATAATTTCTATATTAATTTACCTTTTTCTTGAGTAATCCGAGTAATACACAAGAAATAACAGAACCAATGAGTAATGCTATAAGGTACATAACCGGATTTCCAATTGTAGGTACTACAAAAATTCCTCCATGAGGTGCCATAAGTGTACATCCAAATGCCATTGAAAGTGCTCCTGCAACTGCTGAACCAACTACACATGCTGGAATTACACGAAGCGGATCTGATGCTGCAAAAGGGATGGCTCCCTCTGAGATAAATGATAATCCCATGATAAAGTTTGTAGGTCCGGCTTTTCTCTGCTCAGCTGTAAACTTATTCTTAAAGAAGAGAGTAGCCAGTGCAATTGCGATTGGTGGAACCATACCACCGATCATAACTGCAGCCATAATATTGTAGTTTCCGGCAGCAATTGAAGCTGTACCAAAGACATAGGCAGCTTTATTTACAGGGCCACCCATATCAACTGACATCATTCCTCCGAGAAGCGCTCCAAGTAATACAGCACTTGATCCATTAAGACCTTTAAGACCTTCATTTATAGCAGCATTTAAAGCTCCAATAGGCGGTTCAACAACAAACTGCATAATAACACCGACTATAAAAATACCTAACAATGGGTAAAGCAGTACCGGCTTCATTCCATCAAGGCTCTCCGGTAATTTATCCAATATCTTTTTAAGTAAAAGAACTGTATATCCTGCAAGGAAACCTGCAACCAATGCTCCAAGGAAACCAGATGTTCCGTTGGCAGCTATAGCACCGCCTACAAAACCAACTGCTAATCCTGGTCTATCAGCTATACTCATTGCTATAAAACCTGATAAAATTGGCAGCATAAATCCAAATGCTATTCCGCCAATGCCCTTAAATAAAGCTGCTGCTTCTGTGATCGTACCAAAATTTGATCTCTGATCAGCCGGTAATGAATTAATATCTACGCAGAAGCCATCAATAAGAAAAGCTATAGCTATTAATATACCTCCACCAACTACAAATGGAAGCATATGTGAAACACCATTCATCAGGTGTTTATAAATCTGATGTGCTACACTCTCTTTTCCACCTGTACTCTGCTGTGTATCTGATGCTTTTCCTGATGCTTTAAACACCGGTGCATCTCCTGCAGCTGCTCTTTTAACAAGTTCTTCTGTCTTATTTATTCCATCAGATACCTGGCATACAATAACTTTCTTTCCATCAAACCTGTCTGTTGGAACTTTTGTATCACATGCCACTATAACTCCGGCTGCTTTTGCAATTTCATCCTCCGTAAGTACATTTTTTGCTCCGCCTGATCCACGGGTTTCAACCTTGATCTGGTATCCTAATTCTTTTGCCTTTTTTTCAAGAGCTTCTGCTGCCATGTAAGTATGCGCAATACCTGTAGGACATGCTGTAACAGCAACTATAAATGCACCCGAACTTACTTTTTCTTCTTTTTTAGGTTCATTGTTTGCATCTTTTACTGCCTCTGCATCATCAATAATACTCAAAAACTCATCAACCGAATTTGCATTAATAAGAGAATTTGTAAAATGCTCATCCATAAGCATCACAGATAATTTGCTAAGTACCTGAAGATGTACATTATCCTCAGTATTTGGAGCTGCAATAAGGAAAATTATTTTTGCAGGTGTTCCATCTAATGATTCAAAGTCAACCCCATTTTTGACAACCATTGCTGCTAATCCTGCCTTCTTTACTGCATCTGATTTGCAATGTGGAATAGCAATTCCCATTCCTATACCTGTAGTTCCCTCATCCTCTCTCGCAAATACACCTTTACGATATTTTTCGACATCGGCAATTTTTCCACTTTTTGCCATCAAATCAACACATTGATTCAGAACGTCAGTTTTTCCGGTAGCTTTTCCATTTAGATCAATGCTTTCTACTGCCAGTAAATCCCTGATTTTCATACATCATTCCTCCTAATTTAAAATATTTCTTTGCTTCTATCTAATAAAGCATCAACTTCCGCCTTAGTAGCTAATTCTTCTGAAAATGCACTCGCACTTCCTGTACAGACACCATACATAAATGCCTGTTTATAATCGTTTGTCTTCAAATATCCATATACAAACCCTGCAACCATTGAATCTCCTGCTCCTACCGAGTTTTTAAGCTCTCCTTTTGGTGCCTCAGCTTTAAACTCTTGTGCATCCTCTGTCACAAGCACGGCTCCATCTCCAGCCATTGATACAAGAACGTTTCTTGCACCTTGCTCCTGGAGTTTTTTTGCATATTTTATAACATCATCTTTATTTTTTATCTCTACACCAAATATCTCTCCCAGTTCATGATTATTTGGTTTTATAAGAAATGGTCCATATGGAAGTACATTTGTTAAAAGATTTTTTGTGGCATCAACAACGATTTTTATATTTTTTCCACTCAGATATTTCATGATATCCATACACATTGACGATGGCATGACATCCGGTATGCTTCCCGCTAAAACAAGTACATCATTTTCGTCCAATTTATCAAGCTTACTGTATAATTCGTTGATGTTATCCTCACTTATTCTCGGTCCCTGACCATTTATCTCCGTTTCTTCGTCTGAACGTAGTTTTACATTAATTCTTGATACTCCATCAGAAACAGAAATAAAATCTGTATCTACTCCTTTTTCCTCAAGCAGTCTTTCTATTTCATTTCCTGTGAAACCTGCTGTAAAACCAAGGGCTGTACTTTGGCTTCCAAGATTTTTAAGTACCATTGAAACGTTAATTCCTTTTCCACCAGGGAATATCTTTTCACCGGTTGTTCTGTTTACAACTCCGGTCTTAAATTTACTTACATCTACAATATAATCAAGTGATGGATTAAATGTTACTGTATAAATCATTCTCAGACCTCCTTAATATTCTTGTATTTTTTATAGTTTTCATTACTGATTTTGTTTGTAATAATAACTGCATCTTTAAATTCTCCGAATTTAATGCTGGATATCTGTGAAAACTTACTCTCATCTGCGAGAATATATTTTTCTTTACTGTTTTCCATTGACTTTTTCTTTACCATGGCTTCCTTTATTTCCGGAGTTGTAAAACCATTTTTAACGTTTATGCCATTTGCTCCCCAGAAACCTTTAGTAAAATTATATTTGTCTAATGCAAAAACTGCCTCATCACCTACAATAGCTTCTGTTATAGATTTAAATTCTCCCCCAAGAATATAAACCGTGTATCCCCTTTCTGAAAGCTTCTTTGCATTGGTAAGAGAATTTGTGACAAAAACAGCATCCTGTGCCTCGATATAATTTATCATAAGCTCAGTTGTTGTACCCGCATCTATATACACGAAATCATGATTTTTTATAAGTGAAGCTGCATATTTTGCTATTGCCTCTTTCTCATCATGATTTACCATCTGCCTGCTTGTAAAATTTTCATCCTGTGTATGGATATTTGAGTTATTTGATATTGCACCCCCATGTACTTTTGTTAAATAGCCCTTTTTATCCATAGCCACTAAATCACGCCTTATAGTTGACTCTGATGCATCAAGTTCATCCATAAGCTGTTGGACTGTAGCACTACCCATAGAATCTATTATGTTCAATATTCTGGAAAATCTTTCTTCAGCTAACATTCTTTCTCCTAAATAACAGTTTTTTGTTTACAACATAATTATATTTTCTAAATCGTTCAAAGTCAATCATTATCAGTCATTTCTGATCACAAAAATTCATAGTAAAATTTGTTAAAAATGCATATACTCTCCACACTATTTATACTTTTTGTTCAAAAAACTAATGCAAATTATATGCAATTTAACAAATAAATTACTTATCTGTATAAATTAAAATAGACTATAAGGCATAGGTCTAAATAATATTTGACTGTTTTTGACTGTTTTATATAATACAGTCATTTTAAAATCATTTCCTGCATTTATTGACTCATATAATAACTTTTATATAATATGATATTAGGGTCAAAAGGTATTTTGCCCGTCATTTATGATTAATCAGATTACTACATGCTACGCATTCCCATAATCTGACTCCACCGAAAAAGTATTAATTTCCTGCGTTTTCGCAGCAAATTGATACTTTCTCGGTGGAGTGCGGTTCACTAAGGTATACATCGAATTACATGCAAGCATGCATCGATGATACATTTTGACCCTTTAATCATAATAAATTCATACAATAATTATTTAAAGGAGGCACATATGAAACAATATAACTGGGCAACGCTTGGCTGTGGAGTAATTGCAAACGAATTAGCCAATGCACTTTCTAAGCAGGGTAGGACTCTATATTCTGTTGCTAACAGAACTCATGAAAAAGCTGTATCTTTTGCACAAAAATATGGTATAAATAAAGTTTATGAGTGTATAGATGATGTTTTTACCGATCCGGATGTGGATATTATATATATTTCTACTCCACATAATACACATATCCGCTACTTAAAAAAGGCTTTAGCAAACGAAAAGCATGTACTTTGTGAAAAATCTATAACTCTAAATATTAATGAACTCAATGAAGCAGTTTTACTCTCACAAAAAAATAATGTTATACTTGCTGAAGCTATGACAATATATCATATGCCTATATATAAGGAGCTGAATAAAATTATTGCTGATGATAAACTTGGCAGGCTTAATCTGATACAAGTTAATTTTGGAAGTTATAAAGATTATGATATGTCAAACAGATTTTTTAGTAGAAATCTTGCTGGAGGTGCACTGCTTGATATTGGAGTATATTCTCTCTCTTTAATCCGCTGGTTTTTTAAAGAATCTGCTGATAAGATATTGTCACAGGTAAAATATGCTCCAACCGGAGTTGATGAACGGGTAGGAATACTTCTTACAAATCCATCCTCTGAAATGGCCACTGTTACTTTATCGCTTCATTCTAAACAGCCTAAACGCGCAACAATATCATTTGACAAAGCTTATATTGAAATTTTTGATTACCCAAGAGGTATGCAGGCCACTATTACCTATACTGATGATGGACATAAGGAAATAATAAAAGCTGGCAGTACTAATAATGCATTGTTTTATGAAGTAGCTGATATGGAAAAGGCTGTAAATTCATCTGATCCAAAAGAGATAGAAGATCTTATGCATTGTCAATATACATATGATGTTATGAAAATTATGTCAGATATAAGAACTGAATGGGGAATGAAATATCCTGAAGAAGAATAAAAAAAAGATGGTTTCATAAAACCATCTTTTTAGAGGTGACAGCCGGATTTGAACCGGCGATGACGGTGTTGCAGACCCCGGAAAAAATCCTTGGAACCCGCTAAAACTCTAAGGTTTTC
>OLQH01000196.1_pt1 | contig 71864 bp, 68 predicted proteins | sample 1672671 | NCBI WGS metagenome assembly OLQH01 (sample SAMEA3136712, study PRJEB25190) | human gut metagenome
ACCGTCTGCCCAGTATACTTTATAGCCATTGTACTCCGGAGGATTGTGGCTGGCCGTGATATTGATCCCTGCCGCACAGCCCAGCATCCGCACTGCAAAGGACAGTTCCGGCGTAGGTCTCAGGGACTCAAAGATATAGGCCCGGATCCCGTTTGCCGCCAGACAGAGCGCCGCCTCCCTGGCAAATTCCGGTGACATGCGGCGGGAATCATAGGCGATCGCCACACCCTGATCCTTCTTCCCCACAGAAATGATATAATTTGCCAGTCCCTGGGTCGCCCTGCGTACCACATACGGATTCATCCGGTTTGTACCCGCTCCGATAATCCCTCTCAGACCTGCCGTCCCAAATTCCAGATCTGTATAAAATCTTTCCCGGATCTCCTGTTCATCCCCCGCAAGAGCTCTCAGTTCCTCTTTTGTCTCCTCATCAATATATGGATTATTCAGCCACAATTCATAACTCTCTTTGTAGTCCATAAAAATCCTCCTCGCCTTTCGCAGATTTTGTGGGAAAACCGCCGCTGTAAATCATTTTACCTTCCGGCAGTCTTCTCACAGTTATACTCATTATACACTATTTTCCCAAAAAGCGGAACCTAAAGCCTCAGATTTTTCAGAAAGGCCAGCCACGCTTCCCTCTGTCCTTCCATCCTGCCCAGCTTCTCTACCGTCTTTCCTGAAATCCAGACTTTTGGATTATTTGCATAATAATTAACCAGTTTCCAGAACTTCCAGGGATAGGCAAGCCGCAGTTTCAGATTTTCACGCTCCGGACGGTCAAGCGGACGGATTCTGTCGTACGCCTCCGCGATCCGCAGGCCCAGATCCGGATCCCAGTCCTGTTTTTCCAGTACCTTCCGCATAAACTGATAGAGATCCGCCGCCGGGAGATCGCAGGACCACCTCTCAAAATTAATAAATACCGGCTGTCTTCCCGCACTCAGAATATTATGCTGGGTACATTCTCCGTGGCAGACATACCGCTCTTTCAGCGCTCTTTCCCGCAGCTCTTCATAGCCGGAGGCTTTAAGTTCCTCCGTCACCGCCAGCCCCTGCTCCAGAAAGGGACCCAAAGCCTTCAGAAGCTGTCTCTCAAATTCATTTTTCTTCTGCTTTTTCTGCAGGAAATGCTGTACCCGGCGCATCTCCCGGTTATGCCTTCCGCACTCATCCGGCAGAGACTCTTTCCGGTATCCCGCATACTCCTCCCCCTCCGGCAGACGTATCACGGTATGTAGATGAGCCAGAGCTGCTGCTCCCCGGCAGATTTCCTCCCGGGAACGGATGTCGCACTCTCTGGCGTCGTACCAGTTTCGCACCGTATACAGAAGACCGTCCGTGTGGAGCGTGGCCGCCTCTCCCTCCAGGTTTAAAAGCGGCAGATCGGTCTTTAATTTTCCATCTGCCTCCGCCTGCTGCTGAATCTTTCGCTGAACCTTTAATTTCTCCAGTGATCCCCGGTATTCCCGGATCACCTTCAGACCCTGATCTGTCTGACAGATCAAAGCCCCTCTTCCCCGGCAGCTTCCCGCCGCTGTCAGCCCGTATTTTTCCAGAACCCCCAACCCATGGTCGAACAAACATATCCCCTCACTTTCTGCGTTCTCTCTATACTTATGTACAGGTTTCCGGAAATATGTAAAAGCCTTCCGCTTCATGAATCTCACAAAGCGGAAGGCCTCTTCCTGTTCCTCTGTTTATTTTTCTGCCAGCTCCAGAAGCTGTTCTTTCGTGTTCAGTTCCGGACATTCCAGCACCCGGTCAAGGAGAGTCTCCAGAATACTTCCCACTCTGGGACCCGGCTGAAATCCTGCCGCGATCAGGTCCCGGCCGCCAATCTTTAACTGTTTCAGCGAAACACAGTCTCCTTTCTCCAGAATTCCGGCAAAGAGTTCCCGGATCCGGCGGTTGTTCTCTTCCCTCTCTCTTCCGGAAGTCCCTTCCTCCAGCTGTGCCCTGACCTGGCACAGGTCAAGATAAAGGGGAAACAGCTGCACGCCGATCCGGCTGACCGCCCGGCGCACCGAGGCAGGTTCCGGCTCCACTGTCCATTTTTCCGCGCGGACCAGCGCACAGACCTGACGCACCGTATCATTATCAAAACGCAGCCTTTTCAGGACAGAGCGCGCCTCCTCTTCCTCTCCCAGGAAGCCCAGCAGAAGACTCCAGCGCCGGATCGGATCTGCCTGTATCCGCCTTAAACCCTCCAGAATCTTTTTTTCCCGGCCTTCTTCCGCGGCTCGGTCAAATTCCGGAAGCACAACGCGGGTGATCCCCAGCTTCCAGGCTTCCCCCAGTTTATCCGGTCTCTGGGAAACAAGCAGTTTCCCCAGTTCTGTCCGGATCCTCTCCGCACTGATCTTCCCCAGCGCAGGCGCCAGTTCCCGGATTGCCTGCTGTGTCTTATCCTCCACAGAAAATCCCAGCTGAGCCGAAAAGCGGACAGCCCGAAGGATCCGCAGCGCATCTTCCGAAAACCGTTCCCCCGGATCTCCCACGCAGCGCACCCGTTTCAGCCGGATATCCTCCAGCCCCTCAAAACAGTCCACCAGCCCCGTTTCCCGGCTGTAGGCCATGGCATTGATGGTAAAATCTCTCCTCCGCAAGTCTTCCTTCAGGCTGGAGGTAAAAGAAACACATTCCGGATGACGCCCATCCAGATATTCCCCGTCAATCCGATACGTAGTCACCTCATAGCTGTCCCTCTCAAGAAGAACCGTCACAGTCCCGTGCTGCAGTCCCGTATCTACAGTCCGCTCAAAGAGAGCTTTCACCTCTTCCGGCCTGGCAGAAGTCGTAATATCCCAGTCATCCGGCTTCCGCCCCAGGATAGAATCCCGCACGCAGCCTCCCACGGCATAAGCCTCAAAACCGGCCTGATTCAAGGTCTCAATAATAAACTGAACCTTCTGCGGCAGCTGAATCTCCATGACGGAATCCCTCCTTCCCTGTGCTTTTTTGTTTCTTAATATGCCCGTCCCCAGTAAACCATTTTTTTCGCCGGTTTTCCGCAGCAGACACAGGTGTCAGAAAGCTGCTCCTGTTCAAACGGAATACATCTTGATGTGGCCGCCGTATCTTCCTTGATCTTATCCTCGCACTCCTGACAGCCGCACCACATCGCTTTTACAAAGCCCGGTTTCTCATTGATGGTTTTCACAAACTCCTCGTAAGTAACTGCCGTATAAGTATGGGCATCTCTGTGCGCTCTCGCTGTTTCCAGCATATCTTTCTGAATCTCTTCCAGAAGTTCTTTGGCTCTTACTGCCAGCTCATCCAGGGAGACCACGATCTTCTCTCTGGTATCACGGCGCACCAGAACTGCCTGATTCTGCTCAATATCCTTCGGTCCAATCTCCACACGCATGGGAATGCCGCGCATCTCCTGCTCGGAAAATCTCCATCCGGGGCTCTTGTCGCTGTCATCCATTCTTGCGCGGATCCCCTGGGCCTTCAGGGACTCCAGAACTTCTCCCGCTTTCTCCACAACTCCCTCTTTCCTCTGCTGGATCGGAATTACCATAACCTGAACCGGAGCGATTCTGGGCGGCAGTTTCAGACCGCTGTTATCTCCGTGAACCATGATGATCGCTCCGATCATACGGGTTGTCATTCCCCAGGAGGTCTGATGCACGTACTTCAGCGTATTGTCCTTATCTGTATACTGGATCCCGAAAGCCTTCGCAAATCCATCCCCAAAATTGTGGCTGGTCCCGGACTGAAGAGCCTTACCGTCATGCATAAGGGACTCAATCGTATAGGTGGCCTCCGCCCCCGCAAATTTTTCCTTGTCCGTCTTTCTTCCCTTCACTACCGGAATTGCCAGCTCCTGCTCACAGAAATCCGCATAAATATTCAGCATCTGAATGGTCCGCTCTTCTGCTTCCTCTGCAGTAGCATGCGCCGTATGTCCTTCCTGCCATAAAAACTCTCTGGAACGAAGGAAGGGGCGGGTTGTCTTCTCCCAGCGCACCACGGAACACCACTGATTGTACACCTTGGGAAGATCTCTGTGAGACTGGATCTCCTTGGCGTAAAAATCACAGAACAGAGTCTCGGAAGTGGGACGCACACACAGACGTTCCTGCAGCGGCTCCAGACCTCCATGCGTCACCCAGGCTACTTCCGGAGCAAAGCCCTCTACATGATCCTTCTCTTTCTGAAGAAGGCTCTCCGGAATAAACATGGGAAGGTATACATTTTCCACTCCGGTCTCTTTAAATCTCCGGTCCAGTTCATGCTGAATGTTCTCCCAGATCGCATATCCGGCCGGTTTGATCACCATACATCCCTTAACACTGGTGTAATCAATAAGATCTGCCTTTTTTACCACATCGGTATACCACTGGGCAAAATCCTCTTCCATGGATGTGATCAACTCTACTAATTTCTTTTCTTTTGCCATTTTCATTCTCCTTTTTCATTCTTTTCCCTGCGCTTTTTCCCACAGGACAGCTGTTTCGCCAATACAAAAAACGCCGCCGCCCCCGGTTCCCCAGGGGCCGACAGCGCAAAGATACACAATCGGCGGTACCACCCTTATTAGCCGTCCTGCGGACAGCTCACTCTATACCCCGCTAACGCCGGGGACCGCGTCCTGCTTCTTCACAGGCAGCTCCGAGTCCGGTTCCATGCACTCCTCACAGAAAACTCCCACCACTGTTTTCCTCTCTGCAGATCGTCCTGCATGTACTGCTCTCATCACAGCTATTTTCTCTCTAATCTGGATTCTAAGTGAATTTCACCTGTTTGTCAAGGATTGATTGCAGGTTTTCCCCACGGGATCACAGCGCTATCTCCACCTTCCGGCCGCTGCGCTCATACCTTCGGAAGCGCACGCCGGCCGCATTCAGCATCATCTTGGAGGCAGTGATCCCCGGTGTTCCGTCATACTTGTCACAGTCATAGATAATCTCCCGGATCCCCGCCTGAATAATGGCTTTCGCACATTCATTACAGGGGAACAGAGAAACATAGAGCTTGGCTCCCTCCAGGCTTCCCCCCCGGTAATTCAGGATCGCATTCAGCTCGCTGTGCGTAACAAAGAGATATTTCTTCTGCAGTTCATCTTCCCCGTCCCGTGCCCAGGGAAATGTTTCATCCGAACAGCCGGCCGGAAAACCATTATATCCCATGGACAGGATTTTGTTATCACTGCTCACAATACAGGCTCCCACCTGCGTATGAGGATCCTTGGAACGCATCCCGGAAAGCTTAGCCACTCCCATAAAATATTCGTCCCAGGAAATGTAGTCCTCCCTTTTTCCTCCCATGCGCTTCCTCCTTATTTTGTCCCGAAAATCCTGTCACCTGCATCGCCCAGTCCCGGAACGATATATCCGTGTTCATTCAGTTTCTCATCCAGAGCGCCGATGTACAGATCCACATCCGGATGCGCCTCTTCCATCGCGGCCACACCTTCCGGGGCTGCCAGAATACACATAAAATGAATATTTTTCACGCCTTTTTCTTTCAGAAGGGTGATTGCAGCCACCGCGCTTCCCCCTGTAGCCAGCATGGGGTCTACCACATACACTTCCCGCTCGGAAGAATCTGCCGGAAGCTTGCAGTAATACTCTACGGGCTTTAAGGTCTCCGGATCCCGGTACAGACCGATATGCCCCACTTTTGCAGCCGGGATCATAGCCAGCATCCCTTCTACCATTCCCAGTCCCGCTCTTAAAATCGGCACAACCGCCAGCTTTTTGCCCGCCAGCTCCTTCACAGTCGTCTCGCAGATCGGCGTACGGATCGTTTTGTCCGCCAGTTTCAGTTCTCTGGTCGCCTCATAGCACATCAGCATGGCCACCTCGCTGATCATTTCCCGGAATTCTTTGGAACTTGTCTCTTCTTTTCTCAAAATCCCGATCTTATGCTGGATCAGAGGGTGATCCATCACCTTTACCTTCGCCATCACGCTTCCTCCTTGGTCTCTTTTATTTTCTTTATCAGTTTGTCCACCAGCGTCCCGATCCATTCACAGCAGGCGCCGTACTCTGTGAGCGGCTTACCATAAAGGGGCGGAATATCTCCGCTCTCCCCCACAAAGTCCGTAAAGCGGTAAACCCGGGGCACATGCTCAAAATCCTCCCAGATCTTCAGCTTCTGTTCATCCTCCATCGTAAGGATCAGCGTTCCCGGCTCAATATCCTCCTGGAGCAGCTGAGCCGCCCGGTGCTCTTTTCCGCTGTAGCCATTGCTGATCAGAACCGCCTCCGCCTTCTGATTCATCGGCTCGGGAAACAAAACCACCAGCCCCCGGGACAGCACCTCCGGCACAGCCAGTTTCAGCCGCTGGCGCATCATGATCTTCGCCATAGCCGCCCGGCCTGTGTCCGATGCGTCCACAAAAATAATTTTCTTACAGTCCTCCATAACTCCATCCCTATACTTCAATAATCTGGTGCCCCGCCGCCTTCAAAAGCCGGTTCATGATCGCCTGTCCCATCTTCGGGGTGGCAAATGATTCGGAATAGATATAATCCGTCTTCTCCTCATCAAACTCTCTGAGCACACTGTACAGATGACGCGCGATCGTCTCCTCGCTGCGGCGGCTTCCAATGCGTTTTACGAGTCCCGCCGGATAACTCCCGGCCGTCTCATCCGCCGCCAGAATCCCCACACGGAACCCCTGGGCGATCTTCTCTTCTGCCATCCGGCTGATCGCCTCTCTGACCTGCTCCTCTTCTCCTTCCACAATGGTCAGGTCCCCCTGAGGCGCATAGTGTCTGTACTTCATTCCCGGTGCCTTTGGCCTGGCATTTCCCTCCAGCGTAAGCCCCCGGTCCATGCGGACTTCACCAATCAGTTCCGAAAGAGTCTCCAGATCCAGGTAGCCGGGACGCAGAACCGTAGGAATTTCCTCCGTAAAGTCTACAATTGTGGACTCCAATCCGATCCCCACTTCTCCGCCGTCCACGATCATGTCGATCTTATCTGCCAGGTCTGCAATCACATGCTCGGCCTTCGTGGGACTCGGCCGTCCGGAAGTATTGGCGCTGGGCGCCGCCACATAACCGCCGGCCTGTCGGATCAGTTCCAGTGCCGTCCGGTGGCGCGGCATACGCACGGCCACACTGTCCAGTCCCCCTGTCGTCTTCAGCGGAACCAGTTCGCTTTTTCTGAAGATCATCGTAAGCGGCCCCGGCCAGCATTTTTCTGCCAGGATCCGGGCCTTCTCCGGAACTTCCAGCACCAGCGGTTCCAGATCTTTCTGATCCGCAATATGCACGATCAGCGGATTATCCGAAGGACGCCCCTTTGCCTGATAGATCTTTCCGGACGCTTCCGGATCCAGCGCATTTCCTCCCAGCCCGTACACCGTCTCCGTAGGAAATGCCACCAGACCTCCCTGCTTTAAGATCTGCCCCGCCTCCCGCAGAGCCTCCATGTCCAGTTGCTCTTCTGTCATGCTTACGATTTTTGCCTTCATGATCCTCTCCCGTATCTTTTTTCCATTATCCTTTGTGAAACCATTATACTCTAAGCCTTTTTCCCTGTCAAATACTCCAGCACTCCATCCCCCACTGCCCTGGCCGCCAGTTCCTGGTATTCCTCCGAGACCAGCTTCTTCTCCTCTTCCCGGCTGCTCAGAAAACCGCACTCCACAATAACCAGAGGCGCTTCCGTATTTTTCAGCATATAGTAAGTGCCATTCCCTTTCGCCTGCCTTCTGTTCTCCGGATCCAGCTGCTCCACCAGATGTTTCTGGATCTTCTCTGCCAGCTGCTTCCCTTCCAGTGAATGGGTATAATAAAAGACCTGTGCCCCCTTTACACTTTCTTCAGGATAGCTGTTCTGATGAATACTTACCACACATTCCGGTGCCGCCTCATGGATTTTCTGACATCTCCGCTGCAGATCCTGCACTTTCTTATTAGATGCCCCCGGATCATTTAACCCCTCGTCCCCGGTCCGCGTCAGCTCTGTCCGGATCCCGTTCTTTTCCAGGTATTCTTTCAGCTTTCCCGCTATCGCCAGATTCAGATCCTTCTCCAGTGTCCCTCCGACTCCCACTTTTCCCGGATCCTCTCCCCCATGCCCTGCATCGATCATCACAAGAGGCGCCTCTTCTGCCACGCCCCCCACCACTGCCGCTTCTTCTCTTCCCAGAAAAAAGACCCCGGCCAGCAGCAGGATCCCCATTCCCAGTTCCAGTCCTCTTTTCAAAACAAAAATCCCCCCCGGACATATTCTCTACAGTATATGCCTGGAGGGTCCTCTCTATTTTTCTTTTTCTTCTGCTCTGCCCTTATTCTTCATCTTCTTCATTGAGCAGGGCCATAATATCCGCATCCAGCTCATCACTGTCCGCCTCGTCAAAGCTGTCCTCAGCCGTTTCCGATGGTTTTGCCGGTGCTTCCTCCTCTGCCTCTTCCTGCTCCTCATTCATCTCCTGCATGCTCTCCGGCATACTGCTGATGATCCGGTGCACTTCTTTGTAAGAGGACATGAATCTTTGCTGTACCTGATTGATCAGTTCCACAATATCATTCAGCTCATCCTGCACCGCAATATACTTCTTCTTTCCCTCAGCCAGCTTCTCATCCACCTCGGTCTGCACCGAAAGCACACGGCGCTCCGCCTCCGTATCCGCCTCGGCCAGGATTTCATCCCGTTTCTTTTCCGCTGCCCGGATCATATTATCAGAACGCACCTGGCTTTCATACACCAGCCGCCCGATGCTCTCATAATTATCAATATACTGCTGATACTTTTCGGAAATATCCTTCTTGTAATGTTCAATCTGCTGCTCTTTGTCATCCAGCCTGTGCAGAAGTTCCGAGATCTTCTCATCCTTTTCCTTGATCTCTTTCAGCAGGCGGCTCTTCTCCGCATAGGCCTCTTCCTTTAAGGCCTGCACCTGCATCTGCACATCATCCTTGTCATATCCCCCCATCAGCGTTGTCTTAAACATTTCTGCTTCACTCATACCTGTAACCTGCCTTTCACTGTAAATACCCGGCTATGATGTTCCATACAGAAGCCCGCTCAAACCCCAGCTTCCACTCGGCTACGCCGGCCAGTTCATATTCCCGGATCAGTTTCATCTTCTCCTCAATAGAACGTTCATCTTCCACCCAGATCTGATACAGTCCGTCATCGCCGTCCATCTCTGCAACTGTCTGTCCCAGTTCTTCGTCCCAGTAGGCAACCATTCCATTTGCCTCCTGTTCGGCAATGTATGCCTGAGACTGATCCATATTCATAACCTCGCTGTAAAGTTCGGCGCTGCCATGAGGCTTTTTCCAGAGTCTGGTATAAAACGGTATTCCATTGATTACTTTTTCCTTCGGCACCTCTTTTAAAGTGGCTTCTATTCCATCCCGCACAAAGGGAAGCGACGCCACAGACCCGGCCTCGGATCCTCCTCCGTAATGCTCGTCATATCCCATGATGATCACATAATCCGCCACAATTCCCTGCTCTTTTCTGTCATAATACAGGTTGTAGGGCTGGGGAACCGGATTATCCACCGAAAGCACCAGTCCGGCCCGGCGGCAGGCAATGGAAAGCTCCCGGATAAACTGGATATAATGGGGCGCTTCCTCCTCCTTAATACTCTCAAAATCCACATTGATCCCATCAAACCCGCAGGCGGCTGCGCTGTCCATCAGCTGCTGGATCATATAAGCTCTTTTCGGCGTGCTGGAAAGTACTTCAAGGGTAGACACTTCCTTATTAAAATTATCAATAAGAGCCCAGACTTCCAGTCCCTTGCCGTGCGCTTTCTCCACATAGGAAGCATCTGCCAGGGACGATAAGGTTCCATCCTCACTCTGAATCGAAAACCAGGTGGGGGAAATCGTATTTACCCCTGTCATCTCCGCCGTCACCTCATCCAGCATCTCATTGGCTCCCGCAGAAGTCACCTGATGCCATGCCAGATTGATCGGATAATCCTTCCGTATACTCGTATATTCCGGAACTACATTTACCGGTTCCTCCTGAATTTTCTCCGGAGCGGAAACGGTTTTAGACGGAACATATCCACGGTAACCGTCCTCTGTAAACACCTCATACCAGTCATCCAGATCTTCCCGGAAATACATCCTGGTTCCCTCCGGAACCTCTGTGAGCACAGGACTTTTGATCCCGCCCTTTAACCGCACTTTTGTGTCCTCCAGGGCAGTCACTCCCTGAAGGGTCTCCCAGTCTGTCCGGATCACGGTCCGGCTGGGATCCTCATATATGTTCCAGGCCATATTTGTATACTGGCCAATAAAGTCAAGCGCCAGGTAATCCTTCTCCCCGATCTTCCTGAGCAGAACCTCATCTGCCTGCTTCTCTACGCCGCCCTGTTCATAAACGGTGCTTTCCGGGGCAAAGGTGATCGCTTCCTCCGGAAGCGTAATGATCATCTTCTGTTCTCTGTCATCCCAGTAAAATCTTCCATTAATATACGTTCCCACCGTGGTACAGTCAATATAGACCCGGCCGTCCACCAGAAGCCCCTTTTCTTCCAGAAGCTGGCCATCCACAACCAGAGCGGTCTGCTCCTCCCCGGTAAGCCCGTAATATTCTGTTCCATCCATCTCTGTGTTCGTCGGTGTGTAGCGTTTTACAAACATAGTTACCCCGCCGGCCAGAACCACCAGCAGAATCAGCAGCAAAACCACCACTACCGGTGATGCACTTTTTTTCATCTTTATTTACCTCCCATATGTCACATTATAGCAACATATTTTCAGCCCGTCACTATTTTTATAAAAATTTAAAACTTTTGACAGAAAGCCCGGCCGCCCGCTGTGTACCTCCAAAACCTGTGATACGGCAGCCGGACCTGCTGTCCTTTTTCTTACGTTCCTATTTTATCAAAAGAAACGCGCACCACCTCCCCCCTGTCGTTCTGTACATAATCCCGCATATACACCCCCGCCTCTGCCACATGACAGGCCTTTACAATCTCTTTAGGAGTGCTGGGACGGCCCTCCAGCCACAGCGGCACGCCCTGAAGATAGTACGTCTCCAGTTCGCAGCGCAGCGCCGATGTTTCTTTCTTTTTCTTCTTGCTCATAGACCCGGGGACGCGCCCGTGATATACCTGTCCCCTCTCCTTTCCTTGTCTGCCTGAATACGCAAAAGAAGACCTAAGCAGTTACTTTCACGCTGGTTTCACACAGGAACAGCTATAGCTTCGCCTTTTCTTTCAAAAAAATTCTTTCAAGTTCATATCTGTAAATTCTGGGAAAACTGCAGGGAACCCTGCCTGGAATAGAAAAAATGAATTGATATTACTGTCGTATCAGAAGCCTCACATCCTTCCTTAGGCAGCCATATCTGTCCTGTCTTTTATTATACCTGTATTCCGCCTATTTGCAAGCTTTTTTCAGGGAAATTCTGAAAAAAACAGGAACCGCTTTACAGTATCTATTCTTCTGGTATATAATATACTGGAATTATTAGATTCAGCAGAAAGGCCGGTCTCCTTTTTGCTGGCGAAACAAAGGGAACAGGATGTGATATTATGAAAATAGAAAAAATCAATGACCATCAGATCCGTTGCACGCTGACCAGCGATGACCTGGCAAACAGAGAAATCAAATTAAGCGAACTGGCCTATGGAACCGAGAAGGCCAAAACTCTTTTTCACGATATGATGCAGCAGGCCCAGTTTGAGTTCGGCTTTGAAGCCGACAACCTTCCCCTCATGATCGAAGCGATCCCGGTGACACCGGACAGTATCGTCCTGATCATCACCAAGGTGGAAGATCCCGAGGAGCTGGACACCCGTTTTTCCAAATTTTCTCCCTCCGTAGAAGAAGATGCCCGGGAAAATGCATCCCCCTTTACCGGTGCCGATGACATCCTGGATATTTTCCAGAAACTCGTGGACTCCAAACTGAAAGTACAGGGTTCTGCAAAAAAAGACGAAGAAAAGGAAAAGGCGGCGGAGACGCCTGCCGTAAATCTCCTCCAGCTTTTCCGTTTTTCTTCTCTGGACGGAGCGATCCGCGCAGCCCGCGGACTCACTCTCCCTTACAACGGAGAAAACTCCCTGTATAAAGATCCCCGGGACAATTCCTACTGCCTGGCACTCCATCAGTCCGGCTGCAGCCCGGAGGAATTCAACCGGATCTGCAACGTTCTCTCCGAGTACGGCCAGGGCAAGACCTGTACTGCCGCAAGAGAAGCTTATTTGAAGGAACACGGGGAACTTCTTATAAACGACAGCGCACTGCATCTGCTGGCCCAGCTGTAAGATTTTCTCACCGATTTTGCGGCAGGCAAACGCCGTACACCCAAAAAACAGAGGGGATGCAAATCTTGGACAGATTTGCATCCCCTCTGTTTTTATCAGCCTGTTTCTTCAGGATCAGGCAGCCTCTTTTATTTCTCAGGCCTGAGCCAGATAATCGTTGATCTGTTTCTCCAGCATCTCCACATCCATACCGTGTACCACTGCGGCCTCCTCAAGAGTCTCCCCCTGAGCGGACGGGCATCCGATACAGTGCATTCCTGCGCGCATCAGGATTCCTGCAATATTGCTGTCCACTGCCAGCAGCTGTCCAATTGTCATTTTTCTGGAAATCTGCATTTTCATTTCCTCCTTTACATGGTCTATGGGCCTCATTATAATACCTTTTCTCCCCGGAATCAACTCCCCGGTTTTACTTTTCTCATTGTTTCCGATTTTATACTTGTATTTTACCGGAATTTCATTTAAAATGAAGGCAGTAACCGAACGCGGTGGAAACACCGGACGGAAATATAAAGGAGGATATAACTATGGCATATGTAATTTCTGATGAATGTGTTAGCTGCGGTACCTGCGAGAGCGAATGTCCCGTTGAGGCTATCAGCCAGGGCGATGATCATTACGTGATCGATGCTGATACCTGTGTAGACTGCGGTACCTGTGCAGGCGTATGTCCCACCGAAGCAATCTCCGAGGGCTAATTACTACACGAACTTTTTAAACAGGCTGCTGCAAAACAGTATCGGGAATCCGGTTTCTGGTTTTGCGGCAGCCTCTTCTTTTGTATTTGAAAGGAACTGTCATGTCATTATCAAGAAAAGAATTTGATGTTCTGACCAGCATCGAGGCCTCCAAAAGCCCGGACTTCACCCAGCGCGAGCTGGCTCAGGCCTCCGGCCATTCCCTGGGATCCGTCAACAAGACACTCCACCTTCTGGAGGACGCCGGACTCGTCAGCGAAAATCAGATCACAGAAAAAGGACTGGAAACGCTGGAACCCTACCGGGTTAAGAGGGCGGTTCTTCTGGCGGCCGGTTTCGGTTCCCGCCTGGTTCCAGTCACTCTGAACACTCCCAAACCACTGGTCCGCGTCAAGGGAGTCCGTATGATTGATACGCTTCTGGACGCCGTCCTTGCCGCCGGAATCGAGGATATCGTGATCGTAAGAGGATATCTGGGAGAGCAGTTTGACCAGCTGCTGTATAAATATCCTCAGATCCGTTTCATCGAGAATCCCGCTTACAATGAAAGCAATAATATTTCCTCCGCTATGTGCGTGCGTTATCTGCTCCAGAACGCCTACGTTCTGGAAGCCGATCTGGTTCTTTACAACCCCGGCCTTATCACAAAATATCAGTACACCAGCAACTATCTGGGCGTACCGACAGAGAAAACTGACGACTGGTGCTTCGAGACGAAAAACCGGATCATTACCAAACTGAAGGTAGGCGGACTGAACTGCCACCATATGTTCGGAATCTCCTACTGGAACCAGCACGATGGCGCCCAGATGGCCGAGCACATCCGCGAAGTTTTCACGATGCCCGGCGGACGCGAGCGCTACTGGGATCAGGTCGCCCTGGAATATTTTATCAAAAATTATAAAATTGAAGTGCGGGAATGTACTTTTGACGACATCATTGAGGTGGACAGCTTTTCCGATCTGAAAAAGCTGGATCACTCCTACTGCTGCTGATTCATCCACTCCCGGCACAGTTCTTCCATTTCTCTGGGGACAGGCGCACAGATTTCCAGCGCTTCCCCGGTAAATGGCTGAACGCAGCGCACTTTCCATGCATGGAGCATAAGACGCGGGCAGGAATCTCCCTTTCCGTAGATCGGATCGCCCAGGAGCGGATGCCCCGCATGGGCCATATGTACACGAATCTGATGGGTTCTTCCCGTTTCCAGGCGGCAGGCCAGCAGCGCATATCCTTCCGCCTGATAAAGTACCTGATAATGTGTCACCGCTGTTTTGCCGTCCACTGTGACGGCCATTTTCTTTTTCTCTCCCGGACAGGAGCCTATCTTTCCTGTCAGTTTACCCGTCTTCTTCCGAAACTTTCCCCAGGCCAGCGCCAGATACCATCTCTGATAAATCTGCTCTTCTCTCTGTCTGCACAGCTTTGCCGCGCTGACGCCATGTTTTCCGAACAACAGCACCCCGGAAGTATCCTTGTCCAGCCGCCCGATAGATCTCACCCTGACTTCCTGACCCTGATCCCGGTAATAGGCCACCAGCTGATTGGCCAGCGAATCCCGATAATGTCCGGGGGACGGATGCACCACCAGACCGGCAGGCTTGTTCACTGCCGCCAGATCCTCGTCTTCATAGAGGATACTCAGATTTCCTTCTCCCCGCTTCAGATGGACAGATCCCTCTTCCGCCTCCTCCAGAAGGATCTCCAGGATCTCTCCCTCCGTGAGCACGTGCGTAACCCGTACCTGCCTGTTCGATGCTCGGATCCCTCCTTCCTGGAATTTCAGTCTGCTGATCTGCCGCCGGCTCAGTCCGGCCTCTGTCTTCAGCACCTGCTCAACCGTCTTTCCGGCCTGCTTCGGCCCGATTTTTATCCTTAGTCTTCTTTCCATGTCTTCTCTTTTTCTGTCCCTCTTCCGTGACAGCCACCATCCTCCGGGTCTCCTGATGTCTGCGGATTGCCTCATCCAGTCTCTTATAACGCCCCTCCTGATGGCTGGTCACGATCACTTCTTTGACTACTCTGGCCAGGATCTCCTGAAACTGCTGCTGGCGGGACTCCTCCTTCACCGGCTCCTTTTCCGTCTTTGTTCTGCCTTCCGCCCTCTGTACAGGCTCCGGCTTCTTCTCCTTCTCTGCCGCCTGTTTTGCGATCCGGTCAAACTCTCTTCTCCCCTCTGCCATCCGGCTGCCGCCCGGCTGTATTTCTACTGTACCCGCCGCCTCCATCTGACGATGAATCACATCTTTGATAGCGCGCAGCTGCAGACCCTTTTTCTTAAGTTCTTTTATATCCTGAAAAATCTGAATATCTTGTCGGGTGTAGTATCGGTGTCCCATTTTATTTCTGGCTATGGGAAGTTCCAGTTCTTCCTCCCAGTACCGGAGCACATGTGCATCCACTTCTGCCATTCTGGCAGCCTCCGAGATCAGGTATCTGGCTTCACTCATATACTTACCCCTCCCTATGAACTTTTCAGCGTTACCTTAATTATACCATCCTGAAGGGCAAATGCAACGAAATCTCATCGACAGGAAATGACAGGAAAAATCCCTGCACACAAAGCGGGTGCCGCTTCCTTCTGGATCAGCACCCGCCCTTTCATTTCTTCTGTTTACTTTTTCATATTGACAAACTTGGTGTAATTGGGCAGCCATACAAGATTTACCGTTCCAATCGGACCGTTACGCTGCTTGGCCACGATAACTTCCGCCACATTTTTCTGCTCCGTATCCTTATTGTAATAATCGTCACGGTACAGAAACATCACCACGTCCGCATCCTGCTCGATAGCGCCCGATTCACGCAGATCCGAAAGCATCGGCCTGTGATCCGGCCGCTGTTCCACCGCACGGGACAGCTGGGAGAGCGCCACCACCGGCACATTCAGTTCTCTGGCCAGCGCCTTTAAGGATCTGGAAATCTCCGAAATTTCCTGCTGACGGGATTCACTTCTTCCTCCGCCGGACATCAGCTGCAGGTAGTCGATCATAATAATATCCAGCCCCTGCTCCAGCTTATACTTCCGGCACTTGCTCCGCAGTTCAGAAATAGAAATACCCGGGGTATCATCGATGATCATATTGGAATCCCCGATGATTCCGGCTCCCTCGATCAGCTTGCTCCACTCTTCATCTTTCAGATTTCCATTCCGCAATACCTGCGCATCCACCTTGGATTCCAGGGAGAAAAGACGGTTGACCAGCTGTTCCTTCGACATCTCCAGCGAAAAAATCGCCACGGTCAGATGTTTCTCAAAGGCCATGTACTGGGCAATATTCAGGACAAAGGCCGTCTTTCCCATGGAAGGACGGGCCGCCACCAGGATCAGATCAGACGGCTGAAATCCCGACATCTGGTAATCCAGATCCGTAAATCCCGTGGGAAGCCCCGTGACATTTCCCTTATTGCGGGAAGCCTTCTCAATCTTCTCAAGAGCATTCAGGACCACTTGGCGGATGGGAACAAACTCTCCGCCGCTCCGGTTCTGAAGCAGGCGGAACAGCTTCTTCTCCGCCTCCTCCATAATATCCTCAACCTTTTCTTTCCCCAGATAACAGGCATTGGCGATTTCCTCATTCAGCTGGATCATCCGCCGCAAAACTGCCTTTTCCTGCACGATGGTGGCATAATATTTTACATTGGCCGAGGTGGGCACCGCCGTGATCAGATCCCGGACAAATTCCATACTGCTCACCTCCGGGGGAACGTCTTTCTCTCTCAGACGGTTCTGCAGTGTGACCAGATCCACCGGTTTTCCCTCATTGTACAGCTCCACCATGGATTCAAAAATGACGCCGTACTGCTGCTGATAGAAATCTTCCCTGGTGAGGATCTCGGAAGCCGCCAGAATCGCCTCCCGGCCCATCAGCATGGAACCTACCACAGACTGCTCCGCCTCCAGACTGTGAGGCAGTATTCTTTTAATCAGCGCTTCTTCCATGCTCTCCTCCGGTTATGCCTCCACAACTTTCACTTTAAGCTGTCCTACCACTTTCGGATGCAGCTTGATGCCTACCATCGTAGTGCCCAGTTCCCGGATGGGATTCTCCAGCTGCATTTTTTTCTTATCGATCTCATATCCCAGCTGAGCCCTGGCTGCCTCCGCAATCTCCTTGGTGGAAACACTCCCGAAGGTTCTCCCTTCTTTCCCCACCTTGATGGAAACGGTCACTTCTTTGTCCGCAAGCTCCTGGGCAAATGCTTTCGCCGCCTCCAGATTCTCCTGGGCCACCTTATCTTCATGCGCTTTCTGCAGTTTCAGATCGTTCAAATTTTTGGAGGTAGCTTCCACTCCCAGCTTCTTGGGCAGCAGCATATTGCGGGCATAGCCGTCGCTCACATTTACAATCTGGCCCTTCTTTCCCAGCGCCTTTACGTCTTCTAATAAAATTACCTTCATCTTTAGATGTCTCCTTCGTCAATCATTTGCTGAAGCGTCTGCTTCAGGATATCTCTCGCTTCTGTTATGGTATAATCCTTCAGCTGAGCTCCTGCGATATTCAAGTGTCCGCCGCCTCCCAGCCGTTCCATGATCAGCTGCACATTTACCTCATCGATCGCTCTGGCGCTGATAAAAATCTGATTGTTATAATCAGTTAGCACAAAAGAGGCCTTCACACCCACAATGTTTAAAAGCTCGTTTGCCGCCTGTGCCCCCACCACCGTAGGACTGTCGATCCCCTCCGAGGGACAGACGGAAATGGCATAGCACTTGCGGAAAAGTTCTGCATTTTTGATCGCCTCACCTTTTGCACGGTAGTTTTCAATATTTTCCCGGAACAGCTTCCGTATCCGGGTCACATCTGCACCGCAGCGCCGCAGGAATGCTGCCGCCTCAAAGGTTCTGACTCCTGTTTTTGCCATAAAATTGTTGGTGTCGATCATAATACCCGCATACAGGCTGTCTGCCTCAATATTTTTCACCCGCACGCCTTCCGCAAAATACTGAAGGATCTCAGCCACCATCTCACAGGCCGAAGAGGCATAGGGTTCAATATAGGAAAGCACCGCATTCTGAATCACTTCGCTTCCCTGGCGGTGGTGATCCAGCACCACGATCGTCCGGGTCATCTTCAGAAGTTCCGGGCACTCCGTGTAACTGGGGCGGTTCGTGTCCACTACCACCACCATGGAGTTTTCATCCACCATCTCCCGGGCTTCCTGGCTCGTGACAAACATCTTTCCGTCATAGTCAGAATTCTGCAGAAATGCATCCATCAGCGGCCTTACCGAGGAGGTGGGATTGTTGATCACAATACTTGCCTTCTTATTCAGAGTCCGGGCTGCCCGGCAGATTCCCACTGCTGCGCCGAAAGAATCCACATCTGTAATACTGTGTCCCATAACGACCACATTATCCTTGCCCGTCATAAACTCCTCCAGGGCATGGGCTTTCACTCTGGCCTTGACCCGGGTTGTCTTCTCCACTCCCTGCGTCTTGCCCCCGTAATAAGAGATCCGCTCGCCCTCTTTGATCACAACCTGATCGCCGCCCCTTCCCAGAGCCAGCTCGATCGCGATACGGGCATACTCAGAAGTCTGCGCATAAGTCTGAGCATTCAGTCCAAATCCCATGCTGATCGTTACTGCCATCTCATTTCCGATATTGACCGTCTTGACTTCCTCAAGAATACGAAACTTCTGCTCCTTTAATTTCTCCAGAGACGCCTTCCGCATCACGATGAAATACTTATCCTTCTCCAGCTGCTTGATCACACCGTCCAGGCTGCTGAAATACTTGTTGATCTTCCGGTTGATCAGAGCCGTCAGAAGAGACCGTCTCACCTCTTCCACACTTTCCATGGCCTCCTCGTAATTGTCCAGATAGAGAAGCCCGGTCACCAGCTGATTTTCCTCATTTTTGCGCAGAGCCGCATTCAAGTCCGTCTCATCAAACAGATACATGCTGATCAGATAATTGCGCTGTTCTCCCGCTTCAAGAAGATCGGACTGCTGTACCAGATCCGCTATGGAAACTTTCCTTAACATCACGCGGTAATCTCTTCCGTTCAGCACCAGATCTGTCTCCACCGCCTGATCGTCCGTGGGCAGTTTCTCCACATGAATCTCCGGAAAAATCGTAGTAATTGATTTGTGGTACGTTTTTTCCTTTCCCGTAACCGCCGTAAATTCCTCATTGACCCACAGAAGTTTTCCATCCGGATCCAGCAGCGCATAAGGAAAAATAAAATTCTTCATCAGACTCTTCTGTACCTGCCCGTACTGTGTGGCAAAGGAGATCAGTTCGTTGAGAATGATGGAACGGTTCTGAAAATACAGCAGCACAACCACCGCGGCATAAATGCCCAGAAATCCGCTGGCAACAGCACCGGCCTTCACATTGACGCTGTAGAGCACCACATTCATCAGTATCAGAAGCACCATCAGGAAAACCGGCCACTGCATATACCGCTTCAGCTGTCCCTTTAATTTTATCTTGTCATTCATCCTACACATCCTCTTCTATACACAGAGATACTTACATACGATACCATTATACCACCTTTCCGGAAAATACAAAAGTATTTTATTTTTCAGCAGGTCTTCTGAGGGAATGATAAAGGGCTGCCGCACCAGTACGGTACGGCAGCCCTGCCTGTCTTATTCTGTTTTCAGAATTATTTGCCCAGGATCTCAGCAGCTTTTCCTTCGCTGCCCAGAACGGTTTTGATCTTGTGAGCAACTACATCCTTCACGTAAGCACGGCCTACTTTCAGGTACTCACGGGGATCGAATTTCTCCGGATGCTCCCACATAACCTCACGGATACCTGCAGTCAGACCCAGACGCAGATCGGAGTCAATGTTGATCTTGCAGACTGCAGAACGAGCAGCCTGGCGCAGCATATCCTCGGGGATACCGATCGCATCTGCCAGATTTCCGCCGTGTGCCTGGATGATCTTCACGTATTCCTGAGAAACGCTGGATGCACCGTGCAGAACGATGGGGAAGTTCGGCAGTCTTCTGGATACCTCATCCAGAATGTCAAAACGCAGCATGGGTTTCTGACCCGGTTTGAACTTGAATGCACCGTGGCTGGTTCCGATAGCGATAGCCAGAGAGTCAACGCCGGTACGGCTTACGAACTCTTCTACCTCTTCCGGCTGCGTGTATTTTGCATCCTCTGCGGATACATTTACATCATCCTCGATACCTGCCAGCTGTCCTAACTCACCCTCAACTACAACGCCGTGTGCGTGAGCATACTCAACAACCTGTTTGGTCAGAGCGATGTTGTCCTCGAAGGAATGATGAGAACCGTCGATCATAACGGAGGTGAATCCGCCGTCGATGCAGGATTTGCAGATCTCAAAATCTGCGCCGTGATCCAGATGCAGAGCGATCGGGATGTTCGGGTTCTCGATCAGAGCTGCCTCAACCAGTTTTACCAGATAAGTATGGTTTGCATACTTTCTTGCTCCGGCAGATACCTGCAGGATAATGGGGGAGTTCAGCTCGCCGGCTGCCTCAGTGATAGCCTGTACGATCTCCATGTTGTTTACATTGAAAGCGCCGATTGCATATCCGCCTTCATAAGCTTTTTTAAACATTTCAGTACTTGTTACTAATGGCATGATAATCATCCTTTCTTCATTAAAATGATTGATGCAGGGGCATAATAAGCCCTTGTCTATCTTTTATTATATACATTTTCCGGCTTTTGACAATCTATTTTTTCAGTTTCACGCAATTTCTGTCATTTTTTTATCAGACAGAAGCAATGAAACGCAGAAAGGCCTCTCTGCCCTCTTCGGTACACTTATACACGCCCGCATCTTCCAGAACCTGCTTAAATACAACTCCGATCTCTTTTTTCAGAATCTCCTCCACATTTTCCGGCGTAAACGTATACTTCTCTTTCAATTCATCGATCCAGTCCGCATGCTTTTCCAGAACTTCATCGGCGCGAAGATCCCGTCCTTCTGTGACAGCACTTACCAGCCCTGCGATCTCGCCTTTTAACCGGGCGGGAAGCACTGCCAGCCCCATCACCTCGATCAGACCGATATTCTCCTTTTTGATATGGTGCAGTTTTGCATGAGGATGGTAGACACCCAGCGGATGTTCCTCCGTAGTGATATTATTTCTCAGCACAAGATCCAGTTCAAAGAGTTCTCCTCTCTTTCTGGCGATCGGTGTGATCGTATTGTGCGGCTCTCCATTTGTCTCGGCAAAGATAAATGCAGCTTCATCCGTATAGCCTCTCCAGGCTTTCAGGATCTTATCCGCCAGATCAATAAGGCGGTCCGGATCGGCGCTGTCCAGCCGGATCACGGACATGGGCCATTTTACAATGCCCGCTTTCACGTCCTCATATCCCGCAAAGGAAATTTCCTTCTCCACCGGGGCCTTGGCCATGGCAAACTCATAACAGCCGCCCTGGAAATGATCGTGACTTAAGATCGATCCTCCCACAATCGGCAGATCCGCATTGGAGCCCACAAAGTAATGAGGAAACTGTGCTACAAAATCCAGAAGTTTGGCGAAGGTGGCACGCTCAATCTTCATGGGCACATGCTGCGAATTAAAAACGATGCAGTGCTCATTGTAGTACACATAGGGAGAATACTGAAAGCCCCACTGGCTTCCATTGATGGTAATGGGAATGATCCGGTGATTTTGGCGGGCCGGATGGTTCACACGCCCCTGATACCCTTCATTTTCCACGCAGAGCAGACACTTCGGATAGGAAGTCTGCCGGGCCAGCTTGGCCGCTGCAATGGCTTTCGGGTCTTTCTCCGGCTTGGACAGATTGATCGTGATGTCCAGATCCCCATACTCTGTGGGGGATACCCATTTCATATCCCGGGCAATGCGGTAACGCCGGATATAATCGGTATCCTGACTGAATTTATAATGGCGGTCGGTGGCCAGTTTCGGACTCTTCTCATAATCCTCCCGAAAACGGCGGATTACATTTGATGGGCGGTCTGTTAAAACTCCCATCACTTTTGTATCAAAAAGGTCCCTGTAGACCACACTGTTATTCTCAATCAGATTATGCTCCGCTGCATAGTCACAGATATCATTCAAAATCTCTTCCAGCTCTCCGATCACGTCCTGATCGCTTCCGTCCGCTTCAGACACCATCTGTTCCAGTTCGCTGTCCGCTCCCTCGATTCCGAGAAGCTCCAGCAGCGTATTCATAATATAAATCTTATCTTCCTTCTGAATCAGTCCCGCTGCCAGGCCGTACTGAACCAGTTTTCCCAAACTTTTCTGAACCATAACGTCCTCCCTCTGTGCTTTTTCTTTCATTATGACATAAAAAATCCCCTTTTCCATAGATTTTTTTATGTTTTTTATAAAAAATTTTCAGGGAAGGATCTGTTTCTCTCTCCTTTTACAGAATGCTATCTCTTCCTCAGTTCCTCCTCCACCTGTGACCGGGCAGGCATGCCTCCCTGGGCACCAAACTTTTCTGTAGAAAGTCCCGCCGCCGTATTCGCAAAGAGGAGCGCCTCCTCCAGATCTTTCCCGGCTGCAATCTCCACGGCAAAAGCGCCGTTTAAGGTATCTCCTGCGCCGGTCGTATCTGCAACTGCTGATTTTCTGGCCGGAACCGTGAGAATACTGCCGTCTTTCCTGCCAATACTCACCCCTCTGGCTCCCTGGGTAATCAGAAGTTTCTCCGGATAACGCAAAAGCAGCTCTTCTGCCGGCACCTCCCCATAAAGGATCGCCGCCTCGTGCTCATTTGGTGTCAGATAGGTGACTTTTTCCAGAATCTCCGGTTTCACCTCATGGGCAGGCGCCGGATTTAAGATCACTTTTACTCCCCGGCTGCTGCACAATTCCACAACGTATTCCACCGTGTCAATGGGGATCTCATGCTGCAGAACCACCAGCTCGGACTGATACAGTTCCTCCGCAATGCTGTCCACATAAGCCCGGTCCACACAGCCGTTGGCACCGGCCACCACAAGGATCGTATTATCCTGCTCTCCCACTGTGATCAGCGCAATCCCGGTCGGCACCTCCGGAAGGATCTTCACATGATCCACCTTTACGCCCTCTTTTTTAAAATTCTCCAGAAGCTTTCTTCCATTCTCATCCGCCCCCACACAGCCGAACATCTCTACCTCTGCTCCCAGTCTGGCCATGGCAACCGCCTGATTTGCTCCCTTTCCGCCGGGAATATAGTGAATCGAATCCCCCCGCAGAGTCTCCCCCTTCATCGGAATCCGTTCTGCTGTCACTGTCATATCCATATTAATGCTTCCCACCACTGAAATCTTCATTCTGCTCCTCCTGTTCTTCTTCCTTCTCCCTTGTTGTTTCCCGTTTTACCAGATGTACCGGGAAAATCTGATCCTTTCCGATCTCCTTCTCTTCTACATAATGAATGATCCGCTCCACCGCTGCCTTTCCCATCTCATCTATGGGCTGTGCCACCGTCGTCAGCTCCGGCGCAAACATCGTCCCGAATGCCACACCGTCAAAACCGATCAGCTGAACCTCATCCGGAATCTGCCGGCCCGCTTTTTTCAGTACCTTGCAGATTGCCGCCGCTACCATATCATCACAGGCCATAATCCCGTCCGCCTCCGGCCAGCGCTCCAGGATCTCCTTTCCCGCCTGCACCCCCGCCTCAAAACTGTACTCACACTCCAGAGTCCGGATCTCCCTTCCATATCTGCGGCAGACCTCCTCATACCCCAGATATCTCTGGCGGGCACTGGAAAAACGCCTCGGTCCGCACACATTTATGAGCTGTCTGCAGCCGCACCGGATCAGATATTCCGCCGCCAGTTTTCCCCCCTCATAATTATCAGCCTGAATACAGGCAATGCCGCAGCTTCTGGGCAGCTGCCGGTCAAGTAAAACCACCGGAATAGCGCTGGCCTTTACATCCTGCTCCACTTCCTCATTATTCGTCATCAGGATAATCCCGTCCGCATTCATCTGTACCAGAATGCGGATGCTCTCCCGCTCCTTTTCTGCCCGGTTCTCCGAACAGCACAGCATCATCCGATAACCCTGCCGGTATGCTTCTCCCTCTATGGCCTTCGCCATCTCATTAAAAAAAGGGTTCACAATATCCGGCACGATCACCCCGATCACCCGGGAGGATCTCTTAAAAAGTGCCCTAGCCACCTCGTTTGGTTTGAAACCGGTTTCTTCAATAACTTTCTGCACTCTCCGGCGCTTCTCCTCCTCTACATGTGCCGTCCCATTCATCACTCTTGATACCGTTGCCGGGGACACCCCGGCCAGCCGGGCCACCTCCCGTATTCCCGCCATATTTTCTCACTCCCTTCGTCACTGTTTTCCTTTGAAACCCGTTTCAAGATACTTTTATTATAGCCCCTCCTGTACCACTGTCAATCAGCCTCACAAAACTTTTTTCTTTTCGTGATAATGGCTGATTTCAGGAGGGGTATTTTAGACGATATGCCTAAAGCAGACGCAGCAGTCCCTTCAAATGCAAAAGATACGGAAAAAATTCCGTATCTTTTGCACCTATCATTCCCACTTTCATAATTACATGGATTTCCTCTCCGCAATCTCCGCCATCTTTGCCTCATTCAGACGGGTATCTCCGTGAACCCTGCTGTAGGAGAGATAGCCGTTCATCCTGTCAATCTTGGTCAGATTTGTGGATCCGCAGACAGGGCATACATCCATTTCCAATTCCTGATGCCCGCAGTCATCACAGTAAGCCAGAGAAAGATTTACCCCTTCATAATACCCCAGATCCATCGCCCGGCGGATCAGCGATTTGATTGCCGTCACGTTGTAATCAATGGGATAACGCACATACTGAATCTTTCCTCCGTTGCACAGTTCCCAGAATCTGCCCTCCAGATCCTGCTTCTCAATGGGGGTGATGTCCTCCGTCACATGACAGTGGAAACTGTTGCTCACATAGGGACGGTCTGACACTTTATGCACGATCCCGTACATCTTGCGGAACTGCTCCACCTGAAGTCCGCAGAGACTCTCCGCCGGCGTTCCGTAGATTGCATAGAGAATGTTATCTTCTTTTTTGAATACATTAATCTTATCATTGATATACTGCATTACTTCCAGCGCAAACTGTCCGTCCTCCACCAGGGATTTTCCATTATAGAGTTCCTGCAGTTCATTCAGAGCAGTAATGCCAAAAGACGCCGTCATAGGACGCAGCAGCGGCCGGATCTTATCCTGCGGTTTTAAATTGCCGCCGTAGAAACCGCCTTCGCAGTAAGCCAGAGGATTGGTGGAGGCCCGCATTTCTCCCAGATAATCATAGGTTCTCTTGTGCAGGGAACGGATCATCTCCAGATAGAAATCCAGCACTTCATAGAAATCCCGGTTCTCAGCTCTTGACTTCGCCAGAATCATGGGCAGATGCAGGCTAACTGCACCGATATTGAACCTTCCCACGAAAACAGGTACATCATTCTCATCAGCCGGTTCCATTCCTCCCCGCTCATACCAGGGACTTAAGAAAGCCCGGCAGCCCATGGGGCTTATCACCTTGCCATATTTTTTGTACATGCTGGAAATATAACCCTCGCCGGTCATGGACAGCCAGTCCGGATACATGGTCTTGGCCGAACATGCCACGCCAGCCTCAAAGACATCCTCACAGGGACAGCCCTCTCCGTGCAGATTTTTATCATACAGGAAAACGATCTTCGGGAAGAGAACCGGTTTCTTATGTCCCTTCTTCCCCTGTCCCTCCTTATGAACGTGAAGCAGGGAAATCGTCACCATTTTTTCAAAAAGGCCGGTTCCCAGTCCCAGCGTCACTGTGACAAAGGGATAATCTCCTCTGGAAGAACCTACCGTATTCAACTTATACTCAATGCCCTGCCAGCCCTGGTCGCAATCCCGGCGCACTTTGTCAAGGGCATATTCCACTGCCTTTTCCTCCCGGCCCTTCCACTCCGGATCTGCATAGCGCAGGAACTCTTCATAATAATGATCATAACTCTTCTGTGCATAGGGCCCCAGGATCTTATCTACCTCCGGCACTGTAAATCCTCCGTACTGCTGCGCCGCCGTACTTAAGATAATATCTCCCATCACATCAAAGGCCGTATCCAGGGTCTTGGGTTCATTGTACCACACGTTTCCCATCTCGAAACCGCCGCGCAGCACATTTGCCACATCAAACAGACAGCAGTTCATAGTATCCAGACGGGCAGACTGATCATGAATGTAAATGTAACCGTCCTTGCAGGCCTGCAGCTCATTCCGGTTCATAAAGAACTTCCGGTAAAGTTCTTTGTTCAGCTCATTAAAGATCAGGCTGCGCTTGGTCGCCACCAGCGCACTGTCTGTATTAGCATTGCTCTTATCCCCGATATAGCGGATGGACTGGCTCTTTGTATATACCTCATCCATCATATGGATAAAATCAATTTTGTAGTTCCTGTAATCCCGATAGCTCTTCGCCACCGCCGGATTTACCTGCTCCAGCGCCCCCTCCACAATGTTGTGCATATCCTGAATGGGAATATCCTTTTTGTTCAGAGATTCCGCCTTCTCTGTGGCAAAACGACAGATAAACTGTATCTCCTCCTCAGAAAAATGGTACAGGATCCTGGCAGCGGATTTATTTACCGCCCGCACGATCTTCTCTGCGTTAAAAAGTTCTCTCGTCCCGTCTTTTTTAATAATGTATATCATAACATTCCTCTCCGCCCGTAACACAATATCTTGTTTTCTCTTTTTATTTCTTTTCCATATCTTGTACGTCCCAGTAAGTATAGCACAGCCCTCCCGGAAAAGAAAGCCTCTATTTCATTTTCGGAAGTTTCACCAAATCTTCTATTCTGTCTGCTCTCTTGTAATATTCTTCAGCCATTTCAGACTCTTATACCGCCAAAAGGAAAAGGGCAGCTTCAAGATCTCATCGCTGGCCAGAAAAACAAAAGTCAGAGGCACGGAAAACTTCCAGACAAATGCCGCCACAGCTCCGAATAAAATAGAACCGCCCCAAAGCGCCGCCCCATCCAGGATCAAACCGAATCTGGTGTCTCCTCCGGAACGGAAGACTCCCACCACGAGAACGGTGTTGATACTCTGTCCCACACAGAAATAGGACATAATGTACATCATGTATTTCAGATACTCACTGGCCTGCGGTGTCAGCGCCAGAAAATGCCGTGCAACAGGGGAGACGCCTAAAACTACCGCACCGCCGCAGAGCCCCAGGATAAAGGAAAGGCGCACGAACCGTCTGGCATATATTTTTGCCAGATCCTCCTTTCCCTCCCCGATCGTTTTCCCCAGCACCACCGCCGTGGCTCCGGCCACACCGAAAGATACTACCATGGCCAGCTGCCGCGTTACCTGAACCACGGAGTTTGCCGCCACAGCAGCGCTTCCCATATGTCCCAGGATCGCACTGATCGTGGCCATACCGCTTCCCCAGAGCAGCTCATTTACCAGAACCGGCATCACATAAAGGCCAAAATCCTTCATCAGCGCTTTCTCTCGGTAAAAAACATTTTTCAGCCGCAGACGCACCACCTGGTTGCGGCTGTTATGCCAGATTACGATCAGAAGTTCCACAAAACGGGCGATCGTCGTGGCAAGAGCCGCTCCCGCCACGCCCATCCGGGGCATTCCAAGAAGGCCGAAAATAAAGACGGCATTTAAAATCACATTTACCACCAGCGAAATACTGTAAACCACCGTGGCGATCACCACCTTCTCCACACTCCGCATGATATTCAGATATACCATTGTCACCGCCGTAAAAAGATAGGAGACAGCCACAATCCGCAGATAGGGCACACCCGCCTGAATAATCTCCTCATCGTTGGTGAAGATCCGCATCAGGGAAGCCGGCATGATCTCAGCCGCCGCGGTAAAAAGGATGCCTACCACGATGGCGATTCTAAGAGAGATCCCCAGCACCCGCTCAATCGTCTTCTTATCCTGCCGCCCCCAGTACTGAGCCGTCAGGACTGCAGCCCCTGAAGTAAGGCCAAAAAAGATAAGATTCAAAATAAAATAAACCTGGCCTCCCAGCGAAGACGCGGAAAGAGCCGTCTCTCCTACTTTTCCCAGCATAATTACATCCGCCGAGGTCACCCCCACGTTAATCAGATTCTGCAAAGCCATAGGCAGAACCAGAGCAACAACCATCTTGTAAAACCGTTTCTTTTCCTGATCCATCTGTTTCTCCTCATTTACTCAGAAAGAGGCTGCCGGAAAATACTCTCTTCCTGCGTATTTCCCAGCAGCTTCTTCCCGTTTGTTTCTATCCTGTTTCTGTGTTACAGCTCATCAGCAGGTGGTATCTACCGTAAAAATCAGGCTTGCCTCCCCTTCGATCTCAAGGCGTGCTCCCTGATACAGCCTGAGATTATTCAGCTGATGTGTGCCCGCCTTTTTGGAGGTACTCTCCAAGCCCATAATGTATTTGCGAAGGTAAAGGCCGTTTTCCTTATCTTCCAGCGCCAGCCTGGAAGTTCCCTCTTCCTCAGCTGTGACCACCTGGTAACATCCCTCCGGCAGATCTTCTCCTATAAGATACTGTCCCGGCTCCAGTTCCCAGGCCATTCCCTCCTGGCCGCTCTCCGGTATCCTTCCGATCTCGCTGTAAAGGGTGTTATCCAGCACTTCTACTTCTGTCTGCTCCACGTTCACAGAGGTAGTCCACTCCTCCTGGCTCTCCTCCTTCTCTCTGGCGCCAAAGAATCCTAACGGCACAAGCACCAGTACCAGCACAAGCGTTACAGCCAGAATCAGGAAGAGTCCTTTATTTTTATTCCGGTACGGTCTTCCGCCCCGAACTGCAGAAGTATAAGTTTCCGCTCTTTTCCGCGCCGCCTTCTGCCAGCTGTCTGCCAGGGTGGCAGAATTCTTCTTTTCCTTTCCCGCATCTGCAGTCTCCTGCGGTTCCGCCGTTTTCTGCCGTGTTTCCGTCCCCGTATCGGGAACGCGATTCTCATTCAGCCGATAATCCGCCGTTCTTCTGGTATAATCCATCCCGCAGTCGCTGCACCGGCCTTCCCGTATCTTTCCTCCGCAAAGCTGACATCTTGTCTCCATCCCGTTCCCTCCTTCGCGCTTTTTCTCCTGTCTATAGCATATCTGCCACCGGGTCATTTGTCAATATCGCGCCGGCCTGCGGCAAAACTTTTTCTTGCATATTTTCTGCTTTCGGTTATAATGGAAACATCGTTTTAATAAACCAAACAGGAGGGATGTATATGGAACATTTAATGATTCCGGAGGGTTATCAGTCTGCTCTGAATCTTCACGATACCCAGCAGGCCATTAAGACCGTTAAAGACTTTTTTCAGCAGAATCTGGTGCAGCGCCTGAATCTGCTCCGCGTTTCCGCTCCCCTTTTCGTCACCCCCGAGTCCGGGCTTAACGACAACTTAAACGGAGTAGAACGCCCCGTCAGTTTCGGAATCCGGGAAAAGGACGACGCTCCTGCAGAGATCGTCCACTCTCTGGCCAAATGGAAACGATACGCCCTGAAAAAATACGGTTTTTCTTTCGGTGAAGGTCTCTACACTGATATGAATGCGATCCGCCGCGATGAAGACACCGACAATATCCACTCCATCTATGTGGATCAGTGGGACTGGGAAAAGATCATCCGAAAAGAAGACCGCACCGTGGAGACTCTTCAGGAGGCGGTCCGCACCGTATATAAATGTCTGAAGAAAACAGAAAAATTTATGTCGATCCAGTATGATTACATTGAAGAGATCCTGCCGAAGGAAATCTTCTTTATCACCTCCCAGGAACTGGAAGACCGGTATCCGAATCTCACCCCGAAAGAAAGAGAATATCGGATCTGCAAAGAAAAAGGAGCCGTTTTCATCATGCAGATCGGAGATCTCCTCACTTCCGGCATTCCCCACGACGGCCGTGCTCCCGATTACGACGACTGGGCTTTAAACGGCGATATTCTGGTCTATTATCCAATTCTGGACATTGCGCTGGAACTGTCCTCCATGGGAATCCGTGTAGATGAAAACTCACTGGCGGAACAGCTGAAAAAATCCGGCTGCGAAGACCGGGCCAAACTGCCCTTCCAGAAGGCTGTGCTGGAAAAAGAACTGCCCTACACCATCGGCGGAGGCATCGGTCAGTCCCGTATCTGTATGTTCTACCTGCGCAAGGCTCATATTGGAGAAGTGCAGTGTTCTCTGTGGCCAGAATGGACAGAAGAAGAATGCAGAAAAAACGGCATTCAGCTTCTGTAATGCGAAGACCGTAAAAAGGTGTGTGAACAGACTTTTTTGTTCACACACCTTTTTTCAATTCAATATCCATCAAACGCTTCTTTACGTTCCTGCAGATGCCAGCGCAATGCCAATACAAATGAGAATGGGTATCGCTCCCATAAAGCCAAAAACGAGGCTCAGCACCCGATAGCTTCTATTATCATATCCCAGAATATAAGACTGTCCCGGTTTGCGGGGATTGTAGAGGATTTCCACCTCCGCCCCTTTCTGCGGCATCTGCCTGGAAAAGGAAGTCCACCTGATATTCATAAGCAGGAAAATACCGGATTCTCAGACTTCCCTGCGTGGAAGCCTCATAACCGACGATCACCGCCCGGGCGCTTTTTGTACATCTCTTCTTCTGATTTCCCAAAAGAATCTCCAGCACCAGTGCCGGAATGAGAAATGCCGCCCCCAGCCCACAAAGCGTCAGTACCAAACCCAATTCCATCTTCTTTTCCTCCCGTCACATTTTCCAGAATACAAAAACAGCCAGTCCGGCTACGAAAATCCCCATCAGAGTTTTGCACAGATTTGCCAGAATACTCCCCGCTGCCTGTTCTCTCAAAATTGCAATATTTCTCTTCTTATCATAATAAAAGATCACCGGACGCCCTCCTTCCTCTTTCCGAAATTTTTCTTTCCAGAACCGCCTGCTGTGTCTGGTCAGATTCCACTTTTTGGTGGTCGGCACCCGAATTTGTTCTCCGTTTTCTTCCAGTTCCACAAAGAAAGTATACTCTGTATAATCTCCGCCTCCTCTCGGCATCCATCCGCCCCCGGTCTTTTTCAGCGCGATGATTCTCCCCTGTCTGAGGTTTTCTGATCTTTGTACCTGAAACATCAGGACCCACGCCTTCACACTTTCCTCCAGCATGATCCAGCTTCCCAGAAGACACATCCCTATGATCAAAAATTTCATTTTTTCTCCTCCGCCGCAAAACTATCTGACTTCTTCCAGTTTTCCCATCTTCCTGGCTGCCTGGATCAGTTCTTCCATCCTGCGATTGCAGGAACCGATCTCCACCCCGGCATTGATCACACGGGTACAGTTCTCCATCCATTCCAGCGCCCGCCCAAAAGTTTCTGCACTGATTTCCCGGAAAGGTCTCTCCGTGATGACCTCTGCCGCTAGAAGACGAGCCAGACGACAATCAATATCATTCTCATAAAGGATCCCCGCTACAAAAGGAAGGTTCGCTTTCTGCAGTTTCCGATATACCGGAATGCCATTCCCACAGGAGGAAAGGACGAATATCTGCGGTTTTCCCTCCGGTCTGGGCAGCTCAATACTCCCAAAACAGGGATCAAAATGGCCATTATCAATCCCGTAAAGTTCCCGGATCACCTCCTCCCGGAAGATTTCCTCCGGTTCTCCGTAACGGAAGATATGATCCCCTTTCACGCACAGGATCTTATCTGAAATCTTCTGAGCCAGGTCGATCTCATGGAGCGACAGAATCACTGTAATGCCCTTTTCTTTCGCCATACGGCTTAAGATCGAGAGCAGTTCCAGTTTATGCCGGATATCAAGAAAAGAAGTCGGCTCATCCAACACGATAATTTCCGGTTCCTGACAGATAGCCCGAGCCAGAAGCACCCTCTGGCGCTGCCCGTCGCTGATGGCATTAAAATCTCTGTCCCCCAGTTCTTGGGCATGCACCGCCTCCATCGCTTCCTCCACCTTTTTTTCATCCTCCGCAGAAAGGATTCCCAACTTTCCCGTGTAAGGATAACGGCCGGAAGCCACAATATCGTGGCAGGTCATAAGTTCCGGCCGCATCCGCTCCGTCAGCACCACCGCCATCTGGGTGGCCAGTTCTTTATTTGAGATCTGATGCAGATTTTTCTCATTAAAGATAACCTTCCCACCGATCAGCTTCAGCTGCCTTGTAATACTCTTCAGGATCGTCGATTTTCCGGAACCATTCGGGCCGATCAGCGTAACGATCTCCCCCTTTTCGATTCCCAGAACAATGTCCCGGATCAGCGGTTTTCCATTGTATCCCACCGACAAATCCTGCATCTGAAAATAATACTCCCTCATCTTCTATCTCCTCTTCTTGCGCAGCATCATACCGATCACCACCGGAGCGCCGAAAATAGATGTTACCGTGCTGATATTCAGTTCCATGGGGCTAAATGCCATCCGGGCAATCAAGTCACACATCATACAAAAAACAGCTCCGCCCAGAAAAGTGCCCGGTATGACAATCAGCGGCCTTGACGTATTAAGTCCCGTCTTAATCAGATGGGGAACCGCGATCCCCACAAAGGAAATGGGACCGGCAAAAGCAGTCACACAGGCAGAAAGCACACTGGAGAGCAGGATAAGTGCTACCCGGAACACTTTGATATTTACACCCATGCTCTGTGCATAAGCCTCTCCCAGCTGATAAGCACCGATGGGCTTGGACATCAGAAAGGTAATCACTGCCGCAATTCCTACAATAATGGCTGCAACCTGTACATTGCTCCAGCTCATACCCGAAAAACTTCCCTGGGACCAGCCGTGCAGATTGGCAATATCCGAATCCTCTGCAAATGTAACAATAAAATCTGTCACGGCAGAACAGATATAGCCGATCATAATTCCTGTGACCAGAAGCGTTGCCATATGATGGATCCGCCGGGAAATCAGAAGAATAAATCCTGTGGCGATCAGCGATCCCACAAAGGCCGCCAGTACCAGCGTATAAGAAGAAATTTTCTTAAAGCGCTCCAGAAAACAGATCATAACCACAGCTACCACCATCTTCGCCCCGGAGGAGATTCCCAGTTCATATGGTCCTGCAATGGGATTGTCAAAAAAGGTCTGCAGAAGAAACCCGGATAAAGACAGGGCACCGCCCAGAATCGCCGCCATCAGAATACGGGGCAGACGGATCTTCCAAATAATATTGTACTCCGTCCCTTCCCCGCCTCCGTTAAAAATAATTTCCAGGATTTTCCCTACAGAAATATCCGTGCTTCCCGTATTGATATTCAAGATCGTGATCGCCAGAAATGCCAGAAAAAGCAGAAGGAAAACTGCTGTATAACGGGATCTCCGCCTGAAATTTTCTCTGTGAAAAACTCCTCCGCTCACCGCGTCTGTATGTTTTTTCTTCATAATCTTCCCCCCGGTCAGTTTACTTTCTTCAAAAAGGTCATCTGACTGTCCTCTCCTCCGGTCAGCATCCGGTTCACATCGGTAATCATATTTCCCACCACATCCGTAGCCTGATAAAAATACGTTCCGGTGCACCAGACATTTCCTTCCTTTACCGCCTTAAAATCTGCCAGCAGCTCACTTTTGGCCACCAGTTCCTCTGTGGTGGAAATGCTTCCATCTATCGTTCCATTGTAGATAAGATAATCTGCATCCACAGCCGCAGCATAAAATTCCTCCATGGTCATGGAAACGGAAGCGCTCCTGCTCTCCAGATTCTCAAGATTATCAAAAACATAGCGTCCCCCGCCAAGTTCGATCATCCGCGGAATGTAATCATCTGATTTTCTCACCACCGCCGAACCATCGGTACTGATGTAAAAAAATGCCACCGTCTTCTCCGTGTTAGGAAAATCCTTCAAATCAGTGATCACCTGAGCCTGCGGTTCAAAAAAAGCTTCCGCTTCCTCTTCTTTCCCCATCATCACACCGTAAAGTTTGATCCATTCTGTCCTTCCCAGCGGATGCGTCTCATAACTGGAACGGTCAATAAAAACTGGAATCCCCAGCATTTCTATCATTTCCTGCACCTTCGGGCTGTGAAGGATCATCGTAGATTCAACCGCCAGATCACAGCCCTGATTTACCAGCAATTCATAATCCGGCTCATCGTATTTTCCCGCAAATAGCATCCGCCCTTCCTCCATAGCTGTCACCGCATTTTCAATATACCAGCCGGAGGCCATTGTTCCCGACATCTTCACCGCATCCAGGGCATCCAGCGAATCAAAAAGAGACATCGCCGAAGTCGCAGCCAGATAAATATGATCCAGGGGCCTGGGAAGAAGAATAATATCTTCCTCCAGTCCTTCCGGCGCTTCTTTTCCCTCCGGTATAACCAGATAGCGGGCGCTGTCATGCACGTCGATCAGGGCATATCCGCCCTCATAATAGGAAACGTCAAACCCCTCGGCATACTGCAGCTCCATAGAAGACTGGTACGTAAGCCCCGCCAGTTTCTGCCCGTCATTCTCCTCCTGAAACGCGGAAATTTCTTCATGTTCCCCTGACTCCTTCTGTCCGCAGCCTGCCAGCATTCCCGCCAGCAGGCCTACAATCATCAGCCAGATACATCCTTTTTTCTTCATTTCTGTTCTCCCTCTTCCGCCGCTGCCTCAAAAACAGCTGCTGCCTTCTCTTCACATCCAAGCATAGCGCCGTATGCCTTGATCCACTCCAACTGTGCCAGTTCCCTCTTTTCATCCGCTGACCGGTCAACGATCATGGGAATCTTCAGCAGAGTCAAATATTCTGCAGTCTCCTGTAGTTTCTGATTCCGTTTTCGGATCTCTTTCATACGTTCCCCGTCTTCTCCTGTTTCTGTTTTCTCCGGCAGCACTTCTGACGAAAGGATCACCAGATCTGTTCCTCTGCTCAGCAGCGTTTTATAATCCAGCTCTTCTCCACTTCCGACAGCTATCTTCTCTGTCTGACCCAGCTGCTTTAAGAAATCCGGCGTTTCTTCGACCTCCATATAGATTCCCTGTACCGGAAGACGCAGCACAGCCATCTCCTTGTCAAGCCCCGCCGGAATTTCCACCCCTTCGGGAACCAGCAGATATTTTACCACATTATGCCCATACATCTTTGCTTCTTCCTCCGGCTCTTCTGCCTGAAAAGCCGTATCAGACGCCAGATCGATCTCCAGAAGCGTAATCCCTTGATCATAGCGATACAGTTTAAAATATTCCGCATAAGAAAGCTCTGTTTCCTCCTGATACGTCAGTCCTTGGATCTTCGGCGCCTCCTCATCCAGCATCTCTCCGTCTCCAGCTCCCACGGCAGCGCTTTTTTCTCCGTCAGCCGCTGCCAGATAAACAAAAATACTGTATTCAATCTCATGGGCGGCAGACATCTTCGTAGTCATCGCAAAAATCCTGTTATTCTTATTTAATTCTACCGGGATTTCAAACGTGGACGTACTTTCGGTGTTTGTCCCGTAATAAGTCTGTCCATTTTCTTTTACATAGCTGTAAGAGCCGCTGCTAAAAACGATGGTCGCATAGGCCTGACCATTCCGGATCATAATTTTATCGCAGAAAATACTCACCCTCCCGGTTCCTCCTGACCAGGAAAACTTATCCGGTGTATAAACACCATCCCCCAACTCCTGGGCGAGTTCTTCGCCTTCCCGCACTCTTATTCCCATATAAAGCAGTGCCGCCGTTACCAGCCCCACAATCAACGATACAAACACAACCCTGACCTTTTTTGAATTTCTTTTCACATCCTTCTCCTGTTCCGCGGCATCTGCGCCGCCTGTTGACGGACTTCCGTGGGAAACAGCCCATTTTTCCTGGTATCCGTTGCAAATAAATAAAAATACGCCTGCTCCAAAAGAGCAGACGCTGCATGCAAAACAGACTGAATCTAAATTCATCGCAAATAATATGAACCCTGTGCTTTCTCCGGAAGCTATTCACCACTCTCAGCAGGTTTCCTGACTTACAGATCTTCGCCTGACCGCCCCTTCTCACGCCAACGGCATAATGGTTTTTTGCAGCTTAGCTCCCTGATTACAGTGACCGGATCGTTTGAGATTTTCACTCAATTCCCTTTTATCCGAACAGGATTTCCTGCCCGGCACTGAAAGCCCCTTATTTTTTCTTCATTGTAACAAATCCTCTGACAGATTGCAAGGATATCCCCTTCCTATCCTCTATAAAAACAGCTCCCCGTCAAAAACAGTCACTGCCGGCCCCGTCATATAAACCAGGTTTTCTTCCCGATCCCAGTAAATGTCCAGATCTCCTCCCAGGAGTTTCACCGTCACTCTGTCTTCGGTATAGCCATTTAAAATGCAGGCCACCGCTACCGCACAGGCCCCGGTTCCGCAGGCCAGTGTTTCGCCGGAACCGCGTTCCCACACCCTCATCTCTGCTGTATGCCGGTCGATCACCCGGACAAATTCTGTGTTGACCCGATCCGGAAAAGCCGCGTGATGTTCAAATCCCGGACCAATCTTCTCCAGATCCAGCCCTCTTACATCCTCCACAAAGGTCACCGCATGGGGATTCCCCATGGAAACACCTGTAATCTTCCAGATCTTTCCCTCCACCTCAAGCGGCATCTGCAGCACTCTTTTCTCCTCCGCCGCAATCGGGATCTTATCCGGATCCAATACAGGAGATCCCATATTCACCTTTACCCTTGCCACTTTTCCATTTTCCACTGTAAGATGAAGCGTTTTTATCCCGCTCCTGGTCGCAACAGTAAGTACTTCTTTTTTTACCAGTCCATAATCATAAACATACTTTGCCACACACCGGATGCCGTTTCCGCACATGGCTCCCTGTGAACCGTCCGCATTATACATCTCCATCTCACAGTCTGCCAGCGGCGTAGGCTTAATCAGGATGAGTCCGTCCGCTCCCACGCCAAAGTTCCGGTTACTGACAAATTTTGCCAGTTCGGAAGGATTTTCTACCTTTTCCTGAAAGCAGTTGACGTATACATAGTCATTTCCCAGCCCCTGCATTTTTGTAAATTTCATAACCTTCTCCTCCTCGTTTTTCTGGGTTCATCATAACAACCGCAACTTTATTTGTCAATTCCCGCCTTTTATTGACAAACCTGTTTTTTCTCTATAGAATAAACTTTGTTCACATACAATCTATTTCAATCATTCATGAGGGAGGAACACACATGTTTGAAAAGCTCTTTAAGCTCAAAGAGAATCACACTACGGCAAAAACAGAGATCATGGCCGGGATCACAACCTTTATGACCATGGCTTACATCCTTGCCGTAAACCCCAGCACCATGACAGCCTTCAATGATGTTCTCGGTCTGGAGGGCGCAGCCCGGATGAATCCCAGCGGCGTCTTCATGGCTACCGCTCTGGCTGCTGTTGTTGGTACACTGATCATGGCTTTCGCCGCCAACTATCCTTTCGCTCTGGCACCTGGAATGGGATTAAATGCCTATTTCTGCTGGACCGTTGTTGTAGGCATGGGCTACAGCTGGCAGACTGCCCTGACCGCTGTATTTGTGGAAGGTCTGATCTTTATCCTGCTGTCACTGACCAATGTGCGGGAAGCTATATTTAATGCCATTCCCCAGACCCTGAAACTGGCGGTAAGCTGCGGTATCGGCCTTTTCATCGCTTTCATCGGTCTTCAGAATGCAAAGATTGTGGCAAATAATGATGCAACCTTAGTATCTTTCTACGATTTCAGCAAAGATACCTTCTCCACAGAAGGAATCGGCGTACTTCTGGCTATCATCGGTACTCTGATCACCGCCTTTCTGGTGATCCGTCAGGTGAAAGGCGGAATCCTTCTCGGAATCCTGATCACCTGGGTACTTGGCATCATCTGTCAGCTCACCGGACTTTATCAGGGTGCTTCCCTGCTTCCGGATTTTTCTCAGGGACTGCAGATCGGCTCCATCGCTGACGTTGCCTTTAAACTGGATTTTTCCAATATTTTCTCCCTGGATTTCCTGGTAGTTGTCTTTGCCTTCTTATTTGTGGATATGTTCGACACGCTGGGAACTCTGATCGGCGTGGCATCCAAAGCAGATATGCTGGATGAAAAAGGACGTCTGCCCCGGATCCGCGGTGCCCTTTTTGCCGATGCCATCGCTACAGTATTTGGCGCTCTGATGGGAACCTCCACCACAACTACCTTCGTGGAAAGCGCCACCGGTGTGACAGAAGGCGGAAGAACGGGACTTACTTCCTTTACGGTTGCTGTCCTGTTTGGACTCTCCATCTTCCTCTCCCCGGTTTTCCTGGCAATTCCTTCCTTCGCCACAGCTCCGGCTCTGATCATCGTAGGATTCTACATGATGGGCTCTGTGATGAAGATCAACTTTGACGACTTTGCAGAGGCGATTCCCGCCTACATCTGCATCCTGGCAATGCCTTTCTTCTATAGTATTTCCGAAGGTATCGCCATGGGCGTAATCACCTATGTGATCCTCAACGTATGTACTGGAAAGGCTAAAGAGAAAAAGATCAGCCTGCTGATGTATGTTCTGGCTATTCTCTTTGTACTGAAATACATCTTCCTGTAAAAAACAGGGCGCACCGCACCTGAGGAAATCCTTTCTAATAAAAAAGAGTTGTGAAAGACAAATTTATACTTTTCACAACTCTTTTTTAAGTTACTGTCAAAACACTTCCCAATTATCAAATCCCTGACCAAGTCTTTATCCCGGTTACTCTGACAAAATAATAGAAGTATCTAAAGTGGGATCAAATTTCATTTCTTCCGCAACAAAAGCCTTCCGGTTCAGCGAAAACTCCGCCGGCAGGCCCCTGGGCGCATATCCCGTAATATCTTTAAAAGCCCTGTTAAAATTGCGCAGCGTATTAAATCCGCAGCGCGCCATCAGATCCGCCATCGTAATATCTTCCCTTCCTCTGAGCAGTTCGATTGCTCGATCCACCCGCAAAATATTCATATAACGAGAAAATGTAATTCCTGTCATATGTTTGAAGTAACGTGAAAAATAAGATTCCGACATATTCATAAATGCAGCAGCATCCTCAAACCGGTATTCATCACAGTGCTGCTCCAATAAAACAAGAAGCTGTCTGTAATGCGTCAGCGTTGGCTGCACAGTACGCACACCAGTTTCCATCTGCTCCCCGCGAAAAATATCCGCAAGAAGAGATATAAGAAGAGCATTCAATTTTTCGGCATAAAAAAGCTGCTTTTTCTGGTATTCCACATTCAACTCATTCATCCGCTCACAGGCATGATAACGATCTGTAAAGATAGGCCTTTTCAGATAACAAGGAGTATGAAACACCTCTCCAAACTGTGCCACTGCAATAGAACTGTCAGCCGTACCTCGAATACTATGAACACTCTCACTGCAAAAAAAGGCACATTCTCCCCTCTGCAGTTTATAAAAATTTCCATCCAGCATAATATCTGCCGATCCTTCCTGGCAGACAACAAGTTCATTTTCAAAATGCCAGTGAGCCATATTGCACAGATTTTTGTAGCGGTGTATCCACACCTGCACCTCTTTATCAAAAATACGCCTTTCCTGTTTTGCCATTTTTCCTCACCTCTGTTATCAGTATGGCAGATTTGTGAAAAAAGGTCAATAAATGTCCATAATACGGCAAATAAATTCTTTCACTCCAAGTATAAATATTGTATATTTTAGTTAAAGATATTTATTTTTTGTGCAATTCAGCGGATATTACAAGAAAGTCATTATAATATTCGTACAACTAAAAAGCAAATGCCGGCATGCAGTTTTTAATTTGCACTAAATATCTGAAAGCAGAGAAATAAAACAAAAAATTCATAGTAAAGGAGAGGATTCTATGGTAAAGGCTAGTAAAAAATCTTATATTTTCTGTGCAGTCGCTATTGTACTCATTCTTATTGGGAGTATATTGTCCAAAGCAATTGACACCAATTTTGGAACCGTAAAAACTGAACGCCTATATTTGACAAACGACAATGGTTACACCGTAAGTGCCAAACTCTATATCCCTGATACAGCTGAAAAAGAGACTCCGGCTCCCGCTATGATCATTTGCCCAGGCGGAGACAATCCTTCTGATCTTTCTACCCCTTGGGCAAGCGAGCTCGCAAGAAGAGGCTTCGTAGTGGCTCTGGCGGATTACACCGGCTGTGGCGATACGGAAGTCGATGGAGAATCACAGTACTGGACCAACAATGGGGCAATGGAACTGGATACCATTTATGATTATCTCGCCTCACGCCCCTTTGTAGATGACTCACAGATTGGAGTCGCCGGACACTCTATGGGCTCTCTTTACAGCTACCGTCTGTCAACCAAGCGACCTGTTTCCCTTGTAATCTCTGATGTTCTCTATACCGATGCGCTGCCGGAATATGATTTTAATTTCGTTCAGATTTCCGCCACCCACGATGAGGGACTCCTAGCCAGACTTGAGAATTTTGAAGATATTTTTTCAGATAAGTTTCTGACAGACCTTTTTGGTACAGATAAAATTGAACCCGGTAAACTCTACGGTTCCTGGGAAGAAAATAATGCCCGCATTTTCTATACGCTCAATCAGACTCATGCAGATGATCTGTATTCCAAAAATATGATTCAGTTAATCAACGATTCCGCCATGAAGAGCATGGACGCTCCTGATCCGCTTCCGGTGAAAGATATGATTTACGGCTGGAATTATGCGGCAATGTTTTTAATCCTAGCAGGAATTGTTATCCTTTTGTTCTCCACGGCATCTATTTTATTAGACTGCGGTATGTTCTGTTCCCTGAAGCTGAGCGCTCCAAAAGTTACCGCCGGATTTGAATATAAATCCAAAGGTTGGTGGATCTCCGCTGTCATCCTCACCCTAATCCCGGTAATCTTTTTCTTCCCGGGCACTGCGACTGGAAATAAGATGCAGTCAACCTCCCTTTTCCAGCTTGGCACTACACCAAACGGATATTTAATCTGGAGCCTTTTTGCCGCTTGCGGTATGCTGATATTTTTCCTCATTTACCATTTCCGATTCGGAAAAAAATTAAAATGCAGCGCAGCAAGCTATGGACTTGCCACCTCGGAAGAAGAACGCTTTTCCATCGGATATATTATCCGCTCTGCAATTTTTGCCCTCATTCTTTTCATGCTGGGCTACTATGTGATCATGCTTGTTTACCGTTATGCAAATACAGACGTGCACACCCTTACTGCCAGCTTCCGCTTACTCAATGGTTCCAAATGTGCAACCCTGCCCTGGTATTTTATCGGTATGCTGCCTTATTTTGCCCTTGTAATGCTGGCGGGAAGTATTTTGAAATTTGATGGAGATGTAAGCAAAGGAAAGAAAATGGTAAAATCGATAATTCTGGGATCTGTTATCGGACTTGTGGGAATGCTTGTTCTTTTTATTTTCCACGAGGTAACCCTCCGCCTTGACGGGCCATTTTATACAGAAAACTTTGCACATTTTTATTTGCTGCTACTCTCCAATATGATCCCTCAGTTTACCGTTGCTTCCGCACTGGCGATCTTTATCAAGCGGAAAACTAACAGCATCATTCCTGGAATCTTTATCGGCGGTGCGCTGATCGCCTATGGCCTGGTAAGTTCTAACAGTATTGCAATGATCATCTGACATTTGCCTCAAAAAATTTTGCCAAAAACAAACCAGCAAGGAGGAAGAACACATGCACATGAAAGATTATGAATTTTGGTTCCTTGTGGGAAGCCAGCTGCTATATGGCCCGGAGGTTTTGGAAACGGTATCCACCCGCGCAGAAAAAATGACTGCCGAGCTGAATACTTCCGGTAATCTGCCCTGTCACCTAATATATAAAGCAGTCGTAAAAACAAACGAAGAAATTACAGATATCATAAAACAGGCAAACTATGATCCGCACTGTGCAGGAATTATCACCTGGTGTCACACCTTCAGTCCCAGTAAAATGTGGATTAACGGCTTTCATACCCTGCAAAAGCCTTACTGTCATCTGGCTACCCAGTATAACCGGGAAATTCCAAACGAAGACATTGATATGGATTTTATGAATCTCAACCAGGCTGCCCATGGCGACCGCGAACATGGTTTTCTCGGTTCCCGTCTGCGCATGCCACGCAAAATCATTGCCGGACACTGGCAGTCTGAATCTGTCCAGAAACGTATCGGAAACTGGATGCGCGCCGCAGTCGGCGCGGCCTTCAGTAAAAATTTGAAAATAATGCGGTTTGGTGATAATATGCGTGAGGTAGCTGTTACCGAGGGAGACAAAATAGAAGCACAGACCAAACTGGGCTGGCAGGTAAATACCTGGCCGGTGGGGCAACTGGCAGAAGTCATAAACAGCGTAAGCAGCGATGAAATTCTTGCACTTATGAATACCTATCAGGATCAATATGATTTTGCGACAGATGACCTGGAAGCCGTACGCTATCAGGCTCGGGAAGAAATTGCCATAAAGAAAATGATGGATGCCGAAAGCTGCATGGCATTTACCAATACTTTTCAGGATTTATACGGGATGCGCCAGCTTCCCGGACTTGCAAGTCAGCATTTGATGGCGCAGGGCTATGGTTACGGAGGAGAAGGTGACTGGAAGACGGCCGCTATGACGGCCATACTCAAGGCAATGAGCGAAGGCCAGACCGGAGGTACTGCCTTCATGGAAGATTACACCTACCATTTTTCTGATACTGATTCTTACAGTCTGGGCGCTCATATGCTGGAAGTCTGCCCCAGTGTGGCGGCTTCCCGTCCCCGCATTGAAGTTCATCCCCTTGGGATTGGCGGCCGCGAAGCGCCTGCCCGGCTTGTATTTGAAGGTCACGAGGGGGCAGCCATTGTAGTAAGTCTTGTAGACATGGGAGGGCGTTTTCGGCTGATTTGCCAGGATATCCTCTGTGTGAAACCCATTCTTCCGATGCCACATCTTCCAGTAGCCCGCGTAATGTGGCAGGCACTACCCAATCTGGAAACTGGTATAGAATGTTGGATTCAAGCCGGAGGATCGCACCATACGGTTCTAAGCTATGACGTAACCGCAGAACAAATGCAGGACTGGGCACGTATCATGGATATTGAATTTGTCCATATTACAAAAAATACTACTGCTGAAAAGTTAGAATCGGAACTTATGCTATCTGAACTTATATGGAAATTCCGATAGCATACCCTTGGAAATGTTTTAATGCATATGCATTCTCCCTGCTTCTTTTGCATATACGTATAGTAATTTCCGGCTTCTGGAGTCTATTATGAAACGTTCCAAATTTTTTGCTGTTCTCGGCGCCGCCCTTTTTTCCATCGCCGGGCTCTCTTTCGTCTACGCTTCCTCGGACAGTCTTCGCGCCTCCGCTGACAGCAGAGTAAATGGCAGAAATCTGCCTATCTACTGTGTGGAGACCGATCAAAAACAGGTGGCTCTGTCTTTTGACGCTGCCTGGGGAAACGAAGATACCGCCAGCATCCTGGACACACTGGCAAAACACGATGTAAAGGTGACTTTTTTTATGACCGGGGGCTGGGTGGAAAAATACCCGGAAGATGTGAAAAAGATTCAGGCTGCCGGACATGATCTGGGCAATCACAGTGAAACTCATCCAAATATGAGCCAGCTTTCACCCGAACAGCAAAAAGAAGAGCTGATGCAGGTCCACCAGCGTGTCAGAGAACTGACCGGAGAAGATATGATACTTTTTCGTCCTCCTTACGGCGATTATAACGATCAGGTCATCCAGACTGCCTATTCCTGCGGCTATTATCCGATCCAGTGGTCCATAGACAGTCTGGACTGGAAAAACTACGGTGTGGATGACCTGATCTCACGGGTGGTGAATCACAAAGCTCTGGAAAACGGAGCCATCATCCTCTGCCACAACGGAGCCAAATATACCGCTCAGGCTCTGGATGACCTGATCACAGGTCTGAAAGAAAAAGGATATGAACTGGTCCCCATCTCCCAGCTCATCTGCCGGGACAATTTTCACATGGATCCCGCCGGAAAACAAATTCCGGACTGATTAAAAATCAATCAGGACACATCACCACAATCTTCTGGGGAGAAGTCTGCGGCGGTATACTGAATGTAGTCATCGTATAATACACCAGAAGCTCTGCATTTCCGGGACTGCAGAAAAAGCGCTGACCATTGGCAGTAACCACATTTGTCATGGGACTTATATTTAAGCGCAGAGAATTATCTTCTGCCACCAGATTTTCATCAAAATAATTCAGAGTCACATTCTGTTCCCTGCGCAGCGGGGTGATAATCTCCGCCTGGTACTGTGGCGGAAAGACCGCCGGGGCGGGAAGGCTGGTATCATAAAAACCGGCCACCCGCATTCCCCTTCTCAGCCGCACGCTGCCGATCACCTGCGTCTGCGGAGACAAGATCAGATTCACTTCCCCCTGCTCTGTCATAAGAGAGACCATCTGACTGCAACAGTCGCTTCCGCTTCTGATCTCCTGAATGATCCCCACTACTTTTTCAAAATTCTCATAAGCCATAACTGCAAAATCCCTTTTTCTTTATCTTATGCAGAGCTGACTCTTTGTGCGGATGTTTTATTTATTCTCCCGCATGACTCTGCAGGGATTTCCCCAGGCCACAGAATCCGAAGGAATATCTTTGGTCGCCACGCTTCCGGCGCCAATTATAGAAAATCATTCTAAAACACCGCAGTCCGAACTTTACTGACGGATCTGCGGTGTCTTTTCCTCTAACTCACAATATTTCCCACTACCACATAAGATACAAAATACATAATGGCGGTAGCCAGTGCCACGCCGCACAGGATAGCCAGGGAAGCTTTCTTAATGTCAATCTCCAGAAGAGAAGCGATCAGTGCTCCTGTCCATGCGCCTGTTCCCGGCAGAGGGATGCCCACAAAGAGCAAAAGTCCCCAGAACTCATACTTTTTGATCTTATCGCTCTTTCCCATCGCCCTTTTTTCCAGTTTCTCAATCAACGGACGGAAAATCTTTGTCTTCTTCATCCACTTGAAAATCTGCCGGATAAAAAGCAGGATAAAGGGAATCGGCAGAACATTGCCAATCACACAGATCGGGATTGCAACCGCTTCGGGAATCTTTAAAAGAGAAGCGGCCAGAAGTCCTCCTCTCACTTCCAGAATAGGCATAAGGGAAATAATAAAAATAACCGTCTTTGCCGAAATATACGGACTTAAGTTCTGGGTAAACCATTGTACCAGTGAATTCATTCGCTATACTCTCCTATTTTGTAAATAAATTTTCAGAAAATCAATAAAAAGCTCCATTTCTCTCTGCGTACCTACCGTGATCCGCAGATAATTGCTGATACGCGGCCTGTCAAAATATCTCACGTAAATATGCGCCTCCCGAAGAGCCAAAAACAGCTCCCGGGCCGGACATTCCGCATGAGAGGCAAAAATAAAATTTCCTCTGGAATCTCCAAAAGAAAAGCCCAGACTGCGAAGCTGTTCCTTCGTCCACTCCCGCGTTTTCACGATTTTCTCCACTGTCTCTGAAAAGTATTCCTCATCTTCAACAGCCGCTTTTCCTGCTGCCATTGCCGCCGCACTCATCGTATAGGAATTAAAAGAATACTTCGTCTCATTCAGATAGCGGATCAGTTTTCTGCTCCCCAGGGCAAACCCGATCCGCATTCCCGCCAGAGACCGGGATTTGGAGAAGGTCTGTACCACCAGAAGATTCTCATACTCCGGAATCAGGCTTTTCGCAGACTCCGTCCCGAAATCGACATAGGCCTCATCCACAATGACCACTGAATCCCGATTGTATTCCAGAATTTCCCGGATCTGAGAAAGGGAAACTGCCAGCCCTGTCGGCGCATTGGGATTCGGGAAAATCACGCCTCCATTTTCCCGGCAGTAATCCCGGGGATCCAGAGTGAAATCCTCTTTCAGAGCCGGAGACTCCCAGGAAATCCCGAAAAGCTGCGCCCACACCTCATAAAAAGAATAGGTAATATCGGGAAAAAGTACCGGTCTCTCCGAATGAAAAAAGGTGAGAAAGGCCATAGCCAGTACATCATCTGAGCCCACCCCCACAAACACCTGATTTTCCGGAAATCCACAGTATCTTCCGATCGCTTTCGTAAGTTCCGCTGCGGTGGGATCCGGATAACGGCGCAGACGGTCTGTGTCAAGCCTTTGCAGTGCCTCTTCCACCTTCGGGGAGGGCGGGTATGGATTTTCATTCGTATTCAGCTTTATCATCTTAGGATCTTCCGGCTGTTCCCCCGGAACATACGGGATGACCCGACGCACATTCTTCTCCCAGGACTGCATCTCTTTTCCTCCATCCTTTCCGATCTTCTAAAAACAGTACATTTTCTAATCAGTATATCGGCTTTTTTCAAAAAAATCAACGCTATACCCGGCAAAGATGGGCATAAATGCCTCCTTTTTCCAAAAGTTCGCCGTGAGTTCCCTCCTCTGCGATTCCCTCCTCCGTAAGAACCAGGATTCTCTGCGCATTCTGGATCGTAGAAAGCCGGTGGGCGATGACGAAGGTAGTTCTGTTCTTTGCCAGCTGCTCCAGGGATTCCTGTACAACCCGCTCGCTCTCATTATCAAGCGCAGAGGTAGCCTCGTCAAAGATCAGTACCGGCGGATTCTTTAAGAAGACCCGGGCAATGGAAATCCTCTGTTTCTGTCCTCCGGACAGCTTCGCCCCCCTCTGACCGATATCCGTATCATAGCCGTTCGGCATTTCTTCGATAAATCCGTGTGCATTGGCCGCTTTCGCCGCTGCGATCACTTCCGCATCTGTGGCGTCCGGTCTTCCATAGCGGATATTTTCCAGGATTGTTCCCGCAAACAGATAGACATCCTGCTGTACAATTCCTATCTGACGGCGCAGATCCTCCAGTTTCAGGTCCCGCACATCAATGCCGTCTAGCTTTACCGCCCCGGAAGACGCCTCATAAAATCTCGGAATCAAACTGCAAAGTGTAGTCTTACCGGCTCCTGAGGGGCCGACCAGAGCCACATATTCTCCCGCATTTACCTGCAGGTTTACATCGGAGAGTACTTCTTCTTTGCTGTCCTGATAGCAGAAGCTTACATGATCGAAAGTGATATCCCCCTTCGCCTTATCCATGCTCCTGGCCTCCGGTTTATCTGCAATATCCGGAGCAATAGCCAGGATCTCCCGAAAACGCACGTAACCGCTGTAACCATTCTGGAACTGTTCGGTAAAGTTTACCAACTTTTTCACCGGTTCGGTAAAGTTATTTATATATAGAAGAAACGTAACCAGATCAGCCACCTGCAGCTCCTGATCTGTCAGCAGGAAGGCGCCTACAATCAGCGCACCCACTGTGATCATGGTGGAAAATGCATTCATTCCCGTATGGTATCCGGCCATATAAAGATAATTCCTTCGCTTTGCCGCCAGGAAACGGTTATTTCCCTCCTGAAATTTCTCCATCTCCCGCTTCTCATTTCCAAAGGACTTCACCACACGAATACCGGACAGACTGTCTTCAATCTGGCTGTTCACATCCGCAATCCTGGCCCGGCTGGCTTTAAAAGCGCTCTTCATTCTTCGGTTGAAATACACGGCATAGATCAGCATGATCACAACAATGGCAATATCCACAAGCGCCAGCTTCACGTTAATGGTAAGGAGAATGATAAATGCCCCCACCAGTTTGATCGTGGAAATCACAAGATCCTCCGGCCCGTGGTGCAGAAGTTCTGTAATATCAAAAAGATCGCTGGTCACCCTGGAAAGCAGATGGCCTACTTTCTGATTATCATAAAAAGTAAAGGATAACTTCTGGTAATGTCCGAAAATCTCATCCCGCATATCTCTCTCAATTCTGGCTCCCATCATATGACCAAAATAAGTAATATAGTAATTACTCACTGCTTCTACCGCCACCATCACCAGCATAACCAGAGCCAGAGTCAGTATCAGCCTGGTGGCTTCCCCGCCCGGCAGATAAATCACCGTATTGGTAATATACCGCACCAGGAGAGGCAGAACCAAAGTCACCGCCGCTCCCAGCATTGCAAAAAACAGATCGCAGAAAAAGACTCTTTTATAAGGTTTATAATACCCGGCAAGCTGTTTTAATGTTTTTCTCATAATTTTTTCTTTCCTCCCTTGCAAGGGTTATTATACGCAGTTTTGATCCGAATGGCAAGCTTCTCCTCCCGGAAGAAAAAAAGAGCCCAAAAAAGAGCCGCTGCTCCGACAGATTTTTCTGCCTTTACAGCGGCCCCTTATCAGATTTCAAAAGGGATTCTTATAAATCAGATTTCCTCGCCTTTTTCCAGTGCAAGGGTTCTGGTTGTAATATCACAAACAGAAGCCGGTCCGTAATACTGGATCGCACCCGGGAATAAGAAAGCAGTCTCAACCGCCCACTCATCTCTGTGTGCCTCGAAGTATTTAAACGGAGCTCCGTCAAGCTCGGTCAGCGCTTTTTTGATAACCGGCTTATCCTTACCGTTTCTTCTCTCGATATTCATCATCTTGGTGATCGGCATACCGCCTGCAACCCACTCCTCTGCCGGTTTGGACAGATTGGAAACCTTGGAAAGGTATCCGTTGAATCCGTACTGGATCAGCATGAATGCGTTGTATCCCAGAGAGTAGCAGTAATCTGCGTCAAAGTTGGACGGGAACGCACATCTTCCTTCGTATCCAAAGAAGTGATGCTGTACGGCAAATTTGCCTTTGTAGGTTCCTGCCGCTTTTCTCTCAGCCAGCTTGTCTGCCACCAGAGCGGAGAACAGTTTCTCAGACTCGATCAGAGATACCTGAACATTTCCGTGGGGATCTCTCTCCAGGAACAGCTGCTGCTGAATTCCCTGGGGCAGGATCTCAAATACAGCCATGGACTCTTTGGTAAGTCCGGCTTTGATAAATTCATATTTTGCTTCCCAAGACGGAAGTGCGTTGAACTCTTCTGTCTTGTTTCCTGCAAGAAGCTCATTGATCTCAGCGATCAGAGTAGAGAACTCGGGAACGAATTCTACGATTCCTTCCGGAATGATAGCCACACCGAAGTTATTTCCATTTGCTGCTCTCTTCTCTACGGAATCTGCAATGTAATCAGCGATCTGGGACAAAGACATCTTCTTCGCTGCCACTTCCTCACCGATCAGACAGATGTTCGGCTGAGTCTCAAGGGCACACTCCAGAGCCACATGAGAAGCGGAACGTCCCATAACTTTGATAAAGTGCCAGTATTTCTTTGCAGAATTAGCATCTCTCTCAATGTTTCCGATCAGTTCACTGTAGGTCTTGGTTGCAGTATCAAAACCAAAAGAACACTCAATATCTTCATTTTTCAGATCGCCATCAATGGTCTTCGGGCATCCGATCACCTGAACACCGGTGTTGTTTGCTGCCATATACTCGGCAAGGGTGCAGGCGTTTGTGTTGGAATCGTCACCGCCGATGATAACAATGGCAGTGATCCCGTGCTTCTTGCATACCTCTGCTGCAACTGCAAACTGCTCCTGAGTCTCCAGTTTGGTTCTTCCGGATCCGATGATATCAAATCCGCCGGTATTTCTGAACTTGTCAATGTACTCATCAGTCATCTCGATGAAATCATCTTCCAGAAGTCCGCTGGGGCCGCCCTTGAAGCCCAGAAGAACATTTTCCTTATCGGTTGCTTTCAGCGCATCGTACAGACCGCTTACTACGTTGTGTCCTCCGGGTGCCTGTCCACCGGAAAGGATAACGCCTACCACCTGCTTCTTTGCTGCAGATGTGTTCTGGCCTTTCTCAAAAGTGATCTCCGGCTTTCCATAAGTATTCGGGAAGAGCTCTGCGATCTTCTCCTGATCTGCAACGCTCTGTGTAGCTGCTCCTTCTTTTACGCTGATTTCAGCAATGCCGTTTCTAAGCATTCCGGGCAGCTTGGGTGCATACTCATATCTTGCTTCCTGAAGGGGTGAAATCTTCATAATCATTCTCCTTTATCTTAATTTTTATTTTTTAACCCGCTGATACATTCTGTATTTTATCACAAATAGTCAGATTCTTCAAATACTTTATCGAATTCCTGCTCTGCAGGAAAGAACTGACTCAGAATCCCATTATGCCTTTTTCTTTATCTCCCTGGTATTTTTCTCTACCAGCTTTCTCGGCACCATGATCTGATGGCCGCAGCCCATGCATTTCAGCCGGAAGTCCGCGCCGACCCGAAGTACCTCCCACTGACTGCTTCCGCAGGGATGCTGCTTTTTCAACCGAAGTACATCCCCCACTTCATATTTATCCATATCCTACCTCACCTGAATCCGACCCAGCACCTGACCGATGGGCTGCTGGATCAGAAGATCCGCCCGCCGATCCAAAGATGTGGCTCCCTTGTTAATTAATACAATTTTTTCTCCCCGAAAGTAATCGAGAAGCCCCGCTGCCGGATATACCGCCAGAGAAGTACCGCCCACAATCAGAAGATCTGCCCGGGCAATCGCTTCGATCGCTCCCCGCATGGTGCCGGAATCCAATCCTTCCTCATAAAGTACCACATCCGGTTTTATCGTTCCGCCGCAGCTGCACAGAGGAATCCCTTCGGTCTTCTGCAGCTCCTCTCCCGTATAAAATCTGCGGCACTTCATGCAGTAGTTCCGATGAATACTTCCGTGGAGTTCATAGACCTTCCGGCTTCCCGCCTTCTGATGAAGCCCGTCGATATTCTGAGTCACCACCGCCTGCAGCTTTCCCGCCCGCTCAAATTCGGCCAGCTTCCGGTGCGCTTCGTTTGGCTGCGCATCCAGAACCAGCATTTTCTTCCGATAAAAACGATAAAATTCCTCCGGCCGCTGCATAAAAAAAGTGTGACTTAAGATCGTCTCCGGCGGCCAGTCATATTCCTGATTATAGATACCGTCCACACTCCGGAAATCCGGAATCCCGCTCTCTGTGGAGACACCTGCTCCTCCGAAGAATACGATGCTTCCATACCGGTCGATCCATTCCTGTAAAAGTTTTTCTTCCTCCATCTTCTCTCCTCCTACAGCGTCTCCACCCGTTTTCCAAGAACCACGTACCGGTGATCGTCATCGGCCGTACAGGTAGAAAGCGTTACTACATAATCGTCCTCACTGTAAGTCATCCCCTCATTGGGCATAGCCGAATAAGAAGCCTGCCGCTCCGTCCATTCCCGGAACTCTTCTCCGCCCTCCCGGTAAAGGGTATAGGTATCGCTCTGCACACTGGTGACATAGGCGGAAAACACCTCGTACTTATAAGTATGCTCCGGCGTACAGATCCAGAAATACCGGCTCTTTTTATACGCTTCCTTTTCCGTCATAAACTTCAGGCTCCCGAACATGGACTTGTTCTTCATATTATGCCCGTAAAGGATCGTATTGTGATCAGAAAAGTCTCCTGCATTTGCCGCATCGGCGAAGATAGACCCGGCAAAATTATAATTTTTTTCCACCGTATTGTGCAGATAATATTCATTGTCCGCTCCCTGTACGATCGGATAGCTGATATCCAGCATCTCCATATCGATCCAGCCGATCACGTCCGGGTTGATCGCCTGCAGCGCCGCAAAATCAACCTGAGGAGGCTGATATGCTGTACCGGCAGTTTCCTGGCTGTCCAGGCCGTCCTGTCCGTCTTTTTCCGCCGGTTTTACAGTCTCTGATACTGCATATTTCTGCAGCCCCTGGTATTCGTCCGTCCCCTCCTTATATTCCATATATATGGTAATCAGCTTGTAAGCCGAAAAGCAGAAGATTCCCAGAAAAAGCAGAAAAAAGAAAGTCCAGATCACCTTTCCCGCCCGGCTGCCCTTCTTCTTTTTATTCTTTGCCATTTTATTCCCCTTTTCTTTTCCTTTTTCCTCATTATATCCTACTTTTCCGGGTGAGACAAGAAACAACTTCCCCTTCCGGAATCGTTTTCTGTCACTTTTTCCCGTCCGGTATGGCTTGACAAATGAAAAACTCAGGCATATAATAAGAACATAAGCGACGCGGGGTGGAGCAGTCTGGAAGCTCGTCGGGCTCATAACCCGAAGGTCACAGGTTCAAATCCTGTCCCCGCTATTAAAAAAGCCAGGACTTCGTCCCTGGCTTTTTTCTTTTCTATTTTGTCTCATATTTCTCGAAATCATGGAAATAAACCTGATACCACAGAAGAAACATATAAACTTCCCAGATCTTTCTGCTGTTATCCTTTTCTCCCCGGTAATGTTCCTCCAGCAACTTTACCAGTTCTTCCCTCTTAAAAAACAGTCCTGCATCCTCCCCGGTAAAAGCTTTCTTCACTTTCTCATAATACCCCGGCTGCTTTAACCAGACACGGATCGGCACGGGAAATCCCAGTTTCTTCTTCTTAAATGTAGATTCCGGCAGTTTCTCTGATGCCACCTGACGGAAAGCCGCCTTGGTCGTCTTCCCCTTCACCTTGTTAGACAGTGACAGCTTACTGGCTGTGCGAAAAACTTCCCGATCCAGAAAAGGAACCCTGGTCTCCAGCGAATGAGCCATACTCATCTTATCCGCTTTCAGAAGAATGTCCCCGGGCAGCCAGAAATTCAGATCGATATACTGCATCCTGGACACCTCGTCCATTCCCCTGGTTTTCTCATAGAAAGCTTCCGTCAGGACTGCCGGATCTGTGGCCGGAAGTCCGTCTGCCAGAATCCTCCGCTTTTCCTCCTGATCCATCATCCGGGCATTCCCGATGAATCTCTTTTCCAGAGGGGTACAGCCCCGGATCACATAATTTTTCCCCTTGAAGTTCCGGTGAGAAGCTGTCAGCTTCCCTCTCGCCCAGTGCTTCAGAGCTGCCGGGAAGATTTTAAAAGGCCTGAGAGAGGCAGGTTCATGATAAATATTATATCCGCCAAAAAGTTCATCCGAGCCTTCCCCCGACATAACCACTTTCAGATGCTCCGCCGCCAGCTGATCCACAAAATAGAGCGCCACCGCCGCCGGATCTGCCAGAGGCTCATCCATATGATACATAATTCTGGGCAGTGCTCCCCAGTACTCCTTCGCAGTAATTACTTTCTGATAATTCTCACAGCCCAGCTGAGCAGACAGCCCGCTGGCCTGGCTGATCTCGCTGTACTGTCCGTGCCCTTCTTTAAATCCCACGGTAAAGGTCTTATCCACATCTGCATTAGCCAGAATATAGCTGGAATCCACACCGCTTGAGAGGAGGGATCCCACCTCCACATCGCTGATCTTGTGCGCTTTGATGGAATCCTCCAGACTGCGCTTCATCTCCGCCTGGATCTCTCCGGCTTTCTGCTTCTTCTCCGGATGCAGCATTGGATTCCAGTACTGATACGTTTCCATCTGTCCGTCCTTATATTTCAGATAGTGCCCCGGCATCAGCTTGTAAATCCCTTTAAAGAAAGTTTCCGGCAAAACAGAATACTGATAACTTAAATACTGATCCAGCGCCTCCGGATTGACTTCCTTTTTATATCCCGGAAATTCCAGAATACTCTTGATCTCTGATCCAAAAACCAGACAGCCGTTGATCACACTGTAATAAAGCGGCTTGATCCCGAAGAAATCCCGAGCCATAAAAAGAGTGTTTTCCTTTTCATCCCAGACCGCAAATCCGAACATACCGCGCAGTCTCGAGAGCATTCCTTCCTTATATTCTTCATAGGCATGGATCAGACATTCCGTGTCCGACGCATTCTTGAAGATGTGCCCCTTTTCTTCCAGGTCTCTGCGCACTTCCCGGTGATTATAGATTTCCCCGTTAAATACGATTACCACATCTCCGTTCTCGTTGAACATGGGCTGATGGCCGTTTTCCAGATCGATGATGCTCAGACGCCGAAATCCCAGAGCCGCTTCTTTTTTCTCATACGTTCCCGCATCATCAGGCCCCCGATGGATAATCCGGTTCATCATCTTCTCCAGGATGGCGCTTTTATCTTCCACCTTCCCGACAAATCCACAAATCCCGCACATACTACTCCTCCTTACCGATTCTGCAGGCCTGATTCCGCCAGTTTTATTCCCGCATATTTTTCGCCTTATTGTAGCATAATCACTTTTCAGATTCAACTTTTTCTTAGTATATCACCTTTCCACTTTTCCAACTCTTGATTTTTTATGCCAAATGTGATAAACTTCACAGTCAGCAAACTTCTGACAAGACAGTTGTAAATTCAAGAAGGAGAATACTATGGAAACATTGAAAAAGTACTTGAACCGCATTTTTCTCGACGGCTTAAGCGGAATGGCCACCGGCCTTTTTTCCACTCTGATCGTCGGAACTATCATCCAGCAGATCGGCACTCTGATCGGGGGCAATATCGGAGATCTGATCTACCTGATCGGAAAAATGGCAGCCGCGGTCACCGGAGCCGGTATCGGCGTGGGTGTGGCCTGCCGTTTTAAAGAGGCCCCTCTGGTTATCCTCTCCGCCGCCACCGCAGGTATGGTGGGCGGTTTTGCCGGACAGATTACAGCCGATTCTTTCTTAAACGAAGCCGGAGCCGCCGTGTTATCCGGCCCCGGGGAACCGCTGGGCGCTTTTATCGCCGCCTATATAGGCATTGAAATCGGACACCTGATCTCCGGAAAAACGAAGATCGACATCATTCTTACTCCCCTCGTCACCATCCTCTCCGGATCTGCTGTGGGGCTTCTGGTGGGACCGCCCATCTCTTCCTTCATGGCAGGTCTGGGCAGTCTGGTGAACTGGGGAACCGAGCAGCAGCCCTTCCTGATGGGAATCATTGTCTCCGTTCTGATGGGTATGATCCTTACCCTTCCTATCAGTTCCGCCGCTCTGGGCGTCATCTTAAATCTGTCCGGACTGGCCGCCGGAGCCGCAACGGTAGGCTGCTGCTGCAATATGGTAGGTTTTGCCGTGGCCAGCTACCGCGAAAACAAGATGGGCGGCCTTCTGGCTCAGGGAATCGGGACTTCCATGCTGCAGGTTCCAAACATTGTAAGAAAACCGGTGATCTGGCTCCCTGCCATCCTCTCCAGCGCCATTTTGGGTCCCATCGGAACCATGGTTTTCCACATGACAAATAACGCTACCGGATCAGGTATGGGTTCTGCCGGCTTTGTCGGCCAGATCATGACCTGGCAGGTTATGACACAGACGGAGGCCGGAATGATCGTCTTTCTCAAAATCCTGCTGATCCAGTTTATTCTTCCTGCCGCTGTCACTCTGCTCATCTCTGAATTTATGCGGAAAAAGAACTGGATCAAATTCGGAGATATGCAGCTGGACTTCTAAATCTTTAAAATTTTTTCCGGGTCTTTTCGGAAGAATTTCCTGCCTTTTTTAACATTTCTTAAGAAATCTGTGATAAAATAGGGGCGATTAATAAGAAAGGGAGCATGAATATGATCTTACTGCTAATCGTCCCTGTTTATCTTTTTCTCAACTACTACGTAATCCGCAGAATTTTCCACTGGCTCCACCTGTGCAGCCCTCATCTGAAAAACCGCTGGTTTACCGCGATTTTTGTAACGCTGTACGCCCTGGCCGCCAGTTCTTTGCTTTTTGCCTTTCTGCTTCCTTCCTCCGGTTTTCAGGCTGCAGTCAGACGCTTCAGCAACTACTGGCTGGGTACTTTTCTTTACATTCTCCTGGCCATTCTGACTGCCGATCTGATCCGCCTGCTCTTAAAATATGTTTTCCATATTCCGGAGAAATTCTTTCGCTCGGCTGCAGCCCTCACACTGGCAGGTATCCTGGCCGCCTGTCTGGTTCTCGGCGGAAGTTTCCGGGGCGCATACAATGCGCATCAGATCCACACAACCAGCTATGAAGTGGATGTGGCAAAAAGCTGTGCCGGAAGAGAAAGGCTTACGATCGTTCTGCTCTCTGACCTCCATCTCGGCTACAGCATCACCAGCACCGATGTGGCACGCATGACAGAAAAAATAAATGAGCAGAATCCGGATCTGGTATGCATCGCCGGAGACATTTTTGACAACGAGTACGATGCCCTTGATGATCCCGGCCGGATCTGTGAGCTGCTCTCTTCCATCCGCTCTACCTACGGAACGTACGCCTGCTGGGGCAACCACGATATCAGCGAAAAGCTGCTGGGCGGTTTCTCTCTGGGCACAGCTGAAGACAGCCGGGATCCCCGGATGGAAGAACTGCTCACCCGGGCAGGGATCCACCTTCTGGCAGACGAGACGGTCCTGATCGATCAGGCTTTCTATATAACCGGACGGCTCGACCGCCAGAAGCCCCTCACAGAAGATAAGACCCGCCTGTCACCGGAAGAACTGCTGGAAGATCTGGATCCTTCCAAACCTGTGATCGTTCTCGATCATCAGCCAAAAGAACTGCAGGAACTTGCAGACGCCGGCGCAGATCTGGCTCTTGGCGGCCACACGCACAACGGTCAGCTGTTCCCCGGAAACCTGGCCATCCGGCTGTTCTGGGAGAACCCTTACGGTCATCTGCAGAAAGATCAGATGCACAGTATCGTCACCTCAGGCACAGGTGTCTGGGGACCCGCCATGCGGATCGGAACAAAAAGCGAAATCTGCAGAATCACTGTAAATTTTAAAAATTCCTAGAGAGGAGATTCCACTATGATCAACAAAGCGCTTTACGAAGAAGCAACTCACTCCAGCACCCTGTCCAAAGAACTGATTTCCACGCTTCTGGAAACCATGGACTATGCCAGCATCTCTTTTATCAGTTGGGCCGTCGATATCCTGAAAGTACTGAAAATAAGGATCGACCGCGGCGATAAGATCACCGATGCCGTATCCGGCGAAGTTTATACCCGGCGAAGCTTTCAGAAATTCGTAAAAACCAATTTCTCCAGCTATATTTTCAGCCAGGTCTATGACGCTCCGGAAAAAGCGGAAAAAGTTTACTTTTCTCTCGAACGGCGTGAAAACGGTTACGGACTTGTCATGAGCGGAACCTCAAAAGCGCCCACTTACTGCTGGATCTCCAGCCTGAGCGAGCGCTTCTCCCTGGTCTATATGATCGCTACCAAAGTGGTCTACATAAAAAATATCAAAACGGGCACGTACTCTCCCTTCATCTCCGAGACTGGCCATTACTGCCGCTACAATCTGGAGACCGGAAATCTGGACGAAATCCTCTGATTACTGTCCACCCTCCGGGGCAATGACATTTTCTGCTGCTTCAGCGGAAACCGTATGCACCTGATTGGATCCTTCCATCTGAAGGTAGCGCCTTGTTCCTTCCGGACTGCCGCTGCCCACATAGAAGGTTTTTGTCTTTGTCTCATCCTCTTCTTTATAAGTGACGGTCACTGTGATCCTGGAAGCTTCCTCCAGGCCGTAAGCTGACAGCTCCTCCGGCTCTGCATTATAATCTTCACAGGACTCATACGTTATGGCTCCCAGACCTCCGATCACAGTATCTATGGGGCGGACTGAATGTTCCTCACCGGAATTTTCTTCCGCCTCTTCTTCATTGACATAGACCTTTTCCTCTCCCTGTCCGGTGACCGATACCTGCTGCAGATTGCTGCTGCCCGCCGGAATGGAAAAAGTCTCCTGCCGGGCCACCTGATCCAGACTGAAATACAGCTGTCCCGTAATCTGTCCGTCCACGGTAAAGATCCTGGATTTATCATCCACAGTCACGTAACGCCCCTGTTCCACGGGATTTCCCACATAAATACTTTTCTCTTTTCCCTGTGTGTCTGTCAGCTTCAGCGTATAGACGGGATCTTCCAGCCCGTAGTCTGCCAGGGTATCTCCTCCCGTCAGTTCTCTGTCTGCAGTCAGATTAGAAAACGTTTCTTCCATTACAGTCATGACATCCTGATCCAGAGTAATTTCCGGCTCTGCTTCCCAGATCCAGTTTTCCTCTTTGCAGAAAGTCATGGTATCTGTCCCGTCCGTATAGGAGATTTTCTGCAGATCCATATCCTTCGTCACTGGTATCTTTGCCGCCTCCCTTTGTGCTTCTTGCTGCTGTTTTTCATTCTGGCTTTTCAGCAGGAAATACACTCCTGAAAGCAAAACCAGAACTGCCGCCATAATCCAGATTCCTTTTTTCTTCACACTGCCACCTATGCCTTTCTTCTACGCCGCCACTGAAGAAATCCTCCCAGCAGGAAGAGCGCCGGTATCCCGATCACAGCCGCAAAACTAATGGTTCCCACGTGCTGCATTGTGTTGTAGGTAACCGCAAGATTCTTCGGTTCTATGGAAATATTCGTCACATCCGAAAGATTCTCTGTCACCAGATTCATGAACAGCGTCAGGTTCTCCAGACTTCCGTACATAGCTGTCAGATTTCCATCGATCAGCGTATCTGAGGAAAGCACCGTCAGCCGGCTCTCTTTTGTCTCTTCCTCTTCTCCTTCTGTTTCTTCCTCACTGCCTGCAATTGTCTCAGATGCCACCGCTCCCAGCAGATACTGTCCTCTGATCTCCCCTTCTTCTGTCACCACATATCCTTCCTGTGAGGTCTGAAGAACAGGATTTAAGGAAATCGTATCCCTCGCCGGATCGGTTTGCGTAATTCCCTTCGCATTTGTCATCAGGAGCATTTCCGTCTCCATCTTATCTGTGATGGGGCTTCCCGCAGTCACCTCGGGGAAAATCCAGTAATAATTTCCCTGCAGGTTTCTCTCCATATCTGCCGCATAGCCCTGCTCCACAGTCATGCCGTATTCTGCCAGAAATCCCTCCAGGTTTGGCTGTTCTTCCTTAGACATTCCAAGGAGGATCATCACTTTTCCGCCCCGGTTCATATAATCCCGCAGAAGAGCGGTCTCCTCCGCTGCCAGATCAGCTGTCGGACCTGAGATCAGCAGAAGTTCACAGTCTTCGGGAACCGCCGTACTCATAAGAAGATTCAGTTCCTGCGTCTCTCCGCTGACCTTTTCAATCAGATCATTTACCTGGGAAGAAAGCGCGCTCTCCCCGTGTCCGGAAGTATAATAAATCCTGTGAGTCTCCCCTGCAGTCACTGTATTCACCGCCCCGGTAATCTGGCCTTCCGCGTCAAACTGTCCCTCCGACGCGCTCCCCGTCGTATAGTAGCTGGAGTAATCCGGCACAATCATATCATAATAATCAATCACTTTTTCTTTCCCGGTCGCTTCACAGGAAACCACCACATTATTCTGCTGTGTCTCATATTCTGTCAGCACAGACGGGTGCAGGACAGGATCTATCCATTCCAGAGAAAGATTGGGCGAAAGCGCCGCATAGCTTTCCAGGAAGCGCACCAGACGGTCATCGTACGATTCTTTTTTCTGCAGCACCCGGATCTCAACGGGGTCTTCCAGCCCTTCCAGCAGATCCCGGCTCACCTCCGAGATCTCATACAGCCGGTTATCACTGATGTCAATCTGTTTTGCCTGCTGCGGCAGCTGACCTGCTGCAAGGTTAAAAAGCAGGACGGCAGCTACAGCCATCGCCGTCAGTCCCACACTGTAAGAACCATTTTTTGACGCCGCGGTGGCAAAAAGTCTCTTTATTTTTTCCATTTTTTGTCCCTCCTAATTCCAGCGTCTCTTCTGAATCGTCTGTACCGTCAGAAACAAACACAGCCCCGTGACGGACAGAAGCAGAAGAATCCCCTGCAGATTCAGAATATTGTTATACATACTGTCCTCCAGAAGGGAAGAAAAAGAAACCTTAGCCATCAGAGACGGCAGCAGATTCTCAAATTTTCCGCTGTCCGTAAGGAAAACGATACCGCACACAGCCATGCCGGCCGTTCCGGCGCCTGCTCCCAGGATCCAGTTCTTCGTAGCCTTCCAGATCCAGGCTCCGACTGCCGCTGCCGCCGTCAGAAGTACCAGCAGGTTCGTCACCGCAGACGCCGGCATAAAATCCTGAAGCCCTTCCCACAGATAGCAGACCAGCAGGATTCCAAAAGTGGAAACTGCAGCGATCACCGGGCTTTCCGTGAGGGAAGACATCAGAAGTCCCACTGCAATATACATACATCCCAAAAGAAAATAAATCAGAAGCGATGCGTAATCCGCCAGCAGATAAGCATTTCCCTGCCCTTCGATCACGAGAGGGAAACATGCAAAAATCCCGCAGGGCACAGCCAGTATGGTGATCATGGCCAGATATTTTCCCAGAACGATCTGTCCCAGAGTCACCGGCCTTGTCAGGAGCAGCTGATCCGTCTTATTCTTCCGCTCTTCCGCCATGCTGCGCATCGTCAGAACGGGCACTGCGATCAGAAAGAAATACATACTGCCGTACAGAGCATAGGAAAATTTCGGATAACCGAAACTTAAATTATATACCATGAAGTAAATGCCCACTGCTGCCACCAGAAAGGCAATAAACGCATACCCCACCATCGTCTGAAAGCAGGAGCACAGCTCTCTTTTATAAATTGCCCTCATCCTGTGATCCCTCCTCTCCTGTCACCTGCAGGAACACATCTTCCAGCGTTTTTCCGGAAGCTTCCATCAGAAGAAGCGGTTTCTCTGCACGGGCGAAAGCCCAGAAAACCTCTTCCCGGATATCCCTTCCTTCCAGCGCTTCGAGACAGACCTGAACCGTTCCCTCTTCTTTTCCCGGACTGCAGGTAAAACTTTTCACATTCTCTGAACAATTTAGAATTTCTTCTGCCTCTTCCTTTTCACACCGGGCCAGAATCTTTAAATTTTCACCGCCCTGCATCATCCGTTCCAGCTCTTCCGGTGTTCCGCTGGCCACCAGTTTTCCCCGGGAAATGATCAGAATTTCGTCACAGATCTCACTGACCTCCGCCAGAATATGAGAACTTAAAATTACTGTATGCTCCTTTGCCAGCTCCCGGATCAGTTCCCTCACTTCTATGATCTGCTGCGGGTCCATCCCCACCATTGGTTCATCCAGGATCAGGATCTCCGGATAACCCAGAAGAGCCTGTGCCAGGCCGACTCTCTGGCGGTATCCTTTGGAAAGATTTCGGATCAGCCGGTCCTGTACCTTCTCAACCTTTACCAGATCCATCACATTTTCCACCTGATCCTCCCGGTCCTGCTTCCGGATCCCCACCAGTTCCGCGGCAAAATCCAGATATTCCCGTACCGTCATTTCCATATAAAGAGGCGGCAGTTCCGGCAGATAACCGATATACTTCTTCGCCTCCTTTGGTTCCTTCAAAATATCATGCCCCTGAATCAGGATTTCTCCCTCCGTAGCGCTCAGATACCCGGTCATCATATTCATCGTGGTGGATTTGCCCGCGCCATTGGGCCCCAAAAATCCATAAACCTTCCCCTTCTCCAGGGCAAAGTTCAGGTGATCCACCGCCAGATGATCCCCGTACCGCTTCACAAGATTTCTTACTTCAATCAATCTGCTTTCCTCCTGTTTTTTGCTCCTGCCATTGTATCGGAAAATCGTGGCAAATCCATGGAAAACCTGTGAAAAAAATCTGAGAATTCTGTGTTCATTTTGTGTTCTTCCATTGACAATCCTGTGTTTTCGAGTATAATAGCTTCTGGATAGTTCTTTTTAGAACTGTTTTTATCAAAACTATCTTCAGAGGAGGAGGAATTGCCTTGAATATGAATGCGGAATCACTTCTGAACTTCCGGCGTATTATGAAGCTCCATGAAGGTATTCTGAAAAAAGTCTGTGAAGAGTATCAGCTGACTCTCACGGAGGCTTCCATTATCTGTTTCCTGAAAAATAATCCCACGCTGGACACAGCCGGGGATATCGTAGAGATTCGGATGCTGTCCAAGGGAAATGTCTCACAGGCGGTAGAAAGCCTGATCCGGAAATCCCTTCTTCAGCGCACGCAGGACACGGATGACCGCCGGAAGATCCACCTTTCTCTCCTTCCGGGAGCCCTTCCTATCTCCAGTTCTATCGATACCATGCAGGAGGAATTTATGAGAGAACTGTTTCAGGGCTTTACAGAAGAAGAATATCAGCTGTATGTCAAACTCAATGAGCGTTTCATGGAAAATACAAAAACTGCACTTGCAAGGAGGAAAAAATCATGACGCAGGACAACAACTTCCTGACTGAAAAGCCAATCGGACGGCTTCTGCTGCAGCTCTCTCTGCCCACCGTCGCCGCCCAGATCATCAACATGCTCTACAATATCGTAGACCGTATCTACATCGGCCACATTCCCGAAGTGGGAACGCTGGCTCTGACCGGCGTGGGCGTCTGTATGCCTCTGATCATGCTGGTTTCCGCCTTCGCCGCCCTGGTGGGAAACGGAGGTGCTCCAAGAGCTTCTATCTTTATGGGGCAGAAAGACAACGAAAAAGCAGAGAAAACACTGGGGAACTGTTTCTGTCTTCAGATTATCGTCGCCCTGGTTCTGACCGCGGTACTTCTCATCTGGAACCGGGATCTTCTGATGGCTTTCGGAGCTGACCCGGATACCATCGAATACGGTGTCAGCTACATGAACATTTACGCTGTCGGCACAATCTTCGTTCAGCTCACGCTGGGCATGAACGCATTTATCACAGCTCAGGGCTTCTCCCGGACGGCAATGCTCTCTGTACTGATCGGTGCCGTGACCAATATCGTTCTCGACCCCATCCTGATCTTCGGATTCGACATGGGTGTCCGCGGCGCCGCCCTGGCCACCATCATTTCCCAGGCTCTCTCCTGCCTCTGGGTTGTCTCCTTCCTGATGGGCAAAAAAACCATCCTGAAGATCCGCGCCCGCCACATGCCGCTGAAGGCGAAGATCATTTTCCCCAGCCTAGCTCTGGGACTGTCTTTCTTCTTTATGCAGGCCAGCGAGAGTATTATCGCCGTCTGCTTTAACTCTTCCCTGCAGAAATACGGCGGAACCATTGCCGTAGGCGCTATGACCATCTTAACCAGCGTCATGCAGTTTGCCATGCTTCCCCTGCAGGGACTGGGACAGGGCGCACAGCCCATCATCAGCTACAATTACGGAGCCGGAATACCAGAGCGTGTAAAGGCCGCGTTCAAGCTTCTCTTAAAGGTAAGTCTCTGCTACTCCGTTCTTTTGTGGGCAGTCATCATGCTCTTCCCCCAGGGATTTGCCATGATGTTTACCTCTGATCCCGACTGGCTTAATTATGCCAGAACCGCCCTGCGGATCTACATGGCCTGCATGCTGCTCTTCGGTATCCAGATCGCCTGCCAGATGACCTTCACCGCTCTGGGAAATGCAAAAGCTTCCATCATGGTAGCTGTCATGAGAAAGTTTATTCTTTTACTTCCTCTGATCTATCTGCTTCCCAACATCCTGCCCGGAGATAAAGCAATCTCCGTTTATATGGCCGAGCCTGTAGCAGATTTTCTTGCCGTGACTTTCACCGCAATCCTGTTCTACTTCCAGTTCAGAAAGTCGCTGCGTGCCATGGAAAATCCGAAAACCTCTTAAACAGCAAAAAAGATGCAGATCAGACGTATCTCCTCTGAATCTGCATCTTTTTTTGTTCTCTGCTCCGCCTGCCCTATGCAGTGAGAAACAAAATAAAATAGAACACCGCAATGGCGATCAGAACAATCCCCAGTCCCAGCAGGATTTTCTTCTTCATACCACCCTCTCCTTTCATTCTCCATCTGTAAATTGCAATTCATACTTCTGCAGATCATAGGCCTGTGCAAAAAATCCCTTCAGAATCGTCTCCGCGTTGGCACGGGCATTTTCCAAAAGCCCGTCCTCAATCGCTTTCTCCTCCGCCGACTTCTTCATCTCCGCCAACGCTTCATTATTTTCCTCCAGGGAGATCTGTCTGAAAATACTTTCATCCTCATGATAAACCTGGAAAGAATCAGTATCAATCTCACTGCTGAGAATCTTTACCTCCGGAAGTTTTACACGGATTACCTTATCCTTTTCCTCCCACTGGATCTCATTAAAATCAAATCCCGCTTTGATCACCACATCATAACTGTAAATATATTTACTCTGAGTAAAGGGAATTTCCAGTCCGAAGATACTCCGCGCCGCCTCTGTCACATTTACCTCTGTGCAGTACGCCGACTGCGTTGCCAGTTCTCCGATATCTTCAAACCCTATCTTCGTCGTTCTGGATTCCGAAGAAATCACCTTCCCCAGTCCCAGAGCAATAAGCAGCAGAATCCCCAATCCTATCCCCACCGCCAGTATTCTGGGCGTCGCATTTCTGCGAATAAAACTGATTATTTTTTCCTTCCATTCTCCCTTTTCGTTCTTCACAGGCACTTCCCTCCAGATCTTTCTCTCCTGTAATAAAATCCCATGTTTTATGATTATATCACTTTTCGACATTTTTTGATACATGCTTTTTTTATCCGCCGTTTCAGAAATAAAAAACGGTCACTTTTTCCAATGGCGGCCTTGTTTTTTTCTTCTTATTTGTTACAATAATAGTAGCGAGAGGAGGAATACCATGAAACTGGATATGCACTGTCATACAAAAGAAGGCTCGCTCGACGGAAAAGTGCCCGTCGAAAAATATATTGAACTTTTAAAAAGCCAGGGATTCCAGGGAATGCTGATCACAGATCACGATACTTACAATGGGTATCGCCACTGGAAAAACGAGATAAAAGGAAAGAAACATAAAGATTTTCTTGTTTTAAAAGGCATCGAGTACGACACGTTCGGCGGAGGTCATATCCTTGTTATTATGCCGGAAAATGTAAAACTCCGCTGCCTGGAGCTCCGCGGTATGCCCACCCATCTGCTGATCTCTATTGTCCATACCCACGGAGGGATCCTGGGGCCGGCGCATCCCTGCGGAGAAAAATATATGAGCCTCTGCCGCACCCGGGCCTATAAAAAAGATCCTGCTATCGTCAATCTCTTTGACTTTGTGGAATCCTTTAATTCCTGCGAGCCCCGGCAGGCCAACGAGACAGCCCATCGGCTGGCTCAGAAATACGGGAAAGCAGAATTTGGCGGAAGTGATTCCCACAAGGCAAACTGCGTGGGACGGGCTTACACGATCCTTCCCGATGATATTACCTGTGAGTCGGATCTGATCCGGTATATCAAAGAAGGGGGGAAATGTGCCTGCGGCGGCTCCTTATACCGCCACACCACCAAAGATAAAATCGGAAAAGCCAATAAACTTCTGGTTTTCTCCTTTTATTTCTACAACAAACTGGCCGGACTTTTCCGCGCCCGCAAGCGTTATATCAAGCTTCAGCACGAGTATCTGCGCCAGGAGAAAAAACTGTAGCTTTGCATACTGTGCTGCTGCCAAAAGAGAGAACGGATACAGGTCTCAGACTTGCATCCGTTCTCTCTTTTCTATGACAGCCGATCTCTGAAATCTTTATAACCGAATTCTTTAACCAGTTCCCAGCTGCCATCCTCATGCAGAATCCGTATATCCGGAAGCCGCATACCGTTAAAGGTATTCGTCTTTACCATAGTATAAAGCGCCATGTCCTCAAAAACTACCTGGTCTCCAATCTTCAGCGGTTCTGCAAAAGAATAATCTCCCATCACGTCGCCTGCCAGACAGGTCGGACCTCCAAACCGGTACGTAAAGGCCATCTCTCCCGGCGCTCCGGATCTCTTCACCGGCGGACGGTAGGGCATCTCCAGCACATCCGGCATATGGCAGGCTGCCGAAGCATCCAGAATTGCAATCTCCATATCATTGGAAACAATTTCTTCCACCCGGGACACCAGGAAGCCGGCATTTAATACCACCGCCTCTCCCGGTTCCAGATATACCTCCACACCGTACGTTTCCCGAAAATAGCGGACGATTCCGATCAGTCTTTCCCTGTCGTAATCCGACCGGGTGATATGATGGCCTCCGCCCAGATTCAGCCACTTCATCCCTTTAAGATATTTTCCGAACTTTTCCTCAAAAGCCTTTGCCGTCGTCTCCAAGTCATCTGAATTCTGTTCACATAACGTATGAAAATGGAGTCCGTCCAGGAGCGGAAGAAGTTCTTCCTCCATCTGATCAGCTCTGGTCCCCAGCCGGGATCCCGGCGCGCAGGGATCGTAGATCGCATGTCCTTCCTGGGTAGAGCACTGGGGATTTACCCGAAGTCCCACGGATTTTCCCGCTGCTTTCGCGCGTGCGCCAAACAGGCGCAGCTGTGCCGGAGAGTTAAAACAGATGTGATCTGCATAATTTAAAAGTTCTTCAAATTCATCCCTGCGGTAAGCCGGAGAAAACACATGCGTCTCTTTTCCGAACTCTTCCTTTCCAAGTCTGGCCTCGTACAGGCCGCTGGCTGTGGTTCCCGCCAGATATTCTCTCATCAGAGGATAGCAGGCAAACATGGAAAATGCCTTCTGGGCAAGAAGGATCCGGCAGCCGCTTTTTTCTGCCACCTCTTTTAAAATCTGAAGATTTTCTATCAGTTTCTTTTCATCCACGTAAAAATACGGGGTGCGAAAATCCTGTCCCGTCATATCAGTCCACCAGAACCGGATTCTCTTCAATCTGCCAGGGCAGTCCCCACTTATTCAGGGCTTCCATGTAGGGATCGGGATCAAATTCCTCTGCCGTAAATACGCCCGGCTTTTTCCACAGTCCCTTTAACATCATCATGGCTCCGATCATAGCCGGAACCCCTGTGGTATAGGAAATTGCCTGAGAGCCCACTTCTCTGTAGCATTCCTGGTGATCGCACACATTGTAAATATAAGCGGTCTTCTCTTTTCCATCCTTGCGTCCGGTAAAGATACAGCCGATATTCGTCTTACCCACAGTTCTCGGTCCAAGGGTGGCCGGATCCGGAAGAAGAGCCTTTAAAAACTGGATCGGCACAATCTTCTGTCCTTCAAACTCAACCGGTTCGGTAGACAACATTCCCACATTTTCCAGGCAGTTCATATGAGTCAGGTAGCTCTGTCCGAATGTCATAAAGAAACGGATCCTCTTCACACCCGGAATCGTTTTTGCCAGAGATTCTATTTCCTCATGATGGAGCAGATACATATCCTTATGTCCCACCTGAGCGAAATCGTACTCCCTCTTAATGCTCATCGCCGGTATTTCCACCCAGTGTCCGTTCTCCCAGTAAGAACCCGGAGCGGACACCTCCCGGAGATTGATCTCCGGATTAAAGTTTGTAGCGAAAGGATATCCGTGGTCACCGCCATTGCAGTCCAGAATATCAATGGTATCAATCTCGTCAAAAAGATGTTTCTGCGCATAGGCACAGAATACCTGCGTCACTCCCGGATCAAAACCGGAACCAAGGAGGGCCGTAAGTCCCGCTTTCTCAAACTTCTCTTTATATGCCCACTGCCAGGAGTAATCAAAGTACGCAGAGAATCCTTCCTCCTTACATCTTTTGTCATATACTTCCTTCCACTGAGGATCGGAAATGTCTTCCGGCTCATAGTTAGCCGTATCCATATAGTCAACGCCGCAGGCCAGGCAGGCTTCCATGATCGTCAGATCCTGATACGGAAGGGCAATGTTCATAACCAGATCCGGATTCACTTTTTTGATCAGTGCAATCACTTCTTCTGTGTGGTCTGCGTCCACCTGTTCTGTGGTGATCACTGCCTTTGTCTTTCCTTCCATTTTTTTCTTCAGCTCATCACATTTGGACTTTGTCCTGCTGGCAATACAGATTTCCTGGAAAACTTCACTGTTCTGACAGCATTTCTGAATCGCCACCTGAGCGACTCCGCCGCATCCGATTACTAATACTCTGCTCATTTTTCTTCCTCCTTCTCTCCGGCCTCCAGTGCCAGTATCATTTCTCTTACAATTTTTCCCGCCACTGCGGTAGATACTCCGCTCATATCATAATGAGGGCTTAACTCATTTACATCACATCCTACCACATGAGCCCGGCTGCATACCTTCGTCACTGCCCGACGCAGTTCCTCGAAAGATACGCCGCCCGGTTCCGGCGTCCCCGTTCCCGGAAATACACCTGGATCCAGAACATCCAGATCCACAGTAAAATATACCGGTATGTTTCCCAGTTTCTCCAGCGTCTCATCCAGCCCCTCAAAGGAAAAAGGATGCATCCTGACATGATCCTTTGCCCAGGAAAACTCCTGCCGGTCCCCGGAACGGATTCCAAACTGATGGATCCTGCCATCCCCGGTCAGTTCCCAACAGCGCCGCAGCACACAGGCATGGGAGAGGGAAACTCCCAGATAATCTTCTCTCAGATCCGCATGAGCGTCAAAGTGGATGATCGCCACATCCGGATACTTCTTTTTCACCGCCCGGAAAGCCCCCAGCGTCACCAGATGCTCTCCTCCCATCATAAAAGGCAGACGCCCTCCGCTTAAAATCTCCTCTGTTCTCGCCTCGATCTCTTCCAGCACCATTTTTGTGTCCCCGATAGGCAGCTCGATATCTCCGCTGTCCATAACCCGGGTGTCCTCCAGATCTCTGTCCTGATACGGGCTGTAACTCTCGAGTCCATAAGATTCCCGTCGGATAGCAGCACACCCGAACCGGGTTCCCGGCCGGTAGGATGTGGTCGAATCAAATGGTGCTCCAAAAAGCACCAGATCTGCTTCCTCCCAGCTTTTATCGCAGCATAAAAAAGTTTCAGTATTAAGGTTCAACATCTTTTAAAAGTTCCTCCACATAAGCCGGTATATAAAAAGCCCCTTTGTGCAGGGTAGTTGTATAGTACCGGCAGCTGATCCCCCGCATATTCCATCTGGTCTCATCCAGATCCCTCAGCGGGTGATATTTCTTCGATGCAAATCCAAACAGCCAGTGACCGGACGGATAGGTGGGAATGTGAGCCTGATAGACCTTGCTGATCGGGAAGGATTCCACGATATTCTTGTGTGCTCTCTGGCAGGCTGCCGCATCCCCGGGATAGAAAGGACTCTCATGCTGATTGATCAGAATTCCGTCCTCTTTTAAAGCCTTACAGCAGTTTCCATAAAATTCCCGGGTAAACAGTCCCTCTCCCGGTCCGAAAGGATCCGTAGAATCCACAATGATCAGATCATACTGATTTTCACAGAATCTCACATAACGCAACCCGTCCTCATAATGGATCGTAAGACGGGGATCATCAAAACGGCAGGCTGTCTTGGGCAGATACTGCCGGCACACCTCAACTACAAGAGGATCAATCTCTACCATATCAATCGATTCAATATCCGGATAGCGCACCAGCTCCCGCACAACTCCTCCGTCTCCTGCGCCGATCACCAGCACTCTCTTTACATTGGGATGAACTGCCATCGGCACATGGGTAATCATCTCATGATAGATAAATTCGTCTTTCTCCGTCAGCATCATATAGCCGTCCAGTGTCAGGAAACGGCCAAACTCAGGAGAGTCAAACACGTCAATCCTCTGAAATTCACTTTTTCCGCTGTAAACCTGCCGATCCACCCGCACGGAATACTTTACGTGAGGCGTATGCATTTCCGAAAACCAAAATTCCATTTCTATTCACATCCTTTCAGCACATTCAGAAATCCTATATCCGGATCCTCCGGTCCGGTCATGCTGCAGCCCTTCTCCTTCGCATACCGGATATAATCCAAAATCTGTTCCGTAATCCGCTCTCCCGGAGCCAGAATCGGAATTCCCGGAGGATAACACATCACAAATTCACTGCACACTCTTCCCTCTGTCCTGTCCAGCGGAAGAGATTCCTTTTCCGCATAAAAAGCCTCCTGCGGCGACTTCACAACCTGAGGCTCAATGTATTCCTGCTTCATAAGCCCGGTCTTATCCTTTCCAAACCGGCGTCTGATCTCCGCCAGGGCGCTGACCAGACGCTCGATATCTCTTGGTCTGTCTCCAATAGAAAGGTATGCCAGGATATTTCCCAGATCACCGAACTCAATCTGAATATCGTACTGATCTCTTAAAAGATCATAAACTTCGATTCCCGCCAGTCCCATGGAGAGCGTATTAACCGAAAGCTTAGTCACATCAAAATCAAAAACACTGTCTCCATTCACCAGTTCCCGGGAAAATGCATAGCAGCCATCGATCCTGTTGATCTCTTTTCTGGCATACTCTGCCATCTTCACTACCTGAGCAAAAGTTTCCTTGCCCCGCAGCGCCAGATTTCTCCGGGAGATATCCAGGCTGGAAAGCAGAAGGTAAGAACCGCTGGTAGTCTGCGTCAGATTAATGATCTGGCGCACATGGCCTTCCACCATAGCCGGTCCCGTCAGAAGCAGAGAACTCTGAGTCAGGCTTCCCCCGGATTTATGCATGGAGACAGATGCCATATCTGCTCCTGCCTCCATGGCAGAAACCGGAAGATCCTCTCCAAAATAAAAATGCGTTCCGTGAGCCTCATCTGCCAGACAGAGCATACCGTGACTGTGAGCCAGTTTTACAATCCCCCTTAAATCTGAACAGATTCCGTAATATGTGGGATTGTTCACCAGTACAGCTTTGGCATCCGGGTTCTCCCGGATTGCCCTCTCCACATCGCTGACCCGCATACCCAGAGGAATCCCCAGCCGCTCTTCACAGGCCGGATCTACATAAACAGGAACTGCGCCGCACAGTACCATTGCTCCCATCACACTTCTGTGGACATTCCGCGGCAGAATGATCTTCTCTCCCCGCTTTGCCACAGAAAGAATCATTGCCTGTACAGCCGAAGTAGTTCCTCCCACCATTAGAAAAGCATGCGCTGCACCAAAAGCTTCCGCCGCAAGTTCCTCTGCCTCCCGGATCACAGAAATCGGATGGCAGAGATTATCCAGCGGCTTCATGGAATTTACATCCATCCCCACACATTTTTCCCCCAGAAGTTCTACCAGTTCCGGATTCCCCCGCCCTCTCTTATGCCCCGGCACGTCAAAAGGCACGACTCTCTTTCTTTCAAATTTCTGCAGCGCCTCATAAATCGGGGCTCTCTCCTGAGAAAGTTTCATCTTCCCTCTCCTCTCCTGGATTTCCTTCTCCATAGATCTCACTCATCTCTTTTCTCAGCTGTCGGATCATCTCCTCCCTTTTCTCCATTGGCAGATCCTCCGCCCTGGCATTGAAAAGATAATTCTGCAGAACAATCTCCTTCAGCATCATCCGCGTATGAAACAGATTGACTTCCTTCATATTTCTGTCTTCCGTATGATAACGGCACAAAATTTCCGGAGCAATAAAATCCCGGATAGACGTAATCTCATGATCCAGAAACAATTTTTTTCCATCCACATCCCGGGTAAATCCCCGCACCCGATAATCCATGGTAATAATATCAGAATCAAAAGATCCGATCAGATAATCCAGGGTGGACAGCGGCGTAATCTGCCCGCACGTGGCAACATCAATATCTACCCGGAAAGTAGCCAGGAAATTTTCCGGATGGTATTCCGGATAGGTGTGCACCGTCACATGGCTTTTGTCCAAATGGGCTACCACCGTGTCCCCTCCCACCGGCTTCATGGACCCCTCCGCAATCAGAATTGTCACAGACGCCCCCTGCGGTTCGTAATCCTGCCGGGCAATGTTAAGCACTCTGGCACCGATCATATCTGTCAGTGTTTTCAATATATGAGTCAGCCTCTCTGAATTGTACTGTTCATCAATATAGTCAATGTACTCTTTCTGTTCCCTGGCTGACCGGGCATAACATACATCGTATATATTAAAACTGAGCGCTTTTGTAAGATTATTGAAACCGTAAAGCCGCAGTTTATTTCCCATCTTTTCTCCCTCCATCGCCGCTTTTCCTCCCAAAATCCCGACCAAAATGCCCTGTTTTCCATATAGAAAAAGCGACATGCCGCTGCACATCGCTCCATAAAATCAATCCATAAAAAACCACAAAAACACAAGTGATAAATAGGTGCATATTCCACACTGCTTACCACCAGGCAGAAGTTTCATTCAGAGTCTGCAAAACAAATACTTTACACCACTACTCTTATTGACCGTTTTACAAGTTGATGTACACATCAGCATACCGGTTATAAAGTAACCAACTTATAAAATTGAGCTTCTAACTCAATCAATAATTACAACCCTTCGTTGTTCTTCGGCAGTTGACCCGGCTGTCCGTATGGCCTAAACCCCTTGCAGGGTGGTCAGAAAAATATTTGCATGGATACTCTGTCAACCTCATATCACATGACAATTTTATTATAGCTGGCTCCAGCGTTATTGTCAAGTCTTCACCGCTCTGTCCAACGTACAAAATAATATGATAATAATTACACAGAACATTCTGCAACTTTTAAAGTTCCTGTGCTAAAAAGGCAGAACATGAACCCAAAATAAAAAAAGTCTGCGAATACAGACTTTTTTAGAGGCGCAGACCGGATTTGAACCGGTGGATACTGGTGTTGCAGACCATTGCCTTACCACTTG
>OLQH01000197.1_pt1 | contig 71842 bp, 68 predicted proteins | sample 1672671 | NCBI WGS metagenome assembly OLQH01 (sample SAMEA3136712, study PRJEB25190) | human gut metagenome
AAGCAACAAGCTGTGGCGGTGTGGTTATTTTCCGTGGGAAGATTCTGCTTTTGTATAAGAATTTCAAGAACAAGTATGAAGGCTGGGTGCTGCCCAAGGGAACGGTAGAGGCAGGAGAAGAATATAAGGATACGGCGCTCCGGGAGGTTCTTGAGGAGAGCGGTGCCAGGGCATCCATTATCAAGTATATCGGGAAGAGTGAGTATACCTTCAGTGTGCCGGAGGATACGGTGGACAAGGAGGTTCACTGGTATCTGATGATGGCCGACAGTTATTACAGTAAACCACAACGTGAGGAATATTTTGTTGACTCCGGATTCTATAAGTATCATGAGGCTTATCATCTGCTCAAGTTTGCCAATGAGAAGCAGATATTGGAGAAGGCCTATCATGAATATCTGGATCTCAAGAAGAAGAATTTGTGGGGCAGCAAAAAGTATTTCTGAGGTTTCCGGCAGCCGTCCGGGAATTTTACACAAAAAAGGCGGTAAGGCGGAATGGACATTATTCCATGCCGCCTTTCTTCAATCAAATTCTTCCTTATTGTATAAAAGAGGCAGAAACAGGCAAATTTGTAAATAGCAGGTAAATGTTCAGGGTAACAGGCTGCTGCAGTGCAATGCCGTAATCTGCTTCGGAAAGAAAGTGACAGGCACAATGAAGTTCTACAGACATTTGTATGTCAGTGAAAGCATCCGCAATCCGGAAAAAGTGAAATGGAAGCTGAGGGCGAATGCCGGGCAGTTTTCCATCTATATTATTGCATTGGCGAAGTCTGATGATCAGCTGGACATTTTCCATTGTGCTCTTTTGCAGCAGAAGTTTTACGATAAGGAGGATCTGTTTATCGTAGGTCTTGCCGCAAGCTATACGGAAGCCGTGGATATGGTAGTTGCCATGACGGAAAAGGTGGTCAGGGAAACCGGGGGCGCGGATATCAAAAAATATATTCTGGAGCACAGATAAAGCAGGAGCTGAAGCCATGGGAATCGTAATCGGTATTTTAAAAACAGTGGGCGTTATCCTGCTCATCATTCTGGCCGTTCTCCTTCTGATTTTATGTTTGATTCTTTTTGTTCCGGTCAGATATCGGGCCAGGGGCGAAATTCCGGCAGAGGGTAAGCCTCATGGAATTATCCGTCTGACCTGGTTTTTTTCTTTCCTCAGCTATAGTCTGGAGTATGACACGTGCAAGTATGAGAAGAATTATCTTTCACAGCTGAAAATATGCGGTTTTCGTTTCCGTATGAAGCAGAAGGTGCCGAAGGCAGCGGCGGCTGATGAAAAAAAGTCTGTTCCGGGCGGGGATGATGCCGGAAAAAGTGCGGAAGAGGAGAAGAAGCCGGAAAACGAAGGGCAGCGTTCGGGAGAAGCTGTCCAGAAAGTTCAGAAGCTTCAGGAAAAAGACACCGGCAAAGAGCGGAGCGCGCAAGGCCGGGAGGACGGAAGCTGTAAAGGTGAAGAACAGAAGGGTGAAGAGATAAAGGGAAAGAAACCGGAAGAAGAATCAGAACAAGAGTCAAAACCGGAAGGGAAGTCAAATAAGGAATCTGAAGAAAAGAAAACAGATTCACACAAAACCGCCTGGTTGGTACGCCTCAGTGGTATGCTTTCTTCTTTCTTTAAAGCTGTTAAGGAAACTTTTCAGAATATTCAGTACACAATCAGTAAGCTCTGTGATAAAATAAAGCAGATCCGGGACAATATAGATTATTATATAGATGTTCTCACATTGGATGAGACACAATTGATCCTGAAAAATGTACATGGGGAGGCCGGAAGGCTGCTGCGGCATCTCAGGCCCCGGAAAATGAAGGTGGATTTCATTGTTGGAACCGGGGATCCCGCATCTACGGGCCAGATATTGGCCATACACGGAATGCTGTACCCGATAATTGGCGAGACTGTCCATATCAGTCCCGATTTTGAAAAACCCCGCCTGGAGGGAGAGTTTTATATCCGCGGCAGGGTGCGGTTCGTGGTGGCTTTTGCCGCGGTGCTCCGCATTATACTTGATAAGAAGACCTGGAGATTCGTCAGACGGCTTAAAAAGGAGGAAATGACAAATGGCAGAAAAAAATAACGGCATCAGTTCCGTAATGGAATCCCTGCTGAAAGGCGCCAATGCTTTGATGTCAACTAAGACGGTGGTGGGAGAGGCGACAAAAATCGATGATACGATTATAGTTCCTCTTGTTGACGTCAGCTTCGGCGTAGGTGCGGGAGCCAGCTGCAACGGCAGCAAGGACGGCGGAGCCGGAGGCTTGTCCGGGAAAATGACTCCCAGTGCGGTTCTCCTGATTAAAAACGGCCAGACGAAGCTGGTTAATATTAAAAATCAGGACAGCGTTACCAAGATACTGGATATGATTCCCGACCTGGTGGATAAGTTCACTACCAAGGATGAAACGATGATGAGCGATGAGGAAGCTGAAAAAGCGGCGTTTCCTTCGGAAGGTGATGAGGTAATCGATTAGAGAGTATCAAAAGAAAAACCCTGGCTTGCTGCCGGGGTTTTTCTTTTGTCATTAATAGTTCGGGCAACAAAGCATCGGACGGCCTGCGCCGGCATACTATATTAGTAAAGCCGTCAGGAGTAAGCAGATGCAGCAAATGTGGAAGTTCGTAGGAATTATCGTATTCAGTATCGCCTTTGGCATGGTTCTAACACTGCTCATTTCCAACAGGCTTGCCGGGCTTATCGTGGCAGTTATTCTGCTGCTGGTGAGCTATAATATGATTTTCTGCGAAAAATAGAGTAAGAGCAGTATCAGGCAATACGGCCCAGACATACCGGCCTTAGGGCAATTTTCAAATATGCTCCAGCCTGCATCACACATTTAAGGCACAAAAAAAGACTGTCTGTAAATTCGATACCGAATTCTGACAGTCTTGTCTTTGTGTCAATCATTTCAACAGACCTCATAGCAAAGGGATTCATTCCCCGGAATATAATTCCTTGGGAGATTAAATCTCAGGAAACAGTTCCTTTTATGCCCTTTCTACTCTGCCGGACTTAAGACAATTGGTACATACGTGCATTTTCTTGGATGCGCCGTTCACCTTGCATTTCACGCTTTTAACATTTGAGTTCCAGATATGATTGGATCTTCTATGGGAATGGCTTACGTTGTTTCCAAAATGAACACCCTTACCGCAAATATCACATTTTGCCATCTTCGCACCTCCTAAACCATAATAATTTTTCAGACCACAACATGTGTATAATACCAGAAAAATAATTGTTTGGCAAGCAAAATTTGCCGGATTATCTGAAAATTAAATAAGACTTCCATTTTTTCCGGAAAGCGGTTATAATAATCTTATATTTTTCGGTAAGAAAGAAGGAGGTACTACATGAAGGGCTCTTCTATGAATACCCATATGGGCAATATAACCATCGATAAAGAAGTTATTGCGCAGTATGCTGGTACAGTGGCAATGGAATGCTTCGGTATCGTCGGCATGGGAATCACCGTGAAGGACGTAGTGAAGCTTTTAAGAAAAGATAATCTGGCCAAGGGCATTACGGTAACAATTAACAATAATAAACTGACACTGGACTTCCATGTAATTGTTTCCTATGGTGTTAGTATTCTGGCTGTTTCGGACAACCTGATAGATAATGTGAAGTATAAAGTGGAAGAATTCACCGGAATGGAAATTGAGAAAATCAACATCTTCGTAGAAGGTGTACGAGTGATTGATTAAGGAGGACTTTAGTTGTGAGTTTAAATACTATAGACGCTAAGGTATTTGCGAAGATGTTCTTAGCAGGCGCCAAGAATCTTGAGAGTAAAAAAGAATGGATTAATGAACTGAACGTATTTCCGGTTCCTGACGGAGATACGGGTACTAATATGACCCTCACAATCATGTCCGCCGCCAAAGAAGTGGCTGCAATGAAAGAACCCGACATGATGACTCTTGCAAAGGCTATTTCCTCCGGTTCCCTCCGCGGTGCGAGAGGGAATTCTGGCGTTATCCTTTCCCAGCTTTTCCGCGGTTTTACCAAGGGTATCCGCGAGTATGATGAGATAACCATCCCGATTCTTGCCGCTGCAGGGGAAAAGGCTGTGGAGACCGCATATAAAGCGGTAATGAAGCCTAAGGAGGGAACCATTCTTACCGTGGCAAAGGGCGCTTCCATGAAAGCGCGTGAGCTTGCCGACGCAGGTGAGACAGATATGGAGAAGTTTATCCGGGAAGTCATTGAGCACGCGGAATATGTTCTAAGTCAGACACCGGAAATGCTCCCTGTCCTGAAGCAGGCGGGCGTGGTGGATTCAGGCGGACAGGGGCTTATTGAGGTGCTTCACGGTTCCTTTGACGCTTTCCTTGGCAAGGAGATTGATTTCTCGATCAGCGAACCTGTACAGAGCTCATCCCGCCAGTCTGCCGTGAATGCCAGCCTGGAAGCGCAGGCCAATATGGAAATCAAGTTTGGTTACTGTACGGAATTTATCATAATGCTGAGCAAAACTTTCAATATCAAGCAGGAGATGGATTTCAAGGCATATCTGGAATCCATAGGCGATTCCATTGTTGTGGTTGCGGATGATGACGTGGTCAAGGTGCACGTACATACCAATGACCCCGGACTCGCAATCCAGAAGGCATTGAAGTATGGCGCTCTTTCCAATTTGAAAATAGACAATATGCGTCTGGAGCATCAGGAGAAGCTTTTCAAGATGTCAGGGGATGCACAGGATACCACGGAAGCACCCGCGGCAGAAGAAGAGACGGCTGAACGCAAGGAAGCCGGGTTTATCGCGGTTTCCGTAGGCGAAGGCATTGATGAGATCTTTAAGGGACTTGGTGTTGACCATATTATAGCCGGCGGCCAGACCATGAATCCAAGCACTGAGGATGTAATAAACGCCATCAATCAGGTAAATGCGGATACGGTTTATGTGCTGCCCAATAATAAAAATATTATTCTTGCAGCCAACCAGGCGAAATATCTGGTAGAGGATAAGAAGGTGATCGTAGTTCCCACCAAGACCATTCCCCAGGGTATTACGGCTGTGATTAATTATGTCCCGGATATGGGCGCAGAAGAGAATGAAGCCTCCATGACAGAGGAAATCTGCCATGTAAAGACCGGCGAGGTTACCTATGCCGTAAGGGATACTGTCATTGACGATAAGGAGATCAAGCAGGGAGACTACATGGGCATCGGGGATGCCGGCATCCTTTCTGTAGGCGGTGATATTGAAGATGTTTCCTTCCGCATGGTGGAAGCCATGATGGATGAGGATCTTGAGCTTATCAGCATCTATTATGGCGCAGACATCACGGAAGAGGCGGCACAGAAGCTGAAGGGCAGAATCGAAGCGGAATATCCTTCCTGTGACATTGAGCTGCAGTACGGCGGACAGCCGATTTATTACTATATTATTTCAGCAGAATAAGCCTGAAGGTTTCTTTCAGACGACTGATTCATGCAATGCCGCGGGCAGGCCTGCGGTATGCAGACGGTATAAAAATGGATATCAATACGGAATTAACAGCAATCAAAGGAATTGGAGAAAAGACGGCAGGTCTTTTCTCCAAGCTTCATATTATGACAGTGGGGCAGCTTTTAATGCATTATCCGCGGGATTATGACAAGATGGAATCCACCGTAACGGTTTCAGGTCTTGTCCCCGGGAGGGTATGTGCGGTCAGGGCTTCCGTTATCGGAACGCCTTCCACGAAGCATGTCCGCAATCTTTTAATCACTACCGTTCAGGCCGGGGATGTAACCGGCCTTTTTCGTATTACTTTTTTCGGCATGCCTTACCTGCGCAATATGCTTAAGCCCGGCATGACCTATGTATTCCGCGGCGTATGCCAGGAGGGAAAGCCGCTTCGCATGGAGCAGCCCCGGATATACAAGCCGGAGGAGTATGCCCTCCTGCAGGGAACTCTCCAGCCCAGATATGCGCTAACCATGGGCCTGACCAATAATGGTGTGAGCAAGGCGGTGCGAAGGGCGCTGGAAAGCATCACTTTGACGGAATACCTTCCGGCCGACATTCGGGAGGAATTCCGTCTCATACCCTATGCAGATGCGTTGGAAAAGATCCATTTCCCCCAGAGTACGGAGGAACTGATGGAATCCCGGAGAAGGCTGGCCTTTGACGAATTCCTGGAGTTTTTCCTGGCGCTTCGGAAGCTGAAGGAGGACAACCAGGTCCGCAGGGTGGAAGAGCCGCTTGCTTGCGTGCAGGATACGCAAAGGCTCCTGGCGGGCCTTCCTTACCGGCTGACAGGCGCCCAGCTGAGGGTGTGGTCGGAAATTGAAGCGGACATGTGCAGTGTAAATGCTATGAACCGGCTGGTGCAGGGGGATGTGGGAAGCGGGAAAACAATTCTGGCTTTTCTTGCACTTCTCATGTGTGCGGCCAACGGAAGGCAGGGCTGCCTGATGGCGCCCACCGAGGTGCTTGCCGTCCAGCATTATGAAGCCCTTCTTGAGATGAGCGAAGAATATGGACTCTGCATACGTCCCGCACTGCTGACCGGTTCCCAGACCGCGAAGGAAAAACGTGAAATTTACGGAAAAATTGCAGCCGGGGAGGTCAATGCCATCATCGGCACCCATGCGTTGATTCAGGAAAAGGTGATATACCGGCGGCTTTCCCTTGTCATTACCGATGAACAGCATCGTTTTGGCGTCAGGCAGCGGGAGACTCTGGCGGATAAGGGAAAGGACACCCATGTGCTTGTCATGAGCGCAACGCCGATTCCCAGAACGCTTGCCATTGTTTTGTACGGAGATTTGCATGTATCCGTCCTGGACGAGATGCCTGCCGGCCGTAAGCCTATAAAAAACTGTGTGGTAAACACCTCTTACCGCCAGACAGCCTATGCTTTCATCCGCAGGCAGATTGAAGAAGGGCATCAGATCTATGTCATCTGTCCCATGGTGGAAGAAGGAGAGATGGACGGGCTGGAAAATGTATTGGACTATGCGGAAAAGCTGAAGCTTGTTTTCCCTGACACCATCCGGATTGCCGCGCTTCACGGAAAGATGAAGCCTGCGGAAAAAAACAGCATTATGGATGCTTTTGCCAGAAAGGAAATCGACATTCTTGTTTCCACCACGGTTATTGAGGTGGGAATCAACGTTCCCAATGCAACCGTCATGATGGTGGAAAATGCGGAACGCTTCGGCCTGGCGCAGCTGCATCAGCTCAGGGGGCGGGTCGGCAGGGGCGATGCCCAGAGCTACTGCATTTTTATCAGTGGTAATGACAATGAGCAGACCATGAAACGCCTGAAAATACTGAACAGCTCTAATGACGGCTTTCATATTGCCAATGAGGATCTCAAGCTCAGAGGTCCCGGAGATTTGTTCGGTATACGGCAGAGCGGGCTGCTTGATTTTAAAATAGGAGATATTTACCAGGATTCCGATCTTCTGCTTTCCGCCAGCAGCCTGGCTGACCGGATCGCAGCTGAGGATCCGGAGGAAACCAGCAGCAGATACAGCCTGCTTTACGAGAAGGAAAAAGAGAACTGGAATTCCATTGACTTTAGGAGCATCTGACGGTAGAATAAATTTATTCTCTGCCTTCGGAGCATAACCGGTGTTGCAGGGGAAACGGAAAAGGTGACAGTACTGTTGTCCGGACCGTTACCGTAAAAGACATTCAAAAGGAGTATAATTATGTCAAAGGTTGCAATTGTAACAGACAGTAACAGCGGCATTACCCAACAGCAGGCACAGGAGCTTGGCATCAGCGTTCTTCCCATGCCCTTTATGATAGAAGGCAAGACTTTTTTTGAGGGAATCAGTCTCTCCCAGGAGGAGTTCTACCAGAAACTGAAAACAGGCGCAGCTATTTCAACCTCACAGCCTTCTCCGGAATCTGTCCTGCAGCTTTGGAAAGACCTTCTGAAGGACTATGATAGTATTGTGCATATTCCCATGAGCAGCGGCCTGAGCGGCTCATGTCAGACGGCCCTTATGCTGGCCCAGGATTTTGACGGCAGAGTGCAGGTTGTGAATAATCAGCGGATTTCCGTTACCCAGCGCCGTTCCGTCCTGGATGCAAGATATCTGGCCGCCCAGGGAATGGAGGCAGAAGAAATCAAAGATTTTCTGGAAAAGGATAAATACAATTCCAGCATTTATATAATGGTAGATACACTTCTTTATCTGAAGCGCGGAGGACGCATCACGCCGGCTGCAGCGGCACTGGGAACCATTTTAAAAATAAAGCCGGTGCTCCAGATTCAGGGAGAAAAGCTGGATGCCTTCGCAAAGGCGAGAACCACCGCCCAGGGGAAGCAGATCATGATGAATGCCATTAAAAATGACATCACCAAACGCTTCGGAAAGGAGCCGGAGCAGGCAGACATGTGGCTTGACATTGCTCATACCAACAATAATGCGGCAGCCCTGGATTTCCGGGAAGAAGTCCTAGGACAGTTCCCTGGATGCGAAAGCTATGTGGATCATCTGTCACTGAGTGTGGCCTGCCACATAGGCCCCGGCGCCCTGGCCGTAACCTGTACCACCAGGAACGGGGAGTAAAAGTGAAAGTTCCTTTCAAACCGCTGATTGATGCAGTATCGCATGAAAAACTGTGATATGCAGGAGGTATATAAATGTCAAATATACAGAACGAAGAAAAGAAAGGCTTTTTCAGCCAGATAAAAACTGCCGTTGTGCTCCTTATGGCAACGGAACCCTTATAATGGAAATGTTCCTTATGGCAACGCCCCTGACAGCAACGGGGATCCCTACAGCGGCAATGCCCCTGACAGCAACGGAAGCCCCTACGGCGGTAATGCCCCTCACGGTAACGGAAATCCCTGGGACAATCCGCAGTAGGTAATAAATCCTGTTCAGGAAAAGGCAGCGGCCTGTATTCCCTGCAGTTTATATTTTTTTATAACCAACATAGATTGCCCGAATAAGCGCATCTGTCCCAGTAGGTCCTTCCCGGCCGGTCCCCGGCCCGGAAGGAAACCGGCTGGGACAGGTGCGTTTATACCGCAAACATAATTTTTGCCTTTTCTTACCCAAACATTTGTGCTACAATAACCCGGGAAGGACAGGCGGCTGACCCGTTTTTTCTTTTCCCAAATCAGTTCCAATGCCGCCGTTACGGCAGAATGTGAGGTTATACATGACAAAAAGCAATAATTATGATGCTTCCAGCATAACGGTCCTTGAAGGACTGGAAGCAGTACGAAAGAGACCTGGTATGTATATCGGAAGCGTATCTACCAAGGGTCTGAATCATTTGATATATGAAATCGTGGACAATGCGGTGGACGAGCATCTGGCCGGCTACTGCGACAGAATCCGGGTCACCCTGGAGGCTGACGGTTCTGCTACCATAGATGACAACGGACGGGGAATTCCTGTGGGGATGCATGAAAAGGGAGTCAGTGCGGAACGTCTTGTTTTTACCACACTGCATGCGGGCGGTAAATTCGATAATTCCGCATATAAGACGAGCGGCGGCCTCCACGGCGTGGGTTCTTCCGTGGTCAACGCACTGTCCACAAGACTGACCGTACGGGTCAGAAATGGCGGACTGGTATATGAAGACAGATATGAACAGGGTATTCCTGTCATAGAACTGGAAAACGGCCTGCTTCCTGTGGTGGGGAAATCACGTGAGAGCGGAACCTGTGTTAATTTCCTACCCGATGGCACCATTTTTGAAAAGACCCGTTTCAAAGAGGATGAAGTAAAAAGCCGCCTTCATGAAACTGCTTATCTGAATCCCCAGCTTACCATTGTTTTTGAGGACAAGCGGCGGGAGACTCCTGAGGTTATTGAATTCCACGAGCCGGATGGCATTGTGGGCTTTATCAAGGATTTGAATAAGACGAAGGAAGCCGTCAGCGATATCATTTATTTTTCCGGTGAAAGCGAAGGGATTTCCGTGGAAGTGGCGCTTCAGTATGTGAACGAATTCCATGAAAATGTCCTCGGCTTCTGCAACAATATTTACAATGCGGAAGGCGGCACGCATCTGACCGGTTTTAAGACCATGTTCACCAGCGTGATCAATTCCTACTCCAGGGAGCTGAATATCCTGAAGGAGAAGGACGCCAACTTTACCGGCGCCGATGTCAGGAACGGCATGACGGCGGTGGTGTCCATCAAGCATCCGGATCCCCGTTTTGAGGGACAGACCAAGACCAAGCTGGATAACCAGGATGCCGCCAAGGTGGTCAGCAAGGTGACGGGAGATGAAATCACCCGCTATTTTGACAGAAATCTGGAAACACTGAAAAGTATCATAGGCTGTGCGGAAAAAGCTGCCAAAATCAGGAAAACCGAAGAAAAAGCAAAGACAAACATGCTCACCAAGCAGAAGTTTTCCTTTGATTCCAATGGAAAGCTGGCAAACTGTGAATCCCGGGATCCTTCCAGATGTGAAATTTTCATCGTGGAAGGAGATTCCGCCGGAGGCAGCGCCAAGACGGCAAGGGATCGTTCCTACCAGGCGATTCTTCCCATCAGGGGTAAGATCCTGAATGTGGAGAAAGCCAGCATTGACAAGGTTCTGGCCAATGCGGAAATCAAAACCATGATCAATGCTTTTGGCTGCGGATTTTCAGAGGGCTACGGGAATGACTTTGATATTTCCAAGCTTCGCTACAACAAAATTATTATCATGGCCGATGCGGATGTGGACGGCGCGCATATTTCCACGCTGCTGCTGACGCTTTTTTACCGTTTTATGCCTGAGCTTATTTTTGAAGGACATGTTTATATTGCCATGCCTCCTTTGTATAAGGCCATGCCTTCCAAAGGGAGTGAAGAATATCTCTATGATGATAAAGCGCTGGAGCGCTACAGGAAACGCCATAAAGGCCCGTTTACCTTGCAGCGTTATAAAGGTCTGGGTGAAATGGACGCGCAGCAGCTGTGGGAGACCACACTGAACCCGGAAACGCGTATGCTCAAGCAGGTGGAAATCGAGGATGCCAGAATGGCTTCCGAGGTTACGGAACTGCTTATGGGTACGGATGTTCCTCCCAGGAAAGCGTTCATCTATGATTATGCACCGGATGCGGAGCTTGATATTTAGGGTTGATTCCGGAGGGCAGCGGGTCGGAGCTGGGTTTGCCTGAGCTTGCCGGCTGCCAGCAGGTCAAATATCCTGCCGAAAGAGGCAGGGGTGTTTGACAATCTGTCAGATATAGGAAAGGAAGCAGTAAAAATTGGAAGAAAAGATTATAAAAACAGAATATTCTGAGGTTATGCAGAAATCCTTCATTGATTACGCCATGAGCGTCATCGTGGCGCGTGCGCTTCCCGATATCAGGGACGGGCTGAAGCCGGTGCAGCGCCGGGTTTTATATGATATGCATGAGCTTGGTATACGCTACGACAGGCCTTATAGAAAAAGCGCCCGTATCGTAGGCGATACCATGGGTAAATACCATCCCCACGGAGACAGCTCCATATATGAAGCGCTGGTGGTGATGTCTCAGGATTTTAAGAAGGGTCTGCCGCTGGTTGACGGTCACGGCAACTTCGGAAACATAGAAGGCGATGGCGCCGCCGCCATGCGTTATACGGAAGCCAGGCTGGAGCAGGTTACACAGGAAGCATTTTTATCGGATCTGGATAAAGATGTGGTGGATTTCGTACCCAACTTTGATGAAACGGAAAAAGAGCCGGGCGTTCTCCCTGTTAAATTCCCCAATCTCCTTGTCAACGGTTCGGAGGGAATTGCAGTTGGTATGGCGACCAGCATACCGCCTCATAACCTGGCTGAAGTAATTGACGCCACCAAGGCTTACATGAAAAATGAAGCCATTACAACAAAGGAACTGATGCGCTATATCCAGGGACCTGATTTTCCCACCGGAGGCATCGTAACCAATAAAGACGATCTGCTTTCCATCTATGAAACCGGCACGGGAAAAATAAAGATCCGTGGCAAGGTGGACGTGGAAAAAGGAAAAGGCGGCAAAGTAAACGTCGTTATTTCTGAAATCCCTTATCCCATGATCGGCGCCAATATATCCAAATTTCTCATGGATGTGGCAGCTCTGGCTGAAAATAAGAAAACCCAGGATATCAGCGATATATCCAACCAGTCCTCCAAGGAAGGCATCCGCATCGTAATCGAGCTGCGCAAAGACGCAGACGTGGAAAACTTCATCAACATGCTTTATAAAAAGACGCGGCTGGAAGATACCTTCGGCGTAAATATGCTCGCCATTGCGGACGGAAGGCCGGAGACGCTCGGCATCAAGGGTATTATCAAAGCAAGCGTTGATTTCCAGTATGAGACAGCCACCAGAAAATATGAAAACCTGCTTGCCCGTGAAAACAGTAAGAGAGAAATCCAGGAAGGCCTGATTAAGGCCTGCAATGTAATTGACCTGATCATTGAGATTCTCCGCGGATCTAAGGACAGAGCCATGGCAAAGGCCTGCCTTGTGGAAGGAAAAGTGGACGGTATCAAATTCAAGTCCAGGGAATCCCGCATTATGGCCCAGCAGCTTCAGTTTTCCGACAATCAGGCCAATGCCATTCTGGAAATGCGTCTGTACAAGCTGATCGGCCTGGAGCTTGAGGCGCTCATCAGGGAGCATGAGGAAACGCTGGCCAATATTTACCGTTATGAGGATATTCTTGCCAGAAGAGATTCCATGGCCCAGGTCATTATGAATGAACTGGATGATATCAGGAAAAAATTCGGCAGAAAACGCAGAACAGTGATAGATAACTGCGGGGAAGCCGTATTTGAAGAGAAAAAGCTGGAAGAAATGGATGTTGTATTCCTGATGGACCGTTTCGGCTATGCGAAAACCATTGATTTAACCGCCTATGACAGAAACCGTGAGGCGGCGGATGCGGAAAACAAGTTTGTTTTCCAGTGTAAGAATACGGGTAGAATCTGCCTGTTTACCAACAACGGCCAGCTGTATACCGTAAAAGTGCAGGATCTGCCCTTTGGCAAATTCAGGGATAAGGGGATTCCCATTGACAATGTGAGCAACTTCAATTCCTCTCAGGAAGAACTGCTTCTTGTGACGAGCCAGTCCGAGCTGAACCTTTACCGTGTTATTTTCACCACGCGGATGGGGATGATAAAGGTGGTGGACGGCGGGGAATTCGACGTTGCCAAACGCACGGTCGCCGCTACAAAGCTGCAGGAGGGTGACGAAGTGGTAAGCGTCATCATGATGAAGGAACAAAAAAACGTTATTTTGCAGTCTAAAGACGGTTATTTCCTCCGCTTTGGTGTGGATGAAATCCCTGAAAAGAAAAAAGCCGCAATCGGCGTCCGCGGCATGAGGCTCAACGAAGGCGACAGTATAGAAGCGGTTTATTTTACGCATAATGCGGAGGATACCTCCATTCATTATAAGAGCCGCGACCTGGTGCTGAATCAGATAAAAGCCGGAAAGAGGGACGGAAAGGGCACTAAAATCCGCGCATAGGAATAATTGAAAACATTTTCACCAGGGATTGCCTTTTTTTTCACAAACAATTATAATGTGTATCAGATGCAGCCGTAGAGGTTATAAACGGTGATGGTCAGATTACGTTAACTACTTATTGCTACAGTCAGGAGAAAATATGAGAGTTATTGCAGGAGAGGCGCGGAGCCTTCCGTTAAAAGCGCCTGAAGGGATAGACACCAGGCCCACTACGGACCGTATAAAAGAAACGCTGTTTAATATACTGCAGGGAGATATCCCCGGAAGTATTTTTATAGACCTTTGCAGCGGCAGCGGATCCATAGGGATCGAGGCCATAAGCCGCGGGGCGAAAAGAGCTTATTTTGTGGAAAATGCAGCAAAGCCCGCCAAATGTATTCAGGACAACCTGAATTTTACCAGGTTTACGGACAGGGGAGTGCTTCTTAAGCAGGATGTGGTATCCGCACTGGGCAGCATCCATGAAAAAGAGGCTGATATTATTTTTATGGATCCTCCTTATCAGGCCGGTCTGGAAGAGCCTGTCCTGGGGGCGTTATCCCGTGCGGACTATGTGACGGAGGATACGCTCATTATTATGGAAGCCGAACTTGGCAGAGACTTTTCCTTTGCAGAAGATTATGGCTTTGAAGTGGTGAGAGAGAAGAAATATAAAACGAATAAACATGTTTTTATGAAACTCAGGAAAACGGAGCAATAATATTATGAAAGCAGCAATTTATCCGGGCAGCTTTGATCCGGTTACCTTCGGCCATCTTGATGTTATCAGGCGGGCCGCGTCGATTTTTGACGAATTAACAGTCAGCGTGTTGAACAATACCCAGAAGACTCCGTTGTTTTCTGTGGAAGAACGTGTTAGAATACTAGAGGAAGCCACAAAGGATCTGCCTAATGTCAAAGTGGATTCTTTTTCCGGGCTTCTGATTGATTATGCCAGGAAGAAGGATGTACATGTGGCGATACGCGGTCTGCGCGCTATAACGGACTTCGAATATGAACTGCAGATAGCCCAGACGAACCGGAAGCTTTCCGGTGGAGAGCTGGATACTATCTTTTTAACGACCAGCTTGGAATATGCCTATCTGAGTTCCTCCAGTGTGAAGGAAATCGCAGAATTTCACGGCGATATTTCCCAGTGCGTACCGGAATTTGTGGCAAGACTTGTATATGAAAAATTTGGACATGAATATAAGCAGCAGCCCCTGGCAGAACGCTTATAAAGGAGAAAAGCATGAGCAGCAGAATCGAACAATTAATTGACGAAATCGAAGAATATATCGACAGCTGTAAGTACCAGCCCCTTTCCAACAGCAAAATTATTGTGAATAAGGAAGAACTGGAAGAACTGCTTCGAGAGCTTCGGATGAAGACTCCTGATGAAATCAAGCGCTATCAGAAAATTATCAATAACAAGGAAGCCATTCTCAATGATGCCCGTGAAAAGGCGGAGGCCCTGATCAACGAGGCTACCGTACATACCAGCGAACTGATAAATGAACATGAAATCATGCAGCAGGCATATGCACAGGCCAACGAAATCGTCAACCTTGCAACCCTGCAGGCGCAGGAAATCCTAGATAATGCCACAGTGGAGGCTAACAGTGTGAAAGCTTCCGCAATCCAGTATACGGACGACATCCTTGCCAATCTGGAAAGCATCATCGGCCACGGCATTGACATTGCCACCGATCATTACGGCCAGCTCATCAATGATCTGAACAGCTGCCTGAATATTGTACAGTCCAACCGCATGGAGCTGCGTCCGGATGAAGAGGATGATACCTCCTCCCTGCCCAACCTTTCCGCAGCGGAGGATGGCGGAGACAACAGCAATCTGAATCTGGATATTCTGTAATTACGGCAATCCGGTGCAGACTGCCACAAAATAATTCAACCTTCGGGCTGTGTTTCATCACCTGGAACACAGCCTTGTTTTATACCGGAGTAACGCGGAAGAGAGATACATTCATTTTTTTTAGTAAAAGCGTGCCAAAGCACGTACATTGGAGCCAGGTTGAAACAGGATATCTCAACCCTCCTGAATTAAAAGCGTGCCCGGCACGCAGATTGGAGTACATATGAAAAAAAGAACAGCAGCTGCAGTATTTCTTCTGGCTGCCTGTGTGCTGGCATTCATTCCGAAAACACAGGCGCAGGCAAAGGAACCGGTCATCGTGGTAATTGATCCCGGTCACGGCGGGGATCAGAACCGGGGAGGAGAAGTCCTTCCGCAATACGTGGAAAAGAATCTGACACTCCAGGTGGCACAGTCCATGAAACAGACACTGGAACAGTTTGAAGGGGTCCAGGTCTACCTTACCAGGATTAACGACCAGGAGCTTTCCCTGGAACAGCGGGCTCAGATTGCAAAAGCCTGCAATGCTGATTTTTTGTTTTCTCTTCATTTTAATATGTCAGAAGAGCATAATCTGTACGGAACGGAGGTCTGGACCTCCGCCTTTGGTAAATATTTTTCGGCGGGCCAGACCTTCGGCCGCCTGCAGCTGGCTGAGATGTCCCAATACGGACTCTATGCCAAAGGGGTAAAGACGCGGCTCAACAGCCGCGGAACCGACTATTACGGCGTTATCCGCGCGTCCAGGGCACTGGATCTTCCCTGTGTCATCATCGAGCACTGCTATATGGATCATGCCATTGACAGCCCCCAGATTAACACACCACAGAAGCTGGCGGCCTTTGGCATAAGTGATGCGATCGCCGTGGCTAAATACTTCCGTTTAAAATCTCCGGCGCTAGGGCTGGATTATACCGGGTTCCAATATCCGGTGATATCAGCTCCTTCAGGAACCGCGGCTCCTGATACAACGCCTCCGGAAAATGTGGTTATGACCGTCAACAACGCCGACCTGGCCACTGGAAAGGTTGATATTACCCTGACCGCTTCCGATCCCCAGTCAGGCCTTTTATACTACAGCTACACCCTGGACGGCGGAATTACCTGGTCCACCCTGTACCCCTGCGCAGGCACCAACACCATTCAGTTCTCCATCACAGTGCCCGCCAACACCACTCCCATTCTCCAGTGCCGCGTCTACAACGGCTATGACATCAAAGCCGAAAGCAATATCGCTATCCCTGGAACCTTTGCAACACGCTGAGCGAAAAGCTGCCGGAAACGGCAGCTTTTCTTAATGGCGCTATCTGAATATGGACACAGGGTAGGAAAATTTCCTCAGTGCACATCAGCTAACCGGCAAACACCCACAAATAAAAACCAAAGGCGGCCACCGTCTGAACGACCTTATGAGCCACATAATTTCCCAGCGATAGATCCGTTTCCCGAATCATACTGTAGGTCTGTGCAATACAGGACAGCCCGCCGAAGGGCAGAAGCACATATCCCCAGAAAGCCATGGAACGGGGAAGGCGTGACAGCCCGCTGGTGATTTCCAGAACACAGCCCAGCAGTGTTTCCAGCTTCGTCAGCCTGCTGGGAAGCAGGATATCTGGAATCAGATTCAGAAGATTGAACAGAATCATATATCCCCCCAAAGAGGCGATGGAGCATAGGGCAGACACGATGGAATTCTGTGTTTCCTCCAGCAAAGACGGAGCCCTGGCGACTGCCGGAGATGCCGGGGAAATGGAGGCTGCATGAAGCCCGTTTTTTTCTCCCGAAGGCTTTGCCCTGCCGGATGGGGCTGAGGAGGGCAGGAATGCCCGCATGGGAATATCCCTGTAGAGCGTATAGCGCAGAACCAGCCCGTAAAGGAAGGGAAGCAGATACATGCCTGCCAGAAAGATTAGCGGACGTTCCACCGGAAACAGGTGCAGGACAAAGCCTGTAAAATAAACAGGACCGATATTATTGCAGAAGGCCAGCATCAGTTCTGCCTCCCTGCGGGAAAGCTTTCCCCGCTGATAGCTTTCCGCCGTCACCCGCGCCCCCATGGGAAATCCGCACAGAAAACCGATAACCAGACAGTACAGACAGGAATCCGACAGCCTGAACAGCGGTTTGAGCACGGGAGAGAAGAGATGGGCAAAGCTGTCTGAAAGATTCATGCGGATAAGTATCCCGGACAGAATCATAAAGGGAAGAAGCGTGGGAATCATTTTCTGGAACCACAGATTCAGCCCTGTGAGGGAAAGGATCAGCGCTTTGTCACTTTCCAGAAGCATGGCTGTCGTCAGAAAAGCGAACAGGCAGAGAAACGATACTTTTTTCAAATACGCCGCCCGCTCCTGCCGTTTTGCTGCAAAGCGGGGCTGCTGTTTAAAGAAAAACATTCTTAAGTCCTCCTTCCAACGCCTGCAGTCCCGACTTGTAAGAATGCAGGGAATCATGTATACTTTACGTAGCTGTCCGGCAGTCCGGGGATTTGCGTCTGCTTAAAGAAAGCGATACATGAAAACGATTCAGGAACGCCGGACCGCTGCATTCAATCCCATTAATAAAAGCTATGTTCTCCTGGCGCCCGGAATGACAGAATTATTGAATTACAGCGATAACGGTAACAGTAAAAATGTGAACGTCGTTATTTCAAAGCCGCCGGACAACTGCCGCTTAAGAAAGGAAATACAAATGCTTCGACTGGATAAATATTTATGTGATATGAAAGCCGGTACAAGAAGCCAGGTAAAGGCGCTTATCCGAAAAGGGCAGGTTACGGTAAACGGCCTCCCTGTCAAAAGTCCGGAGATGAAAATAGAGGAAAATTCCGATCAGGTCTGTGTAAACGGAAAAAGTATTTCCTATGCCAGACATGTTTACTTCATGTTGAACAAGCCTGCAGGCTGCATATCCGCCACGCAGGACAACCATGACAAAACAGTGCTTCAGCTGATGCGGGAGCAAAAGGGAGCCTTTGATGATGCCCTGCTGCAAAGAGAGCTTTTCCCCGTGGGCCGGCTGGATAAGGACACGGAGGGGCTTCTGCTTATTACGGATGACGGAGAACTGGCCCATCGGCTGCTTTCCCCGGCGGCGCATGTGGAGAAAACCTACTATGTAGAAATTGACGGCCCGCTCACCGATGCGCAGCAAAACAGCCTGCAGGAGGGCGTGGATATCGGAGAAAAAAGCCTGACCCGTCCCTCCATACTGAAAGAAATGCCGGGGCTGTCTTTTCACCATGCCGATGCCGCATCCGCATGGCAGCTGACAATTACGGAAGGAAAATTCCACCAGGTAAAACGTATGATGCAGGCGGTGGGGAGAAATGTGGTTTATCTGAAACGGCTCCGTATGGGAACGCTGCTGCTGGATGAAACGCTGGCCCTGGGCGCTTTCAGGCCTCTGACTGCTAAGGAGCTTTCGGGCCTGCAGTAAGAAAAGGGGAAAAATAATGATGATGAATGGAATAGAAGCGGTGATTTTTGATTTGGACGGTTCGCTTGTGGACTCCATGTGGATATGGAAGGATATTGATATCGATTATCTGGGACGCTTCGGCCTGGAACCTCCGCCGGATCTTTCCCGGGAAATTGAGGGGAAGAGTTTTTCAGAAACAGCTGCTTACTTTAAGGAGCGTTTCAGCCTGCCGGACTCTGTGGAGCAGATTAAGGCGGACTGGAACCGGATGGCCTGGGACAAATATATGAATGAGGTACCTTTAAAGGACGGTGTCGGCGAGTACCTGGACTGGTGCTTAAGCAAAAATATCAGGCTGGGAATTGCCACCAGCAATTCCCGGGAGCTTGTAAACAGCATAGCCCGGGTACATGGACTGGAACATGTATTTCAATGTATTATGACAAGCTGCGATGTGGGCAGAGGAAAGCCGGCCCCTGATATTTATCTGGCGGTCGCCGGACAACTGGGCATACCGCCCCGGGCCTGCCTTGTCTTTGAAGATATCATTCCCGGAATTTTAGCCGGCAAGGCCGCCGGAATGAAGGTTTGCGCTGTAGAGGATGCCTATTCTCTGGAACAGGCGGAAGAAAAAAAGGCGCTTGCCGATTATTATATCAGTCATTTTTCGGAAGTTTTACAGGGGTAAAAGCGTATGCTTTCATCCATCAAATACCTTCGCGGCAGTCGCCAAATATCCATGCAGGCGATACCTGGCACGTTGCCCGCGGAAATAAATTGTGCGCTATGGCGCAAGGATAGGAGCAAAAATGTCAGTTACCGGATTTTTACCGATTACTAAAAAAGAGATGGAAGAGAGAGGCATTACACAGCCGGATTTCGTCTATGTCATAGGCGACGCCTATGTGGATCACCCTTCCTTCGGACATGCCATTATCAGCCGCATCCTGGAAGCCCACGGCTACAGTGTGTGCATCATATCCCAGCCCGACTGGAAGGATGAAAAAAGCATTGCCGTTTTTGGATGCCCAAGGCTGGGCTTTCTTGTTTCCGCCGGAAATATGGATTCCATGGTGAATCATTATTTTGTATCTAGAAAACACAGGCCGAACGATGCTTATACGCCGGGGGGAGAGGCCGGAAAGCGTCCGGATCATGCCACGGTGGTGTACTGTAACCTGATCCGCCGCGTTTACCGCACGGTTCCCATCATTATCGGCGGCATAGAAGCCAGTCTGCGCAGAATGGCGCATTATGATTACTGGAGCGATTCCTTCAAGCGTTCCATTCTTCTGGACAGTCAGGCGGATCTGATTTCCTATGGCATGGGGGAAAAGTCCATCGTGGAAATTGCAGATGCCTTAAACAGCGGAATCGAGGTAAAGGATATTACTTTTATTCCGGGCACTGTTTATAAGACGAAGGACATTTCAGGAATCTATGACGGAATCCTGTTGCCGTCCTATGAAGAGATGAAAGCGGATAAGAAAAAATATGCCGACAGCTTTATGATTCAGTATACCAATACGGATCCCTTCAACGGAAAAGCCCTCCTGGAAGGCTATCCGAGCGGTCAGTACGTGGTACAGAACCCGCCTCAGGAGCCGCTTTCCATAGAAGAGATGGATGATGTTTATGCGCTGCCCTATATGCGTACCTATCATCCTTCCTATGAAGAAAAAGGCGGCGTCCCCGCCATCAGTGAAATCAAATTTTCCCTGATCAGCAACAGGGGCTGCTTCGGCGGCTGTAATTTCTGTGCGCTGACCTTCCATCAGGGACGCACTGTGCAGGTCAGGAGCCATGAGTCCATTCTGGAAGAGGCGGAGCTGATTACCAAGGATAAGGACTTTAAGGGATATATCCACGATGTGGGCGGCCCCACCGCCAATTTCCGGGCGCCCTCCTGCGGAAAACAGCTGGTTCACGGCGTCTGCAAGGATCGTCAGTGCCTGTTCCCCAGGCCCTGCCCCAACCTGAAAGCCGATCACCAGGACTATCTGGAGCTTCTGCGCCGCCTGCGCAGTCTGCCCGGCGTCAAGAAGGTCTTCATCCGTTCCGGCATCCGGTTCGACTATCTGCTGGCGGATAAGGATGATACTTTTTTCCGGGAGCTGGTTCTTCATCATATCAGCGGCCAGCTGAAGGTGGCGCCGGAGCATATTTCCGACGCCGTACTCTGCCGTATGGGAAAACCGGAAAATGCGGTATACGAGCGCTTCCGGAAAAAATATAAGAAGCTCAATGAAGAACTGGGAATGAATCAGTATCTGGTGCCATATCTCATGTCCTCCCACCCAGGCTCCACCCTGAAGGAAGCAGTGGAGCTGGCCGAATATCTTCGCGACCTTGGCTACATGCCGGAGCAGGTGCAGGATTTTTATCCTACACCCTCCACGGTATCCACGGTTATGTATTATACGGAAATCGATCCCAGGGACGGAAAGTCCGTATATGTATGCAAAAATCCTCATGAAAAGGCGATGCAGCGCGCCCTGATCCAATACAGGAACCCAAAAAATTACGATCTGGTATGCGAAGCGCTCACAAAAGCCGGTCGGACGGATTTGATAGGCTTTGATAAAAAATGCCTGATACGCCCCCGCAGGCAGAGCGCCGGCAATGCCAAAGGCGCCGGGAAAGATATGGATCTTTCCTACGGCAGGAAAAACCTGAAATCCCCGGCTCCCGGGGCAAAAACGGGACAAAAGCCTGCAAAAAAGAAAACCATCCGGAATGTCCACCGGAAAAAGTAGAGGTATCCCATGGTCAACCGTTTGTTCGGAATATGCTACCAGCTGATGCAGCGGGATAAAATTCCTGCAAAGGAGCTGGCGGAAAGATATGAGGTGTCGGTACGCACCATCTACCGTGATGTGGAAATACTCAGTATGGCCGGCGTCCCCATCTATGCCAGCAAGGGCAGAAGCGGCGGCATCTCCCTGCTGGATCACAGCCTTATTGATAAAATGTTCATCACGCCGGAAGAAAAAAAGCAGATCCTGGCCGCGCTGGAAAGCCTGCAGGAGGTGGAGCCTTCCGAAAGCTCACAGCTGCTGCGGAAACTGGGTGATTTTTTCCAGACGCCCGCTGCCGCCTGGGTTTCCGTGGACTTTTCCGACTGGAGCGGGAGAAGGCAGGAACTGTTTAATCTTCTGAAAAATGCCATCCTCCAGTCCCGGGTTATTTCTTTTGATTATTATACAAGCGACGGGCGGGTGGAACGGCGCGTTGTGGAGCCGGTCCAGTTGTGGTTTAAAAGCCGTGCCTGGTACCTGCGCGCCTGGTGCTGCGGCAGGCAGGCCATGCGCACCTTCAAAATCCTGCGCATCAAGCGTCCGGAATGCCTGGATGAGTATTTCCTTCCCCGAAACATGCCTGTGTCGGAAGAGTCGGACACTGCCCAAAATGCGGCGCCTGAAAATCCGGCGACAGACATCAGGCTGGAGATCGATGCATCCCAGACGTACCGGATATACGACTTCTTTGAAGAGGAGGAAATCTCTGTTATGGATAACGGTAATTTCCTTGTGAACACCTCATATGTGGCGGATGACTGGGTATACAGCCTGATTATTTCCCTGTGCCCTCATGTGCGGATAATCGAGCCTTTGTGGCTGAAGGAAAAAATAGCGGATATGCTGCAAAAGTCTCTTGAAAATATCTGAGGCGAAAATCTTTCAAGGTGAATATCTGAAGAAAATATGACATACTGTTGTCAGCTTTTCCATGTTACAATTAAAGGAAAAGGGAGGATGAACCATGCTGGAAATTCCTGAAAGCCATGTAATTGCCGGACAGCTCAATGAAACAATCCGGGGGAAGACCATCTCCTTCGTTGAGGCCGGCCATACCCCTCATTCCTTTACCTGGTATTCCGAAAAACCGGAGCTTTATGACGACCTGCTCTCAGGAAAGAAAATCGGATGCAGCCGGGCGGTGGGAGGAATGGTGGAAATAGAAGCGCAGGACTGCAGGCTGCTGATACAGGACGGCGCTTCGCCCCGTTTTTACGAAGAAGGGAAAGCCCCTTCGAAGCATCAGATACGGAAAAGGATCTGTTTGCAAGACCCGGCGGCTATACCACCATCCTGAGTAAGAAAACACTCTGGTCTCCCTGTCCTCGCTGCGGCTATGAGCTGCGCAAGGGAACTTATCTGGGCGGAACCATATATTACTGCGAACACTGTCAGTCATAGTCCGGTCACGAAGCCATTCCGTACGGCGGTACGGACCTGCGCTGCTGCAATACCGAAAAACAAACTGCTGCCGTGCACAGCAGGCTGGCATAAGTAAATATTATTTTTGTTGAAACCTTCCGCAGACATGCTACAATGATAGTATGGCTGCGGAAGGTTTTTGGCCGGACAGGGCGGTTTCTTAAAAGAATGACCGCGAATGTTCCCCGCAGCTGTATAATCACCGTATCCTTTGGTACAAACTATAATATCTTCCGGGAACCGCAGAAAATGTATCTGCGGGCCGTTTTGTCATAGATGGGCTGTTCTGAGAAGGAGGCCTGAGAAAGAAGGGGTATTTATGCTGTACCGGACAGGATGTATTTTAACTGGTTATTTGTGCGGATGTTTTCTTACGGCGGAGGCGGTATCCAGACATGCCGCAGGAAAAAGCGCCTCCCAGCTTGGAACCGGGAACCCGGGAATGGCCAATATCATGGCCCAGCTGGGAGTCAAATGGGGGCTGCTTGTTCTTGCAGGCGATCTGCTTAAGACGCTGTTTCCCTGCATGCTCTGCCGTTTTCTTCTGTTTCCCCGGCTCGGCAGGAATGCTGTTCTCTATGCGGGCATCGGTGTGGCGGCAGGGCATAATTTTCCTTTCTGGAACCGTTTCCGCGGCGGGAAGGGCGTTGCCGTAACCTGCATGACACTATTTATATTTTCACCGGGCTTCGGCCTTCTTTCCTGTGTTTTAGGAGGCTGTCTTGTCCTCTTGAGTAAATCACTGACACTGGGAGCGCTGGCTATCCCCCTATTATTTTTATGGCCGGCATTTACCGTTTATGGCAGTGAGACGGGCGTCCTTTCCTGCATCCTGGCTGCCATGATGCTTCAGAAGCATTTTCTGCCGTTTCTGGATTATCTGCACGGAAAGGGAACAAAAATTGATCTGATCGCCAAAGCGCAGTCAAAGCTGCGGGAAAGGAAGTGACAATGGAGGAGCGAACCCCTGCTGGCTCTAAAAAAGACTGGAAGGCCTTCTTCTGGGATAAGCTGCGCGGCCTGGGCCGGGAACTTAAAAGTCTGTTCGTATATTTTCCCGCAGCACAGGGCTGTATCTGGCTTTTTACCCTGTTTTTTACCCTTATGCTGGGAGAACTTTTCTCCGAGTCCATCTATGATGTCCTGGAAAAGGCCCTTCCTTTTCTGGTTTTCTATGGGACCGGCTGCTTTTTTGCGGAAGCAGTGTACCAGAAGACGGAAAAGCTGCGGCTTAGGGCGGTCCTGTATATCCTGTCCGTGATTCCTGCATTTCTGTTGACATGGCTGTTATATCTGGAACCGGACTCCTTTTTTCTGGGGCAGGATGCCCTCACCATCAGCTTTTATCTTCCCAGATATATTGCGGGCTATGAAGTGATTCTTATTTCCATAGCCGTTTATCTGTGTTTTTTAAGGACCAGATTGTCGCTTGAACAATATCTTGGCCGTGTTTTTGCCGCAGTTGTGCGTATCAGCATTATCTATTTTATTCTGATGATAGGCACAAGCATGGTGGTCGGCATATTCATTGAACTTTTTGACGGAGCTTTTTCTCTCTACATTCAGGTACAGTGCCTTCTCCTTGGCCTGTATTATATCCCGGCCCTGCTTCGCAGCGTGCTTCCGGATGAAAAAGAGGACAGTCGTTTTGCGGAGGTACTGATCAAATATATTCTCAGCGGGCTTGTTATCAGTGCATTTGCAGTTATTTATGCCTATGTGCTGAAAATCCTGCTTTTCCGGGATATGCCATCCAATGCGGTATTCCGTATCCTTACGGGTCTGTTCGCCGCAGGGCTTCCTGTATGGACGATGAACTCCTGCTATTCACAGAAAAATCCTCTCCTGAAGCTTACCCGGCTGCTCCCTTATCTGTTTTCACCGCTGATTCTGCTGCAGGCTTATTCCATCGGCATCCGTATATATGAAAACGGCGTAACGCCCCTCAGATATCTCTGCGTGCTGCTTTTGTTTTTTGAAATCATATATGTCTCAGTATATTATTTCAAAAGACAGGCCGTGTGTCTGCTGATACCGTTGTTTGCCGTCTTTACTGCAGCAGCCTGTTTTGTTCCCGGGATCAACATGGCCCGCTTTTCCCTGAACAGCCAGCAAAACGCCCTGCATAAATACATAATGGCAGAAGAATCATCGGCACTCACCCAAAGACAGATCGACAAAGCTGCCGGAGCCTACTGGTACCTGAGGGAAGAACCAACCGGAAAGGCCTGGCTGCAGTCGCTTCCGGAGGAAGATAAAGCAAAGCTGGAAAATCTGAAATCCGGCAGTCCGATAGAATATGAAGCTCTCCGTCATTTTTACTATTCCATCAAAAATACCGCAATTGACATTTCAGGTTATAATACCTGTTATCCCATACAGGTATCGGCCAGAGACAACACCGAAAATTTTACCGCCTATCAGATCGTCTATGGAGGAAGCAGCTCTGCCATTGTGAACCTTGCCGCCTACCTTAACAATTTCCCGGACGAAAGCGGAGAAACCGCAGAGGCCTATTTTGAGAAGCACCATGAAATACCCATTGATCCCTATCGGAAACTATATTTAGAATACCTGTCCTATGATTATGACCGTGTGGGAGAAAACTACACTTATATATCCTTCCACGGTTATCTGCTGGAAAAATAGAAAAGGAGAAAGAGACATGAATATTGCAATTATCACCGGAGCCTCCTCCGGAATCGGAAAAGAATTTGCCCTGCAGCTGGATGCCGGACTCTATACGATAGATGAGTTCTGGCTCATAGCAAGAAGAAAAGACCGTCTGGAGGATCTTGCCTGCGACCTGGACCACATGGCTAAAACAATCCCCCTTGATCTGACTCAGAAAGCGGATATGGAACATTTGCGGGCCCTTCTGAGAAAAGAACGCCCCGCAGTCCGTATGCTCATAAACTGTTCCGGCTATGGCATCATGGGACAATTCTCCGAAATCGACTCCCGGGAACAGGTTGGCATGATTGACTTAAACTGCCGGGCCCTCACAGAAATCACCCATGCCTGCCTGCCCTATATGAAAAAAAACAGCCGCATCATCCAGCTGGCAAGCAGCGCCGCCTTCCTGCCCCAGCCCGGCTTCGCCGTATATGCAGCCAGCAAATCCTACGTCCTCAGCTTTTCACGCGCCCTGAGCGAAGAACTTCGATCCAGAAAAATCTACGTCACTGCCGTCTGCCCCGGCCCGGTTCAGACCGAGTTCTTCGACCGCGCTGAAAAATACGCCGCCACCCTTGCCATCAAAAAATATACGATGGTCACCCCGCAGTCCGTAGTCCGCGCTGCTTTAACCGCCTCTGCCAGGAAATGCCCCCTTTCCACATACAGCCAGCTGATAAAAGCCTTTCGTCTTCTTACCAAGGTAATCCCGCATACCTTGATTTTGAAAGCTATGAGACTGGTTAAGTAGCAAAATGGCGGATGCCTGTAACGGTTATACAAATAAATATTATCGGAAATTATTGCAGAAACTATATTCGTATGCTACAATCGTGACAAGCAATGATTTCAACAAATCTTTTTATCTTTTAAGATTCTGCGCCGCTCTGTGAAGGCAATTCAGCCCACAGACCGGTATCTGCACGCAGCTTCGCGTGTGCATGGACGACATATGTACAGACTTCTGCCTGACGGAGGTTTTCTTTTTTACATGTGTACGGAAATGCATGAACTCCTTGCTGACAAAAGAATAAGCAGGGAGGACAAAGCGGCTGCCAGAAATCTGTGCAGCCGCAGAAGGCATGGTTCTCTCTGCAAAAAAAGAAAGAGAGGAATGCCTATGAATTCTAAGACAACCGGAACGGCTGCCACGCAGGCGCTGTCCCAAAACTATCAGTTTAATCTGAGTGATTTTGCTTTATTCTTATCTGTCATGAAGAGTCAAATACCCCGCTGCAAGCAACGGGGTATTTGACTCTCGCGGCAGTCGCCAAATAGCCATGCAAGCATGGCTACTTGGCTCGTTGCTCGCGGAAATAAAACCGCTTATGAAAGTACGCTGAGCATTATTCTGGATGAGCCGGATTTGAAGCTGGCGGAGGTAGAGGTGGAGCAGGTAGTGCTCAACAAGAGCGGGAAACGGGCTATCCGGCTGGATGCCTGGGCACGGGATGTATCTGACCGCCGTTTTAATACGGAGATGCAGAATGATACGGAAGCGGACGATGTGAGGCGGAGAGCGAGATTTTATCAGGGCCTGCTTGATACCCCGGTTTTAAAGGCAGGAAAGACGACCCGGTATAAGCACCTGCCGTCAACGGTTATTATTTTTATCACGCAGGAGGACATTTTCGGACGGGACCGTTCAATCTATACCTTTACGGAACAATGTGAAGAATTTTCAGATCTGCCCCTGGATGACGGCACGAAGAAAATATTTCTGAACATGACCAGTAAAAATGGCCGTCCTGAGCTGATAAGCCTGCTGCAGTATATGAAAAATACCACGATTGATAATCCTGAGGTCAAGATAAAGGATAAACGGATTATTACGTTGAATGAAATCGTAAATGAAGTGAAGCAATCGGAAGAATGGGAGGCTGTAAAGATGAATATTCTTGAGATTGGTATTGAAAAAGGAAGACAGGATGGGTTAAAAACAGGCCGTGCCGAAGGAGAAGCAAAATTAGTATTTATGATAAGAAGAAAACTGAAAAAGGGGCTTAATGCTACTGCAATTTCAGAAGCATTGGAGCTGGAAGATGCTTATGTACAAAAGGCAGTCGATTTAATAACGGAGGATTCTTCCAAAAGCGATCTGGACATAGCTAAGATGTTACTTAACCAATAATCCAATGCCTATATAAACAGGGGCAGCTAAATGCGCTCTATGATGGAGCAGATGTTTGCTGCCGCCGCATATTCTTACAGTCTGCATATTAACTATGCAGACTGTAAGAATTATTAAGATATATTATTTTTTTAACAGAGAGGAAGAAACATGGAATATACTACCTTGCTTTTGGATATGGACGGGACCTTTCTTGATTTCTCAGCAGCGGAGCATTCTGCCTTTTACCGCGCTATGGAGGCTCATGGTTATCCGTGTGACGAGGAAAGCTACCGGATTTATTCCCGGATCAATCATAGTCTGTGGGAGGCCTTTGAACGGGGCGAGATAGATAAGCCGATGCTGCTTTTTACCAGGTTCGGCAGGCTGTTTGAACAGCTTGGGATCGATGGAGACGGCGTTGCTTTTGAAGAAGAGTATCAGATGATGCTGGGAGAGGGGCATGAACTCATTGAGGGGGCGCAGGAGGTTCTGGACTGGCTGTTTCCAAGATATGACCTTTACGTGGTCACCAACGGTGTGGAGGTCACCCAGCGCAACCGGCTGAAGCTGTCCGGGCTGGACCGTTTTATGAAGGATATTTTTGTGTCGGAGGCGGTGGGCTACCAGAAGCCCCAGACGGAATTTTTCGACTACTGCTTTCAGAGAATCCCGGATTTCCAAAGGGAAAAGACCATGATTATCGGGGATTCCCTGACGTCGGATATCCAGGGCGGCAACAATGCCGGGATTGCCGTCTGCTGGTTCAATCCCGCAGGAAAGCAGAATACCCCGGGACTGCGGATTGACCGGGAAATCAGACATTTGCGTGAATTGAAGGATTTTTTGTAAAAGATAAAATAGTGATATTGTTTTTACTCCGTTGCTTTCGGCGGGGTATTTGACTGACAGTTCTGTTATCCGGACTGCGATCCGTGCGGCAGGTCAGTGCATTTGGGTGATTAAATGTTTTAAGAACATACGGGCGATAGTGGACAGATACGCATTTTTGTTATGGATAACGGAAATGCTGGTAAAGAGTCTGCTGTCGCTTATTTTGTATACTTTTGTATGTGGATTTTGAAGCAGCGGCTGCGAGGAAGCAGGTACGATTCCCACGCCCAGGCCGGCGTCCGCCCAGCGGACGGAGGTCCTGGCATCGTCATTGAGGCAGAAATAGGAGGGGGAAAGTCCTTCCCGGGTAAAAGCGTCATGCAGGGGCGTTTCCCATCTGCGGTATACGATCAGAGGCAGGCGGCTCAGGGCCTCCAGGGTAATGCAGCCGTCAAAACAGCCGGAATCAGAAGGCACCACAGTTTTTTCCGGGAAAAAGGTTTCACTTCCCACCGCCAGCATCGGTTCCTCGCACAGGGAAGTGCAAACAAAGCCTTCAGCATGAAAAGGAGTACGCACAATGGCCAGTTCCAGCAGGTTGGAGCGCAGCTGTTCCAGGAGCTGATAGGTATTTGCCTCAAACAGTTCAAAGCGTATGTCGGGGTAGGCCTGATGGAACGCGGCGGCCCAGAGCGGCAGCAGGCTGCTTCCCACGGAGGAAACCACACCCAGACGCAGCGCCCCGGTCAGACCGCTGTTATAGTCCAGCAGCTCCCTGCGGGTTGCTTCCGAAAGCTCCAGCATAGTTACGGCTCTTTCATAGAGCAGCTGCCCGGCCTCCGTCAGTTGTATTTTTCGGGAACCGCGTTCAAAAAGGACGCAGCCGAACTCGTCCTCCAGCTGTTTCATCTGGGTACTCAGCGGCGGCTGCGACAGATTCAGTTTCCTGGCGGCGCCGGAGATGGTACCTTCCTTTACCACGGTTACAAAATGTGAAAGCTGTTTTAATTCCATGAATCTACCTCTCCTGTGATTGTTTTTGAGTGTGAAGCAACCGAGGCATCCTGTCCCCTGGCCCGGCTTTCCTGCGGTGGCGTATGCTTTCCGCGGGGCGGAGGCGCTTTTTTGCGGGTGCGGGTTATACCGGGCATTCCGATGAGCCCGGGGCAAAAAATGTCAGGATACCTTCCAGTTTTTCGGTCTCCTCTCCATGGTATAAAATACACCCGCAAAAAACACCTCCGTCCCGCGGAAAGCATACGCCGCCGCAGGAAAGCCCGGCCGGGGGACAGGATGCCAAAGTGTCGGGGACACCAGACCCAGGATGCCTCGGTTGCTGCCGGAGGGTTACTGTAAAACCCGGAGCAGAATTTGGGTAATGTATTTGCTAAGAGTATGGGGTGTAATAAACCGGGAGTGGAATTTGAGTAATATATGTTAAAAGTATGGATTATATATAAATATAATAATTTTAATATACCTGATTTTATGATACGATAGACGAGGAAATTTGGCAAGTAACTGTTTGGCAGGTGGAACAGCAAATGTAACAGTTCAGGCAGGTTTGCGCATTTACTGCGCAAACCGTGAGAAAACGTGATGCCAGCAGGCAGCCGCCCCTCGCCGAAGGCGACTTATCATGGGCGGATGCAGTAACAGTTCGGCCGAAGGCTGAACTGTTACCAGCAGATCAGGGCAATTGCTGTGAAGGTGGATTGAACAGTTATTTGGGATTTTTAAAATATACTGAAGGAGTGAGGGTGTGAAGAAGTTACTTGTTTTCTTGAAGGATTATAAGAAGGAGACGGTTCTGGCGCCGTTGTTTAAGCTGCTGGAGGCTTCCTTTGAGCTGTTGGTGCCGCTTGTTATGGCGGCGATTATTGATAAGGGGATTGGGAATGCCGACAGAGGGTATATCGGCAGAATGTGTTTTGTCATGATCATGCTTGGTGTCGTGGGGCTGGTATGTTCCATTACGGCCCAGTATTTTGCGGCGAAGGCGGCGGTCGGATTTGCGGCGAAGATGAAGCATGCGCTGTTTGCCCATATCCAGAGCCTGTCGTTTACGGAAATGGATACGGTGGGGACGTCCACGCTGATCACGAGAATGACCAGTGACTCCAATCAGGTGCAGAACGGGGTGAACATGGTGCTGCGTCTGTTCCTTCGTTCCCCGTTTATCGTGTTCGGCGCTATGGTTATGGCCTTTACTATTGATGTGAAGGCGGCTCTTGTATTTGTGGTGACCATTCCGCTGCTTTCCGTTGTGGTATTCGGAATCATGATGCTGACCATGCCTCTTTATAAAAAGGTGCAGGGAGGGCTGGACAGGGTGCTGGGGATTACCAGGGAAAACCTGACCGGTGTCCGTGTGCTTCGGGCTTTTAATAAGGAAGAGAACGAAATCGACAGGTTTGAAACAAGCAATAATACGCTGACCTCCATGCAGAAGCATGTGGGTAAAATCTCCGCGTTGATGAATCCCGTAACCTATGTGATTATTAACGGCGCGATCATTGTTCTGGTCTGGACCGGCGCGTGGCGTGTGGAAAATGGCATAATTACGCAGGGCGCGGTGGTTGCGCTGGTCAATTATATGTCCCAGATTCTGGTGGAGCTGATTAAGCTTGCAAATCTGATTATTACAATTACCAAGGCTATCGCCTGCGGAAACCGTATCCAGAGTATTTTTGAAATAGAATCCAGTATGAAGGACGGGAACGGCTGCCAGGATGATGGACACAGAGATGGTGTATCAGGCCAGGGCACTGGCGCCGTTGGAAAAAAGGCTTTGGACAGGCTCCCTTCCGTGGAGTTCGATCATGTCTGCCTGACCTATAAAAATGCAGGGGCGGAGTCTCTGACGGATGTTAGTTTTAAGGCCTATAGGGGAGAAACCATAGGAATCATCGGAGGAACCGGTTCCGGAAAATCTTCCCTGGTGAACCTGATTCCCCGTTTTTATGATGCCACAAAGGGACAGGTACTTGTGAGCGGTAAAAACGTGAAGGATTATTCGTTGGAGGAACTGCGCCGGAAGGTGGGAATGGTGCTGCAGAAGGCGGTTCTGTTTAAGGGAACCATCCGGGAAAACCTCCGGTGGGGAAAAGAGGACGCTACGGAGGAAGAGCTTTTAAGGGCGCTGGATATTTCTCAGGCAAGGGAGTTTGTGGATAACAAGGACGGCGGGCTGGATGCTCCTGTGGCCCAGGGCGGGAAAAACCTGTCGGGCGGGCAGAAGCAGCGCCTTACTATCGCCAGGGCCCTTGTAAGAAATCCGGAAATCCTGATCCTGGACGACAGCGCCTCCGCGCTGGACTTCGCAACCGATGCCAGGCTCCGTAAGGCGATCAAGGAAATGGAAGAAGGACCCACTGTATTTATTGTATCCCAGCGGGCTTCCTCCATCCGTTATGCGGATCAGATCATTGTAATGGATGATGGGGAAGTGGCAGGCATAGGCACTCATGAGGAGCTGCTGGAAAACTGTCCGGCTTACCAGGAAATTTATTATTCCCAGTTTGAAAAAAGGAAGGAGGCGTAAGCTCATGGCAAAAGCAAAAGAAGATAAGACAAAACAGAAGGAAACCCTTGTCAAGGTGCTCCGGTATCTGAAGCCTTACTGGTTTTACCTGGGGCTATCCCTGGTACTGGCCGCCGTCAGCGTGGCGCTCACCCTTTATGTGCCCAAGCTTACCGGGCGGGCCATTGACCATATCATTGCCAGGGGGCAGGTGGACTTCCCGGCAATTCTGGCCGTCCTGAAACAGATAGCCATAGCCATTGCCGTTACTGCCCTGGCTCAGTGGATCATGAATATCTGCAATAATAAAATGACATATCACATCGTCAGGGATATCAGGAACGAAGCCTTCCGCAAGATAGAAATCCTTCCGCTAAAATACATTGACAGCCACTCCTACGGCGAGATTGTCAGCCGGGTCATTGCAGATGTGGATCAGTTTGCGGACGGCCTGCTCATGGGCTTTACCCAGTTTTTTACCGGCGTAATGACGATTGCGGGGACTATCCTGTTCATGCTTGCAACCAATGTGGGAATTACCTTTGTGGTAGTGCTTATCACACCGTTGTCCCTGTTTGTGGCGGCTTTTATCGCAAAAAAAACCTTCACCATGTTCCGGCTTCAGTCGGAAACAAGAGGAGAGCAGACCGCTTTGATTGATGAAATGCTGGGAAACCAGAAGGTGGTGCAGGCCTTCAGCTATGAAGAAAAGGCGATGGAGCAGTTTGATGAAATCAATGAGCGGCTGCAGAAATGCTCCCTGAAGGCTATATTTTATTCTTCCATCACCAATCCTGCCACCCGCTTTGTCAATAACGTGGTTTATACAGGAGTTGGGCTGGTGGGCGCGCTGGCGGCGGTGGCGGGCCGGATCAGCGTGGGCGATTTGTCCTGCCTGCTCAGCTATGCCAACCAGTACACCAAGCCCTTTAATGAAATATCCGGCGTGGTAACGGAGCTGCAGAACGCGCTGGCCTGCGCGGGACGCATTTTTGATTTAATAGAGGAAGAACCCCAGACACCGGAAAAAGAAGGGGCAATGCACCTGAATAATATCTGGGGAAATGTGGAGCTGTCCCATGTGGCCTTCTCCTATACGCCGGAGCAGAAGCTGATTGAGGACTTCAATCTGCAGGTAAAGCCTGGACAGAGAGTGGCAATTGTAGGCCCTACAGGCTGTGGCAAGACGACCATGATCAACCTGCTGATGCGTTTTTATGATGTGGACAGCGGCCAAATCCGGGTGGAGGGAACGGATATCCGGGATATGACACGCAAGAGCCTGCGCGCCGGTTACGGTATGGTGCTGCAGGATACCTGGCTGAAGGCGGGAACTATCCGGGAAAATATTACCATGGGAAAACCCGATGCCACGGAGGAGGAAATCATAGCGGCGGCCAGGGCCTCCCATGCCCACAGCTTTATCAAACGTCTGCCGGAAGGCTATGACACAGTGATTTCAGAGGATGGGGGAAGCCTTTCCCAGGGACAGAAGCAGCTTTTGTGCATTACCAGGGTCATGCTGTGCCTGCCGCCCATGCTCATTCTGGATGAAGCAACCTCTTCCATTGATACGAGGACGGAAATGAAAATCCAGGAAGCCTTTGCCCGCCTGATGGAGGGCAGGACGAGCTTTATTGTGGCGCACCGGCTTTCCACAATCAGGGAGGCGGATGTAATCCTGGTGATGAGAGATGGGAAAATAGTGGAACAGGGCCGCCATGAAGAACTGCTTGAAAAGAACGGCTTCTATGCCGGATTGTATAACAGCCAGTTTGCAGTCTGACGGGGGCAACGGAAGCTGAAACAGCGAAGAGGAGTGCAAGGGGCTGTGGCGCAGCGGAGTGCGGACGGCAGCCAGCATAGAAAATCTTTGTTTCCAGACAGCCTGCAGGACATTTCCCAGCAGAAAAAGACAGGATTAATAAGCAAACAGAGAATAGAATAGATTCATCCACCGTAACAGCCAGGATATCTGAGCTGTTGCCAGACGAAAACACAGACAGGAAGAAAGGATGAAGCATTCTATGGAAAAACAGAAAGTAAGCTATTATGAACTGGAAGGGACGTACCGGGAAATAGGAAGACAGATAGCAGGACAGGAGGATACGGGAAAATGGTATGTTCCTGCCCCTGAATATTTTACCAGGGAGGCGCTGGAGGAAGCGCTTGGGCTTTACGATATGTACTGTCCCGGCATCCGGGAGGAACTGGAGGGATTTTCGGAAGCGGCCGGCATTCCGGTTAAGGACATTGCCTATACCTGGATGACCATGCTGGTGCCCCGTTGCTCCGGCCTGATACTTACCGGAAAGAAAACACTGGACGGGCATCCAAAAATCGCCCGCAATTATGAATTCACCATTGAGGATGAGGATCTGAAGCTTTGCAGGACCGCGCCCGCGGGAAAATACGCCCATATCGCAGGTACGATCGTGGAGTTCGGCAGATGCGAGGGAATCAATGAAAAAGGGTTGGCGGTATCCATGTCCTCCTGCGGCTTCCCGGTCAGCAACATGCCCGGCATGCGTGCGCCGAAGATAAAAGGGCTGCAGTTCTGGGCGGTTATCCGCAGCCTGCTTGAAAACTGCGCCAATGCACAGGAGGCTTTGGAAAAGGTAATGCAAATGCCCATTGCCTATAATATCAACCTTTACCTGGCCGATCCTTCCGGCACAGGGATTTTATTCGAAACCATGGACGGAGAAAAAGCATATGAGCAAATCAGTCCGAAAGAAGGCCCTCAGTATCTGTGCGGCACCAATCATATCATAATAGAGCAGCTTAAGCATCTGGAACCGGCCGGTATGAACAATTCTATTGTAAGGTATGACAGATTGAAGAAGTTTGCAGAAGAAAAGGAACGGTATTCGGAGGAAGAAATCCGTAAATTTATGCTTGCAGAATATCCGGAGGGAATGACTGCGCATTACTATAAGGATGGTTTTGGTACGATTAAAACAGTAATTCTTGATCCCGTGGAAAAACGCTACAGTATCTGCTGGCTGGGTCAGGAGGAAAACGGTTGGAAGGATTATCTGGTTGATGAAAAAAAGGGGGCCTGTGTGGAAGAGCTGCTTTACAGAAATGAGGACGGGAATCCGGAATTCTTTGCCTTCCGGCCCATTGGATGATCTGTATTGTTACAGGAATAACTCAGATGGAGACGGAAAATGTCCGGTATCCAGCCGAATAAGAGGGCACTTGGTAAAGTTATTTTTTACCAGGTGCCTTTTGACATCCGTAAATGCAGTATTTATGCCTGGTTACAGCTTTTTTTAAGAACCATTGCAACTAAAAAACGTCATTTTGCCTATTGAATTAAATATGTTATGCGATTAATATAAAAACACGAATTCGTTGTAGCTGAAATTGGCAGTGCCAGAATGAAAAGTAAATCGGTGCCTCTTCTTAGGTGCCTGCAATCCTATGTTGCTGCACTCATAAAAAATGTGAGTAGCCGGTTTATCCGGCAGGACAGCATGTCATTTTATCAGAGCCGGTAAGAATCAGTCTGTTAAATTTCAAGGAACATTAGTTAAATGCTAAAAAAGCCAAAGACATAGACTGATACGGGATCTGTTCTCATCGGAGGTAGCATATCTTGCAAAGGGAAAAAGGATTAGATATCAGGGTAAAGCAGCAGCTTCGCAAACCTGTTATTTTTTGTGATTTAATAAACGGAGGTCTGTTTTGCGGCGAACAGCGCCTGCATCCGGAAATGCTGCAAAGGATGCCTGAGATCCTCAATTACAGTGAGGAACAAACGGAAAGGGAATGCCGCAGCTATGAGCGTATCCCGGATGTGGTTTACGCGGCGGGAGCAGGGGAAGGTTATCTTGTACTGATGGATGAAAACCAGAACTGTACGGATTATGCCATGCCGTTGCGTAATATGTTTGATACAGCAATTGCTTACATGCAGCAGAAAAAAACAATTGAAAAAGCGCACAAAGAAGCAAAGGACTTGAAAACCGGCGGTGAATATCTCAGTGGGTTTGCCAAACAGGACAGATTGCATCCGGTAATCTTCCTAACCTTCTATCATGGAGAAGAACCGTGGAAAGGGGGAAGCAGTCTGCATGATATTTTAAAATTTCCGGAAGGACTTGAGGATATGAAGCAGTTCTGTCCGGATTTCCGGATGAATCTGATTCACGCCTGGAATGTGAACCCGGAAAATTTTCGGACCGGCTTGCGGGCGGTCTTTGAACTTCTCCCTGTGGCGGCAGACAGGAAGGGATTAAAGAATTACATAAAGGGACATACAGAGCATTTTGGAAATCTGACGGAGGAAGAATGCGATTTGCTGGAGGTATTCATTGGTATGAAGAAGCTGGGCAAAGGAGAGCGGGAAACTTACCGAAATGAGAATGGAGGATATAATATGTGTACGGCGTTGATGGATATTAGGGAAGAGGGAATCGCAGCGGGTGAGTCTGCATTATCCAAGTTGGCCCGGCTGATGCAGGCGGATGGACGTGAGAAGGAATTTTTTGAATGCTGTGGGAATGATAAGAAACGAAAGAAACTGTATAAGGAGTATGGAATAATATAATATGACTACAGGTGGCCTGCTGGTAATTTCAGAACAATAGATAACCTGAATTAAGTATGAATGTATTTTATCTGCCCTTTTAGGTGAAAAGCCTTAGGGGGCAGATTTTTTGTTGCGGTTTCCATTCGTGCGCCTTCAAAACCATTCGGTCTTTGCTCATTTCCTCCCGTTTATTCTGCAGCCAATGCATCCCTTTGCACCTCCTGTCCCATACATTCCTTCTGATAATATCTGCTTTGAATTCCAAACAGCCTTGCGTATGCCCCGCCGGAGGCAAGCAGCTGTTCATGACTGCCCTCCTCCAGAATACTTCCGTTTTCCATGAAAAGGATCCGGTCACAGAACCGGGTGCTTGACAGCCTGTGAGAAATAAACAGCGATGTTCTCCCCTCCGACATACGCACATATTTCTCATAAACCTCCTGCTCTGCCAGCGGATCCAGCGCAGCCGTCGGTTCATCCAGAATCAGCAAAGGCGCCTCCTTATAAAAAGCCCTGGCCATCCAAAGCTTTTGCTGCTCTCCACCGGAAAGCCCGACTGCATTTTTCTGTATCCCTTTCCCAAGCGAGGTATTTTTTATCAGGAAAATCTTCTATCTTTTCCCACAGTCCTGCCAGCTTCAGGCAGTTTATGACTTTTTCCCGATCCATATTTTCCTTCGTACCCGAGCTTACATTTTCCGCAATTGTCAAAGGCAGAAGCTGCACATTCTGAAACACGGAAGATATCAGGCCATAATAGCTCTCTTTTTCATAATCGCCTATCGCCTTGCCGTCTATCCGGATTTCTCCCTCTAAGCTGTCATCTGCGCGCGTTGAAGCTTTTGTTCTGTTATAACCGGGAATGGGCGCTTGTGGGGCTCACCATACTGATGGACAGTCTTTCCCCATTTGTTGTGATTTATCTGTCTTCCATGCTTCTGGAGGCCTTGTACGAGCAGCGGCCGATCCGGGAAATGCTCGTCTGGGCGGCAGCAGGAGCGGGTGCGGCGCTTTTTATCAATGTCGTCAGGCATTGGGCGGCCAAGCATAAAAATGTCATGTGGTGGGGATTGCAGTACCGGATGGCGGAGCCGGTGCTTATGAAAACCATGGGTATGGACTATGAGCTTACGGAAAATGAAGAAGTGCGTGCAATGAGAAGCCGGCAGGAGGAATACAGGAAAAGAAATATCGGTGCCTTTGAAGTTTTTATCCGTTTCATGCAACAGCTTCTGACGGCTTTTCTGAAGGTGGTGATTGCGGTGGCAACGATACTGCCGCTGTTTGTTTCACAAGCGGCGCACAGGAGGCAGGAAACACCCTTTGTTTTTCGTATGACGGTACTGACAGGGCTGCTGCTTATCATGGGCTTTGTTCTGATACAGAAAGCGGTCCGGCGGAAGGATAGAAAGAAATATGCCATAACGCAGTCCGTAATTGAGAAGAACCGTCTGAATGAATATATGATGGAAAAAGTGGTGCTGTCCACAGAAGCGGGAAAGGATATCCGCATTTTCCATCAGGAAAAGCTTATGGAGGAATATGGTGATAATATGACCTCCGGATGGAGGAATGCAGCAAAACAGCTGGCGGGCAACGGCGCAAAATGGGATGGTATCCAGGGCTTTCTTTCTGCCTGTATCGGAGGGATAGTCTATCTTTACATCGCGATATGCGCCTATGTGGGAGAAATTGCAGCGGGCAGTGTTGTCAGATATGCCGGTGCGATCCAGCAGCTCATCCAGGCTTTAACCGATTTGATGAGCGCGTGGACGCGGCTGCACAGAAACCGGGCGGTAATGGAGGAGTATCTGGCATACCTGGATCTGAAGGATGTGAAGAAAAAGGGAACCTTTCCCGTGGAAAAAAGAAGGGACGGCAAATTCCTGATAGAGTTCAGAAATGTTTCCTTCCGTTATCCGGGTACGGAAAAATATGTACTTAAGGGAATGAATGTGACGCTGGAGATCGGGGAACGTATGGCGCTTGTAGGACCGAACGGTTCCGGAAAGACAACCTTTATCAAGCTGTTGTGCAGACTTTATGACCCCACGGAGGGAAGTATTTTACTGAACAGTGTGGATATCAGAAAATATGATTATCAGGAATATATGCAGCTGTTTTCTGTGGTTTTTCAGGATTTTCAGATATTTTCCTTCGTGTTGGGGGAATATGTGGCAGGCAGCGGTCAGGTGGAACGGGAGAGAGCCATAGATGCGATCCGGCGGGGCGGTTTGGCGGAGCTTGGGCTGCCGCTGTTTCGCTGTCACCGTTCCTACATGGTAAATATTGCACAGGTGACGGGCATCGAAAAGGATGCTGCGGTTTTGGCCGATGGGGGTAGGATACCGGTGAGCAGGAGGATGTACCATGGCCTGTATCCGTTTTTTCAGCAGAGGAGGAAATGAATGGCCGCATGGATAATAGGAATTTGCATTTGCCTTCTGGCAGGCAATGCCGCGCTTCTTTTTTATGGATCCCAGGATATGTGGATCGCAGAATAGAATGCTTTCAGAGCGATCTTGTTGACCAGCATTATGCCGAAGTGGAGAGTATGTACCGTACCATGCGCGGCTGGAGGCATGATTAACATAATTATATTCAGGCTATGAAGGCATATGCACAGCTGGAAAAATATGACGAGCTGATGGTTTATCTGGGACGGCTGGATGAAAGCCTTTCTCAGGTGGATCAGGTGATAAAGACGGGAAATCTCATGGCGGATGCCATTTTAAACAGCAAGCTGGGCTTAATGAAAAGCCGGAACATCCATACGGATGTAACGGTCCATGTGTCTGAGCAGATGAAGACATCGGATATGGATTTGTGTGTTCTGGTGGGAAATCTGCTGGATAATGCAATTGAGGCCTGTGATGCGGTAAAAGAGGAGGAAAATCGCTTTATCCGCATTTATATTGATACCCTGCAGAATCAGCTGTACATTTCAATCATGAATGGCATGGAGGGAACTGCAAGGCGGCAGGGAGCCCGCTTTGTGAGCAGTAAAAGAGGCGACAGGCGGCAGGGCTTCGGTTTGCAGCAGGTGGATCTGCAAAAGAGCATAGGAGAAAGGGGGTGGGAATTGCCTGTGCCTCTGCAATGCTTCTGGACTGTAAGGCGAGAGGGCTTGACGTACACTGGGATGCACAGAATCCGGCGTCACGCAGCCTGGCGGAAAAAATGGGATACCGTCTGGATTGTACATATCAGGCGTATTCGTTCATGACTCCTGAGGAACCTTAAAAATATTAAAACCTGACATAATGTTGTCACGCCCGTTTGTTATACTGAATGAAAAAGGGGAGGTATTACAGAATGGAAGAAAAAAATCACCTGCATAATGAGGTGGACGGGACGGCAGAGTTTGAAAAGGAAATGCTCGTAAAGGGGATAGAAATATCCTGGACCACCTGGGGAAGAATGCGTGGGGAGAGACTTATAACGGGGCCTGTCAGTTATCTGAAGGCAGAAGGAGACAGCGGCTTTGAGCGGATTTATTCGGTGGATATGAAAGAAAATCAGGAATTGAAATACCGAAGATGATATCTTTGATAAAGGCAGGTATTCTTCCCGATTCCATACTGATTACTCCGATGACAAGACCCTCTAATCTGGCGGAAATACTGGCAAACAGAGGATTTATAATAAATGAACAACCTCCCTGCATGTTGCTGTATCTGGATAATTTTAAGGAAAATAGATATCTCATTAATCAGTACACCATATCTGAGGTAACTAAGATGGTTGAACTGAAAAGCTGGCTGGATATTATAAATAAGGCCCTTTTTGAAGGGGAGCTTGTTACGACAGAGCAGTTTGGCGATGTACTGAGGCTTGATAATACCAATTTTTATCTTGGTTTTTCGGAGGGAAGGCCGGTGAGCACCTGCATGACAATCTCAGATGGTGATACCGCTGTATTGGAAATGGCTGCGACTTTAAAGGATTACCGTTGCAGAGGCTTTGCATCCTGTCTTATCGGGAAGGCGCTGGCAGATTTGCAGGAAAAAGGCATCCGGACGGTTTCGCTTCGCGCAGAAGAGGACGGCGTTTTAACCGTGTAATTGCTTTTTACAATAGGAAAAGTATCTGATACAGTATGGGGGAGGTATATGCTTCTCAAAAAACAAAAATGCACCTGAGCCTGGAGGGGATTGAACAAGAAAATTGCGGCAGGATTTAAGCGTGATGTTGCACAAGAAGATTGACGCAAGATTTGACAGCGATGCAATAATGGGCTACAATCTGAAAATCAATGCTGATGAAATCCGGGTTACGTAAAAGGTCAGCAATCTCCTGTTTCTAAAGGTGAGGGAAAGGATCGATTAATATGAAAATTGAAAGAATTAAAGCGGAAAAAGTCTTTCGGGATTATGTGAGCGCCTATAATGCGCAGGATGATAAGGTCAGGCTGAAGATAGAACATACCTTCCGCGTGGCGGTGTTATGTGAAAAAATAGCAGCTTCGCTGGGCATGGCGGAAGACGAGCGGGATTTGGCCTGGTTTACCGGGCTGCTGCATGACGTGGGGCGGTTTGAGCAGCTGAGAAATTACGGAACCTTTATAGATGCTGAATCCATTGACCATGCGATGTATGGGGCGCAGATTCTTTTTGATGATGGGAAAATCAGGGATTATACGGAGGATTCCTGCGAGGATGGGCTCCTTCGTACCGTGGTCGGCGTCCACAGCGCTTACCGTATCCCGGAGGGGCTGGATGAAAGGACGCAGAGGTTTTGCCATATCCTGCGGGATGCGGATAAAATCGATATTCTGAAGGTGAACGTGGATTTTCCCCCGGAGGAAATCTATAATGTTTCCACCAGGGAGCTGAAAAACTGTACGGTTTCTGAAGCTGTGATGACAGCTTTTTTTGAAGAGCATGCCATACTGCGTACCCTGAAAAGGACGGCGGCGGATCATCTGGCCGGTCATATTTCACTGGTGTATGAGCTGGTTTTCCCTGAGAGCCTGCGGATTGTGCTGGAGCAGGGATATCTTTCGAAGCTGATGGCTTTCGAATCCGAGAACCCTGTGACGAGAGAGCAGTTTTGCAGGATGAAAGAATATATGGAATTGTATGTGAAGAGAATACAGGCGGCGGAATGACGCCGCCATTTTGGTATTTGCCGGCAGAGGAACGTATTTTGACAGGAAAAGAGAAATGCCATGAAGAAGCTGGAAATAAAGCATGTCAGATTAATTTATGATGAATGGAAATGCATAGAGAGAAAGAGCTACCGTCAGAAAAGGATAAAGAACCCGGATTTTTCAGGCTTTCTGGCTCTGATTGATATCGAAAAGGTGAAGGAAAAGCAGGTCTGGAGCTGGGGGAAGGAAAGTCTTGAATCAGGAATACAGGCCGGTGTTTTGGTATATTGATATCATTGACGGTATAGGTGTTGATGAAGACGGGATGTTTTTCGTCAGTGATTTATTCCTTGATTTACTGGTATCGCCGGAGGGTGAAGTTAAGGAGGAGGACAGGGATGAACTTGAGGCGGCGCTGGAGCAGGGCGTGATTACGGAATGCCAGTTTGCACAGGCTGACAGGACCGCACAGGAGCTGCGGCTTTATTTGGAGAAGAATTTTCAGGAGTTTCGGGTTTCCTGCGGCCGAAGGCTGGAGGAAATTATGGTACAGGGAAATTAGGGCGCGGAAGGCGGATATTTCCGGAGCCTTCTGTTTGTATTCGGAGGATGCAGTTGTGTGTAATGAAGAAAAAATAATTGCAGCATGGAATGCGGAAATGTATGAAAAATATGAGACAGAGACAGATGACGTGGACTTTCTGCTGTCTGCGATTGGTTCAAAGCCTGTGAGAGTATTGGAGGCAGCCTGTGGAGGCGGGCGTATCCTTGTACCGCTGGCGCAGGCAGGACATGCTGTAACAGGTTTTGATATTGACGATTGCCTTCTTGAAAAAATAGGGGCAAAGGCAGAAGAACTTGATAATATTGTCTGGTATAAGGCTGATGCGGTAAAAGATGCTTGGGGGAGCGGATTTGATGTTGTAGTTCTTGCAGGAAATATTCTGTTTAATATAATGTCGGAGACAGACTATGCTCAGGCGCAGCGTCAGATGATTCGGAGGGCTGCAGGAGCGCTGGCTCCGGGAGGCCATATTTATATCGACTATCAGTTTTCAATGCATCCCGAGCTGTTGTTCCGGTCATCCGGTGAAATGGTAATCTGGGAGGGAACCGACAGCGAAGGCAATTCAGGGAAAATGTTCCTGACGGAACAAAGCTTTGAGGAATCTACAGGAATGCTTTCGTTTGTCCGTAATTTTGACTTGATACTGAAGGACGGAAGAAGATTAGAAAGGAAGATTCCTTCTAAGAAGCATTATATACAGTTGGAACAGCTGCATGACTGGCTGGATTCTGCTGGCTTTGCCATAGAAAAAGAGTATGGAGACTATGCTGGAAATCCAATAGGAGAGACAACCGGCAGAGCCATTCTATGGGCAGTAAAAAAATCCGTGGGTAAATAATGAGTGAAATGGATTCCCCGTAATCATGCGGCACATGGATTCTGAAGGTGTTGAAGGGAACCCTTGCCGGAAAGCCTCAGGGAGAGGTTATTGCGAAGGATATGATGAAGAAATAGGACAGGTAGAGTTCCTAAGGATGAGTGATTCCGGCAAAACAGATAAGTAATTATAGCAGGGGGATTCAGGCTTTCTCGGGAGCCTGGATCCTCCTCGTTTTTTTCCCGTATTCCCCTGGGGAAAGGCCGGTAATGCGGCGGAAGACCTTGGTAAAATAGCTTTGATCATCATACCCAACCATCTGGGAAATGTCCGTCAGGCGGTATTCTCCGCGGCGGATCAGCTCCTTGGCTTTGGTGATGCGCACATTGTTCAGATACCGGTTGAAGGTGGTTCCAGTTTCCTCTTTGAAAATGCGGCTCAGATAATCGGGGGACAGGGAAACGGTGCGGGCGGTATCCTCCAGCGTCAGGTGCTCCGCATAGTTGGTGCCTATGTGCTGGATGCATTTATGTATGATATTGGCATGCTTGGCGTCAGGGTAGGACTGGATACTGTCCATAAAACGGTCAACCGTATGGTACAGCCAGTTGCTCAGGGCGCTGAAGCTGCCCAGGGAGGGGATGGTTTTCTGGCAGATATGGTTAAAGAGCATCGTCTCTTCTTCCTCCGCCCCGTTTTCCGCCGCGGTCCGGGAAATCATGACGATAAGCTCCGAAGCCCTGGATTTCATCCAGTCCAGCCGTCCGCCTCCGGAAGCCAGAAGGGCGGCAAGCAGTTCCTTGAGCTGCTTTCGGGAGCTTTCCCGATCCCCGTGTGAGATTGACAATAGCAGGGCGCGTTCCTTTTCAAAGGGATAGCGGGGCGGGGCGTCCTGGTTTTTCAGGCCGGAGATATAGGCGCTGATCTGCCCCTGCAGAAGGTCAGATCGTTCGGCCTCCAGAAGCCTGTTTTCAGCAGAGACGTTATTCATGAAGCCGACGGCCATAAAAAGAAGAACAGACAGCTCCTGCACCTTTGTGGGCGGCATCTGCGGAACCTCCTTAAGAAGCCGGATCAGCTCCGTCCGCGCTTCCTGAGTGAGCGGCAGATTGTCGGTGAGTTCACAGTCGATAAAGTCCTGGAAATCCACCATCATAAACGGCCCCACGGTGATCTTGGCGGTACTTTTCACCTCGCCGATGATAGGGGAGACAAAGCAGGTCAGTCCCAGGGGGCAGAAATAAATATACTTCCCGCCGAAACGCTCCGCCTCGGTCATTCCATAGTTATGGGCGCGGATACAGTTCTCATGGGGAAGCCCCGCCGCCTCGCACAGCGTACAGCTTCCGCATCCCTTCCCATGTTCATAAAAAATATGTCCGGCCGTATCCGAAACCGTACAGCCAAGCCCTGTGGACACCGAAAAAGCCCGTGCGCACTCCTGGGCCAGCTTGTGATCAAACGTATCCTGCACCATTAAAGAAGCCTTCCTTTGTAAAATACCGTGTAATTGTTCTATAAATTTAAGTGATCGTTTTATAAATTCAAAGTAATCCTTCGATCCATCCATAGCAGCAATATTGCTCTATCTGCATTATGCCCGTGAATTTTTGGTATGTCAAGGAAACAGGTCGGAAAATTACCAAAACGGGCGAATAACTACAAGGAAAAAGAAAAGGAGGATGCTATAATCAGGGCAAATAATGTAGTCATACTCAGTAAGGAGGATTTTTTTTTATGGCTGTCTTGGAGGAAATTTCACAGAATCTGCAGAGAGGCAAGGCGAAGATAGTAAAGGAACTGGTACAGCAGGCGATTGATGAAGGAATCCCTGCGAAGGAGATCCTGGAGATGGGACTTCTGTCCGGTATGGATATTATCGGGGAAAAATTCAAAAATAACGAAGTTTTTGTACCGGAGGTGCTTGTGGCGGCCCGCGCCATGAATATGGGAGCTTCCCTGCTTAAGCCTCTGTTAGCTGACGGGGACAACACCTCGGCCGGCAGGGTCTGCATCGGAACCGTACGCGGTGACCTGCATGACATCGGCAAGAACCTGGTAAAAATGATGATGGAAGGCAAAGGCCTGGAGGTTATCGATCTGGGAACGGACGTATCTCCTGAAACCTATGTGGAAACAGCGGTTTCCCAGAACTGCCAGATCATCTGCTGCTCCGCGCTTCTGACAACTACGATGTCAGTGATGAGCGATGTGGTAAAAGAAGCTGAAAAAGCCGGAATCCGTGATCATGTAAAAATTATGGTGGGAGGCGCGCCTGTAACGGAAGCCTTCTGCGAACAGATCGGCGCTGATAAATACACAGCCGATGCGGCAAGCGCTGCGGATGCTGCTGTGGAAATCTGCAGGAGCCTGGCAGGTTAAGGAAAACGGCAGACAGCGGGGGAACTATGGAAAAAGAAGCATTGAGAGAAGAAGTGCTGCGCCTGGGAGCTTACCGGGCGGAATTTATTGAGACGGAACGGATCGAGGCGGATGCTTCCTTCCGCAAGCTGTGCGAATCCAACGCCTGCGGCAATTACGGCAGGAGTTACATGTGCCCGCCCGATGTGGGAGAGGTGGAAACCCTCATGGGCAGACTGAAGGATTATCGTCTCGCCCTTGTTTACCAGACAGTGGGAACGCTGGAGGACAGCTACGATTTTGAAGGAATGATGGAGGCCGGAAAACGGCATAATGACCTGGCGCAGCAGGTGCGGCGTCTGGCGGAACAGCTTGACTGTGAGAAGGCGCTTCATCTTGGGGCCGGCGGCTGCAGGGTGTGTGATGTCTGCGGTAAAAAGACAGGCGAACCATGCAGGCATCCGGAGCAGGCCATGTCTTCCCTGGAGGCTTATGGAATCAATGTTTCAACGCTGGCTGCGCAGTGCGGAATGCGCTATATCAACGGCAAGGATACGGTAACCTATTTCGGAGCCGTGTTCTTTTCATAAAGCCGGGAACCGGGAGGATGGAGTTCATGAGTAGAAATATGAAGCAATGGCTTGCGCAGTTAAGGGAAATACCGGAAAAAAAGGCGCTCCCCGTTTTATCCTTTCCTGCTGTGCAGCTGATGGGAATCAGCGTAAGGGAACTGATTTCCGACAGTGACAGACAGGCGCAGGGAATGAAGCTGGTTGCGGACAGGACAGACGCCGCGGCAGCGGTGAGCCTGATGGATCTTTCGGTGGAGGCGGAGTGCTTCGGTGCGCCGATTTCCGTAAGCGATGATGAGGTGCCGACGGTAAAAAGCAGCGTCGTATCCACGCCGGAAGAGGTGGAAGCGCTTGCAGTGCCGGAAATCGGCGCCGGAAGGACGCAGATTTACATTGACGCCATTAAGAAAGCGGCGAAGATGATAGAAGACAGACCCGTGTTTGCCGGGATTATCGGACCATACTCCCTGGCGGGACGGCTTTTAGATGTGACGGAAATCATGTTTTATTGTTATGATGAACCGGAAATGGTGCAGCAGCTTCTGGATAAGGTGACGGAATTCCTGATTGCCTACGGACAGGCATATAAGGAAGCGGGAGCGGACGGCATCGTGATGGCGGAACCGCTGGCAGGCCTGCTCTCACCGGCGCTTGCGGAAGAATTTTCTGCGTCTTACGTCAAACGGATCGTGGAAGCGCTTCAGACGGATGATTTCCTTGTTATTTATCATAACTGCGGTAACAGCACCATCCAGATGATAGATTCCATCCTGGATACGGGCGCCGCGGCCTACCATTTCGGTAACGCCATCAATATGGCGGAAATGATGACCCATATCCCGCCAGATACCATAGCTATGGGAAATGTTGATCCTGCGGGACAGTTCCGGAACGGGACGCCGGAAAGCATCAGGGAGGAGACTTGGGCCATTATGGAGGCCTGCTGCAAATATCCTAACTTTGTCATTTCCTCCGGCTGTGATATCCCGCCGCTGTCCAAATGGGAAAATATCGACGCCTTTTTTGAAGCGGTGCAGGAATTCTACGAAAAAAAGCGGATGGCATGAGGATGCAGGACATGGAAAAGGTAACGGTAAACGGCCGGATTTTTCAGACGGAAAAAGGAACGGTGCTGGCAGATGTCCTCCGGGAAGCCGGAGGACTGAAAATGCCCTGCGCAGGGAAAGGAATCTGCGGCAAATGCAGAGTCCGGGCGTCAGGGCTGCTCAGCGAACCGGATGAAACGGAAATAAAGAAGCTTACCAGGGCGGAGCGTGAAAACGGCATCCGCCTTGCCTGTCGTACCCGGGTGCTGGGAGAATGTGAGGTGTCCTTTGAAGAGGAGGCTACGCGCCAGACTCCGGAGGAAGCGCTTTTGGGGCTTCAGCCTGTGAGGCCTTTGTTTGAAGGGCTGGGCGCTGCGGTGGATATCGGTACGACGACGCTGGCGGCGGTGCTGTTTGATAAAAACGGCTTCCGGGCCAGGGCCGGGGCGGATAATCCCCAGTCTGTTTTCGGCGCGGATGTGATTTCCCGGATGGAAAAAAGCATGGCAGGGGAGCGGGAAGCGCTGGCCCTGTGTATCAAATCGGGGCTGACGTCCCTTTTGGAGGAGCTGGCAAATAAAGGCGGCTGTTCCCCGACAGATATTGATACTTTGGTGCTGACCGGAAATACGGCCATGCTTTATTTTTTTACCGGAAGGGATCCTTCCGCCCTTTCCCATGCGCCCTTTGCCGCAGACTGGCTGGCGGGGGAATGGCTGACGGCGGAGCAGCTGGGTCTGCCGGGGTTACAGGCGAGGGCCTGGCTGCCGCCCTGCGTGTCCGCTTTTGTGGGAGCGGATATTACCACGGCCATGCTCAGCGTACGGACGGAAAAGCCCGGAAATGACCGTCTTCTTGTGGATATCGGAACGAATGGGGAGATTGTGCTGTGGAGACAGGAAGGAATTTTCTGCTGTTCCACAGCGGCAGGTCCGGCCTTTGAAGGGGCGGGGCTGAAGATGGGAATGCAGGGAACGGACGGCGCGGTTGCCCATGTGTGGGTGACGGAGAACGGGCTTGCGGCTGAGGTGATAGGCGATAAAGAGCCGATAGGCATCTGCGGCAGCGGCGTCATCGATGCAGTGAGCTGCCTGCTGCAGACGGAGGAGCTGGATGAAACCGGCTATCTGGAGGATGAGGAAGCGGTGATTGCCGGGGAGGTCCGCCTGTTCCAGGAGGACATAAGAAAGGTCCAGCTTGCCAAAAGCGCTATCTGTGCCGGAATCAAAACCATGCTGCACCGGGCGGGCATGCAGCCGTCGGAGCTGCAGGAGCTGTTGGTTGCAGGGGGCTTTGGCAGCTTCATCCATCTGGAGAATGCGATTGCCATCGGGCTTTTGCCGGAGGTGGAATTGGGAAAAATTACGGTGACGGGAAATGCGGCGCTTATGGGAGCGGCCATGCTGCTGCTGGATAAGGAAAAGCTGCCGGAGGCGGAGCGGCTGGCAGCGGCGGCACAGACTGTGGATCTGGCGTCGGATGCTTTCTTCAAAGAATGTTATATGGAAGGAATGCTTTTTTAAAAGCGCTTGTAACTGTTGGATTCCTTCACAGTTACAAGCGTTTTACTACTAAATGGGGATTATAAAATGACGAACAGAGAGAGATTTATACGGACCTTAAAATGCGAGCCCATCGGCGGCCAGGTGCCCACCTTTGAGCTGGTCTTTTTTCTGACCATGGAGGCCTTCGGCAAGGTGCATCCTTCCCACCGTTTTTATGAGCAGTGGAATCAGATGAGTTACCGGGAGCGCAGCCTTCATATGAATGAAATGGCCCAGCTTTATATCGATACGGCAAAAAGATATGGCCACAGCTCTATTTTTATCCATCCCAATCCCGGGGACGTTGAGAATATCCAGTGGCTGCTGGAGCTGATCCGGGAAAAAAGCGGGGATGAAAGCGGGCAGGGGATATGTTTTTTCCACCTCAAACTGCGTTTACACAGGCCTGCCGCTGGAACGGTATGAAATGATGATGGAGCTGTGGAGGCAGTACGGCAGCTACGATGCTTATAAAAAAAGCTGAAACAGTAAAAAAGGCGGCTGAGTAACGGCTTAAAAATCCTGTGTGAAGTATCGCGTGCAGTCGCCCCTCTTGTAAATGTACCGTTGGTCGGCTAAAATGGAGCTATCGATGACGGGGAGGGGAATGCTATGGATATGGAAACCTGGTTTGCGCCGGCCATTGAAATGGGGCGGCTGGTCCGGCAGTACCGGATTGCGCAGGAGGACGAAAAAGTGGAACTGGAGCGCCGGATCCAGAACTCCGCGTATATCTCTCGGCTAAATACGATGCAGAGCTTTAGCAGCGTGGATTTTTTACGGGGGATAGTGGAGGAGCAGAAGGTGAACTTCATCAAACGGGATTTTTTTCTGAATCCCGCGACGCCTTCCTTCGGCGGGGAGGGGGAGGCCCACTACCAGCTGAGCTATCACAGACATGATTATATGGAATTTATTTTTGTGCTGCGGGGAAGCTATGTCCAGTCCATCAACGGCGTGCTGCACCGGCATCAGGCGGGGGATGTATGTATGCTCAATCCCAATGTGATCCACAGGGACGAGGTATCAGGACCGGAGGACAGGGTGCTGTTTATGGGGCTGTCCGCAGGCTTCCTGAAAGGGGAGCTGGCTCGCTTTTTTGCCCCGCATCCGGAGATCGCGGCGTTTATGGAGAATCAGTTCGGGCGCACAGATCAGCAGTATATTCTGTTCCACAGGGAGGATTTTTCCCCGGTGGAGGGGCTTTTGGAACAGATTGTGGAGGAGGATGAACGAAAGCTGCCCGGACATCATCTGGTGATCAAGGGTTATCTGGTCCGCCTGTTCGGGCTTCTGGCGGAAAACCACGGCTATACCTGCCACTATCAGAGCCGGAAGGAAATCGAGGAAAACCTTCTGGCGGAAATACTGAACTATATGCAGGAGCATCTGGATACGGTCAACCGGACGGAGCTGGCAGCCTTCTTCCATTTTAACCCGGATTACCTCAACCGTTTCCTGCTGCAGAAAACCGGGGAAAATTATTCCTCCCATCTGCGTTTTATGCGCCTGCAGGCGGCTGCGGAGCAGCTGAAGGCTACGGATAAGAGCGTGAATGAAATTATCAGGGAGCTGGGTTTTTCCAACAAGGGGCATTTTAACCGGATGTTCAGAGAAAAATACGGTATGCTGCCGGGAGCCTATCGGAAGGAATGGGAAAATTGAATAACATATACCATTAAAATGAGCGGATACTATTCAGAAAGTCTGAAATGGTAACCGCTCTTTCTTTTTGCATCTGTTCATGTTACTGAAATAATGGAAAATGACTGCTATATTGTATGTATGAAATGCACAAAACAAAAAAGGAGGGGACTATGGACAAGATTGCTTTTTTAGGTGCCGGCAGCACGGTTTTTGCGAAAAACGTGCTGGGGGACTGTATGCTGACAGGGCCGCTGCAGGAATTTGAATATGCGCTGTACGATATCGATATGCAGCGTCTGGAGGAGTCCTGGCAGATGCTGTCCAACATCAACCGGAACTCTAACGGCGGCAGGGCGCGGATCGTAAAATATATGGATCGTATGGAAGCGCTGCGGGGAGCCAGATATGTGATTAATGCCATCCAGGTGGGCGGCTATGAGCCTTGTACGGTGACGGATTTTGAAATCCCGAAAAAATACGGCCTGCGTCAGACCATCGGGGATACGGTGGGAATTGGCGGGATTTTCAGGGCGCTGCGCACCATTCCGGTGATGCTTGATTTTGTCAGGGATATGGAAAAGGTCTGCCCGGAGGCTCTGTTTTTAAACTACACCAATCCCATGGCAATACTGACCATGGCGATGTGCAGGGCATCCTTCATACAGACGGTGGGAATCTGCCATTCCGTACAGGTCTGTGTGCCGCAGCTGCTATACAGGCTGGGGCTGCTCCAGGATCATGTGAAGTATAAAATTGCGGGAATCAACCATATGGCATGGCTGCTGGAAATCACGCGCAACGGAGAGGATTATTACCCGCAGATCAAACAGAGGGCCGAAGAGGGGCCGATCCTCAAACCGTATACCAGGGAAATGCTGAAGGATTATCCCCAGCTGCTTTACCCGGAATATGATTTCACCCCGGACAGACACGATGATCTGGTGCGCTTTGAAATCATGAAGCAGTTTGGCTGCTATGTGACGGAATCCAGCGAGCACAATGCGGAGTTTATGCCTTATTTCATCAAGAAGGCTCATCCGGAGCTGATTGAAAAGTACCAGATTCCGCTGGATGAATACCCGCGCCGCTGCCGCATCCAGATTGAACACTGGAAGCAACTGAAAAACAGTCTGGTGAATGATGAAAACCTGATCCACCAGCGCACGCATGAATATCCGTCCTACATTCTGGAAGCGCTGGAAACGGGCAGGCCGTTTACCTTTGCGGGGAATGTGATGAACGAAGGGCTGATTGACAACCTGCCGAAGGACTGCTGTGTGGAGGTTACCTGCGCAGCCGGACAGGGAGGCATCCAGCCGTGCCATGTGGGAAGCCTGCCCCATCAGCTGGCGGCCTTGAATATGAGCAATATCGGCCTGCAGCAGCTGACAGTGGACGCAGCGCTCACCGGCAGCAGGGAGGCCATTTATCAGGCGGCCATGCTGGATCCCCATACGGCGGCGGAGCTGACGATAGACGAAATACGCAGCCTGGTGGATGAGCTGATAGAGGCTCATGGCAGCTGGCTGCCGGAATATCATTAAACAAAAGAGAGGGAGGAATGACTCATGGGAAAAACTGCAGCAGTAAATGAAAACGGCATGGCTGATACCAGGCCGGCCAGGCGGAAAAATATGGCTTCCAACAAGGAGGTTCTGGGACATGCGCTGGGAGGCGTGGGCCAAAATACGGTTTATGCGCTCTGGAGCGGCTTCATCACCGCCTTTTATACGGATGTATTCGGCATGAACCCGGCAATCATGGCAGGAATTTTCCTGTTTGCCAGAATTTGGGACGGCATCAATGATCCGATGATGGGAATTATCGCGGACCGCTCAAAAAGCCGGTTCGGGCGCTACCGCTGCTGGCTTCTGCGTATGCCGCCGGTGGTTGCGGCATGCCTTGTGCTGAACTTTACCGTACCTAATTTCGGGCCTACGGGAAATATTATTTATGCGGCAATCACGTATATCATTATGGGAATGGCCTTCACCAGCGTGGATATTCCCTACTGGAGCCTTCCGGCGGCCATGACCAGCGATCCGGAGGAGCGAACCAAGATTTTTACCACGGCTACCCTGGGGACCAACCTTGCAAATACTGTCGGCAACATGCTTATCCCTATCCTGCTTGTGGCCTTCGGCGGTACGGGAAGCGCCCATGCCTATTTTATGACGGCGCTGATTTTCGCGGTAGTGGGCTGTGTGCTGTACCTGACCTGCTTTGGCATGGTAAGGGAGCATGTGGAAGCGCCTACGGAAAAATTCAGCTTTGCGCTTGCCTTTAAATCCCTTTTTACCAATAAGCCGCTGTTCTGCATTATGATTACCAATCTGGTAATCAACCTTGCCTTTATTATGAAAATGACACTGAATTATTATTACACCACCTATACGTTGGGGGATGTGAAGCTGATGAGCTTAATGAGCCTGATCACCCTGCCCAGTATCCTGCTAGGGACCGTGGCGGCTCCCTTCCTGACGAAGGCCCTGGGAAAGAAAAAGACGTTGCTAGGCCTGATGATAGCCAACCTTGCGGTAAGCGCTGTTTTTTATCTGGTAGGCTATCACAACATCACGCTGGTACTCGTTATGGGCGCACTGCAGATTCTGTTCGTGGGGGCGGCCTTTGTGGTTATCAGTTCCATGACGGCTGATACCATCGAATACGGCGAGTGGAAAACAGGCCAGCGTAACGAAGGCGTTATCACCTCCACCCGTACCCTCATCACCAAAATCGCTTCCGCGCTGGTAGGCGTGGCGGTTGCCGTGGTTCTGTCTATGACAGGCTATGTGCCCAATGTAGAGCAGACCGAGCATACCATGAATGCCTTTCATTTTGTGGTATCCTTCCTGCCCGGCATCGTTATGATGATTGGGGCGATTCCCATGTTCTTCTATACTCTGACCGAGGAACGCCATGCGAAGATCGTAGCCGAGCTGAAGGAACGCAGGGCGGAAAAGGAAAACGGGACAAATAACTGAAAATAGGGTATTTTTTACATATAGGAATGTATAGGTAAGAAAGGCCGGCGGCGGAAGCAAAGCCGGCCTTTCGGAAATGGAGGAGGAAAATGCAGCAGAAAATTCCGCTGAACTATGACTGGCTTTACAAACCGGATTTTGTGCCGGAGGATATAAAATGCACACCGGAGGCCGCGGGGTATGAGACGGTGGATCTGCCCCATACCAATAAGATGCTTCCCCTGAATTACTTCAGTGAAACTGAATATCAGTTCGTCAGCTGCTATAAGAAGCTGCTGGAAATCCCGGAGGAGTGGCAGGAAAAATCCATTTTTCTGGAATTTGAGGGAGTCATGCTGGCCTGTGATGTTTACTGCAACGGGATTTTGACGGGAAGACATGAGGGCGGCTATACGCCTTTTACCGTGGAGCTTACCGGGGCAGTGCGCTTCGGGGAGGAAAACATACTTGTCGTCCGCGTGGATTCCAGGGAGCTGGGAGGCATCCCTCCTTTTGGAAATGTGGTGGATTATCTGACCTACGGCGGCATTTACCGGGAGGTATGGCTGTACGCCGCAGGGCCGGTGCGGCTGGAGCGCCTGTGGCTGGACTGCCCTGATCCGCTGGAGGAGGTGAAGACCTTACGCTGCGCATGTGAAATTACTTGCGACCATGCTTGGGAGGGAATTTTGGAGCTTACGCTGTTTTCCCCGGAGAACAGCATGGCCGGGAATTGGGAGGGAAAGATTTCCCTGAAACCCGGCACACAGAAAATCCCGGCGGCCCTTGAAGGGCTTACGGATATTTCCTTATGGGATACGCAGCATCCGGTCCTTTACCGGGCGGAGGCAAAGCTGAAGGAGAAGGAGAGCGGAAGCTGCGTCAGCCTGAGCAGCAGCCGTTTCGGCTTCAGGCAGGCCCGGTTTACACCGGAAGGATTTTTCCTGAACGGCGTGAAATGCAAACTCATCGGCCTGAACCGCCATCAGTCATGGCCCTATGTGGGCTATGCCATGCCGGAGCGGATACAGCGCCGGGATGCGCAGCTTCTGCGACGGGAGCTGGGCTGCAATGTGGTGCGCACCAGCCATTATCCCCAGTCCAGGCATTTCCTGGATGCCTGCGACGAGCTGGGACTGTTGGTAATGGAGGAGATTCCGGGCTGGCAGCACATCGGGGATGAGGATTGGAAGCAGCATTCCATGGAGGAGCTGAAGGCTATGATCACGCGGGATTATAACCGGCCCTCCATTATTTTGTGGGGCGTAAGGATCAATGAATCCCAGGATGATCATTCCTTTTATGAAAGGACCAATGCGCTGGCCCGCGCCATGGATCCTGGCCGGCAGACCGGAGGGACCAGGTATATTCAGCGAAGCGAGCTTTTGGAGGATGTGTATACCTACAATGATTTTACCCACGACGGGGGAAAAACGGTATTCCGGCCACAGAAGGAAACCACAGGGCTGGACAGGGCGGTGCCTCTGCTTGTGACGGAGAGCAACGGACATATGTACCCCGCAAAGCGTTTTGACCAGGAGGCGCGTCTGACGGAACATGCGCTGCGGCATCTGCGGGTGATAAACGAAAGCCTGGGCCGTGAGGATCTGGCAGGTGGCATCAGCTGGTGCGCTTTTGACTATAATACCCACGGCAGCTTCGGTTCAGGGGATAAAATCTGTTATCATGGCGTTTTTGATATGTTCAGGAACCCCAAATACGCGGCCTTTGCCTATGCGTCACAGAAGGAACCGGAGAAGGAACCGGTGCTTGAGCCTGTTACGCTGGTAAGCCGTGGGGAAAAGGACGGCGGAGGCACGGTGCCCTTTTATATCCTGACCAACTGTGATTATGTGAGGGTTTATAAAAATGGGAAAAAAGTGTCGGATTTTTATCCCCGCAAGGAGGAATTTCCCCATCTGAAGCACCCTCCCGTCATGATTTTCCATTTGATGGAGGAAGAACTGCTGGCTGATTTCTCCGAAGAAGACAGAAGAGGACTTACCACATTCCTGGAAAAAAAGGTGACTGAAGGGACGCTTACCGCCATGCAGCAGGAGGATTATATATTCCTTTCCGGGCTGGCGGCGCGTTACAACAGGGAAATATCGGGGCTTATCGGCATGGTGATCAAATCCGCAGGCGGCTGGGGAGAAACGGAAAACAACCTGGTGCTGGAGGGATGGCTTGGGGACCGCATCGTATGCAGAAGGGAAGTGGGAGAAAGCCGGTATGCCGCCGGAATCACCGCCAGGGCTGATGATTCCGTCCTGTACGCAGACGGCGATACCTATGACGCCACCCGTATTACGGTGAAGGCGGTGGACAATATGGGAAATCTGCTGCCCTTTACCCAGGAATGTGTGGAAATCCAACTGGACGGCCCTGCCAGGCTGCTGGGCCCTGCGCGGTTCCCCCTTACCGGAGGCGTATCCTCCTTCTGGATCAGGACGGTGGGGAAGACCGGCACGGTGCGGATAGGTGTGTTGGGGGTGGAAAGCCGGACGGAATGTACGGTTGATGTGAAATAGAGGAAATTGGGATAAAAACTGTTTCAGAGTATGGATGCTCCGGAGGCCATGGGATGCTGTGGCCCGCCGGAGCTTTTTTGCGCCTAAAAATCGGCCCGTGTGTATTCGGAAGGCGTGATATTTTTATAACGTTTGAAAACCTTTACAAAATAGCTGGCATCGTGGAAACCGCAGTCAAAGGCGATTTCCGTAATCGTTTTATTCGTATAAGACAGCTGCTCGCAGGCGGCCTCCACACGGTAATAATTCAGGTAATCCAGTGGTGTGCGGTGGGTCAGCTCCCGGAAATAGCGGCAGAAATAATTGCCGTTCATATTTGCGCAGGCGGCAAGGTCGGAAAGCCGGATATCTTCCGCATAGTGCTCATCTATAAAGGTAAGCACATCCTTCAGATGCAGCACTTTTTTCTGGATGCTGAGAGCGGGTGCTTCGGAATAAAAATGGTTCTGGAAAAGCTGACCGAACAGCAGGAAGGTATAGCCCTGCAAAAGAAGCGTATAGCCCTCCGGCTTGAAACGCAGCAAATCCAGCATACTGAAGAGAATATCGTTGATTTGCGTGCATGCTGCAGGAAAATAATTATGGATAAGTATTTTCTGGTTCAGGAGGTCGAAGATTTTATGTTCATAAACTCTGGTGGATGAGCCGGACTGAAAAATAGTATCCAGATCCATCAGCAGGCATTCATAACAGCAGCTTTGCGCTTCCAGGGGCGCGCCGCCGTGGGTAACGCCTGAGGAAATAAAAGCGCTGTCTCCGGGAGAAAGCAGCAGTTCACAATCTTCCAGCTGCAGCCGGAAATGCCCGGAAAAAACATGGACGATTTCACAGAGGGGATGCCAGTGATAAGGCATGGTGTAGCGGGGATGAATATAAGTAACATGGTAGAAAAAATAGGGGAAGTCCTGGCTTCCATGTCTTTGCTGCTCCGGATAGTCCAAAAATTTCATAAAAAAACTTCCTTTCCTTTTTTGATGCGGGCCCTAACCATATCTATATTCCCTTACTATAACACAAAAAGTGAATTTATTACCAGAAATCACTAAAATATTACAAGAAGAAAAGGCTCCGGCACATTAAAATAATAGTATGCACAAGCGGAAAGGCCTGGGAGGAAACGTTTGTAAGTCCTTTCCAACTATGGATGGATACTATATCGCAGGAAAGCCTGCGGTATGCGGGAGGTATAAAAATGAAAAAGACAGTAGCTGCCATAAATAGCAGAAAAAAGAACCAGACCTGGAAACTGATGAAGAGAAACTGGTGTCTGTACCTGTTTCTGGTTCCCGCCGTGGTATTTATAGGAATATTCTGCTATGCGCCGATGTATGGCGTACTTATGGCCTTTCAGGATTATTCGCCGGGGAAAGGGATAATGGGGAGCAACTGGGTGGGTTTAAAATGGTTCCAGACCTTTTTCCATCTGCCCCGTTTCTGGCAGATAGTGAAGAATACACTGGTGGTGAGCCTCTATTCCCTGGTGGTGGGCTTCCCAATCCCCATAGTGCTTGCGCTTATGATAAACAGTGTAAAAAGTACCAGATTCAAAAAACTGACACAGACGATAACCTATATGCCGCACTTTATTTCCACAGTAATTCTGGTCGGTATGATGTCGGTTTTCCTCTCTCCCAGATCGGGTTTTTTAAATCATCTGATTGCTATGCTGGGAGGACCGGATGACTTGTATTATATGGGCAGCGCCTCAGCCTTTGCACATCTTTATGTCTGGTCGGGGATCTGGCAGAACATGGGCTGGAGTTCCATAATTTATCTGGCAGCGTTGGCCGGCGTGGATCAGGAGCTGCATGAGGCGGCCATGGTGGACGGGGCGAACAAGCTGAAGCGGATTATCCATATTGATTTGCCCGCCATTATGCCCACGATGGTAATACTGCTTATCATGAACGCAGGGAACATTATGAGCGTAGGCTATGAAAAAGTATATCTGATGCAGAATGATCTGAATCTTACCACGGCGGAGGTGATCTCCACCTATGTTTATAAAATCGGTCTGAAACAGCAGCAGTACAGCTACTCGGCGGCCATAGGGCTGTTTAACAACGCAATAAATTTTTTCCTGCTAGTGGTGGTGAATAAGATATCGAAAAAGGTATCCGGTTCCAGTCTGTGGTAGGAATAACAGGAGACAGGAGGAGACGATATGACGACGCAGGGAGCCCTTTCCCAGAAAAAGAAAAAATTCCGGTTTACCCAGGATACGGTTTTTGACATTGTGGTTGCGGCAACGCTGCTGTTGATAATAGTTATTATGGCATATCCGATTTATTTCGTTTTTGTAGCTTCTTTTTCGGATCCGGCGTATGTCAATAACGGGAGTATGTTGCTGTGGCCGAAGGGCTTTACGCTTTTGGGATATCAAAAGGTGTTCGAGGATGCCCGGATTTGGATCGGTTACGGTAACACACTGATTTATACGGCCGGGGGTACGGCGCTGGGGACGCTTGTAACCATGATGGCAGGCTATGCCCTGTCCAGAAAGGACCTGCCCTTCCGTAATACTTTGATGGGCTATTTTGTGTTTACAATGTACTTCGGCGGCGGCCTGATTCCTTTTTATATGGTAATAAAGAAGCTGCAGATGACCAATACAAGAACCCTGATGGTAATTATCAGCGCAGTGGCAGTCTATAATATCATTATTACCCGCTCCTTTATGGAAAGCAATATACCAGAGGAACTGCGGGATGCGGCCAGAGTGGACGGCTGCGGAAACGGACGGTTCTTTTTCAGAATTGTAATGCCGCTTTCCAAGGCGATTATGGCGGTACTGGTACTTTATATTGCGGTAACCTACTGGGATTCATATTTTAATCCCATGATATTCCTTACCGACAGAAGCAAATATCCGCTGGCGCTGTACCTGAGGGAGATCCTGCTGACAGCGGCGACCGGGGCCGCCAATTCCATGACCACAGATGCGGATGCGGCGCGCAAGCTGCAGACCATGGTGCAGGTGATTAAATACGGCGTAATTGTAGTATCCACGCTGCCTATTATCTGTGTATATCCTTTCCTGCAGAAGTATTTTGTAAAGGGCGTCATGATTGGCTCTATTAAAGGGTGAAATCAATGGGTGACAATCCATTTTGATGAATAAAGAAGGAGGAATGAGTAATGAAAAGAAAAGTACTGGCGATTTTAATGGCGGCGGCTATGACTATGACCGTCATGGCTGGCTGCGGCGGCGCGGCGCCGTCGGAAACAAAGGAGCCGGGGACCCAGCCGCAGACCGGAGCTGACGCGGCGTCCGGTGAAAAGACAGGGCAGGAGGAAAAAACCACCTTTAAGATTGCAGTGGTGCTCCATCCCCTGACCAAAGATGAGGATTTTAATAATAAGGAAATCTACAAAAAAGCGGAGGAAGCCACGGGCGTACATATTGAGTGGATTCCCATTGCCTCCTCGGATGCGGAGGATAAGGTGAATATTATGCTGGCTTCCGATTTGCCGGATGCATTTCTCGGTCTGATAGGCGAGAACCAGATTGCGAATAATATGGATTCTTTTGCGGATCTGGCAGCTGACGATGTCCTGAAAAACTATGCGCCCCATGTGTATTCAGACTATGAAACGATTCCGGGCGGCCTTGACCTGGTAACCTGGCCCGACGGCTCCATCCGTTCCCTGATGACAGGCAGACAGACCAGCTATGAAAACGACGCTATGGGCATTATGTTTATGAACAAAGAATGGCTGGACAAAGCAGGAAAGGAAATCCCGAAAACAACAGAAGAATTTATGGATGTGCTCAGAGCCTTCCGGGATGGGGATATGAATGGCAATGGAGATCCTGCAGATGAAATTCCTTTTGAGCCTTCCCAGAGTGACTGGTGCTCCAAAATTATGAATGCGGCAAATCCCTGGGGAATTGCAGGAACCGATTCCGGGGATGAAGAAGCCTATAAGATGGTAAAGGATGGCAAAGTGGTGGGAACCGTCAACACAGATGAATTCAGGAGCTTCCTGGAATTTTCCCATCAGATGATCGAGGAAGGGCTGCTGGATATGGAAGCTTTTTCACAGACCTCGGAACAATACCATGCGAAATTAAACGAAGGTGTGGTAGGCTGTTATTATACCTGGACTCCCAATGGGGACATGAGCGATGCCGCAGCCGCCAATTATGTGCCTGTGGGAGAAATAAGGGCAGAGGACGGCCCCGGCTACAAGAAGACCGGAGCACAGGATAAATTTGCGGCCAACCGGACAGGCTTTACCATTACCAGCGCATGTAAGGATGTGCCCAAATTGCTGGAGTGGTGGGACTATATGTCCAGCACCACAGAACTGAAATATATCTCCCGTTTCGGCCCGAAGGGCGAGGCCTGGGATGTGGATGAAAACGGACAGGTGTTCGAAAAGCTTCCCGACAGCCTGACAGATGATTTTACTATTGAAAATTATAAATATACCTATGGCATGGTGGATTACGGCCCGTTGATCAGGAAGGAAGAAAATGCAGAGGTATTGGAGGATATTGCATGGACCTCCTGGTATCGGATCGAATGTGTGAAGGAAGTACACGATTTCTGTATACCGGTGGAAGATCAGATCCCAATCCGGTTCGTGGATCCTGCCAAAACGAGTGAAAGAGCTTTTATGGAAACGGAACTTTTTTCGTATATTAAGAATTTTACTGCCACAAGTATTCTGGAGGGAATCGATGATGCGGCCTGGGAGGCCCACCTGAAACAGCTGGATGCGATGCAGTATGGCGCCTGGCTGCAGTGGTATCAGGATTTCCTGGATCAGAAATTTTAAACTAAAGTAAGGGAGCAGGAGAGCGCCGGCAGTGTCTTCCGGCCGCTCTCCTGCACGGACAAATGTATGAAAATCAGAGAAATTACAGGAATAGATGGTGACAGAAGAGATTATTATTTGTACCCGAAGGCAGTCCCTCCATATGAAAAATCAGATTATATCGATCAGGTGCTCCCGGATCGTTTCCGTTATCACAGCGGGGATGGGGATATGTGGCCGTTAACCTGGGCAGAGGATGATATGATTTACGGCGGCGCCGGGGATAACCGGGGCTGCCCTATGAATATCTGGAGAATAAAGACGCTCCGGTTTTTACCGGAAAAGCTGACTTGCACGGGACACTGGTGTATGGATGTAATCAATGAAAAGCCGGTGGATTTGAATAAATACTGCACGCCCGCGGCTCCCTATGTGAAGCCGTCCGGCCTTCTGGATATCGGCGGAACCCTCTATCTGAGCATTGAAGCCCAGAATTATGGGGATAACCCTTATTTCTGCAGACAGAGAAATCTTCATGGCTGGATTGTAAGATCAACGGACGCCGGCAGAAGCTTTGATCCGGAAACGACGCCCCGGGATTTTTTTCGGGGAAGGCTGTCTTCCTGCCATTTCCTGCAGTTTGGAAGAGGCTATTCGGGGGCGAGGGACAGTTATGTATATGCTTATTTTCCCTGTGATTTGGAGGATGGCGGCAGCTATTGGGAAAATAACGACGCGCTGCTGTTGGGACGGGTTCCCAAAGAAAAACTGACTGTGCGGGATTCCTGGGAATTTTATTGCGGGAAGGACTCCCTGCACCCGGCATGGAGCCGCGAAGAGGAGCTGGCCGTACCGGTATTTTCCTATTATAAAATGACCGGAGCCAATCATGTAGCCTATAATGCGGGCATACAAAGATATCTGATGGGAAATTACAGCTTTGTGGATGAGAACCTGAATCCCCGCCCGATTCATCAGATGCGCTATCCGGAATCCCATTACAGCCAGCTGACGCTTTATGAAGCGCCGGAGCCCTGGGGGCCCTGGAAGCTGTTTTACCGGGATGACCGGTGGGGCAGCTATGGAGATTATCAGCCCAACTTTCCTGTGAAATGGATGACTGAGGATGGACGGATCATTTATATGGCATCCTCCGGTTCCTGGGATGATTATAATTTTGTTGTGCAGAAGTTTGCGTTGAAGCTGAAAGGAGACAAAGCGTTTCCGGAAAAAGCGAAATATTTTTCCTATGAATTATAATGGGAAAGGTGCGTTATGGCAGCCGGATTCCCGGACGGGGGAGGCGCCTCCTATTCCCCCAATTGGGTCCGGTACATCCCGGCATACCTGCCGTTGAGCTCCATCAGCTCTTCGTGGGTGCCTCTCTCGGCGATCCGGCCGTCTTCTATCAACAGGATGAGATCCGTCCCGGATGGTGGAAAACCGGTGGGCGATAATAAAGGAAGTCCGCCCACGGGTGAGTGTCAGTTTTCGCTGCGGCCCGGATGCGTTACGGCAAACCGTCCTTATTCCCGTAGCTGATATTGTCCCGGACACTCATGCCAAAGAGCGCCGTATCCTGAAGCACCACGCCGAAGGTGCGGCACAGATTCGGCAGCCGGTACTGCCGGAGATGGCGGCCGTCTAACAGGATGCTGCCGCTGTTGACATCATAAAAACGGGTCAGCAGGTTGATGAGTGTGGTTTTTCCCCCGCCGGTGGAGCTGACCACCGCCACACGGGTTCCGGCGGGCACGCGGAAGCTTACATCCTTTAAGACAGGTTCCTGCGCCTGATAGCCGAAGGTGATATGGGAAAATTCCACTTCCCTGCGGGGAGCCGTAAGCGGTAGCGCGTCCGGCGCATCCGCAGGCTCCGGTTCCGCCTCCAATATTTCGAAGATACGTTCCGCGCCTGCCACAGCCGTCTGAAAGTTATTGTAAATATTTGCAATGTCAACAAAGGGCCTGGAAAACTGCCTGGAATACAGCAGGAAGCTGGAAATCAGCCCCACGCTGATACGGCCGTAAGCCGCCAGGATACCGCTGACGACCGCCACAATGACGAAATTCAGGTTGTTGATTACATTGGTGAGTGGCATGAGGAAACCGGACCAGATTTGTGCCTTTGTAGCCACCTGGCAGAGCCTGGCGTTGCTTTCCTCAAACTGCTCTGTAATTTCGGCTTCCCGGCCAAAGGCCTTTACCATGTTCAGGCCGGAAATACTTTCCTCCACCTGTCCGTTGAGCTTTCCCAGAATCTGCTGCTGTTGGGCAAACAGCTTCCTCGTATGCTTTGTAATCGTGCGGGTCAGCAGAAAGATAAGCCATACGGATATAAAGGCAATACAGGTCAATGGCAGGCTGAGCCGCAGCATAATGCACAGTATGCCTATAATCGTAAAACCATATGTCATCAGCTGCGTAAGCGAGTCCGAAATGGTGGTGAAAGTCCTTGTTGTAAAAAGTGATATCCCGGACAATGCCAAGCCCATTAGTGATAATGCCGAATTTATAGGCATAGCAGAAATGCCCGTTGATATACATCTGCTGGATAGCCGGATTGGAGGCGGCATGGGAAGGCATGGAGGCATAAGCGGCTTTATAAGGGTCATAGGAATCATCCAGCTTTTTTGCTAGGTGGGCTGCATCAGATCCGCCAGCGTTTCCAGGCTCAGGAAAAAAAGAGCCGTGGCAAACATACCGATATGCCGCCGGATATAAGTCAGGATCAGATTCATAAAGCTGCCTTTCCACTGCGGCATCTATAGGAGTGTCGTGCGCATCTTATCATAGTTTTTATTTTATATACGGAGAACCGTTCGTGTCAAGAAAGAAACGCACACAAAAAACTGCCGTGTACATAAAAAACTGCCGCTGCGGATCCAGACGAAAGTATTCCGGGCAAATAAAAATATTCCGGACACGCAATATTATTCCGGACAGGAAGGGATTGCGCGGTCCCGGAAAAAGGGATAGAATCATTTTATAAATAAAAGCCCTGAAATCAGCAGAAAAATATGGTAACTGTAAAGGAAACTGAACGGTTATAAAATAGGTAGGATAGGGCGCTGGGGTCAGGAGAGGCAGCATATGGAAAAACGAAGGGTAAGGATCTGCATAAAGCAGTGAGAAACCGGGGAATGGTGCTGATAGCAATAGGAACGGCCGTGATGGGATTTACGGTCTTTTTTTTGCTGCATATATATCAGAATAAGAATGAAGAAATATTCCGCACATTAATAGAGGAAAATCTGACCTCCACCCATCAGGGACAGGCGTCGGACATCAGGGGAATCATCCGGGAAACGGGAGGACTGCTGGAGAAGCTGGCCGACGTGTACGCAGATACGGCGGAGGGCGGAGGAAGCGGCGCCTATCTGAACGCGGATTTGCTTTTGTGGACCTCGGAAAAGCAGAAGTACGATCATGCGGACAATATGCTTTTAAGGCGCGGCGGTGAGCTGATACTGGACGGGAGTGACTATGTGGAGGGGTTCTACAACCTGTATGACGATTTGGAGGAAATGAAAATTCCGGAGGCAAAGGTAGCGCTGGTGCGCGATGCCATGCAGTCGGACGAGACGCGGCTGGTGGTGCTCAAAAGCCCGCGGCAGGGAGAATTTTATATGCTGACATCTCCTTTGGGCTATAATGACTGGATGCTTCTGTCCATCACGCATTCCAATGAGGTGAGGGGCTATGCGGCGCCCATTATGAAGAATACGGTATTGCTGGTGGCGGTGCTTCTTATTTTTCTGGCGCTGCTTCTTGGCGGCGGTTGGTGCGTGTATGCCAGGCAGCGGGAAAAAATCCTGCACAGCCAGGCCAGGTATGAGCTTCTGGCGGAATTTTCCGACACCGTGCTCTTTATTTATGACTGCGCCGCCAAAAACCTTGTGTTTACGCCGAATATCACAAGCCGCTACCAAATCCCCAAGTCCGATGTCATCCGTCCCTTTGACGGGAATGCGCTTCTTACGCTGCTGCGTCCGCAGGATGCGGAAATTCTGCGGGACATGCTGAAAAATACGGACCAGTTTGAGCAAAATCAGGCAAAAAGCATAACGCTGCGATTCCTCAACAGGGAGGGGGAGTACCGGTGGATGCGCTGCCAGGGGCAGCTGCTGCAGGATAAGCACGGCATGCCGCTTTCCGTGGTGGGGAAGCTTTCGGATGTGTATGAAATGAAAGCCAAGGAGCAGGAGCTGATTGAAAGCTCCTCTGCGGATGCCATGACCGGCGCATTGAACCGGAGGGCTGCTCAGGAACGGATTGAAGAGCTGCTGACGCATGTGCGCAGTGGTTTCCTTTTCATGCTGGATGTGGATGATTTTAAGATAGTTCAGATGCTCCTCCAGCATGCCGCACATATGCTCCTGATCCTTCATATCCCCTGCAAATTCATATTTTTCGCTCTGATTTGCCCAGATAAAGAACTGTTCCCATTCATTAAAATTGCCGAAGGCAATCATATGGGCGGCATACAGGCCGCCGGCAAAACGGCTGAGAATTTCACGGATGGTGGAAAGCGCGGTGATTTCCTCGTTCAGTTCATTGATGTTTTTCTGAAAAATCTCCACGGCTGTGGCGGCACTGGGATTTTGCAGGAAAATCTTAATCTGCCGGACAGGAATGCGCAGCTTGCGCAGCAGCAGAATCCGGCGGAGGCGGCAGACGGTGTTTTCATCATAGATGCGGTGGCTTTGTTGCAGCATACGCCTGCCCTGTGCAGGCTGCCATACCTGGCCGGGGCTGTGGCTGTTATGCCTGGCCAGGCGCGGCATTGACAGAAAAATGAGCCGACCTTACAATGGGAAGAAAGATAATTACGGAAGAGAAGGGAAGAAAAACGGTGCGTATATTGATAGCGGACGATGAAAAGGAAATGACGCAGGCGCTGTCTGCGATTCTGAAGCATGAGCATTATTCGGTGGATACGGTTCACGACGGTCTGGCGGCGCTGGATTACGGCCTGGCAGAGAGCTGTGACTGTCTGGTGCTGGACATCATGATGCCGGGGCTTGACGGCCTTCAGGTCCTGAAGAAGCTGCGGGAGAACGGCATTTCCACCCCGGTGCTGCTTCTGACGGCAAAGGGGGAGGTGGAGGATCGTGTTGCAGGGCTGGACTGCGGCGCGGATGATTACCTTCCCAAGCCCTTTGATGTGCGTGAGTTCCTGGCGAGGGTGCGTTCGCTCACCCGCAGGGGCGGCACCTTTACGCCCCAGATTCTTACGGTTGGGAAGGTAAGCCTCAACCGCTCCACCTTTGAGCTGAGCAGCGGCGGGACAGCCGTGCGGCTGGGAAACAAGGAATTTCAGATGATGGAGCTTCTGATGCGCCGTCAGGGGCAGTTCATTTCTACGGAACAGCTTATGGAACGGATCTGGGGCTATGAATGCGACAGTGAAATCAATGTGGTATGGGCATACATATCCTATCTGCGCAGGAAGCTTGCCTCCCTGGGAGCCGATGTGAAAATAACGGCCAGCCGCGGGCGGGGGTACATGCTGGAGGCGGAGGGCGGACAATGAACCGGCCGGGCAGAGGAAGCCAAAGGGGCGGAGGAAGCCATAAAAGGGCTGCGGATTTTAACGGCGTATTAACGGAGGATTGTAAATGATACAGACGCTTCGCAGAAGGTTTATTCTGACGGCAATGCTTTCCCTGATGGGGACGCTTTTTTTGATTGGAATTGCCATTAATCTGGGAAATCTGTTCCGGATTATCCGGCTGGCGGATACTGCCATTGAGCTGCTTTACCGCAATGACGGTTCCTTCCCTCTGCCGGATGCCGCTGTCCCCAATGTGGCCGGGGGGTTCCAGATCACGGAGGAGACGCCCTTTGAGACTCGTTACTGCATCGTCTACCTCACGAAAAAGAGAGAGGTGATAGAGGTTGATATTGAGCACATTGCGGCCCTGGATCGGGATCGTGTGGAGGATCTGGTGGGAGATATCGTAAAAGAAGGGAAGAAAAGCGGTTTTGTGGGCTATTACCGCTACCGGGTCTATGAAGAGGCGGACAAAAATACGATTGTGGTGCTGAACTGTTTTTTACAGCTCCAGTCGGCTCATAACGTGCTGCAGGTAACCCTGCTGGTGTTCCTGTGCTGTGTGGCCATTGTTTTTTTCCTTCTGCTGCTTCTCTCCGGCAGGGTGATGCGTCCCTTTGCGGAAAACATGGAGCGCCAGAAGCGTTTCATCACGGATGTTTCCCATGAGCTGAAAACGCCCCTGGGCATCATTTCCGCCAACATGGGAGTGCTGGAAATCGTAAACGGAAAGGATGAATGGATTGAAAGCACCCAGAACCAGGTCAGGCGGCTGGACAGCCTGATCAGGGATTTGATTGAGCTGGCAAAGTCCGAGGAGATGGGGAAAGCCGGGGAGCTGCGGGTTTTTAACGTAAGTGAGGCCGCCCGGAATGCGGCGGATACCTTCCGCACATCGGCGCAGGCGCAGGGAAAACAACTGGAAACCACAATAGAGCCGGAGCTTTATATGAAGGGGCAGCAGGAGGCCATCCTGCGTCTGCTGACGGTGCTTCTGGACAATGCGGTAAAATATTGCGATGACGGAGGAACGGTGAGGCTGACGCTGAAAAAGAAGGGCCGCCAGCTTATGCTTCAGATTTCCAATCCCTGTGCGGATCTGGATGCTTCCCAGCTGCCGAACCTATTTGACCGTTTTTACAGGGCCGACAGCTCACGCTCCCGTAAGAGCGGGGGCTACGGCATCGGCCTGTCCATTGCCAGGGCGGTGACGGACGGGCATAAGGGAAAAATCAGCGCGGAATATGAGGACGGGACCGTCTGCTTTACAGTGACGCTCCCCAGGCAGTAGTTCACAAAACTTTCACATAAGATCCTGCGGACCAGGGAGGTCTGCGGGATCTTTTTTTAAGTTCATTTATACTTCGCGGGCTATAATCAAAAGCAAAGAAAAACGGCTGATGGCCGTTTCACTAACCGAAAGGAAAAGGAGAGAGAATTATGAAAGCTATCACAGCAACGCAGAACAAAACAGCAGCGCAGATAATAACGGCCCTTTTTATCATGGCTGTCCTGTTTTTTACCGTCGGAGGGAAAGTATCCGCCGCTGGAGGGCTGCAGATGAGCACGGGCTATCCGGGCATGACGGTAAATGCAGGGGATGATCTGAGCTTTTCCCTGGATTTTTCCAATACCACGGGAGCAGGAATGGCAGTCTCCCTGGAAACGGTTTCCCTCCCTGAGGGCTGGAAGGAGTATTTTACAGGCAATGGAAGTGAAGTGAGCCAGGTCTATGTAAAGAGCGGCGATAATGCGGGGGCGGCCACCTATTCCCTGTCCATCCCGGACGAGGCGGCCAGTGGAGATTACGAGGTGGTGCTGCGGGCCTTTGCGGGCACGGAAGCAGAGGATACGCTTACATTAAAGCTGAAGGTTGCGGCGGAGGAAATCGGAAGCAGCAGCTTCGAATCCCAGTATCCGGAGCAGGAGGGCGCATCCGGAGCCAGCTTCAGCTTTGAAGCCTCCCTTGTAAACAACAGCGCGTCCCAGCAGAACTACAGCTTTTCCTCCAATGCGCCTGCCGGCTGGACGGTGAGCTTCACCCCTTCCGGAGAGAGCAGCCCGGTGAACAGCATTACGGTGGAGCCGCGGCAGAGTCAGGCGGTTACCATCGGAGTGACGCCCTCCGTGGATGCGCAGGCCGGGGATTATACCATTTCATGTTCTGCGGTTTCGGCGGGAGAAACGTTGAAAACTGATCTTAAGGCGACGATTACGGGAAATTATTCTCTGGATGTTTCCACACCCAGCGGCCGGCTGAGCACCGAGGCGTATCCCAACAAGCAAAAGGAAATTACGCTGAAACTGACCAATAACGGCAATACGGATTTGAAAAATGTCAACCTTACCGCAACCACGCCGGACGGATGGAGCATGAGCTTCAGCCAGCCTGCAGTAGAGGTCATTGAAGCGGGCGCCTCCGTTGAAGTAACGGCCAGACTGACACCCGGAAAGGATGCGCTGTCCGGCGACTATGTGGTGACAGTAAAGGCGGCCGGCTCCGAAACCTCAGATACAGCGGAATTCCGTATTTCCGTCAAGACGGAAACGGTATGGGGGATCGTGGGAGTTCTCCTGATTATCTGTGTCTTCGCGGGCCTGGGCTGGGTATTCCATAAGTATGGGAGACGATGATTATGGAAGATACAATCATTAAAATAGAAGGGCTGACCAAGCGCTACGGCAGTATTACCGCGGTGGATAGTCTGTTTCTGGATATCCGGCGGGGCGAGGTATTCGGCCTGCTGGGTCCCAACGGCGCGGGGAAAACAACCACAACCCTGATGCTTCTGGGGCTGACGGAGCCTACGGCTGGCACTGCCTTCATCGGAGGCTTCGACTGTACCCGGAACTCCCTGCAGGTGAAAAAAATTACCGGTTATCTGCCGGACAACGTAGGCTTTTATCCGGATATGACGGGCCGCCAGAATCTTCGTTTCACCGGCCGTCTGAACGGCCTGAACGGGGAAGCGCTGGAAAAGCGGATTGAGGAGATGCTAAAAAAAGTGGGCATGTGGGAAGCCGCAGACCGGAAGGCGGGCACCTATTCCAGAGGCATGAAGCAGCGGCTGGGGATTGCGGATGTGCTGATGAAGGATCCGCAGGTAATCATTATGGACGAACCTACATTGGGAATTGACCCGGAGGGCATGCGGGAGCTTCTGGGGCTGATTCACAGGCTGGCGCAGGAGGATAAGAGAACCATCCTGATTTCCTCCCATCAGCTGCACCAGATTCAGCAGATCTGTGACCGGGTGGGCATTTTTGTCAAAGGAAAGCTGATTGCCTGCGGCTCCATAAACGATCTGGCGGTACAGCTGCGCAGCGCAGGCAATTATGTGCTGGAGCTTGAGGCATGGCCCAACGACAGGGCGCTGGAACGCCTGCTGGCCGGTATGGAGGGCGTTAAACGGATTACCCGGGAAAACGGAATGCTTCTTGTGCATTCGGACAGGGACTGCCACACTGCAGTGATCACGGCGCTGCTTACCAATGGCTATGATTTGCGCAGGCTGCGCCAGCGCGGCGGTGATCTGGATGAAATCTACAGTAAATATTTTGAAATGGCAGGTGAACAGTATGAAGGCTATACAGATAAAAGAAAGACTTTCAGGGACGGCATCAGGAGCGCTGTCAAAGCTAAAATCGGAAAGAGATAACAGCTCCATGCACGGCCTGCTGGTGCTGTTTCGCAAGGAACTGACGGATCATCTGAAAAGCGCCCGGTTTCTTTTGATGCTGGCTCTTCTGACGTTGACGAGCATGGCAAGCCTTTACGGCGCGCTGGGCAGTGTCCGTGATGCCGCGACGGAGAGCAGCGAATTTATTTTTTTAACGCTGTTTACCACAGGAGGAAAATCCATTCCCTCCATCTCCACCTTCCTGGCCTTTTTGGGGCCGCTGGCAGGCATCGTCATGGGTTTTGACTGTGTGAATAGGGAACGTTCGCTGGGAACGCTGAACCGCCTGACGTCACAGCCCATTTACAGGGATGCAATCATTAACGGAAAATTTATGGCAGGCTTTGCGGCCGTTTTTATGATGGTGTTTTCCCTGGGAATCCTGGTGAGCGCCATCGGACTGCTTGCCATCGGGCTTCCTCCGTCGGTTGAGGAAGTGCTTCGTATTACGGCGTTTTTGCTTTTTACGGTATTTTATATTTCCTTCTGGCTGGGGCTGTCCATTCTGTTTTCCGTTTTGTGGAGACATGCGGCGACAGCGGCCCTGGCGGGAATCTCCATCTGGATTTTCCTGTCCTTTTTCATGAGTATGGTGGCGGGAGCAGTTGCCGATCTGGTCTATCCTACGGAGGGCATAGAAGGCATGTTCCATATGATGGATAATTATAACCTTCAGCTGGGACTGAACAGGATTTCCCCTTATTATCTGTTCGGGGAAGCGGCGGCCACCATTTTAAATCCCAACATCAGGAGCATAGGCGTAATCACCAATTCCCAGCTTTCAGGCGCCATTGCGGGGTATCTGCCCTTTGGGCAGAGTCTGCTTCTCGTCTGGCCCCATCTGGTATGTATGGTGGCGCTGACGGCGGTGTGTTTTGCGCTGTCTTATATTGGGTTTATGAGACAGGAGATCAGGGCGTAGGCTTAGGTGTATATAAAGACAAAGAGAGGCATCCGCAATCGCAGGTGCCTCTTTCTGTCTTTAATGACCGGCGCAACTTGGAGGATTCTCAGGCCGCAGGGTAGTTCCGCCATATTCGTATTTCACGGGAAGAAGTGTTAAGCTGGGAATCGTGGAATGATCTTGCATCAGAACAATTTCCACACATTTTTCCGCCAGCTGCTGAATGGGCTGGCAGATAGAGGAAACGAACAGTTCGCCGTCCTCATTTCCGAATTTGCGGATACCGTCAAAGGCGATAAGCTGGACATCCTCGGGAATTCGGTAGCCTTCCTGGCGCAGGAGCCTGGTGAACATATATCCATGGTAATCAGTGTGTGCGAAAACACCGTCAAAGGTCAGGGTATTATCAGGTTTTTTGTGCCGGTCCAAAAACATTTTCATCTGTTCAAGTTCATTGCTGCATTCCAGCATGTCGAGAAAATCAGGCTCAATCCCATATTTTTTACAGGCGAATAAATAGCCGTCTTTGCGTTTGTCAGATTCTCCGGGAAAGATGGAGTGAAAACGGAGATAAACAGGATGTTTACAGCCAAATTCCAGAAGCTTTTCAATAGCAAGGCAGGCTCCTGCAAAGTTATCAGAGCCTACCCGGGGAATGTTGTGATTTTCAAAAAAACGGTCAAAAACGACAATCGGGATATCTTCTGCAATATATTTTCCTATATCTGAATAAGTCAGGGCGATTACGCCGTCCACTTTGTTTTGGGTAGCCATACTAAGACAGGCGATTTCCTTTTCCGGGATGCCGTCCGCACAGCAGAGAAGCAGCTTCAACCCTCTTTTATAAAGTGCGCCTTCTATATGATCAGTAAAGGCGGCAAAAAAGGGATTGGTGGTATTGGGGATAATCAGTGCGATCAGATTGCTCTTTTGTGTTTTCAGGCCCCGGGCATAGGTGTTGACCTCATAATGAAGGAGTTTAATGGCTTCCTCCACCTTTTCTCTATAGATATCGCTGACAGGAAGCCCATTAATCACCTTTGATACCGTACCCAGGGCGACACCTGCCTCACGGGCAACATCCTTCATAGTCGGGGCATTCTTTTTCTTCATAACCAAGTGTTCCTTTCAGTTAAATAAAATTTTAGGCGTTTGCGAAACGCCAGAACCTGCATAAATGCGGGATTCTTTTTTCTACAA
>OLQH01000198.1_pt1 | contig 71361 bp, 58 predicted proteins | sample 1672671 | NCBI WGS metagenome assembly OLQH01 (sample SAMEA3136712, study PRJEB25190) | human gut metagenome
TGAGTGTAGCACAAATGACTTTTTTATTTGTCTAGCTTAATTTTACAATCGGCGATTTGAAAAGTTTGGGTTTGATAAATTTCATTATATTGGAAGTCCAGATGGATTGAATTATACACAAAAGATTGAAGCGAATCCTTATATTTCAGATGAAGCAGCCTATCAAGAAACAGTTGATGCGATAAATGCAACGGAAGGTAAGACTCAGTTTATCCAATTATCGACAATGCAAAATCATATGCCATATAACAATTACTACAAAGAAGACACATTTGATTTCGAGGGGGCTGGTGTCTCAGAAAGCAATAGAAATCAAATGAAGACCTATCTTCAAGGTTTAAATTATACAGATCAAGCAACGCAGAAATTTATTGAAGAAATTGATAAAATTGAAAAACCAATTACAATTGTTTGGTATGGAGATCATTTACCAGGTATCTATAAGGAACAAGATTTAGCGAAGTATCCTTTGTTGTATCGAGAAACAGATTATTTCGTATATAACAATAAATATGCACAACAACAAAGAAAACTGCCAAATTATTCATTAGTATCTCCGTATATGTTTTCTTCATTGGCGCTCGAGCAAGCTAATATTAAAGTGACACCATTTTATGCCTTGTTAACAGCAGTGACAAATAATTTACCAGCTACAACAATTGACCCTAATTCTGGTAGTCAAAACGTTCAGAATGGTAAAAAAGTATTTGCTAGTGATCAAAATAAAACGACAGAAGAAAAAGATCTTACTAAGGAGCAAAAAGAGTTGCTTCATGATTATGAATTGATTCAGTATGACCTAGTCGCAGGAAAACAATATTCAGCAGATTGGGCGGAAAAAAAGTGAATTGATTGGCAATAAAAATGTTATATAAAGAAAGTAGGGCATAAGTCGAAACGACTTATGCCCTACTAGCTATACCTTAAAATAATTAGCTGAACAAAAGCAACTTCTTCAGAAATAAGCCGAATTCTCCAAAAAATGGTATCATTAAGTAATGAAACATAACCATAAAAAATAACAAATATCGGAGGCAAAAAATGAGTAGTGTGGTTTGTCAAAGTTGTGGGGCGAATGCGTTTAGATGGTACGATACCGCTGATCAAGTGGTGGAATGTAAGTATTGTCATTCCAAGCAAGCTTTTATAAAAGGTATGGGCGTCGAGTCAGCCATAAAAGTTGTTGGGGGAAAAGAAGAAGCGGAGACGGATTCTGAATACCAAGAACGGATTATTCATCAATTTGGCTTGAAAGATCAAGTGATTGAAGTGAAGAATTATTCATTAATCGATATTCCGTTAACATTTATTGTTTGGTTGTATTTGGATATTTTATTAGGAGCGTTGTTCATCTGTGGCGGTTTTCTATCTAAAAACTATCGAGCTTGGTACGCCAATTTACTTCGTTGGCACTTTTATGGTTGGCGTTATACAAAGTCAGCGACTGAAAAAGAGAAGGCAAGTCAACGGATTAGAGGCAGTCTGTTGATTAAATGGCTACTTCAAGAGGACCCCAACAAAACGAAAAAATTAATAATGGTTGGCGTATCCATCCTGTTCACTGTCCTGTTCGTTTACACTACAGGAAATGGCGCTGCCTAAACGAAATATTTATTGAAACACTTTCTGTTGATAGAAAGTGTTTCAACACAAAATAAAAAAAGTGGGCCATAAGTCGAAATGACTTATGGCCCACTAGCTATATTTTAAGATAATCATCTGAACAAAAGAGACTCTCCCTATAACCCTCACCGAGAAGACAAAATTTCATAAATCACATAGAGTTCCCAGTTGGAAATCTCTATTCGATAAAACTGTTCTAGAGTATAGAAAATGTTTTTAGCATTTTGGAAAAATGGTTTTTGGTTAATGGTTAGTTCCTCGAGGTTAGCAGGGATTTCATAGTCTTCAACGCCGAGCATGGTTCGCTCTACCATGAGCGCGTTGTGCATCATTAAGTTAAATTTCATTTTGCCGCTGAGTGTGAGGTCGAAACGTTTTTCAATGTTTTTTGTAACGTTTTCGACTTGTTTAATAATGACGTCAGGATTTAGAAATTCTAGTTTTTCTGACAAGCCTTCTTTCGAGAAGAAGTGAACAAATTCGTTAATCATGCTATCAATGTTATTGGGATGCATCAAGTTTTGGAAAGGTTCCATCAACTGGGTTCCTGCATCTTCGTCTAACATGTCTAAGAGATTCACGCTAGCAACATTCGTATGATTGTCTAAGTAGGACGTCGTCAAAATGAGCGAGGTTTCTTTTAAATAATTTTCTTCGGCGTTGGCAATGTCTAACGTGTTTACCAAATCTTTGTATTTTAGGGTAATGACTTTAATGTCAGTATACAGGTATTTTTGACAGATTTGTTTGATTTGCTTGGCAATATCCAGACCTGAAATACTAGAGACAATGATATTTTTTTCCACTGAAAAGCCTTCAAAGTACTGTACATCGGTTTTAAATTTTTTTTCAGCGGTTTTAGCAATACCATAGAAAAGTTGTTCGTTCATTAATTGATGACCAATTTCCAACGCATAGGCAGTGGTCAGGTTATTGATCACCAAAAGTTCTCCAAGAATTTGCGGTTTCAAACTTTTATAAAGTTGTGTCAGGGAACCCATATCGACGAGCATAATGACGCCTTGTGATGTGTCCCGCTGAGAAAGCCAGTCTTTAACTTCGGCGACGATATCTCGGACGGAAGAGGTTAAGGGCATGTTAATCGCATCGAAAATATAGGTACCACATAATTTGTTGGCAACGGCTTGAATACTTGTGGCAGTCGATTCACCATGCGCCACGAGGAGCGCTTGGTAAGGAATCGTTTCAGAAATTTCTCCGCTAAGTAATACAGATAAGAGTACCTCTGTCAAGAAACGGTATTCTTCTGGCAGCGGACTGACTAAGTTTTTCACGAGGGAAACCGTTCGCGGATAGTGTTCTTTTAACTGTGTTTGGACTGGAAGGAGCACTGTTTCGTTAAATGTTGGCGGTAAAATTTTCAGCAATTTGGCAACATCTTTCATCGGTTTTTCAGTTTGCTCAGGTTGGTTAATAATTAGTTTGTTTTTGGTTTGGACTTCCGTGACTAGGTTTTGTAAAAAATAATCATTTTCCAAGGTTATTTCATCGTCTAAACAATATTTAATGAATTGTGTCAGTTCAGTTTTTAAGTGGGCCAGTGTTTTTTCTTTTGTAAACAAGGCTTCAAATGTTGCGAAAATATCGGAAGAAAGTGTGTCTTCTTCTAACACTTCTTTGTCTAAAGGAATCGCAATCATTGGTTGAGTCGCATCGCCAATGACGACAGGTTGATTGGGCAAAGTTTTTCGTAATTGCGACGCGCAAAGGAGCTGCACTTTGTTGGATAAACTCCCCACGTTGCCAGGTTCGTCATTTTCTAATAATGCCGTAAAGATTTCTTCGTCCACGTTGATGTCTTTGGTCATTCGTTTCGCTTCTCGGTGGAATAAGTTTTTTAAAATCGCAATCCGTTCTCGAATGGGGCGCTCTTTGAAGTTCGGAAGTGAGACGATTACGGAAATTCGGCGATAAAAGGTTGGTAATAAGACTTTTTTCGGGTTTTCGGTGGTTGCAAATAGTAGCCGGACCTTGGAATGCACCATTTTTCCTTCTTCACCAATGGGGCGGAAGGTTCCTGTATCCATAAACTGAAAGAGTTTTTCTTGGTTTTCGTTGGATAATCGATGTACTTCATCTAAAAAGAGTACGGAATTATTGGCTTGGGCCAAGAGTCCTTGCTTTTCTGATTCAGCTCCAGTAAATGCGCCTTTGGTATGGCCGAAGAGAATGGATGACAGTAATTCGGGATTGTTGGCATAATCGGCACAGTTAAAGGTGTAGAATTTTTCCAGGCCAATGATTTGTTCGTTTTTTAGATACTCATAAATCAGCTTTGCCAAAAAGCTTTTGCCGACGCCACTGGCTCCATGGATTAATAAAGGCATACCCAATGGGGGATACAACATAGCGGCTTTGCATTGTTCAATGGCTTTTTTGGCGCTGCCTTGGCTACCGATGTATTGTCGAAACACATCGGTCGTGGGGGTTGTTGCACGGGTTAATTGCCAATAAACGGGTTTTTTTCCCGTTTGTTGGACTTCACCTTTTTCCAATAATTTATTTAAGTATAAGCTGGTTACCGAGCGGCTTAATTGAATTTTTGTGGCAATTTCTTGTGTGCTCATCGGGGTGTTGCTGGTTTCTAAAATATCAACTAAGTGTTGGTAGGTCTCCAAGCGCATGATTCATCGTCCTTCCAAAAGAGAGGTCGGGACAGGGGTTGCTTCTGTTCCCGCCGTTTATCAGCTTTTAAGCCTGAGATAAAAATCACTTTGGATTTTTGTCTCAGGCTCTAAGTGTTTAATAATTAAATGTTTATTGTTTCAATTTTAACAGATGCCTAGTAATCCTAGCAAGATGCCTAAGAACATGATACCAAACATCACCACGTTAACATTGACTTTTTTGCGTAATAGCCAGAAAGCAAGTAACGTCACGGCTAATGGTACGATACCGACGAATAGTTGATCCAAATAGTCTTGGATTTTAACTACGTCTTTGCTTCCTTTAACGGAAACTTCAAGAATCGTTTTGAATTTTACATTTGAAGCAGTCATACTGCCCATCATCATTAAGCCTAGCATACTTGATACTTTTGTGAGTATCTTCATTCCGCCTGATTCGTACATTTTTTGGATAAAACTTTCACCGATTGAGTAGCCGCTATACAACGCATAATAGTGAATCAGGAACGCAGGAACGTTGTATAAAAGTAAGAAGACAATCGCCCCTAATGGCGAACCAGTGCTGGCTAATGAAATCCCAATACCAGCAGCAATAACACGTAAGATGCCCCAGAAGAAGGAATCACCAATGCCTGAAAGTGGCCCCATTAATGAGGCTTTAACTGCTGTAATAGAGCTAGCATCAAAGTTTTCGTCTTCACTGTTTTGTTTTTCCATCGAAGCAACGAGCCCCATGATGAAGTTATTGATATGCATGGTTGCATTGAACCAAGTGGTGTGACGCACCAATGCCTCGGCCCGTTCTTCCTTGGTTTTATAAAAACGATTGATAACTGGGAGTAAAGTGTACATGACACCCACTGCGTGGTATTGTGTAGCTCCTGTCCGGCTAGCGTTCATCGTCCAAGAACGCCAGAAAACAGAGCGCATCATTTTTTTCTCTTCTTTAGATAAATTCTCTTTTAACTTCATGCGAAAAAGTCCTCCTCTTCGATTTCTTTCGCGCTGCCTTCAACCGCAGAAGACGCCGCAGGTTTTCTTTTTAGAATGTCGCGAAATTCTACATCCCGTTGGGCACTCACGACACAAATTACTGTCCCGATGACCGCTACCGCAACGGCTGGTAATTGTAGGTACGCGGTTAAAACAAAGCCTAAAATGTAAAAGACGGCTAATTTATTATCCCATAATAGTTTCATTAACATAGCAAACCCAACGGCAGGTAAAAGTCCGCCAGCTGCGCTTAAGCCGTTCATCAAATTTTGTGGAATACTTTCAACAAACAGATTTACTGGCCCGCTTCCTGCTAAAATTCCGATAAATGAAATCGAAGCGATGATTAAATAATAAATAATCCACGTTCCGTAATGCAGTGTCACAACCATTTTTTGGTTGCCTTCACGTGCTGCTTTGTCAAGAGAAGGAGCAAAGATATTCATAAAGACATTTTTTAAAAACATCACCACGAAAGCGGCTAACATCCCAATTGGTACGGCTAACGTCATGGCGGCTTTTTGTTCGACATTTGAAATAATTGCAAACGTTGTGGCTAAAGTAGTCGCAGTTACAGGTTCTGCTGCGATAACACCACCGATATTAACATTTCCTAAGAAAATTGCTTCCAAAGAGGCCCCCATTAAGACCCCTGTTTTCATGTCGCCCATTAAAATTCCTGTGACTAATCCAACGACTAAGGGACGTTCCATCATACTTTGACCAGTTAAATAATTCCCAGCAAAACAGATAAATACAGCTAAGGCTGCCATTGTTGCATGCATAAGCATTGTTCATTTCCTCCTTTTAATTGACGGCTTGTTTTAGACTTAATTTTGAGTTGGTTGGCAGGACTTGGTTATAGCTTTCCACGTGAGTCAAATTGGCTAATTCTTTGGCAGCTTCTAACTCTTCAGGGTTTAATTGGACACTTGGGAAAACCATTGTTTTGGTGGCTGGATCTGATTTATCAAAGCGGCCAGCGTTGGCAACATTCACACTTTCAATATCTGTCACGTTTTTCGCAATTTTAGTAGCATCCGCTACACTGTTCACAATTACAAAAATTCGTTTGTCTTTACCACGAGGATCATTGAAGACATCAATCGCATCATCGACTGAGCGAATTAATAGTTTCATGCCATTAGGGACAGCCATTTTTAACGTCATTTGCATTACTTCGTTTTTGGCTGCTTCATCATTCGCTACAACTAATAAGGGGGCATTCAATTCTTTGGTCCAAACTACGGCTACTTGGCCGTGAATTAATCTGTCGTCTACTCGTACTTGTGTAATCATTTTAATTTCCTCCTAAAAAAAGTTTTCTTCTTCATTTGATGGGTTTAATTCAACGAATTGAATTTGTGCTTCAGCAATTGCTGCTTGAATATCTTCTTTGGTTAGCTTTTCGCCTTCTTTTAAGAAAATCAGAGACAAGGCAATGGCTAAGTTGGCATTGGAAATGATAAAAACATTGTCTGGTTTTGTCGTCATGACTTCTTGAACAATTTTTTGATTGACACTACCACCATATAAATCTGTTAAAATAATAGCTTGTTCTTCTGCGCCAAGGGACTGAAGAAACGTTTGAATAATTGGCGTGTAGTCCTCAGGAGTCACATAGGCATTGATGACCGCCAGCTCTTTTCCTTTGTCTGCGAGAATATCCAAGGAATTTTGGAAGCCTTTCGCTAAGTTTCCGTGACTAGCAATTAAAAATTTTCTTTTCATTCTTTTCACCTCACTTTTATATAAAAGCAAGTTCTGTGCCAAAAAAAGAGAGCTCTAAATCCTTGATTTGAAAGGGTTTTAACGCTCTCGAAACTGTTTAAACAGTTTCAAGTCAAAATAAACACGTTAATCGTTGGCTAGTTTATTGTTGAAAAATAGCTAAGCAAAACTGTGAAATTTAATCAAAATAACCCCCGTTTTTATCGAGAAGTGTTACAATAATACTCATGAATATTTATACATTAAGGAGAGTTACGAATGACTGATGCTCTTGTGATACAAGATTTACGCAAAGTGTACGCTTCAGGTGTTGAAGCGTTGCGAGGGATTGATTTAACAGTCGAAGAAGGCGATTTTTATGCTCTTTTGGGACCGAATGGCGCAGGAAAATCAACGACGATTGGGATTGTGACCTCGTTAGTTAATAAGACTTCGGGGAAAGTCAAAATTTTTGGGTATGATTTAGATACGGAAATAGTGCGGGCGAAGCAACAGATTGGGTTAGTGCCGCAGGAGTTTAACTTCAATCCGTTTGAAACGGTCCAGCAGATTGTGGTCAATCAAGCGGGCTATTATGGGGTGTCTCGTAAAGAAGCCATGAAACGGAGTGAAAAGTATTTAAAACAATCCAATTTATGGGAAAAACGGAACGAACGGGCGCGAATGCTTTCTGGCGGAATGAAACGTCGGTTAATGATTGCTCGCGCGCTGATGCATGAGCCGAAGTTATTGATTTTAGATGAACCAACTGCAGGTGTCGATATTGAATTGCGCCGTGAAATGTGGGCCTTTTTACAAGAGTTAAATGCGCAGGGAACCACGATTATTTTGACGACCCATTACTTAGAAGAAGCTGAGATGTTGTGTCGCAACATTGGGATTATTCAGTCTGGTGAATTGATTGAAAACACCAGCATGAAGCACTTGTTAGCAAAATTACAATTTGAAACGTTTATTTTTGATTTAGCACCTTATACGCAGGCGCCTGTTATTGAAGGCTATCAAAGCGTGTTTGAGGACGAGTTAACGTTAGCGGTGGAAGTGGAACGAAACCAAGGTGTCAATCACTTGTTTGAACAGCTAAGTCAACAAGGAATCAAAGTATTGTCAATGCGGAATAAGTCCAACCGTTTGGAAGAGCTCTTCTTGAAGATTACCGAGGATACGTACCATAGGGAGGATCAACATGTTTAGTCTGTATTTTACTGCTTTAAAAAGTTTAGCTGTGAAGGAAACCAACCGTTATTTACGGATTTGGGTCCAAACACTGGTACCGCCAGTGATTACGACGTCCTTATATTTTGTGATTTTTGGGAAAATGATTGGCGGGCGAATTGGCGACATGGGCGGTTTTTCTTATATGGAATTTATCGTGCCAGGTTTAATTATGATGTCAGCCATTACAAGCTCGTACGCCAATGTTTCATCTTCCTTTTTCTCACAAAAATTCCAGAAAAATATCGAAGAAATTCTCGTGGCGCCAGTTCCAACTCATGTGATTATTTGGGGATTTGTGATTGGTGGCGTTGGTCGTAGTATTTTGGTCGGTGCGTTAGTCACCATCATTTCTCTATTTTTTGTGCCATTGCACGTTGTTTCTTGGCTGATGGTCATCATGACTTTATTGATGACAGCGATTCTCTTTTCTTTAGCTGGTTTGTTAAATGGTATTTTTGCGCAATCCTATGATGATGTATCGATTGTGCCGACCTTTGTGTTACAGCCTTTAACCTATTTGGGTGGGGTTTTCTATGCCATTTCCATGTTGCCGCCATTTTGGCAAGCTGTCTCAAAAGTTAATCCGATTGTTTACATGATTTCTGGGTTCCGCTACGGTTTCCTAGGGGTTCAAGATGTGCCAATTGGTATTTCTATGACCATTTTAATCTTATTTATTGTCGTTTTATATGGCATTTGTTGGTACCTTGTAGAAACAGGGCGTGGCTTACGTAGTTAAGCCTGACGTAAAAAGATTAAACTGTCTGAATCACTCATTCTAGCGAGCAGATTCAGACAGTTTTCTTGTTTCTAAGTATGCCTTTTTTGATTCTTCGTGCATTTCCCTGTATAATAGCAATGTTTCGCACCAGAATATGTCGACAATTGTCGTTGAAAATAAAGAAAAAATCAGAAACGGAGTATATGAAGATGAGCAAGAATTTTTGGGCAACATTGCCAAAGCCCTTTTTTGTTTTAGCACCAATGGAAGATGTCACTGATGTGGTCTTTCGTCATGTCGTGAAAGAAGCTGGGGCGCCAGATGTGTTTTTTACAGAGTTTACTAATTCAGATAGTTATTGTCATCCTGAAGGGAAAGACAGTGTGCGCGGGCGCCTCGTTTTTACAGAAGATGAACAGCCGATGGTGGCACATATTTGGGGGGATAAACCGGAATTTTTCCGTGAAATGAGTATCGGCGTAGCGGAGATGGGCTTTCAAGGATTAGATATAAATATGGGCTGTCCTGTACCCAACGTGGCTGAGCGCGGAAAAGGCAGCGGGTTAATTTTGCGCCCAGAAGTCGCGGCTGAATTGATTGACGCCGCCAAAGCAGGTGGCTTACCTGTTAGTGTCAAAACACGCATTGGGTTTACTGAAATGGCGGAAATGGATGCGTGGATTACGCATTTATTAGAGCAAGACATTGCGAATCTATCCATTCATTTGCGAACACGAAAAGAGATGAGCAAAGTGGATGCCCATTGGGAGGTCATTCCGCAAATTATGGCTATTCGGGACCGTGTCGCACCGCAAACGACAATTACGATTAATGGGGATATTCCCGATCGTCAAAAGGGCCTAGAATTAGCAGAACAATATGGTGTAGATGGCATCATGATTGGTCGGGGGATTTTTAAAAATCCTTATGCCTTTGAAAAAGAACCCAAAACACATACACCACAAGAATTGCTGGGCTTGCTACGTTTACAATTGGATTTGCAAGACAAATATGCGGAATTGGTGCCTCGCTCCATTGTTGGGTTGCATCGCTTCTTTAAAATTTATGTCAAAGGCTTTCCAGGTGCCAGTGATTTAAGAGCACAATTAATGAATACAAAATCAACGGATGAAGTGCGCCAGTTGTTAGCGACGTTTGAAGCAGAACATGGTGTGCTTGACTAAATAAAAAAAGAGAGGAGACAGCATTTTAGCTAATGCTACCTCCTCTCTTTTGAATGCTTAATGCGCAATCATTTCTTGGGCAATTTCTTGTTTGCTTAAGTCGCTTGGATAATACGTTGGCCAGTTGTCCATTTCATTGAACAGACTTTCTTGGCTATCGCCGCCGAAGAAGATGTGGAAATGAGCGGCTTTCGTTGGTGCGATGTTGTGGTCGCTAAATTGGACGTATTTAAACCGCCCAGCATTGGCATCGTCTGTTTCAAAAAGGAAACGGACGCCACGGTTGCCTTTTGCATAGTTTAAAATTTTATAACCGGCTGCTTTATAGGTGAATTTTTGTGGTTTGCCATCGACCAGAAACTCGATGGTGGAATCAGTGATGTTGATGTGGTCGACATCGGTTTGATAGCCGGCATCATAGTAGGTTTTGTATTCGGCTGGTGTTTTATCTTTTTTCAGTTTCGCTTTGTAATCGAAGACTTGGTCTAATGTGCCATCTTTTAATAAAGGATAGACGGATTGCCAATTTCCAGCGTAATCTGTCAGTGTTCTCTCAGCCACCTCACTGTCTTTGAAATAGCCGTTAGCCACGGTTTTTTCTGTTTTTTCAGAGGTTTCTGGCTGAACCTCTTTCCCAGCTGTATCTGTTGTTTTTTTCAAAGCAGTTAAGTTTTCTTTCATTACAGAAAGATAATCTTCGCCATTGTCCATTTGTTTTTGTGTCAAACTTTCTAGCGGGTTTAGGACTTCCAATTGAACATTCGCTTCGTCAGCTAACGTTTTAGCAATTTTATCGTTGGCATTTTTTTCAAAATAAATATAGCGAATTTGGTTGTCTGTGACATATTTTTTCAACTCTGCCAAGCGCCCTGCGGTTGGCTCTTGTTCAGGTGTTAAACCAGCTATTGGCACTTGTTTTAAGCCGTAATCTAAGGCAAGATAACCAAATGCAGCATGTTGGGTAACAAAACTTTTTTGCTTAGCGTCTTTCAAAGCTGTTTGGAACTCTTTGTCTAAGGCCGTTAATTTTGTTAAGTATTTTTCTGCGTTTGTTTCAAATGTTTTGGCTTTTTTAGGGTAAAATTTGACTAATTGTTCTTTGATGTTTGTAACTTCTTGGATGGCACGATGGGGTGAAACCCAAGTATGCGGATCTAATTCATGGTGGTGGCCTTCTTCGCCATGTTCGTGGTCATGGTCGTGTCCGTCTTCGTCACTGCCAGGAAGTAAGACCATGTTTTCGGTACCTTTAATGACGTTCGGGGCTCCTTTTTTCCAGCCTTTAGCAGCTTTGGGTACCCAAGATTCCATATTTTCATTGTGGTAAACGAAAACATCCGCATCATGGATGGTAGCCATATCTTTGGCGGATGGTTCATAATCGTGTGGTTCAGAACCAGCAGGGATTAACAATTTGACGTCTCCTTCATCGCCTACAATATTTTTAGTGAAATCGTACATAGGGTAAAAAGTCGTGACAATGGATAGTTTTTCTTTACCGTCAGCGGTTTTATCAGAGGTGTTTGTTTTGCCGCAAGCGCCGAAAAGGATTAGCGATAAGGCGGCTAACAGGGGAAGAGTAAATTTTTTCATAGGTGTGCTCCTTTAGTGAATTACGCAATTTTCTTTTGTTTATTGCGCTTATGTTCTTTAATGATTTTAAGTGCGCGTTTTCGTGTTTTGATGTTGGGACTTTTCAGTCGACGATAAGCGCTAGATAAGTCAGTTTTTTCCATTATATATAGGACCTCCATTTCGTAAAAAATAATTTACGGAGTAGCTATTTTGTTGAGGGTTTGAAAGGTTTCTTGAATTTTTTTTGTCTCTAATTCTTTGCCAATCAGAACAATTGTCGTTTCTTGAGGGGGTTGATTCGTCATTTGAAAGGCCACTTGCTGGTTGACGCCTTGCATGGCAATGGCCAAGTCATGCTCCTGTAAGGCGAGAATCCCTTTGAAACGGTATAACTTTTCCTGATGTGTATACATTAACCAATCAAGCCAACGAGTGAAAAGAGGTTCGTTGAGGGCTGAGGACGCCGTTAACGTAAGGGAGTGAAAGGTATGGTGATGATGCTCGTGGGCGTGCTCATGCGGGGAATGAGTCATTTCGTGTTCTGTAAGTGTTGCCGTAAACTTATTTAATTGAAAAAAGTCACTAGCCAAAAGAGGCTCGTTGGCTTGAAAGGATAAAATATCAGCAAAAGGATTAATGGTACGAAGGGTTTCTTGGAACGTTGGTAGCTGAGTGCTGTCTGCTGGTTCCTTGACAGAAAAAAAGAGGCGATCTGCTAAGGCCAGTTGTTTGATGGCTTCGGCTTCTTGAAGCTGCTGTTGCCAATGATGCCCATCAACGACCGTTAAGAGACTGTCTATATAGAAATGATTTTTGATGTGCGGGGTCGTTAAAATTGTTTGAATGATTGGTTGCGGATCAGCAATGCCCGTTGTTTCTAAAATGACTTGGGCAATGGGTTGTTGTTCTTCTTGGTACACTTCTAAGATTGCTGATAAAGAGGCAAGAAGATCTCCTCGTAAGCTGCAGCACATGCAACCGTTATTTAATTGAATAATTCGTTCCGTGGTTTGTAAAAGTAATGCGTGGTCAACGCCTGTTTGACCAAATTCATTTTCAATAATAATAATTTCTTCTTTAGGAAACGGTGACTGCGCAAGCGCATGGTTAATTAAGGTTGTTTTTCCTGCGCCTAAAAAGCCAGAAACAATGGTGATTGGAATGCCCATCAAGTTTTCCTCCTGTTATTTGACTTCAGTGAAAAGTGCGCGGCGCCGTAGTTTTGGTGAATATTTTTTCAGCTGTAATTTTTCTGGTGTATTTCGTTTGTTTTTACTTGTTAAGTAAAGGCGCTCGCCAGTTTCAGCGCAAGCTAACGTAATGGTTTGGCGCATAGTGCCGTCCTCCAATTTGATTTTTTTAATTGCGTATAAAAGATAAAGGGGGCTGCGAGGTCAGCCCAAATGCGACTGTCCTCGCTAGTTGTCTTTATCGAAATAATGAGTTACCAGCTTGCTTTTTTGACGCCAGGAATCAAGCCTTGGTGAGCCAATTCACGGAAACGAATCCGCGACATGCCAAATTTACGCATGTAGCCACGTGGGCGCCCATCTGTTTGATCGCGGAGTTTTAAGCGACTTGGATGAGCATCTTTTGGCAATTTGCTAAGACCTTCATAATCGCCAGCTTCTTTTAAGGCTTGGCGAATAGGCGCATATTTTGCAATCATTGCTTGTTGTTTTTTTGCTTTAGCAATTTTTGATTTTTTAGCCATAAGGCACTTCCTTTCTTTTTGGATTTATAAAATATAAATCGTAATGGTTACGATTTGAACGGAAGTATATTATCAGGTGTTGCGTTGTTTGTCAAGTGAGAATTTCGTTTTTTTTAGGACTTGCTAAGTTGAGAAGTTAGAAATGTTTGTTTTAGCGCTGTTTTGTAGTATCTTTTAAGAAAGAGTAAAAAGGAGTGAAGATGGCAATGGTAGAACGTTTGACGATTATTCGTGGTGTGGAAAAATTTGAATTACAAACGAAAACAGCGCGCTGGGTGTTAGCAAAAGAAGAGGGATATTCGCCAGTTCAAATGCTCGTTTCGGCAATTGGCGCTTGTGGGGGGTACGTGTATCAATCCGTTTTGGAAAATTCGCACATTCCCTTTGAGTTTGAAAAAATAGAAGTCACGTATTCAAGAGAAGTAGAGAGACGCGCACAACCATTAAAACAGGTGACGATTCTCTTTTATGTGACTGTTCCAGAAGCCTTTCAAGAACGGGCGACACGGTGTTTGAAGCTTGTCTCCCCAAACTGTCCAGTGATTCAATCATTGGCTGAAAGAATTACTGTCGAAGAAACAGTTGTCTTTAAAAAGTAAACTATTAGAGACATTATCGTTACGAGCGCTTTTCCCTTTTTGGATGCCTCGTTTCTGAGAATGTCTTTTTTTAGTAGGAGCGTGGGGAAATAGCTGTAGAAACAGGAAATTTTTAATTCATTTTTACAAAATAATACAGACAAAAAACAGATAGTGTTTTTTTCACAAATAAAAAGGTTGCTTTTTTTTCTGTTTTAGTAGATGATGTAAGTAGTTACATCTCTGATATAACGCTGTTTTGCGAAACGTGTGTTATTTTTTAATTCGTAATAGTTTTTTTAAATCGTTTCACAGAATTACTTTAATTGTTATACAGTTTTTTTAGTTGTTATAGTTTGTTTGTCGGCCTTTAGGAGGTAATCATGATTGAGTTAGTGAATGTGTCGAAAGTCTATCAAGAGACACACGCGTTAAAAAATATTCACTTTTCTGTCCAACCAGGAGAAATCGTTGGGATTGTTGGGAAAAGTGGCTCTGGCAAGTCCACGTTGTTACGTTTGTTGAATTTAATGGAACAACCGAGTGAAGGGGAGATTCGCATTGATGGCAGAAATGTTCAAACCTTCTCTAAAAAAGAAGTTCGCCAGCAGCAACAACAAATGGGGATGGTGTTTCAGCATTACAATTTGTTAGAAAATTTGAAAATTTATGATAATGTTGCGTTGCCTTTGAAACTTTTAAAAGAGAAACAGCCTGAAAAAATTGAGCGTTTATTAACGTTTGTTGATATGGCCCATAAGGCAGAAGCGTATCCTGCTCAGCTTTCTGGTGGGGAAAAACAGCGTGTCTCTATTGCTCGAGCGTTGAGCCGTAATCCAAAATGGTTATTATGTGACGAGGCAACGAGTTCATTAGATGAAGAAAATACAGAAAGTGTCGTTCGACTATTACATAAGACGCATCAGGAATTCCGGCCGACTATTTTCTTTGTCAGTCACGAATTAGAAACCGTGAAGCGCTTATGTAATCGTATCTTAGTGATGGAAAAAGGTCAGCTAATTGGCGAATTTCTGAATAATCCTCAGCAATATGAGGAAGAACCGCTTTCCTATTTAGAAAAAGTGGAAAGGAGTTTGCGCCCATGACTTTTTCAGAAACCTTTGCCGAATATTGGCCATCTATGCTGATTGGTTTAAAAGAAACAGGGATTATGATGTCGATTTCGATGGCTATCTGTTTGCTTGTTGGCTTGCCTTTAGGCTTAGGACTATTTTTGGCTAATCCGAAAGTCAAAGGACATCAACCTTGGCTATACTGGGTTTTAAATTTCATTGTAACTGTTATTCGTTCGTTTCCATATTTATTATTTGTGATTGCGTTGATTCCAGTCACTCGTTCTGTTTTAGGAAAGGCGTTTGGCCCAATTCCTTCATCTGTGCCATTGAGTATTGTTGCGATCGCGATTTTTGCGCGCTTGGTTGAACAAGTGCTGTTGGATGTTCCAGAAGAAATTTATTTTTTAGCTAATTCGTTAGGTACCTCGAAAGTCCAATACATTTGGCACTTTTTATTGGTGGAAGCACGTAGCGGATTGGTCCTTGCTTACACAACCACGACAGTGAGTATGGTTTCATATTCCACGGTGATGGGTGTTGTTGGTGGCGGCGGGATTGGCGATTTTGCAGTTCGTGTCGGGTATCAACGGTATGAATACGGTATTATGTATGTTGCCATTGTGATTATGATTGCACTGGTCTTCATTTTACAAATGCTTGGGAACTTCATTGCCCAAAAACTAGACAAAAGAAAGTAGGAGGACAAAAGAATGAAGAAGTTTTATTTAGCAACATTCGCTGTTATTGCAACAGTCATTTTAGCTGCCTGTGGGGGAAATAAACAAGCAGATCAGAAAGAAGACAAGGAGATTACCGTTGCCGTGCAATTGGAATCTTCAAAAGATATCTTGGAAATTGCCAAGAAAGAAGCTGAGAAAAAAGGGTACAAAATTAACATTATGGAAGTGAGCGACAATGTTGCCTACAACGATGCCGTGCAACATGACGAAGCGGATGCTAATTTTGCGCAACATCAACCCTTCATGGAAATGTTTAACAAAGAGAAAAAAGCTGATTTAGTGGCTGTGCAACCGATTTATTATTTTGCTGGTGGTTTCTATTCAAAAGAATATCAAGATGCGAAAGATTTACCTGAAAATGCCAAAGTGGGGATTCCTAGCGATCCAACCAATGAAGGTCGTGCTTTAGCAATTTTAAATGCAAACGGCGTGATTAAATTAAAAGAAGGTGTCGGCTTTAACGGCACGGTGGCAGATGTCGTGGAAAATCCTAAAAACATCACTTTTGAAAGCATTGATTTACTGAATTTAGCCAAAGCCTACGATGAAAAAGACATCGCTATGGTGTTCTGCTACCCAGCCTACTTAGAACCTGCTGGTTTAACAACGAAAGATGCGATCTTGTTAGAAGATGAAGAAGCAAGTAAACATTACGCATTACAAGTTGTGACACGCAAAGGCGAAAAAGATAGCGAAAAGATCAAGGTTTTAAAAGAAGCGATGACAACAAAAGAAGTTGCTGAATACATCAAGAAAAATTCTAAAGGCGCTAATATTCCTGCGTTTTAATGAATAGAAAAAATGAAGCCTCTTTTTTGAGAAGCTTCATTTTTTTCTTTTCTTTGATTTATAGTATAGTTAATAGGAAGGAGGTGCCGGTGTGGTCGAATTATTTATTTTAATGATGGAACGGGTAGGCTTAATTATTTTACTGGCCTTTCTTTTAGTGAATGTGCCTTATTTTAAGCGTGTTTTATTAAGTCGTGAAAAAATGTCTTCAAAAGTTCAATTGATTTTGATTTTTGGTTTATTTGCTATTATTTCTAATTTTACAGGTATCGAAATCGCTAAGAATCAGATTGTTCCCAATAATTTACTAACCTATTTAAGCAGCAATGCTTCCATTGCGAATACGCGTACGTTAGTAATTGGCGTTTCTGGATTAGTGGGTGGTCCGATTGTCGGCAGTACGGTTGGTTTAATTGCTGGCTTTCATCGGGTTATTCAAGGCGGGGGGCATAGTTTCTTTTATGTGCCTGCTTCTTTAATTGTTGGCTTAATTTCCGGTTTTTTAGGGAGCCGCATGGCAAAGCAAACCGTTTTTCCGTCTGCCGGCTTTTCTGCCATTGTCGGAGCGTGCATGGAAATGATTCAGATGATTTTTATTTTCTTTTTCAGCGGTGATCTATCGGATGGGGCCACGTTGGTTCGTTTTATTGCGCTGCCGATGATTTTGTTAAATAGCGTAGGAACGTTCATTTTTATGTCGATTCTAACAACGACTTTGAAACAAGAAGAGCAGGCCAAAGCGGTTCAGACGCACGATGTTTTGGAATTAGCAGCGGAAACACTGCCATATTTTCGAGAAGGACTCAATAAAAATTCCAGCAAAAAAGTTGCGGAGATTATTAAGCATTATACAAAAGTCAGTGCGATTAGCATGACAAACAGTCATCAAATTTTAGCTCATGTTGGCGCAGGTAGCGACCATCATATTCCAGAGCTAGAAGTTATCACGGAACTTTCTCGGGAAGTGTTACGGACGGGCCAAATGACCATCGCGCATGCCAAAGAAGAAGTCGGTTGTTCGGACCCTAATTGTCCGTTGCAAGCGGCGATTGTGATTCCATTATTTTCCCATCAGCAAATTGTTGGCACCTTAAAAATGTACTTTACGGATCCAGCGCAGTTAACGCATGTCGAGGAACAGTTAGCAGAAGGTCTTGGGACAATTTTTTCTTCACAAATTGAATTAGGGGAAGCGGAAGTACAATCAAAATTACTTAAAGAAGCTGAAATTAAATCCTTGCAAGCGCAAGTGAACCCGCATTTCTTCTTTAATGCCATCAATACTATTTCCGCATTAATGCGGAAAGACAGTGAAAAAGCGCGGAAACTATTGCTCCAATTAAGTAAATACTTTCGAGGCAACTTACAGGGAGCCGTGCAAACTACGATCCCAGTTTCACAAGAACTAGAACAAGTAAAAGCCTATTTGTCATTAGAACAAGCACGGTTTCCGAATCGTTATCAAGTAACATTTGACGTAGAAGAAGCGGTTGCTTCAGAAAAAGTACCGCCGTATGCGATTCAGGTGTTAGTGGAAAATACCATCAAGCATGCATTTGGCAGCCGGAAGGAGAACAATCAAGTCCGGGTAGTGGTCAAAGCAAAACAACACAAATTACATGTGGATGTGTATGACAATGGGCAAGGGATTCCTGAAGAACGCCGCTTGCTATTAGGAAAGACAACAGTGACTTCGGAAAAAGGCACCGGCACGGCACTGGAAAATCTGTCCCGCAGAATGGCGAACCTTTATGGATCAGAAGGTTGTTTTTTAATTGAAAATTTAGAAACAGGCGGGAGCCATGTTCATTTAGAAATCCCGATGGAACAGGAGGAATTAGATGCACGTATTAATCGTTGATGATGAACCCTTAGCACGAGAAGAATTGAGCTATCTTGTTTCCCAACATCCGCAAGTGACGAGCGTTGCAGAAGCGGATTCTGTGGCGGAGGCAATGGAAGAGATGATGGATCAAAAGCCAGATTTGTTATTTTTAGATATTCATTTGACCGATGAAAGCGGATTTGATTTAGCGGAAAAATTAACCCATCTTAAAAAAGCGCCCTACTTGGTCTTTGCAACCGCCTATGATCAATATGCGTTAAAGGCCTTTCAAGTGAATGCAAAAGATTATATTTTGAAACCTTTTGAAGAAGAAAAAATAACACAAGTCATTGAAAAAGCATTGAAAGAAATGGGTCAAGCTGTCCCAGAAAACACTGCCGAAAAAGGACCAAAATCTGAAGCAATACCTATTCAAGGGGAAGACCGCATTTATCTTGTGGCGCCAGAAGATATTTACCTCGTTTCTGTCGAAGAACGGCAACTGAGCATTTTTGTAGATCAACAGGTCTACAAGATGACAGGGACCCTCAACAGTATCGAACAAAAATTACCTGCCACGCTCTTTATTAAAACACACCGAAGTTTCATCTTGAATCGAACAAAAATTCAAGAAATCCAGCCGTGGTTTAATAACACGTTGCAAGTAATTTTAACCAACGGCTCAAAAGTACCTGTTAGCCGTTCATACGTCAAAGAATTTAAAGAAAAACTTGGTTTAAGTTAAAAAATCACCACTTGAAATGTCGAATGCATTTCAAGTGGTGATTTTTGCATTTGGTGAAGAAATTCTGGCATTTCATGAAAAAAAGCCCTTAAAAAAACGTTTTCTTTATATACTTAACCCATAGAAAACAGAGAAAAGGGAGCGAAGAAGAATGGAAAAGAAAGTATATTCATTTTTACAACAAGCAGCAGTTTTTGCCATTATTATGTTAATCGCCAACGGCTTGGCGTTCATTTCTCCAATACCAATGCCTGCTTCAGTAATTGGCATGGTGTTATTGTTCATTGGTTTATGTACAAAAGTTGTTAAATTGGAGCAAGTGGAAGGGCTAGGTAATAGCTTATCAACGGTTATTACATTTTTATTTGTTCCTTCAGGGATTTCCTTAGTTAATTCTTTAGGGATTATGCAACAATTTGGCGTTCAAATTGTTTTTGTTATTTTAGTAGCAACATTAGCGTTACTAGCAACAACTGGTTGGACGGGCGCCTTTTTATTGCATATGAAAGATGCTCGAAAAGAAAAAGAACCCGCAGCAACGAAGAAAGCGAAAGGAGAGGTTCGCGCATGAATCCGTATGTTGGCATTATTATTTCATTAGCTGTATTTGGCATAGGTACTTGGTTGTTTAAAAAAAGTAAAGGTTTCTTCTTATTTACGCCATTATTCGTTGCGATGATTTTAGGCGTTGTCGTTTTAAAAGTAACAGGAATTAGTTACGAGCAATACAATGAAGGTGGCAAATATATCAGCTTCTTTCTAGAGCCTGCGACAGTAGCGTTTGCGATTCCTTTATATAAAAAGAGAGACGTGTTGAAAAACTATTGGTTAGAAATTTTAACGGCGTTAACAATTGGTTCTTTTGGTTCGCTAGTGGCTGTTTATTTTGCAGGAAAAGTGATTGGCATGGATAATCATTTAGTGGCCTCAATCTTACCACAAGCTGCTACAACAGCGATTGCCGTACCTATTTCTCAAACTGTTGGCGGCATTGCTTCCATTACGGCGTTTACCGTAATCTTCAATGGTGTACTAACCTATGCCTTGGGTGGAATTGCATTGAAATGGTTTAAGATTAACAATCCAATCGCCAAAGGTTTAGCTTTAGGTGCGGCCGGACATGCCCTAGGTGTGGCAGTTGGCATGGAAATGGGCGAAACAGAGGCTGCTATGGCTAGTATTTCTGTCGTAGTGGTTGGTGTAGTTACTGTTTTAGTGGTTCCTTTCTTTGCAACGGTCATTGGTCTATAAAAAAGTGGGCTTCCCCACTCTTTTATGAGTAGCTAATTTCTATCAACTAGCAGTCTCTGCTTATTCTGTTCCCGCCGTTTATCAATTTTTAAGCCTGGGACAAAAATCCAAAGTGATTTTTGTCCCAGGCTCTTTTATGTTGTTTACACGATTTTTTGAGTATAGATAGGGCGCGTGGAAGGATTGACCAGTCTTTTTATAGAATGGTTGCTCCTAAAGTTTGTTTAAAGTGGCGTAATGCCCATTCGTGTCCTTGTTCATCAAAACTAGCAACGGCATTCTCGGGAATCATTAATTGATAGCCTAAATTATAGGCATCGACAGCCGTATGCAACACGCAAATATCTGTACAAACACCAGTTAAACAAAGCTCTGTAATTCCTCGTTCTCGTAATCGAATGTCCAAATCTGTACCACTAAAAGCAGAATAGTGCCGTTTGTCCATCCAATAAACGCTTGCCTCATTTTTGTGAGCTTGATAAAAATCAGCTAGCGAGCCAAACAGATTACGCCCGTCAGTTCCTAAGACATTGTGGGGCGGGAAAAGTTTATTTTCAGGATGATAGCGATCTAGGGGGTCATGCCCATCAATGGCAAAAACCACAAAATCGCCATTGTCAAAATAGTGCTTTGTTTGTTGAACAAGGGCCGTTTCAATGGCTTGCCCAGCGGCACCAGTGGTTAGTTTTCCGTCTGTGGCGACAAAATCATTCGTATAATCAATGGAAATCAGAGCTTTCATTTGGCAACCTCCTAAAGGTTAAAGTCATTTTGTTCATTTTACAGCTTTTAAGAGGGCATTTCAAATGATAAAAGTACATCAAATTCTAAAAAAGCTGTTTCAAAATAAACGCTTTGGCTAAAAAACATGCTATAATTTTGCTACAAATTAAAGCAGGTGAATAGAGTGAAAAGAAAAATCGTACGTTTTATCCTTTGGTTGTTAGGAATCATTGTGGTTATTTGCTTAGGCGTGTTTCTCGCCTTTCAATTATCCCCTAAGCCAGGCGCTTGGGTCATCAACCAGTTATTCGCAGGCGAAGTTGAAATAAAAGATTCAGCTTCCTATGATAAAGCATTACCAAATGTCCAATTGCAAGAAAATCAAACATACCCTTCTTCAAGCAAAAAGAATACCTTTGATTTGTATTATCCCCAAACGTCAAAACAAGCGGTACCAGTCGTTTTATGGGTCCATGGTGGTGGCTATGTGGGAGGAGATAAGTCTGGGATGAAAGAGTTTGCGACACGTTTAGTGGCTGATTCCTCAGTTGCCTTTATTTCAATGAATTATGAATTAGCACCAGACGCACCTTATCCAAGCCAGCTCCAGCAGGTCAATGAACTTGTTCAATTTTTATTAGAAAAGAAACAAGCGTATCCCATGTTAGATTTATCTAAGCTTTTTATTGGCGGGGACAGTGCGGGTGCACAGATTGCTCTACAATATGCAACAGTTCAAACCAATGCCAACTATGCCAAAGAACTAGGGATGACTGCAGCATTGCCGGCTAGCCATTTAAAAGGTACACTCTCGTATTGTGGTCCGGTGGATTTGAAACAAATGGCCAACCAACAAAGTGATAATCGTTTTATGAAATTTTTCGTTAAAACAGTGGCTTGGTCCTTGCTCGGCACTAAAGACTGGCAGACGAGCGCGGAACTGCAAGAAGTGAGTTTAGTGGATAAAGTCACCAAAGAATTTCCCCCGACGTATCTAACAGATGGCAATAGCTTTTCATTCCAAGATCAAGGACTAGCCTTGGTTCAGCGGTTAAAAACTTTAAATGTTCCAGTTTCAGCTCTCTTTTTCAAAGATAAGAAAGCAACAATCACCCACGAATATCAATTCGACTATCAAACAAAAGAAGCTAAACAATGTTACCAAGAAACAGTCCAGTTTGTGAATACGTATAAATAAACAGAGGCCTTAGAAATATTTCTAAGGCCTCTGTTTATTTATTTTTGTCATTTTTTTAGCTGGGAAATATGTATAAATTAAACAAAAATGTTTATTTAATGATGTTTACATGAGAAAAAATCCGTGCTATACTACGAACTCGTTTGTTAATTTTAATGTTAAAAATAACGTTTTTGTTATTTTTGTGAACAAATTAACATTTTTATCTTACAAAAACAGCAAAAAATTCGTTTAGTTAACAAAAAGAAAATTAAAAAATAAATTTTTTTTTTGAAATTAAGAAAATATCTTTAAAAAAATCAGAAGAAAACTTCGTATACTTGAGCCATAGGTTGGTTGTGGAAAGTTTACTTCGAGGGAGGAGTGATGAAGTTAATGAAAAAGAAAATCGCTGTTTTATTGGCAACTTGTTTACTTGTACAACCATTTTTATCTGTTTCAGCGTGGGCGATTGAAGGGGAGCAACAAACGGAACGTACGCAGACACAGCCAAAAACAGCAGAAACCAGTACAAGTGAAGCAACAAAAGAAAGCAGCGCACATTCTACAGAACAGTCATCAATGACTGAATCTAGTGCTATCACAGAAAAAGTAACCACCTCTTCCACAGAAACAAAACCAAGCGAAGAGCAGAAGCAAATCACGTTGACCTTTGAAACAACGGATCAAGCTTTGTTTCAAAATGATGCCAAAAGTTATCAAGTGGTAAAAGAAAAAAATCAGCCACTTCGGACAGAAGAATTACCAAAATGGGCGAATAGTGAGGAAAATGCGACTTTCGTTGGCTGGTCTTACCAAGGAAAAACATATACAAATGAAGAACTTCTTCAATTAGAGTTTTCAGAAGATACACAACTTACGGCTGTCTTTAAACAGAAACTGACACGTATGGCCAGAGCTGTTTCAATTGATCAGTCCATTGCGGACACAATTGCCCCTGCGGATAAAACAAAAGTGATTGTTGTGCCAAGTCCTGCAGGAGATGGAGCAGCGTACAAAGAATATGCATCGACAGAGGCTGGCTTGAAAGAAGCCTTGTTTGATTTGTATCAACAGGGGAACAATGGCGATTTCACTCTTTATATAGGGAACAATATTACGACGAGTGCGGCGACCACCGCTAAAGTGATTCCTGACACCGTTACGGCAAGTAATATGACCTTTTACGCCTTGCAAGGCAAGGTCAATCATTTAGTGATTACTGGAAACAGCGCGGATCCGATTAGTATGGATCAAACGGCGCCAACGGGTTCTAAGACGTTAGGATTTAATCAAAATATCCATTTTGGCTCAAACATCACTTTGAGAAATCTAAACTATACAGGTACGAATATGTATTTAAATGGTTACAGTTTGAACTTGAATGGCGGCTCTAGTGGAAACGGTCTGACCGTATACGGTGGAACGGATACAGGAGATGTTTCAGGAAACCCAACTTTAACAGTAAATAGTACAGGTACAGGGACATGGAATTTCTATGGCGGAAACCAAAATGGTGGTAATTTAGCTGGAAATCCTACGATTGTTATTAACAATACACGGAGCGGACTAAATACATTAAGTGGGGGCGCCAATATTGGGACAGTGACTGGGAATACTTCATTGGTTGTCAATGATTCTGGTGGCAGAATTGCTTCAATTTATGGGGGCGGTTATGGGACCAACGCAACCAACACAGCGAATGTTACTGGTAACGTCTCAACAAAGGTTGCGATTACGAATGCTGCTACAGGTTTCCAATTAAGTACGTATTATGGCGGTGTTCAATACGGAAATATTGGTGGAAAAGTAACAAACGATATTTCTGGATATGGCCGTTGGTATACAGCGGGTCAACGTTTTATTGGTGGCTCTTCCCGCGGCGATATAGGAACGAATCGTGCGACTGATGGAATTACTACAAATTTAAATACACAGTTGTATAGTGCGGGTCGTGCAGATTTTGAAGGAGGCAACCAATATTCTGGAACGATCATCGGAGATATTACGAATGTGGTTACAGCAGGAACGAATTCCGCTGGTGGTATTAATGATTTTAACGGCGGTGCTGGTAACAATGTTTCGAAATTTAACAAGAGTCAAATTGGGGCCTCAAATGAAGCAACGTATGATGCTTATACACCACAACAAAGAGCAGAATTAGCCAAATCAGCAGCAGCTTTTAAAGTTTTTGGAAATATTTCTTCTAAATTAGTCAGCGGTTCGTTTAATAATGGTGCAATTTACTCAACTGCAGCTGGCCGCGGCGGTTATATCGAAGGAAATACAACAATTGAAGTGGGAACAGCGAATGGTGATGGGTCTTTAGGTGGCGATGGTATGGCTTATTCAGGCGCAAAACCGACGAGTTTAGATTATTCAACGACCGATAAAAGTCGTGGGTATAGTTCAGGTTGGGATATTGTTGGTGGCGGCGGCTATCCTGCTAGTAATGATACTTGGGATATCTATATAAAAGGAGATACTAAGACTGTTTTAAATAATACCATTGCTCGCTGGACATATGGTGGCTCTTTTTCAGGTGTCGTTGAAGGCAATACTTCTAACACATTGAATGGCGGGATTGCTGACACATTAGAAGGAACAGGCTATCAAGCAGCTCGAGTTTATGGAAACGGTCAAACAATCGTTAATAATGGTCAAGTCGATTGGTTTCTTTCAGGCGGTGGCTGGAATGATGCCAAAAATGTTGGGAATGTCGGTGTAACGGTTTATGAAGGAGTAATTAATGCTTCGATGGGCGCTTCTTATGGAGCAAGCGGTGGCCATACAATTACTGGTAATTCAGACAATCGCATCTACGGAGGAAATTTCTCAGGAACTCCTCGGACAGGCGCGAACGGTTTTTCAGGTGGGATTACCAATGCGGGCTCACTTCTTGGAAATGCCAAACTCTTAATTGATTTAAGAAATTACAACGGAGAGTTTAAGTTGCCTGGTAATACCTACATTACTGGTGGTCGGCCCTATGGTCAAAATACGACACTAGGAACGGATGAATCAAACACAATTACTTTAAATATTTTCACTAAAACAGGTGTGGAATCTCTAAATGGGGCCAGCATTTACGGTGATGGTGGAACCAATGCTGCGTATACCAAGAACGGCAAGATTACAATGAATATTCAAGCAGCAGGTTCTAGTATTGGAAATTTATATGCAACACAGTATTCCAATATCAGTGGCGGAAAAATCTTACGTGATGTTACCGCAAATGTTCAAGGTGCAGTTAGTATTAACGGTTTATCCGGTGGTTCATCAACAGATAATTTCACTAATGCAATTGTGAATGCTAGTTCAAATAAAGTGGCCTTTAACTTTGGGACTAACGTTGACGGCACCAATAACTATCAAACAGAACCACTAAATGCGACAGGCTTAGGCGTTGTCAACTTTACGGAATTAAATGTCACCAATGGCATTAAATTAATGGCTAATGGTGGGAACATCAAAAATGGTGTTTCTGCTACTGCCGCGAATCATAGTACGACTTACAATGAATTCGGATCAATTCATCTATCTAAAAACGCTGGAATTGGGATTACCAACACGGCCAATTTAATTTCAGCTAGCAAACTAACGGTTCAGGATCATGCAACATTAGAAACAATTCCTGGTACAGGTAAAGTAAACATTGCGGATTTTGAAGCTGTCGATCCAACAAAAGATGAACTTTTATGGATTAAACCAACGACAGATACAACTGCTTTGGTGGATAGCACAGGGACTTGGTTTGGAAATGTCAAAGCCTATCAGGTCTTGACGATTAATCCAACGGTCAATAATGCTACAAAACTTACGCCAACAACGTTTCATGGGATTGAAAAAGCGACTGGAAAAACATTTATTGGCGATAACGATGTGACCAAGGGTGCCAATGGCTATGGGATAGCAATTCCTGGCTCCATCATCGATTACGAAGTGGAAACGCCTGGAATTGTGGCAGGTGCAGGTACTATTTCTCATGATGTAAAAGAGGTCAAAGCCGGCAATGCGCCGTTAACCTTACAAGCGTGGGGCACCGAAGTAGCTGGACAAAAAGTTCAAAAAGGACGTTTGATGATTCCGACCTCAAGTGCTTTAACACCAACCCTAAGCTTCCTTCCTGACGAAGTAACAGGTTCTTGGTTGCACCAAGGAACGGTTAAATCTAGTGAAGTTGGGAGCACGATAGAGCAAATTCCAGAGCAAAAAGATACCACCCCGCTTTCATGGAAAGCGACGAATATGAACTACAGTTATCAGATGAAAGTTCAATTTTCAAATAAAGTGGAACTTTCGGGGCAATCGGTGATTGTCACAGAAGATGAGGCAGCGCAACTAACGACTGTCGATAAAGTAATAGAAATGCTTGGCGCAAAAGGTCGGCCGTTTTTCAAGACCTCATTAAAAGAGACGGATTTACCACAAATTCAAGCGCCGTTAGCAGAAAAAACTGTATCGCGGACACATGATATTCAATTAGAAGCAGGGACGTCAGGAGATAATTTGCAAAACAAAACGGTTCATTTAGTTGTTGTGAAAAATGAAAGTGTCCTTGCCAAAGATCGTTCGTTTGCCTTGTATGCGACAAGTGCGCATTTGAAATTAAAAGAAGCAAATGGCTTAACGAATTCAGACGAGTTGGCACAATGGACACAAGCAACGGTGATTTTCGCAGATGGTCGGGCCAATCAAACACCAAGTCTTGATGCCGCAACCTTCCAAGCCATTCAACAAGCGAAACCAGAAGAATTAGCCAAAACGGTGCCAGCCAATTATCAATTTACAGAAGCTGGTGAAACGTTAAATAAAAAAGTCAATGTGTCTATTTCAGGTGAATTAACGTTAGAAAAAGTACCTAAAACAATTGATTTTGGCAAACAAAAAATTTCTGCCAAGCCAGAAGTTTACTGGCCAACTCTTTCAGATGATTTAGTCGTTCAAGACACACGCGGGACAGAAAGTACGCCTTGGAAACTGAATGTTCAGGTAACGAATCCCTTAACGAACGGCACAGATCAATTGGAAGATTTGTCATTGGTTACAGACAAAGGAGAATTTTTACTCAATAAGGGAGATACGGTTGTTACAGAAAATGAAGGCTCCGGTTCAGGTAGTTATACAATTAACCAAGGTTGGGGTGCGGCAAACCAACGGGGACTTAAACTATCTGTGCCAGTCGAGAAACAAAAAGTTGGCGAATTCAAAGGGACATTGTCATGGTCATTAGTCATGGCACCATAACAAGGAGGAGAGAAGTGAGATGAAAAAATACCTTTTGCTTAGTTGTTTTTTAGGTCTTTTCAGCTTCTGTCATTCAGACACTGCGTTTGGGGAAGCAGCTTATGAAAATAGTGGTGTTGTCTCCTTTTATGGAACGTATGAATATCCCACAGAAGAGTCGACAACAGCGACTAGTAATTCTTCCACAACGACCGAACCCACCAAGCCAGCTGACGGAGGCGCTTCATCCGTCCTTTCTTCTGGCGTATATGGGTCGCGCCAAGGAAGATTACCAGCGACAGGTACCACCAATCAAGCACCATTTATTTATTTGGGAATCAGCCTTATCACTATAGGCATATTATTTATTAAAAGGAGAAGAGAAGATGAAAAAAACAGTATTAGCAGTAGTAGGGATTGTAGGATTTAGCGGTGTCCTAGCGACACAACAAGCATTTGCGGAAGACATTAACGTGAATTATACAAGTAATGGCGCCATTACATTTGAACCAGATACAGATCCAACGAAGCCAGTTAACCCAACCAATCCAGATGAAAAAGTTGAACCAGAAGATCCAACTGACCCAACTGGACCAAAACCAGGGACTGCAGGCCCCTTATCAATTGACTATGCTTCAAGCTTTCAATTTGGCGCCCAAAAAATCACTTCCGATACGAAAGATTATTACGCACAAATTCAAACATTTAAAGATGGAACAACAGGTCCCAACTATGTTCAGGTAACGGATAAACGTGGGACACAAGAAGGCTGGACGTTAAGTGCTGTACAAAATGGGCAATTCAAAACAGCCCAAAATGAAGAATTAGTTGGGGCCGCTTTATCGATTGCCAATGCAGGTGTGACATCGATTGTTGATGCCGCATACGCGCCAACACCAACAGCAGCACATACCTTTGTTCCTGGAACAGAAGTAGAATTAGTCAAAGCAGAAGATGGCAAAGGAATGGGGACTTGGGTCTATCGTTTTGGGAAAGATGCGACAGAAGGTGCTACTGCCGTGAAATTAAATGTCCCAGGTAAAGCGATTAAATTAGCAAAAGAATATCGTACGACCTTAACATGGACATTGAAATCTGTACCAACGAATGTTGGAGGCTAAGTAAATGAAAAAAACAGTCGTCTACTCCTTGTTATTCGGAACAATGTTGCTTGGCGCCACTGTTCCTGCTGAAGCGGCGACGGTCGTTTTTGATAGCGAACAGTCGATTGTTTTTACCCCAAGCACAGATGGGACGGATCCAGTGAATCCAGAAAATCCCGATCCAGAAAAACCAGTTCGACCAGTCGATCCAACGAATCCTGATGGACCTAATCCAGGTACCCCTGGGCCACTTTCCATCGATTATGCCTCAAGTTTGGATTTTGGGAGTAATGAGATATCGAATAAGGATCAAACGTATTTTGCCAGAGCGCAAACCTATAAAAACCCAGATGGTTCAGCAAGTGAATTGGCAACTGCTAATTATGTACAAGTAAGTGATTTACGGGGAACCAATGCTGGCTGGGTTTTAAAAGTGAAACAAAATGGTCAATTTCGTAATGCAGAAACATTACACAAAGAATTAACAGGCGCCACCGTCGCCTTTACTGAGCCCAGTGTTCGCTCAAATGCGACGGACGTATTGCCGCCAACTGCTACCGCAAACATTCAATTAGATGCTGCGGGCGCAGAAACTGTTGTCATGCAAGCCCCAGAAAAGACCGGCGCCGGAACGTGGATCACGCTGTGGGGGCAAGCAGAAAAAGTGACCGAAAAAAATCAACAAGGACAGCAAGTAAATGCCACAATCACACGGGCAATCTCACTAACTGTTCCCGGGAAAACCCCTAAGGATGCAGTACAATATAAAACAACATTGACTTGGCTACTTTCAGATGTACCAGTAAATAATGGAGGGAAATAAATGAAAAAGACAAAAGTAATGACATTGATGGCAACCACAACTTTAGGCGCATTGGCACTTGTACCAATGAGTGCATTAGCGGTCGACGGTGGTGAATACCAAACAAACGGAGCGATTCAATTTGCACCAAATACGAACCCAACGAATCCAGTTGATCCGACGAATCCAGATCCGGATAAACCAATTACGCCAGTTGATCCAACTGATCCGACAGGACCTAAGCCAGGGACAGCAGGTCCGTTATCCATTGACTATGCATCTAGTTTATCTTTTGGGGAACAAACGATTACCTCAAAAAATATGACCTACTATGCAGAAACACAAAAATACAAAGATAACGCTGGTGCCGACCAAGAAGGTCCGAACTTTGTTCAAGTCTCAGATAATCGTGGGACTGAGACAGGTTGGACATTAAAAGTAAAACAAAATGGTCAATTCAAAACTGAAGCCAACCAAGAACTAACAGCGGCCAAAGTAACTTTAAGCAACGGACGCGTGGTTTCAGCTTCACAATCTGCAAAACCAACGACAGCGCCAGCTACGATTGAATTAAACCCAACTGGGGCTGAATCAGTGGTCATGGCTGCTGGCGATAAAGAAGGTGCGGGTACGTACTTAATGAGCTGGGGCGATAGTGTAGATACCGCTAAAACAAGTATTTCATTAGAAGTACCTGGTTCAACCACAAAATATGCGAAAAAATACACGACAACTTTTACTTGGACTTTGACAGATACACCTGCTAACACAGGAAACTAAGAACGACAGCATACACGCAAGATCGGGATATAAGTCAAAAATTTTTTGGCTTATCTTTCGGTCTTTTGGTGCTTATAATACAACAAAGAATGAAAGATATAGGAGAATGAATATGAACAGATGGAAAGTATATGCAACGGTAATCGCTTGTATGTTATTTGGCTGGATTGGCGTGGAGGCGCACGCTTCTGAATTTAATTTTGCGGTCACACCAACAATTCCCGAAAATCAAGTGGATAAATCAAAAACCTACTTTGACTTAAAAATGGCGCCTGGTGCCAAACAAACCGTAGAAATTCAGTTACGCAATGATACAGATGAAGACATTACCATTGAAAATACGGTGAACTCAGCGACAACGAATTTAAATGGCGTAGTAGAATATGGCCAAAACGGGATCAAACCTGACAAAACTTTACGCTTTAACTTAAAAGATTATGTGGAAGCACCGAAAGAAATCATCTTGCCGAAGCATTCCCAAAAGACCTTACCTTTAACCATCACGATGCCTAAAGATTCTTTTGATGGCGTGATGGCTGGCGGCATAACACTCAAAGAGAAAAAGAAAGAAACCACGACTTCTGCGGATCAATCAAAAGGGTTAGCTATTAATAATGAATAATCCTATGTTGTGGCTATTATTCTTCAGCAAAATGAGACAAAGGTTCAACCAGATTTAAAATTACTGGGGGTTAAACCAGGACAAGTCAACGCGCGAAACGTCATCAATGTTTCTTTACAAAACCCACAAGCGGCCTATTTAAACCAATTACATTTAATCAACACTGTTTCAAAAGGAGGCGAAACGCTTTACCAATCCGATACTGAGGATATGCAAGTGGCGCCAAACTCTAACTTTAGTTACCCAATTTCTTTAAAAGGGGAACGATTAACGCCAGGGAAATATGTCTTGAAATCAACGGCCTATGGTGTAAAAGATGAAAAGGGCACCTATCAAGTCAAAGGCGCCAATGGTGAAGAACGGTACCTGTACAAATGGGAATTTACAAAAGAATTTACTATTTCTGGGGACGTCGCTAAAGAATTAAATGAAAAAGACGTAACCATTAAAGGAACCAATTGGTGGTTGTATCTACTGATTGCATTAATCATTCTAGCGCTGCTCTTATTGATTTTCTTCTTGTATCGTAAAAAGAAAAAAGAGGAAGAACAACAATCTGAGTAATAAAAAGGGCTATCTATTGACAAAAAGGGTTTTCCTTGTAAAAGTAAAGGTACTTTTACAAGGAATTGCTTCCCATAAAGTAGAGGTAGAGAGAGTGAGAAGCCATGAGAAAAAAGTATCTTTTTTTATTTAGTTCTTTGCTAATTTTTACGGCTGTCGAAATAGAACCAATCCAAACATTGGCGACACCTATTTATAATCCCTTAGAACCAACGGAAGAAATTCAACCAAAACCAGAATCAATCACCCCTCAGGAAAAGTCAGAACCGGAACAACCTGCGCCAACCCCTCAGGAAGATCAAAAAACTACGGTTCCTTCTGAAGAAAAAAAGCCTTCACCCAAGAAAAAAGACAAACCTGTGGAGAAACCGGCAATGTCAAAAGAAAAAAAGAAACAAACAAAAGAAACAACGGCTCATCCCCTACAAGTGAATAAAGATTTTGTCTTTCCTAACGGACTTGGTGCAGGCGGCGATGAAGAATCTGAAAGCTATTTAGCAGCGGTTGGGTACTTTCTTTCAGGAAATGGATTGTATGGAAAAAAAATGGATGTGAGAGAAGTCTATGATATTGATGATGTTTTTAAATAAAGTGGATAAAAGAAAAATCGCCTTATTTCAGTTACTGGAAAATGCACCGATGTTAACAGAGTCAAAAGAAACCGTAATGCAGGAGTTAGAATTATCTGAATTTATCGTGAACAAAACGGTCGCTGAATTAAATGCCGATTTTATTGAATTTGGTTTATTAGAGGATTTTCAAATTGTGAGCGATGGTATTTTCTTAACTCTTAATGAATCAGGAACGGAAACTTCCGCTACTTTGATTGATTGCTATATTAAAGAGTCGTTACGTTTTGCTATGTTTCAAGATTTCTTTTTTCAGCGTTTTGATTCTGTGAATGAGTTTGCGTTAGAACACTTTGTTAGTCACACATTGGCTTATAAGGAGTTCAAGGAATTAAAGAAAATGCTGGAAAATTATCAAATTACAATTAATAAAGAATTTCACTTGGTGGGAAATGAAACCAATTTACGCGAAGTAACAACACTGGTTTTTTTACAATTATACCAACGTGATTTTTCATTGTACGGTAAAAAAGTTTTAGAGCAGATTCGGAACTTTGAGCTATTTTTTTCTGAGAAGGTTCATCTTAATCAGCGTGCGGGCTATGCACAAGCTAAATGTTTTCATTTTTTGGCGGTTTCTTTAGTACGAACGCAGCAACAGTTTTATGTAGAGAAAAAAGTAGATTCGCAAGTGTTAAAACAATTAGCCGGTGACAATCAGCAGAATGTTTTCAATTGGTTAGAGAGTCTTCAAATCCCAGAACCACAACGAACAAACGAAGGCAATTATTTACTCTTATTTTTAATTGCTGAAGAGTGGTTTCAAGTAGCTTCAGCAGTACTTTGCCAAAGATTTGCAGAAATTCAACAATTGAATCGTGACTTGTTAAGCTATTTAAAAATACAATTTCAGCTTTCCGAGGAAGTCCTGCAAGGTTTTGAACAAAAAGTAACAATCGTACATTTTAAATTGTTCCATTTTCCAATAGAAGCAAACTATAGTTATCGCAAAATGGATATAACCTACTTTGCAGAAACGTATACAGAGTATTTTTCTGCTAGTCGACAATTTATTCAAGAACAAAAAACGAATCCCGCTGTTTGGGATGCCAGACGGTTTTTATTTTATCGGTATCTGTTGTTAATGGTGGATGCGTTACCATTGAAAAAAGTTTTGGCTCCGATTACATTGTGTGTCGACTTTTCCTTTGGTGAAGCCTATAATCGTATGATACAAAAAAATATTGAAAAAATTACGGAATGGAATATCATTTTCAAAGCACATGTAGATGAAAGTGTACAATTAATTTTATCGGATATTCATTTTGTCGATTGGCCTGAGATTACCCAAATTATTTGGCTAGCGCCACCACGTCCTGTTGATTGGTCGCATTTTATTAAAACGCTGAGTGCACTAAGACCGCACTCGGGAGAAGAGAAAAAGAAATCATCGTAGACTAGACGGTGATTTCTTTTTCTTTTAGAATATAAAAATTAAAAATAATAAAAAAGTTGAAACTTTTTATGCTTGTGATTCGTCTATATAAGTGTACAGGAAAGGAGGTTCCAGAAATCGATGGTTTTCGATGGTTGGAAAAGAAAAAAACAAATTCGCGCGTTAGAAACGCTTGTGGATACCAAATATGAAAAAATGTATCGCATTGCCTTTAACTATACACATTCGAAAGAAGATGCCTTGGATGTGATTCAAGAAAGCTTTGAAAAGGCACTGAAGGCCATCCAAAAAGGACCCGATATTAAGGATTTTGAAGCGTGGTTCTTTCGAATTCTGCTTTCTGTAGCGACAGATTATTGGCGTAAAAAGAAACGAGAAGCTGTTCATATTGAAAAAGATGAACATGTGTTAGCCCTTTTAAATAATTCCCAACGCAGTTTTTTAGAAATTGAAGAAATTATTAATCAATTAGATAGTCCCAATCGTGAAATTATTCTATTAAAATTTTTTGAAGGATTTACGCTAAAAGAAATCGCCTTGATCCTGGATATTAACGAAAACACGATTAAAACGAAGATGTACCGCAGTTTGAATGAACTCCGAAGTCTATTGAATTAGTAAAAGAAAGGAAGCGAAAAAATAATGGAAGATTTTGTAAAAAGCGTTGTTAAAAACTTTTCAAAAGAATACCGCCAACAACCGTTGCCAACGGATCTACAAGCGGAAGTCAAAGCGCGTTTTCATAAAGAGAAAAAGCGGTACACCTGGCTTCGTTTTAGAAACCGCTCACTGCAAAGTAGTTTAGTGGTGGCTTGTGGCTTTGTCTTATCAGTCAATTTGTTTCCAGGTTTTAGTGAAGCAGCCCGCAACATTCCTGTGTTAGATAAAATTGTTCAATTAGTCACCATCAAAACGTTGACAGCGAAAAAACAGGAAAGTGAAGTAAACATCGATGTCCCTAAAATCCAAACATCCCAAGAAACTTCAGTAGCCGACACGCTCAACAAAAAATACTTGAAAGAAGCCCAAACAGAATTTCAACAAGTCAAAGGGCAATTGTTTGATGGTTCTCGTGTTTCAGTCACTGGAGATTATGAAAAAGTCGTGGACGACCGTCGCTTCCTAGTGGTCAAACGAACCTTCACAGAAATTAAAGGCAGCTCTGCGACGACAACGAAATATGACACCATCGACAAACGAGCCAATGTTGTCGTTTCACTCCCCTTAATTTTTAAAAATGATTTTTACATTGATGTCATTAGTAGTGAAATTAAACAACAAATAGCAGACCAAATGAAGAACGATAGCAATAAAATATACTGGTCCGAAAAAGAGGATGCCCCCAGTGATGTTCAACCCTTCAAAAAAATTAAAAAGGACCAACCTTTCTATATCAATGAAAAACACCAATTAGTGATTGTGTTTCCTCAAGGAGAGATTGCGCCTTACTATATGGGCACCCCTGAATTTGTGATTCCTAATCAAGTCATTGAGAATGAATTGGCAGCGCCTAATTATTTAAAATAAACTCAGTAAAAAACACGCGACATTTCTTAAAACTGTCGCGTGTTTTTTACTGACCTAACCAAGTCAGTTGCGGTTTTACTGAGAGAAGCGTACACTAGAATTAAGCATAACAAGAAAGGGCGAATGGCAATGGAAAAATCAGAAAAAATTAGTATTTTACAAGATGTGGTTAAAATTAAATCTGTAAATGGAAACGAAGAAGAAGTGGCAATCTATTTACAAAATCTTTTGAAAAAATATGAGATCCCTTCTGAACTTGTTTCTTATGCACCAAATCGTAGTAGTTTGGTTGCTTATTTAGGTGAAAACCGAGAAAAAGTCTTAGGGTTTAGTGGCCACATGGACGTGGTTTCTGAAGGGGACGAAAGTCAATGGACTTTCCCGCCATTTGCGGCCCATATTGAAGGAAATAAATTGTATGGCCGTGGCGCAACGGACATGAAAAGCGGCTTAGTCGCAATGGTTCTAGCAATGATTGAATTAAAAGAAAAGGAAGTTCCATTAAATGGAGCGGTTAAATTTTTAGGTACAGTTGGTGAAGAAGTCGGTGAGCTAGGTGCTGGCCAATTAACTGAAAAAGGCTATGCGGATGATTTAAGTGCCTTAGTCATTGGAGAACCAACCAATTATAACTTGATGTATGCGCACATGGGTTCAATTAACTATTCTGTTGTGTCACACGGAAAAGAAGCCCACAGTTCGATGCCGGAAGAAGGCATTAATGCAATTAATAATTTGAACGAATTTATTACAGAAGCAAACCAACAAATGGCGGAAGTCACAGCAAACTATGAAAATCCTGAATTAGGTCGAACGATTCACAATGTAACCGTCATTAAAGGTGGCACACAAGTGAACAGTATTCCAGGTCAAGCAGCCTTGCAAGGGAATATCCGTTCAATTCCAGAATTCAGCAACGACCAAGTCATTGCATTATTACAAAAAATTGTCGATGAATTGAACAAAAAAGAAAAACATCAGTTAGAATTAACGATTGATTACAATAAAATTCCTGTAAAAGCTGAGAAAGATTCTGCGTTAATTCAAGCCAATTCAAGCCCAATTTGATCAACCATTACCATTAGTGACAAGCGCTGGGACCACAGACTTAGCTGAATTTACTAAATCAGACAATACATTTGATTGCGTTGTCTTTGGACCAGGTGTGACCACTACTGCACACCAAGTCGACGAATATGTCGAAATTGATAATTATTTAGATATGATTGATAAGTATCAAGCGATAGCAAAAAGTTATTTAAATTAAAAAAATGTCGCGCCTGAATCATAAAAATCAGGTGCGACATTTTTTATAAGGTTTATTCCACCACAGTCCATTCATTTAAGGTTTTGCCGTTCTCATCAACTAGCTCTAACCAGCTGTTTGTTCCAGCAAAATAGAGAAACAAGCCGACTTCATTAACGCTTTTTAAGACGATATCTTCCGTTGTGACAAAGTCTTTAAATTGGCCCTTGCGTTCATCACGAAGTTTTTCACCAAATCTAGCGGAGAAACCGACAGACCCGTCTTTATTTAAAGGGGCTTCGGGCATCATTGTCGCGCCAGCTTTAATAAGCATTTCATTGCGCTTTTGCCAAAAAACAGTTGCTTTGCTTTGTCGAGTATCAATATAAAAAGGAATTTGGCTGACTTCTTTTGTCCATTTGTGGCGTGCTTTGGCTGGTCTGGCTTTCTTCGGCGCCGGTTTTTTAAACAGAGAGTAGCCAAAACGTTCCAAGATAAAGGTGACTGTTTCTTTATAGTTAGTCACTGTCGCTACCGCACTTTTCGGAATTTTGACTGTCGTTGGGGTCGCTTCCAATGTTAAACCACTTTCTTTCGCATCATCTAGGAAAGCTTGCGCTAAATAGGCAAGTTCTGTGTCCCAAGTCGGTTTCAATAAAATCGAGTGATCAAAAGAAACTTCTTTATATGTAGCTTTTTCTTCAGCAAGTCCTAAAGCAACTAGTTGGTTATCTCTTAGCAAGAAAAGAATCGCTGCCTCTTTTTTCGGTAATTTAGTTGTTTGTTCAATGATTAAGTGGGCCTGATCGGCTAAGTCAATGAGTGTCTTTGTTTTTTTTAGATCAACGGTTAAATGTAAGTCCATGAAGTCTGCTCCTTTATCGTTAGTTTCTTCATTGTATCATGAAACAGTGTCTTCGTCTTTTAACGAGTCAGCAACCTTACAATATTGTTTGAAACAAAAAGAAGCTTTCGTGGTATACTTACTCACATGCATAATTTTTAATGAGGAAAGTAGAGGAACAAGAATGAAAACACTTGGCAATATTTTATGGTTCATCTTTGGCGGCTTTTTTGGTGGCTTATCTTGGCTATTTGCAGGCGTGATTTGGTGTATTACAATCATTGGTATTCCGATTGGTTTACAATGTTTTAAATTAGCGGGGTTGAGCTTTTGGCCGTTTAAAAAGCGAGTCGTGTATAGTGATAGCGGCGTATCTTTAGTGGTAAACATTATTTGGCTGATTATCAGTGGACTACCATTAGCAATTGGGCATTGTATTAGTGGCTTGTTGCTTTGTCTGACAATCATCGGTATTCCGTTTGGGCAACAGTCCTTTAAATTGGCGAAATTAGCGTTAATGCCGTTTGGGGCCCGTGTTGTTTCAACAACTGATTTTTATTTTGAATAGTCAGAGGTTTCTCATTGACAAATAAAACGAAACAGCGTATTCTGTAAATGTAACAAGTAACGTTACATTTAGTTTGGAGTGATTAGACATGGCCATGTCAACGAAATTAAGTGTTGCGATTCATATTTTAAGTTTGATTGAAACAGGTCCTCAAGAACAAGTGACTTCTGAATACATTGCTTCGAGCGTGAATACGAATCCAGTCGTTGTTCGACGACTAATGAGTCAGTTAAAAAAAGCCGGCTTGATTCATTCCATGCGTGGAGCCAATAAAAATACCTTATTAAAGAAACCAGAAGAGATCTCACTGTATGAAATTTATACAGCGGTTGAATTGGAACGAGAGATTTTCAATATTCATCAAAATCCTAATCCAAACTGTTCCGTTGGGGCAAATATCCAATCGGTACTAGAAACTGAATTTACTAAAGTGCAACAAAAAATGGAAGAAGAATTGAAAAGCATCACCTTAGCAGATGTGATTCATGAAATAGAAGTTAAGAGAGATAAGTAATCTCTCTACTTTTAAAGTATTAAATGTAACTATTTTAGTTCTATTTAAAAATGAAAGGATGATTTACATGAAAGTAGCAGTATTAGGAGCAACAGGAAAAGAAGGACAATTACTTTTAGCAGAAGCTAAAAGTCGCGGGATGGACGTGACAGCCATCGTTCGTAATGCCTCAAAAATAACAGATGGCACACCGACCATTGAAAAAGATGTTTATCAATTAACAACAGAAGATATTCAAGCGTTTGATGTATTAATTAGTGCCTTAGGATTCCCTGATGTGCAAGATTTCCCCAAATCTACCCAGCATTTGATTGAGATTTTAACCAATCAAAAAACGCGCTTGTTTGTCGTTGGAGGCGCTGGAACCTTGTATGTGGACCCAGAACACACAACTCAATTAAAAGATACACCATCATTCCCAGCAGAAATTCAGCCATTAGCTTCGGCGATGGGTGAAGCTTTAAACTTATTGAAAGAAGCTCAAAACATCCACTGGACCTATATTAGTCCTGCAGCCATGTTTGATGCTGAAGGTCCTGCGACAGGCCATTATGAAGTCGCTGGAGAAGAATTAACAACCAATAGTCAAGGTGACAGCTACATTAGTTACGCAGACTACGCCGTTGCCATGTTAGATGAAGTGGAAAGTAATGCACACCCAAATCAACGAATCAGTGTGTATCAATAAAAGAAACAAGAAAAATGGGGCCTCCGTTGTTTTAACGGAGGCCCCATTTTTCTTGTTTGATTAATTATTGCTAATGTATTTACTGTTTGGGTTCTCGGTATCCTGCTGCCTCTGCTTCTTCAACAGTAGAGAACCAAGCTACTGGATTAGTAGTCTGATCATAATACCTGCTCCCTGGTACATGATAAATTTTACCACGTGACCCTTTAATTAAGGCGTTACCGCTTGGTGTTTCCGCAGCAGCCGTCTCGACTTCCGCCGGTGCCTGTGCGGCTTGTTGCGCCTCTGCTTCAGCTTGCGCTTTTGCTGCCGCTTCGGCTTGTTCTTTTTGCGCTTTTTCAGCGGCTAGTTTCTGAGCTTCTGCTTCTTTTCGTTGTTTTTCTTTGTGGGCATCTAATTGAGTTTTAACAACGGCTACCCGTTTTGTTAAAGCTTGATTTGGGGAGTTTAAAGCGTCAATTTGTTTGACCGCTTCATTATAGTAAGCTTCATTGGTTGGTTCTTGTTCAGCTTTTTCAACAGCGGCAGTTGCACTGGCGACTAATTGTTCATTTTTTTCTTTTTCAGCGATAGCGGTTTGAACAGTCGTTAATCGTTGTTGAAATCCTTCTTTGCCAACTGGGGCAGCAGCTACTAATTTTTCAGCTGCTTGATAATCGCTTTTACTTTTAGATTTTTCAGCAGTTGTAACTGCTTCATCAACAGGTACTGCTTCTTTGATTTTTTCAAGGCGATCATTGTATTCCTCGTATTCTTGACTTAATGAAGATACTAAGGTTGCGGCTTCATCATAGTTTTTCTGAGAAGGTTGTTTTTCAGCGTAAGCTAAGGCTTTTTCTGTTTTGGCCAATTCTTGCTCAGAATCTGTGATGCTCGCAATAAATTCTTTTGATGGTGTGACTTCGACTGATTTTTCAACTTTGGTATCTTTCTTCTCAGCAACAAAGGTGATTTTTTGCGTTTTTTCATCGGACAGTTTTACTTTGTAAGCAAACGTTTTGTCTTTCGTTTTTACTTCCTTGCCATTGGCCGTTAGTTTGCTGTTGCCGTCGTATTCGCCTTTGATGGTGGCTGAGCCATTGGCATCGGTTTCAACACTCTCTGCATCAAGTGAAAGCGTTGGGGAAGAATCTGTCGTGGCAACCCCACCAATAAATAGAGCGGCACTTGCTAATGCGGCATAGCCATATTGTTTTTTAGGTTGTTTCTTAATTAATGCTTTGATAGTCAGTCCCCCGCTGACAAGTAACCCTAATAGACCCAAAAGTCCTAATACTACACTCATTCATTTCTCTCCTTTCGATATAACGTTATTATACAATGTATTGTGAGAAAATGAACATTTTTTTCGTAATAATTAATAAATTTCCTGATAAAAAAATTATTTCCTGAAGCTCAAATTCTTTTGTAAAAATTTTGTTGTGCTAAAATGGAAAGTGAGTTTAACTACGTATGTTATTAGAGAAGGGGAAATCAATGAAAGCAGAAATCATTGCAGTCGGAACAGAGTTATTACTGGGACAAGTAGTGAATACCAACGCCACCTTTTTATCAGAAGAGTTAGCTGCGCTAGGCATCGACGTTTACTATCAGACCGTTGTTGGCGATAACGGCGGCCGCTTAGAAACGCTACTAACAGAAGCAGAACAAAGAAGTGATTTAATTGTCCTATGTGGAGGGCTAGGACCTACAGAAGACGATTTAACCAAGCAAGTTGTCGCACAACATCTCCATAAATCATTAGTAGAAGATCAAGAAGGATTGAACCGCTTGCACCAGTTTTTCCAACAGTCTAAGCGGCCAATGACGGAAAATAATCTACGACAAGTGTTAGCCATTGAAAGTGGACAAGTTCTTCAAAACCCGACAGGATTAGCGGTTGGTTCTTTCGTAACAGAAGGCACAACAAGCTATTTGCTCTTACCAGGGCCACCCAATGAATTAATTCCGATGTTCCAACAAGCGGCACGACCTTTATTGATTGATGCGTTTCCACAAGAAGAACAATTGATTTCAAGAGTCTTGCGTTTTTATGGGATTGGTGAATCACAGCTGGTGACCGAGATTCAATCGTTGATTGCGAACCAAACGAATCCAACCATTGCGCCTTATGCTAAGCCTAATGAAGTGACACTTCGTTTAACAGTTAAAACAAAAGACTTAGTAGCTGGCGAAGAATTATTAACAGCGACGGAAGAAAAGGTTTTAGCTAAAGTGGGAGACTATTTTTATGGGTATGGGGATGACAATAGTTTAGCCAAGGTAACAGTGGATTTGTTATTACAAAACGGACAAACCGTCACGGCTGCTGAGAGCCTCACCGCTGGCCTATTCCAAAGTACACTGGGGGAAATTGCGGGTGCTTCGAAGATTTTTAAGGGAGGCTTCGTGACGTATTCGCAAGAAACAAAAGAGAACTTTTTAGGAATTTCTCATGAACTTTTAGAAGAGCATGGCACGGTAAGTGAAGCGTGTGCCAAAGAAATGGCAGAGAAAGCGCGTCAGTTAGCTAAATCTAACTATGGTTTATCATTTACTGGGGTCGCTGGTGACCCAATCGAAGGTCAACCGACAGGCACTGTTTGGATTGGGCTGGCGGAAGAAGGCCAACCAACCGTTGCAGAATGTTTCCATTTTAACCGTGACCGAAATTATATTAGACAGAGTGCGGTTATGCGAGGGTTAGATCTTTTGCGACGCCGAATCATTAATAAAAAATAAATATGCGAATGTTTGTTCGGTTTTTTCTTGCTTTTTTGGTACAAAAGAGATATGATAGACCTACTAACAGGAAATGAAAAATAAGTTTATATAAATTAAAGGAGGATTATCCATTGGCAGATGATCGTAAAGTGGCTTTAGATGCCGCACTGAAAAAAATTGAAAAGAACTTTGGGAAAGGCTCTATTATGAAATTAGGCGAAAAAGCTGATCAAAAAATTTCAACTATCCCTAGTGGTTCTTTAGCGTTAGATGTTGCATTGGGCGTAGGTGGGTATCCACGTGGCCGAATTATTGAAGTATATGGTCCTGAGAGTTCAGGTAAAACAACTGTTTCTTTACACGCAATTGCAGAAGTGCAACGAAATGGTGGAACAGCCGCTTTTATCGATGCTGAGCATGCATTGGATCCTCAATATGCGGAGAAACTAGGCGTTAACATTGATGAATTACTTTTATCTCAACCAGATACGGGTGAGCAAGGCTTAGAGATTGCCGATGCCTTAGTTTCAAGTGGTGCGATTGACATCGTTGTCATCGACTCGGTTGCTGCGTTAGTTCCTCGTGCAGAGATTGATGGTGAGATGGGAGCGAGCCATGTCGGCTTACAAGCTCGACTAATGTCTCAAGCACTACGTAAATTATCAGGCTCAATTAATAAGACAAAAACAATTGCTATTTTCATTAACCAAATTCGTGAAAAAGTTGGCGTGATGTTCGGAAATCCTGAAACAACTCCTGGTGGACGTGCATTGAAATTCTACGCAACGGTTCGTCTAGAAGTCCGTCGTGCAGAACAGTTAAAACAAGGAACAGACATCGTCGGTAACCGCACAAAAATTAAAGTCGTTAAAAACAAAGTGGCGCCACCATTTAAAGTGGCAGAAGTTGATATCATGTATGGCCAAGGGATTTCCCAAGAAGGCGAATTACTAGATATGGCTGTGGAAAAAGACCTTATCAGCAAAAGTGGTGCTTGGTATGGCTACAAAGAAGAACGAATTGGCCAAGGCCGTGAAAATGCCAAACAATACATGGCGGATCATCCTGAAATGATGGCAGAAGTGTCTAAATTGGTCCGTGATGCATACGGCATCGGTGACGGTTCAACCATTACAGAAGAAGCAGAAGGTCAAGAAGAATTACCCTTAGACGAATAAATAACGAGTGAATACGACTCGTTAAGAAGAAAGACAACACTTACTGAACAGGACAGGTGTTGTCTTTTTTTGTTTCCTAAGGATAGGAAAAATATTTATTTGTAAGCGGATACAATTTTTTTTCTATAATTAAGACACAAAAAAGAAAGTGGTGGAGAAAATGAAAAATATTTTACTAATTTGTGGTTCGGGTGCATCAAGTGGATTCATGGCTGCAGCGATTAGAAAAGCTGCTAAAAAAAGACAGATTGAAGTGACAGTTAAAGCGACAAGTGAATCTCAACTGGATGAACGTATAAATGAAATTGATTGTTTGTTAATTGGACCACATTTAGCTTATATGTTAAATGATATTCAAGAGCAAATGGCTGAGAAAAAAGTGAAGGCTATGGTTATTCCACAAGCTATTTATGGAAGCTTAGATGGAGAAAAAGCCTTAGACCTAATAATGACAATGGAGGAATGAGTGAATGAAAAAAATTATGGATTTTATGACGAACTCTTTCGCGCCGAAAGTGAATAAAGTAGTTAAAAATCCTTGGATTTCTGCTATACAGGATGCAATTATGGCGGCTCTTCCATTGGTTTTTGTAGGTTCGTTAGTTACAGTGGTCTCTTTGTTAAAAAATCTCTTTCCAAGCATGCCGGATTTTTCAATGATTAGTAATTTTTCTTTTGGAATGTTTGGGTTAATCGTTTCGTTTATGATTCCTTATTATTTGATGGAGAAGAAAGGTCATAGCGGACAAAAATTAATAGCAGGTGCTACTAGCATTGTTTTGTTTATGATGTTGCTCTTTCCAACGTTATCTGAGAAAGGTGAAATTACCTTTATTCTTTCAAGGTTTGGTGCAACAGGGATGTTTTTAGCGATGATTACAGGCCTTTTTGTTAGTCTTGTGATGCATTTGGCTGCCAAAAAATCTTTTTTTGATGAAGATACACCAATTCCCGATTTTGTGGTTGGTTGGTTTAATAGTCTGCTGCCAATTACCTTTATCTTGTTTGTCGGTTGGTTGATCACTATTCAATTTATGATTGATTTTTTTGATATCGTTATTCTAATTTTCAGTCCATTAGCAAATATTGTGCAATCATATCCGGGGTTTGTTTTATCTGTGTTTATTCCAGTCTTTCTTTATACATTTGGAATCTCTGGTTGGGTGATGATGCCTGTAATCTATCCTGTTTATATGGCTGGTTTAGCTGCAAATGCGGAAGTTGTAGCGAATGGTGGTCATGCAGTGAATATTGCGACACAAGAAACGTGTTACGCCTTTTCATCGATGGGCGGGATTGGTGCCACATTGTCCTTGTCTGTCATGATGGTTTTACTTAGCAAATCTGCACAACTAAAAGCAATTGGCAAAGCCGTGTTGATTCCTTCAATTTTTAATATCAACGAGCCACTAGTTTTCGGTGCGCCAATTGCCTTTAATCCATACTTGATGATTCCTATGTGGATTAATGCACTCGTTGTTCCATCAATTGCCTACGCTACGATGTATTGGGGATTCGTCAATATTCCTACGCAAAGCTTTTTATTATGGTATATGCCATATCCATTTACCTCTTATTTAGCGACACAAGATATTCGAGCGGTTGTTGTTTGCGTGCTTATTTTTGTCATTACATGGCTGGTATTCTTGCCATTTTTCAAAGCATATGATCAATCACTGCTTAAGCAAGAAAAAGAAGCGCAAAAAGAAGTAATTATTTAAGGTTAAAGGAGAGGTTATTATGGAAGAAAATGAGCAGTTAAATCAGTTATCAATGAATATTTTAATTCATGCAGGAAATGCGAGAGATCATCTAGTTCAAGCGTTAGAAAAATTAGAAGAGACTTCGTATGAGCAGGCACAAAAGGAGTTAATAGAGGCACGAAAAGAAGTCGTTTTAGCACATGGCATACAGACAGATACGTTACAATTAGAAGCTTCAGGAGAACAAATTCGTTACTCGACGCTGTTTTGTCATGCACAAGATACCTTAATGACGGCTCAAAGTGAAATCTTAATTGGTGAGCATTTAGTGAAGCTTTTTAAAAAGTTTAGTCAACAATTATGTCAGGAGGAAAAATAATGTTTAAAGATTATCAGATGCCAAAGGATTTTTTATGGGGTGGCGCAATTGCCGCAAATCAAGCAGAAGGAGCGTTTCAAGTAGATGGTAAAGGCATCAGTTTAGCGGATGTACACAAATACTATCCAGATAAAACAAATGCAGAAATCAGCCAAGAACAAATAAAAGGCATGTCTGTAGCAGACATTCAAGCGAATCTAGCAGATACGGATGGCTACTATCCTAAACGTCATGGAATTGATTTTTATCATACTTATCCAGAAGATTTAGCATTGCTTAAAGAATTAGGTTTCAAAACATTCCGAACTTCTATTGATTGGACACGGATTTTTCCAACAGGGGAAGAAGAAACACCAAACGAAGCGGGATTGGCTTATTATGATCGATTAATTGACAAAATCATTGAATTAGGGATGGAACCAATCATCACTATTCTACATTATGAGACACCAATTCAAATTTCATTGAAATATGGTGGTTGGAACAATCGAAAAGTTATTGATTTATTTGTAAAATATGGCAAAGTTCTTTTGGAACGTTACAAAGAAAAAGTAAAATATTGGATTGTCATTAATCAAATTAATCTGATTCAATTTGAGCCGTTTAACTCAACAGCAATTCCTTATGATACAGTGGATAATTATGAAGAAGCAAGTTTTCAAGCGATTCACCATCAGTTTATCGCAAGTGCACAATTAGTTGCGTACGCTAAAAAAATTAATCCCCAAATGCAAATGGGAACAATGGTTGCCGACTGTACTACCTATCCTTTTTCGTGTAAGCCAGATGACGTCATTTTAGCTATGAAGCGAAATCGAATGGAATACTTTTATACAGATGTTCAATTTCGTGGTGAGTACCCGCAATATGCGTTGAACTATTTTGAAGAACACGGAATTGAGATAGATATTACACTTGAAGATCAACAGATACTAAAAGAAAATACGATGGACTATTTAGCAATTTCTTATTATTATTCACAGATGGTTAATTCAGAAAAAAATTCAATGAATCCAGCATCTGTCACTCCAAATCCAACACTGAAAGTCAATCCTTGGGGCTGGGCAGTAGACCCTCAGGGATTATACAACTCACTTTCTCAATATTGGGATCGTTATGGGAAACCGATGATTATAGCGGAAAATGGGTTTGGTATGTATGATAAAGTGACAGATGGTCAAATCCATGATGATTATCGAATTTCTTATTTATCTGAACACATCCAACAAATGAAAAAAGCCATGTATGATGGCGTAGATGTGATTGCTTATTGTGCTTGGGGACCGATTGATATCATTAGTTGTTCTTCAGCGCAAATGGAAAAACGATATGGTTTTGTTTATGTTGATTTGGATAATGAAGGGAAGGGAACAGGAAAACGTATGAAAAAAGATAGCTTTACTTGGTATCAAAAAGTGATTGCAACCAATGGTGAAGAAATCTAGATTAATTGAAGAAGTTGATTATTGTTTTAATAAAAAGCAATCTTCTTCTTCTTTTCTTTTAAAGGGATGTGGGAAGGTTGGAAAGTAAGCAAAGAGAGATAATACTTTTTTTAGAAAGTCAGCAACATCATTGGGTGACAGCCAAAGAGTTAGCAGAATTTTGTGGCTGTACAACAAGAACGATTCGCAACCGTGTCGCAAAAATCAATGAAGCCTACCCAGAAGCTATTTTGTCTAGTCAACGGGGCTATCGTAGAAATGATCAAATTTCGATTTTACAGGAAACGCCCAGTAAGGAACGAAAAGCTAGAATTTTTCTTGAACTATTAAAACATTCCTCTGAAGGAGTGAACCTGTATGATTTAGCAGATTGTTTATACATTTCTGAATCAACCGCCAAAAATGACCTTCAACAATTAAAAGAAGAGTTAGCAAATCAACAAACAACGATTTGTTTTAAAGGAGCGAATATTTGGTTAACAGGAACAGAACGCGCTAAACGGCAATACATGGTTTCATTATTATATGCAGAAAGTGATTTTCAAGAAAAATTGACCCGTAGTGTACGGGAAATGATTGGCTATATTTCGTTAGAAGAGTTAGAGGAAATGATTCAACAAACTTTTTTTAATTATGAAAGAAGGTTAAACCAGTATGTCTTAAACAATATTGTTTTACATTATGCGATTAGCATTGAGCGTATCCGACAAGGCCACACCTTGTTAACGAAACCAAAATTAGCAGAAAATCACTCAGAAGAATATCAAATGGCCAAAGAAATTGCTCTACGTTTAGAAGAAACTTACGACATTCTATTCTCGAAAGAAGAGTTAGCGCAACTTTCGTTATTATTTGTAGGAATTCAAAAAGAACACACAGTGAATAGTGAAAAAACACAATTACAACAGATTGTGAATCCGAAAATTATTGAAGTGTTAGAAGAAGTTTTACAAAAGGTTGAGCAAATCTATTTTATTCAATTGAAAAACAAAGAGTTTTTCAATAAATTAGCAATTCATTTACAGGGACTATACGATCGTTCAAATGTTGAAGCTTTTACAAGAAATAGTCGTTTGTGGGACTTAAAGACAGGCTATCCTTTGATTTATGACATTTCTGTTTACATTTCTTCCTTTATTCAAGAACGTTTAAATATTTGGTTTACAGAAGATGAGATTTCTTTTATCGCTTTACATCTTGGCTCATTTTTGGAAAGTCAGCGAACAGAACAGCAACCATTTCTCCTTTTACTGGTGGTGGAGGATTATCATAATATGCGTGAAGTGCTTCAGAAAAAACTTCAAGAACATTTTGGAAATCAAATAAATATACAAGTCGTTCGTCAGACCGATATTGATCAGAAAAAATTTGATTTGCTAGTCACTACTAATCGTAGGTTAGCCACAAAATATGAAGGAGCAATCTTTATTCATTCCTTTATTACAACAAAAGAACTGCGGAAAATTGAAAATCGAATGTATCTTTTAAAAGGACAAAAGCGAAAGCGGCAGATGGAAATAAGAACAGATCAGTTCATTGCTAAGGAGTTATATTTTAACCAGATTGATCCAGCAGATTTAACCCCTGAAATGTTACTTGATCAAATGATTCAACGAATGAGTATACAAAAATATTGTTCGAGTGATTTTAAAAAAAGTGTGAAAAAACGAGAGCAGCTTTCTCCAACAAGCTTTCCATCAGGTATCGCTGTCCCCCATGCTATTGATCGAACAGCAGAGAAAAGTGGTATTTCAATCATGACCTTACAAGAGCCTATTCGGTGGGCCAATTATGAGGTGAAGTTGGTGGCTTTAGTAGCAATTCGTCAAGAAGACGCACCGATCTTTGATGACTTTTTTGAAAAATTTATTGAAATCATGTCCGAACCCATCCACATCAAGCAGCTTAGTCAAACAGCAGACTATGCGGCGTTTGTTCTAAAATTTAAACAATTCGTGACGGCGGAAACCTAAAAATGTGACGTTGTCTAATATTTGCTGCCCTTTCCAAAAGAAAGGGCTTTTTTAAGTTGACACCTTTCGCGACAAACATTAGAATAAAATTGTGTGTATGCACAAATATGCAAGTAGGCATATTGATAATTGATTTTAGTTTATCAAAAAACTACAAGATATGAATTAACAAAAAGATAGTATGGAGGTGGAAATATGGTTTTAAATATTCTCCTCGCTATCGTCGGTTTGATTGTCGGTCTTGGTTTAGGATTTGTTATTGCAAAGTCACGTCATGATAAAGCAATAAATGGTGCAAAAATTTCAGCGTCGAGTATTCTCGAGAACGCTCGGAAAGAATCAGAAACACTGAAAAAAGAAGCATTGCTAGAAGCTAAGGAAGAGAACCAGAAGTATCGTTCAGAAATTGAAAGTGAGTTGAAAGAAAGCAGATTAGAACTTAAATCTCAAGAAAATCGTTTAATTCAACGGGAACAAACGTTGGATCGTAAAGATGACTCTCTTGAAAAACGTGAAGGCTCACTGGAAGAAAAAGAAGAGAAACTTGGTGCTAGACAGCAATTAATTGATGAGCGAGAAAAAGAAGTAGAAAACTTAATTAATCAGCAACATCAAGAATTAGAACGAATTGCTTCCCTTTCAAAAGAAGAAGCAAAATCGATTATTATGAAGTCAACAGAAGAAGAGTTGAATCATGAACTAACCTTGATGGTCAAGGAGTCAGAACAACGTGCCAAAGAAGAATCTGATCGCAAAGCGAAGAACTTGCTTTCCCTAGCAATTCAACGTTGCGCCGCCGATTCTGTTTCTGAAACAACTGTTTCCGTGGTCACTTTACCAAATGATGAGATGAAAGGTCGCATTATTGGTCGTGAAGGACGTAATATTCGTACATTGGAAACATTAACAGGGATTGACTTAATCATTGATGATACGCCAGAAGCGGTTGTGTTATCCGGATTTGATCCAATCAGACGAGAAATCGCTCGAATGACCTTGGAAAAATTAATCCAAGATGGTCGGATTCATCCCGCTCGTATCGAAGAAATGGTAGAAAAATCACGTAAAGAAATGGATGAACGGATTCGTGAATACGGAGAACAAGCAGCCTTTGAAGTAGGTGCTCATACGTTACATCCTGATTTAATTAAAATTTTAGGCCGTTTACGTTTCAGAACAAGTTATGGTCAAAATGTCTTGAACCATTCAATCGAAGTAGCAAAACTGGCTGGCGTTTTAGCCGCCGAATTAGGCGAAGATGTTCAATTAGCCAAACGTGCAGGTTTACTACATGATATTGGGAAAGCATTGGATCATGAAATTGAAGGTTCTCACGTTGAGATTGGCGCAGAATTAGCTGCGAAATATAAAGAAAATTCAGTAGTTATTAATGCCATTGCCTCGCATCATGGTGATGTGGAAGCAACCTCAGTTATTTCTGTTTTAGTGGCAGCCGCAGATGCGTTATCTGCAGCCCGTCCAGGTGCACGTAGTGAATCGTTAGAAAACTACATTCGCCGCTTAGAAAACTTAGAAAATATTTCTAATAGTTTTGAAGGCGTTGATTCAAGTTTTGCTGTTCAAGCAGGACGTGAAGTTCGTGTCATGGTGAAACCAGAAGAAATTTCTGATTTAGAATCTGTTCGTTTAGTTCGAGACATTCGGAAGAAAATTGAAGATGACTTGGATTATCCAGGACATATCAAAGTAACGGTTATCCGTGAAACACGTGCCGTTGACTATGCGAAATAAAATAAAAAGCGAATAAGTATCGCGTGTAGTGTCTCAACGAACAATTGCAAGGATTGTTCGTTGAGACACTTTTTTTAATCTTTTAAAACCAAAACTTTCTTTTCAAAGCGAAAACAACTATAATAAACAAGAGATGTTAAAAAGAGAAGAGGAACCTTTTTGCGTATATTATTTATAGGAGATGTTGTCGGTTCTTTAGGAAGAGAAGCCTTAGCAACGTATGTCCCTAAATTAAAGAAAAAATATCGTCCACAAGTGACCATTGCCAATGGTGAAAATGCGGCATCTGGTCGGGGAATTACTGGCAAGATTTATAAGAAATTTTTGCAAGATGGTGTCGATGTTGTTACGATGGGTAACCATACGTGGGACAACAAGGATATCTTTGAATTCATTGATGATGCGAAGAAAATGGTTCGTCCAGCGAACTTTCCAGAAGATGTGCCTGGTCAAGGAATGGTTTTTGTGAAAGTCAATCAATTGGAACTAGCGGTGATTAATTTACAGGCCCGCACATTTATGGTGCCATTGGAAGATCCTTTCAAGAAAGCCGCCGAGCTAGTGGCTATCGCTCGCAAACGGACACCGCTCATTTTTGTGGATTTTCATGGCGAAACGACGAGTGAAAAACAAGCCATGAGCTGGTTTTTAGATGGCCAAGTTTCAGCCGTTGTTGGAACACATACGCATGTTCAAACAAATGACGCTCGGATTTTACCGAAAGGGACAGCCTTCTTAAGTGATGTCGGTATGACCGGACCTTATGATGGGATTCTAGGAATGAAGCGTGAACCGATTATTGAGAAGTTTATGACAGCATTGCCGAAGCGCTTTGAGGTAGTCGAAACAGGGCGGACGATTTTATCTGCCTGTATTTTAGAGATTGATGACCAAACGGGCCAAGCGAAGATGATTGAGCCGATTCAGATTAGCGAAGATCGCCCGTTTCAAGAATAATAGAAGAAAAGTTAATCTCGGATCATTAAGAGGTTAACTTTTTCTGCTCTTATAGAAAAAGTGCCGGTGAAAGATGAAGGTGAAAAAAATGGAGCCGTTGAATTTAGATGCACAAAGTAATAAAGAATTAGAAAAATTGTTACATTTAATTGGACAAGATGAAGTCATTCAGCGCTACCAAGCGATTGAAGAAAAGGTAAAGAAAAACAAAAAGCTGACAGAATTAGTGGAAGAAATTAAAGCTGCGCAAAAAGATGCGGTTCAATTTGCTCACTATGGCAAACCAACTGCTGAAAAAGAAGCCATTCAACGAGCTGATGCGAAAACAAAAGAATTTGATGAGCACCCACTCGTTGTAGCCTACCGCGAACAACTGATCGAAGCCAATGACTTAGTCCAACATGTCACGGCGCTCATTCAATACCGCGTGAACGAAGAGCTAGAGAAGGAAGGGAATTAAATGCCACAAAAGACAAAAAATACACCCATGATGGAACAATATTTATCCATTAAGGCCCAATACAAGGATGCGTTTTTATTTTATCGCTTAGGTGATTTTTATGAATTATTTTATGAAGATGCTATCAATGCAGCGCAAATCTTAGAATTGACGTTAACCAGTCGTAACCGCAATGCGGATGATCCGATTCCTATGTGTGGCGTTCCTTATCATGCCGCGCAAGGCTACATTGATACGTTGATTGAGCAAGGCTATAAAGTAGCGATTTGTGAGCAAGTGGAAGATCCAAAGACTACCAAGGGCATGGTCAAACGAGAAGTGGTGCAGTTGGTAACGCCAGGAACGGTGATGAATAGTAAAGGCTTGGAAGCCAAAGACAATAATTACTTAACCGCTGTGCTAACAGATGGTAATCAGTTTGGTTTTGCCTATGTAGATTTGAGTACAGGCGAATTAAAAACAGCAGTCTTGGCTGATGAAGAGGGCGTTTTAAACGAAGCTTCTGCGTTGCAAACAAAAGAAATGGTCCTAGGCTCAGGGATTCCTGAATCGTTAAAAGAGAACTTAAGTTTACGTTTAAACATCATCTTTTCGACACAAGAAACGGTGGAAGAAAATGCCGAGTTTAGTTTTTTAACCAATGAACTGATTAATCCATTAGAAATTGAAATTACAGGCAAATTATTATCTTATTTATCCGTTACCCAAAAGCGGAGCTTGTCCCATATTCAGAAAGCTGTGGAATATCAGCCAGATCATTTCTTGAAAATGGATCATTATTCTAAATTCAATTTAGAATTGAGTCAGTCGATCCGAACAGGACAGAAAAAAGGGACTCTTTTGTGGCTATTAGATGAAACGAAAACAGCTATGGGCGGCCGTTTATTAAAACAATGGTTGGATCGTCCACTGATTCAGGAACGTCAAATTAAGGCGCGTCAAGAAATGGTGCAATCCTTATTAAATGCCTATTTTGAACGCTTAGATTTGCAAGCAGCATTGACGAACGTTTATGATTTAGAGCGGTTAGCAGGACGCGTGGCATTCGGCAGTGTGAATGGGCGTGATTTAATTCAATTACGGACCTCTTTAGAACAAGTACCAACGATTCGACAGTTAATTGTCGGGATCAATCAAGGGGAATGGGATGATTTGTTAGTCGACTTAAACCCTGTTGAAGATTTAGTGGTATTGATTGCGACGGCGATTAATGAAGAAGCCCCTTTACAAATTACTGAAGGAAATGTTATTAAAGACGGCTATAACGACCAATTAGATGAATACCGTGATGCCATGCGCAATGGTAAGCAATGGCTAGCGGAGTTAGAAGCGAAAGAACGCCAAGAAACAGGGATTAAAAACTTGAAGATTGGCTACAATCGTGTCTTTGGTTATTTCATTGAAATCACTAAGTCAAATTTAGCGAATTTAGAAGAAGGAAAATACGAGCGGAAGCAAACATTAGCTAATGCGGAGCGCTTTATTACGCCCGAACTAAAAGAACTAGAACGTTTAATCTTAGAAGCCGAAGAAAAATCAGTTGAACTAGAATATCAATTGTTCTTGGCCGTGAGAGAACAAGTGAAAACGAACATTGATCGGTTGCAAACACTGGCTAAAACCATTAGTGCGGTTGATGTTTTACAATCTTTTGCAACAATTAGTGAACGGTATCAATACGTTCGACCAACGTTAAGAAGTAACACGAAAAATTTAGCGATTGTCGAAGGACGACACCCAGTCGTGGAAAAAGTTTTAGGGCATCAAGAATACATTCCAAACAGTATCCGCATGAACCCAGAAACAGATATTCTCTTGATTACTGGACCAAACATGTCAGGGAAAAGTACCTACATGCGTCAATTGGCTTTGACGGTGGTCATGGCGCAAATTGGCTGTTTTGTACCAGCGGAAAGTGCTGAAATGCCAATTTTCGATCAAATTTTTACACGGATTGGGGCCTCTGATGATCTAATTGCAGGGCAAAGTACCTTTATGGTAGAAATGATGGAGGCTAACCAAGCACTGCGACACGCCACGCCTAACAGCCTAATTTTATTTGATGAATTAGGACGCGGCACGGCAACCTATGATGGGATGGCGCTAGCGCAAGCCATCATTGAATATATCCATCGTGAAGTACAAGCCAAAACGCTATTCTCTACACATTATCATGAACTAACTGTTCTAGATGAAACCTTAAAAGGCTTGAAGAATATTCACGTGGGCGCTGTCGAAAAAGATGGCGAAGTGGTCTTTCTTCATAAAATGATGGAAGGACCTGCTGATAAGAGCTATGGGATACATGTTGCTAAAATCGCTGGTTTACCAAGCCCGCTTTTAGAACGAGCAGCCACCATTTTATCCGCTTTAGAAGCGGAAGAAACAACGATTCCAATTTCAGTTCATCATGAAGAAGTTTCAGAAGTACATGAAGAAACCGAGCAACTTTCATTATTTAAAGAAGTTTCAACAGAAGAATTAAGTGTCATTGACACATTGAAGAAAATGAATCTATTAGAAATGACACCACTAGATGCGTTAAACATGCTTCATCAATTGCAAAAACGTATCTAATTAGGAACCGAACCGGTTAGGAGGTCGTGAAATGGGGAAAATTCAAGAACTATCCGAACAACTAGCCAACCAGATTGCTGCTGGTGAAGTTGTTGAACGTCCCGCTTCTGTCGTCAAAGAATTGGTGGAAAATGCACTGGATGCAGGAAGCACCCAAATTGATATTTTTATTGAAGAAGCTGGCTTGAAAACCATTCAAATTATTGATAATGGTGAAGGAATTGCCAAAGAAGATGTACTGAATGCCTTCAAACGCCATGCCACAAGCAAAATTCATACAAGAGATGATTTGTTCCGAATTCGCAGCTTGGGGTTCCGAGGCGAAGCCTTACCAAGTATTGCCTCAGTTTCTGAAATGATTGTCGAAACTGCCACAGCTGAGGAAGAAGAAGGCAGCTATGTGATTCTAAAAGGGGGCAAGGTCGAAGAAAACCGACCAGCAGCCCTCCGTAAAGGCACAAAAATGACCGTTTCCAATTTATTTTATAATACGCCTGCTCGTTTGAAATACGTCAAAACGATCCAAACGGAATTGGCCAATATCGGTGACATTGTCAATCGTCTGGCGTTAAGCCACCCTAAAGTCGCTTTTCGCTTAGTTCATGACGGCCACAAAATGATGAGTACAACAGGCAATGGTGATTTAAAACAAACGATTGCGGGGATTTATGGCATTAGCACCGCAAAGAAAATGTTGAAAATTGAAGGAAAAGACCTTGATTTTACTTTGACAGGGTATGTCTCATTGCCAGAAGTCACACGGGCCAGCCGCAACTATTTATCAACGATTATCAATGGTCGTTATATTAAAAATTTCGCGTTAAATAAAGCAATTGTAGCCGGCTATGGTTCGAAACTAATGGTGGGGCGTTTTCCAATTGCTGTGTTAGAAATTGAAATGGATCCGCTGTTAGTCGATGTCAATGTCCATCCTACTAAGCAAGAAGTTCGTTTAAGTAAAGAAAAAGATTTAATGGCATTAATTGAACAGGCGATTCAAGAAGTGTTGAGCCAAGAACAGTTGATTCCCAATGCGGCAGACAATTTGCGTTTTAAAAAGAAACTACCGCCAGAACCTAAAGCCGAACAAATGGAAATTCCTCTATCGACTGAACAACCTGCGGTAAAACAACGACCGGGCAGCTTAAGCTATAATCCCGCAACAGGCCGCTTCTATGCGGAACATGCGACAGACGAAACACCAGCCTCAAGCGCCCCTGAAGCTGTCAACCAGACAGAAAGAGCAGTGGACCCAATGGACGATCCATTTGCGCCGCCAGTGCCAGAATCAACGAGTGTAGCGGAAGAAACGTCAGCTTACGAAACCTCTTCGGCAGCTGTTGATTCCGCAAATCATTGGGAAACAGCTAGTAATGAGCAACAGGTAATAGCCGAAGAAACGAAAATAACTGAAGTATCTGATTCAGAACCTTCTCTGCGTTCATCAGAGGCTGCTGACGAGGTTTTCCAAGAAGAAATGAAACTTCACCCAGAATTCGATGCCAATAGCGCTGCGAGTCAAAGAGAACTGAAACAAGCCCTGAACAAGTTGGAAGAAGAACGACCGACAGAACGTTTTCCTGAGCTAGAATACTTCGGTCAAATGCACGGAACTTATTTATTCGCACAAAGCAAAGATGGCCTGTTTATTATCGACCAACACGCTGCCCAAGAACGAATTAAATACGAATACTTCCGTGAAAAAATTGGCGAAGTCAGTGATGATTTACAAGAACTATTGGTACCAATCGTTATTGATTATCCAAATAGCGATGCCTTGAAAATTAAAGAGCAGAAAGAAACCCTTGCGGAAGTTGGCATCCATTTGGAAGACTTTGGACAAAATAGTTTCATTGTGCGGGCGCACCCAACTTGGTATCCTGCAGGCGAAGAGGAAAGCATTGTTCGCGAGATGATTGACATGTTGCTAACAACTGGCTCGGTCAGCGTGAAAAAATTCCGTGAAGCAACCGCCATTATGATGAGCTGTAAGCGATCCATCAAAGCCAATCATTACCTCAATGAGCAACAAGCACGCGTGCTATTAAAAGATTTAGCCTTGTGCGAAAATCCGTTTAATTGTCCGCATGGACGTCCGGTGCTGATTCATTTTACGAATTCAGATATGGAACGAATGTTTAAACGCATTCAAGACCCCCATTAAAAAGAAACGAGGCGTCATCAATTTATGCAAATTATTTTAGCATCCCAATCTCCTCGCCGTCAGGAGTTATTAAAGCGTGTGGTCCCAACTTTTACGATTGCACCAGCCGATATCGATGAAACTGTTGGCAAAGACGGCTTACCAGCAGAATATGTGGCGCAAATGGCTGCCCAAAAAGCAGCGGCTATAGCAGAACAAACCCCCGAAGCACTAGTCATTGGCTGCGATACAATTGTGGCATTGGCGGGAGAAATCCTCGGCAAACCGACTTCTCGGGAAGACGGTTATCGCATGTTGCGCCTCCTAAGTGGCAAAACACATGACGTGTATACAAGTGTGACGTTGAAACAAGGGGAAAAAGAGCGCTCCGCGACAGTTCATTCAACCGTAACGTTTTATCCACTGACAGACACGGAAATCCATGCTTACTTAGATACCGCAGAATATGCCGACAAAGCAGGCGCTTATGGTATCCAAGGACAAGGAGCATTACTAATTGAAGCAATCGCTGGCGATTATTACGCCATTATGGGTTTACCAATTGCCAAAGTAGCCCGACTACTAAAAGAATTCAACTAATAAAAGACAGTCCTTTTCATTCGTCAAAAAGAGAAAGGACTGTCTTTTACTATGCAAACTATTAGGTGCCTGTTTGGCAAACGTGGTATCATTGAACCCAATAAATTGAACAGAAGAAAAGGAGTGGACAGAATGACAAAACCAACAGAAGAAGAATTAAAACGAACCTTGACGGATCTTCAATATGCCGTCACACAAGAAAACGCAACAGAACGCCCTTTTTCAGGAGAATATGATGACTTTTACCAAGACGGAATCTATGTAGACATTGTTAGTGGCGAACCGTTGTTTAGCTCCTTGGACAAATACGATGCTGGTTGCGGCTGGCCATCCTTTACCAAACCAATTGAAAAACGTGGCGTCAAAGAAAAAGCTGATTTTAGTCACGGCATGCACCGAGTAGAAGTTCGCAGTCAAGAAGCGGATTCACATTTAGGGCATGTTTTCACTGATGGCCCACTCCAAGAAGGCGGCTTACGTTATTGCATTAATGCGGCAGCTTTGAGATTTGTGCCAGTGGCAGATTTAGAAAAAGAAGGCTATGGCGAGTACCTTTCTTTATTCAAATAATCCTCATTTTTTAGACAAATACGATAAAATAGTTAGAAGAAAGCGACTTTTGATGAATATCTTGTATGAAATACAGAAAATCTCTTGATTTATTTGGCTAGGACTACTATTATTTTAGAAGGAAAGTATTGTTCAGTTTTAACGAATTGGCTGAAATAGAAAGTGGAGGTTCTAATGTCGAAACATTATTTTGATCCAAGATTGAAAATCTTTTCTTTGAACTCTAATCGTCCCTTAGCAGAAAAAATTGCGGATGCTGTGGGTGTGGAGCTAGGAAAGTGCTCTGTAACACAATTTAGTGATGGCGAAATTCAAGTGAATATTGAAGAAAGTATTCGTGGTGCACATGTTTACGTCATTCAATCAACAAGTAGCCCTGTTAACGATAACTTAATGGAACTATTAATCATGATTGATGCGTTAAAACGTGCGAGTGCTAAAACAATTAACGTGGTTATGCCTTATTATGGGTATGCACGTCAAGACCGTAAAGCACGTGCCCGGGAACCAATCACTGCTAAACTTGTTGCAAACATGATTGAAAAAGCTGGTGCAACAAGAATGTTGACATTGGACTTACATGCGGTCCAAATTCAAGGATTCTTTGATATTCCAGTGGATCATTTGATGGGTGCACCATTAATTGCCGATTACTTCATCGAACACGGCATTCAAGGCGATGACGTCGTTGTTGTTTCCCCTGACCATGGTGGTGTAACGCGTGCGCGTAAATTGGCAGAATTCTTAAAAGCACCAATTGCGATCATTGACAAACGTCGTCCAAAAGCGAACGTAGCAGAAGTAATGAATATCATTGGTCATGTGGAAGGCAAAACATGTGTCTTAATTGATGACATGATTGACACAGCGGGGACAATTTCTCTTGCTGCAAATGCATTGAAAGAAGCCGGAGCAAAAGACGTTTACGCTTCTTGTACACATCCCGTTTTATCAGGACCAGCCTTACAACGTATTGAAGATTCAGCAATTGAACGCTTAGTTGTAACAGACTCTATTTACCTATCGGATGATCGTAAAATTGCTAAAATTGACGAAGTCAGCGTTGGTGAATTAATCGGAGATGCGATTAAACGTATCCACGAAAACAAACCAGTTAGTCCGTTATTTGAAACAAAAAATAAATAATTACAAAAAACCCGCCCACATCATTTTTCTGATGTGGGCGGTTTTTTCTCTAAATCATTTTATCTAAAAAAATATTGTAACCTGAATATTTATTAGGCATTCATGATATACGATAAGTGTAGAGAAGTTAAGGCGGAGGCAAGCGCAAAGGAACATGCGCTTTGCGACGAGCATCGCAACAAAGTGAGAAGCGTAGGAGCAGAGACTTTCCCCTTTCAGTGAGGTGGTGCGTATGATCGTACTTCCAAAATTTACAGAAAGGAGAGGCCTTTTGTCAGCATATGAAACAATTCAGACGATCCTAGGGTTTGGTATGTTTACCATTGCTTTGATTGCACTGATTGTGAAATTGCTTAAAAATGACAATAAAAAATAACCGTCTACTTTGACCAAGCACGGTTATTTTTAAATAATAAAATTGGTCACCGTCTTAAACGGCTCTACATCAGAGAGATATGTTGGAAGCATATCTCTCTTTTCTTTATCATTATAGCACAACAACCCTAAAAAGACCATCAATAAAAAATGCCCAAACCTCCTATTTAAAGGCTCGGGCATTTTTATTTTAGGGACCAGTCACTAAATTCCAAGTGACCGCAGCATTGTACTGTTGTCCTTTGGTTCCTTGATTGGCTGGCACTTCTAATTTAATGTTCTCAAACGTAAAATCCAGTTGGTAGACGTCACTACCTGTGAACTGTTGGTTTGCGACAACACTGGTTGCCACATTATTCGCCGTTAAGCTCAAAGAACTAGTCTTACCAACTGCTTTGATTTGTTCAGTTGCTTCGTTATAATTTGTAAAACTTGAAACATTCGCTGGACCTAACAATAAACGAGTCGCTGTTGGCAGACTATCTGTGGTTGCTTTCGGTTGAGATAGTTGCGCTGTCATCTGCCAATTCGGTTGATTTTTCTTAATTCGCAAGTAAGGATTGCGTGTACCATTTTCGTAGTAATCGGCCGCTTTTTTCAAGCCTGATTGTTGCGTTTTACTAGCAATATTCATTTGTCCAAAATCAAAGGTTGGCACGCTGATAAAGCCTTCTGCGGTTGGTGTAATTGTTCCTTGGGTTGTATCTGTCAGACGTACCGCATCCGCAGCGCTCACTGTCGCAAAATTTCCTGTAACATCAAGGGTTGCCGTCAAGCGTTGGTCTGATGTTCCTGAAATTTTGGTGCCAACAAGCGTCACGTTGGCTGTTTGACCTGCCGGTATTTCAAGACCTGTTAAGCTGATTCCTTCAGACCAAGTAGTCGCCGTTACTGGATAAATTTTCGGTGCTTGTCCGTCCAATTGGACAGAAAGTGACGTCGGCGTACCAATTCCTGCAGGCCAAGTAGTCGCTGGTTTCACTGTCAGCGTTTTAAGTGGTGCCAGGCTGGTATTTTTCAGTGTTGCCACCCAATCTACACTATCGCCATTATTCACGACACGGTTGGTGCTGGTCAAAGTTAAAGCAGCAGTCGGCGTTTCTTCTTCATAGACCGCCGTCATATCGTCATTATCATCAAAATCCACCTGATAAGTTGGCGTAGCCGTTGTTTTTAAGGTCGTTGGCTTGGTGGTTCCTTTATACCAACCAACAAACTTATAGGTTTTTGCCCCAGCCGCATAAACGCTTGGTAAAGCTTTTGAAGCAGTGTAAGTAAACGGATCACTGGTGACTGTGACTTGATTCCCTTGCGTAAATCCTTGAGGTGGCGTGATTTTTGCGCCAGATTTATCTACAAAGTTTTCAGTCACTCGGCGATTGGTCGCATAGTAATAGATTGGCTTATTAGGATACATTTCTACGCCTGTTGGTGCCACGCTACTTCGAATTAACGTAGCTTTGTACAAACTAGAGAAACTTTGTGTAGGCTCTTCTTTCCAATGAAACTCAATTATTTTGTATTGATTGGCTTTGACTTTCGAAGCAGAAAAGTAAGGTGGTTGTGCCCCCGCATCATACGGATTACCACTAAACATATTCTCAACACGCCCTGCAACTGGATAATCTAGTCCTTGGTAGTTGGCAGGTTTGGTAAAAGAAATTTCTTGGTATTGTCTTGGAATCGTAATCAATGAATTTTTTGTTCCATAGAAATTCATCTGGGGAGTCAATACATATTCCTTTTGCGGGATCGTCAAAGTTTTAACGTTGCCTGTACTGTCGACAGCTGAAACGTTACTTAAAACCGTACTCAGCCCATCTATTGTTTCAACAATATCCGTAGTCACCTGAAACCCTGTCGGCTGAAGCAATTGCCCATCTTCCCCAACAAAACCAAATGTCACCGTATTTCCGCCGTATTTAATTTCTTCGTAAACAACGGTTAAATCATCGTTATCGTCAAACGTTGTATCATACTCAGGCGTTCGACTCGTTTCTAACACCTTAGGCTTGGTTTTGCCTTTATACCAGCCTTTAAATCGGTAAGCTTTATTGTTTAAAAAATAACTAAACGGCAATTCCTTCGCCAATTTAAAATGATAAGTATCACTGTCAATCACCGTTTGATTCCCTTGCGTGAAGCCTGTAGGCATTGGTACCTCAGCGCCTGCTTCATCAACATAGTGTTCAGTGACGCGGCGGTTTTCTAAGAAATAGTACATCGTGTTATCTGTCGTGAAATACGTTGGCTGAGCTTCCGTCGATGCCATACTTAAAGCTGCACTATATACCGTTTTGGTAACATCAGGTAGCCAATTACTTCTGTACATACGATAGCTATGAGGCGTCGGTAAATTGTATAAACTATAACGAGTACCATCCGTTGTTATCCGTTCATCTGCCTGACCACTAATATATCTTAACAACGTTGTCGCCAAAGGATAGGCGGTCGTTGAGCCAGTGTAGAATGAACCAGGTGTGACTGTTGGGATTTGATAGCGCTTGGGAATAGTCAAACGAAAATCGGTTACCCCAGAAGTAGAAACTTTAATTTTAGGTACATAGGTTAGTGTTTGGCTAGGAACGGTTAACTGTTTTAAATTACCTGCATTAGCGCCTGTAACAGTCCCCACCTTCTGGACCACATTATCCTCGACAGTTGTTAAGTTCGCCTGAATGTCTACATTCGTTGGCGCAACAAGCGCCCCTTTTTCATCAACAAAGCCAAACTTATAGGTAACTTCTGGAATAGTAGTGGTCATTTCTTTCACTTCATCATAAAAAACATATAAATTGTCGGCACCATCGTAAGTGACATCAAACTCTGGCGTCAATGATGTTTCTAATTTAACAGCTTTCGGATCCGCTGGTCTTACTGCCCCTTTGTACCAGCCCTTAAATCGAAAATAACGATTCCCAGAAGAGTAAGTTTCTGGAAACGCCTTAGGTGCTTTGTAGTGAAACGCGTCTGAATCAACCACTGTTTTTGAAAGACTGGCATTATACCCTGTAGGATACGCAGGTAAAGCGCCTGGTTCCATGGTACTATAATAAATACTAACCCGTCTGTTGGGTACATAATAGTAAACAGTGTCATCCGTCGTATAATAATCATTGGCACCACTTGTTGTGGCCATACTAAAGCCATAAGCAAACTTAGTCTTTGATACATCGCTTTGCCAAGAAACTGTGGTAAACTCGTATTGCTTCGGAGTAGTTCTAAGCAACCTAAAGCGCGTACCACTCTCATCTGTTTCTGTTACTTCATTGTTTGTAAGACGAACTCGCTTAGATTGAGCGATTGGAAATGTTGTGCCTGTATAATAAGTAGTGGGGGACATTTGAGGTAAATCATAGTAACCAGGTAAACGAATTTGACTATTCCGAACTCCTGAATACCCCGTATTTCCCGTACTATCATCATCAGCCAACGTCACTGTCGGCACCGTCATTTATTTAAGATTACCGACATTGCTTGTGACAACATCACCAACTTTGCCAGAGGTGCCTTGCGCTTCAACCTTCATTGCCTCGCCAGTAATCGTGACTTTAGCGGGATCGATATAATTACCCGCTTCATCAATAAACGCTAATTTATACGTTTTAGCGGGAATAGCAAATGTACCTGCCGCTCGATTTTCTCGTTTGCTCCCTTGCTGGAGGTCAGGCATAAGCGGGACAGGCTGATCCAGTTGGAAGTTTTCAGAAACTTCTGTCACTGGCGGTTCTTCTGGTTGCGCTTCTGCCACCGTTGTTGTAATTGGTGGAATCACTGGTAGTCCTCGAAGAGGTGCTCCGCTCTCTGAACTTTCTGGTGGTGCATCAGCTTGCGGTTCTTCTTGTGGTTTTTCTTGAGTGATATTTGGTGCGGTTATAGTTTCAGCAATTGCTGGGATGCCATTTAATGAACTGATTAGTAAAGAACCACACAAAGCGATTGCAAATAAACGGTTTCTTTTTTGATTCATGCCATTCTCCTTTTTTATGTAACTTTTTATTGTTATTTTTATTGTCCTATGTATAATTTTTTGTATGATTTTCATTTTATCAAAAAAAGGCCCCACTGAAATTTTAAATTTTGATACGACAACTTGATATTTCCAATGATTCCTTTTATACCAAGGAGGAACCACTGTTTTTTGGTAAAAAACAGCCTGGAAATCAGTGGAATCCACCATTTCCTCTCTAATTTCTGCTGATTTTTCTTGATATTTATTGAAAAAAACTCAAAATGTTAGTAATCAGAACTAACATTTTGAGCTTTTCTTCTCTATTCTTAACAATTAGGGAACAGGAAAATCTTTTAAAGCTTAAAAATGACAAGAAAAAATAACCGTCTACTTTGACCGAGTACGGTTATTTTTAAATAATACAATTGGTCACCGTCTTAAACGGCTCTACACTAGAGAGGTATGTTACAGCATATCTCTCTTTTCAATGCTATTATAGCACAACGACCATCAAAAGACCATCAATAAAAATGCCCGAGCCTTAGAAAAATAAGAGGCTCGGGCATTTTTATTTTAGGGGCCAGTCACTAAATTCCACGTGACGGCGGCTTGGTATTGTTGGCCAGCCATACCTTGGTTGGCTGGCACTTCTAGTTTGATGTTAGCAAACGTGAAGTCCAACTGATAGACGTCACTGCCTGTGAACTGTTGGTTTGCGACCACCGCTGTTGCGGTATTGTCGGCGGTTAAAGTCACGGTGCTGGTCTTGCCAAGTGGTGTCCTGGTTTCTGTTGGTTGGTTGTAATCGGTAAAGCTGGCAGCAGCGGCCGTTCCTAGCAACAAGCGGGTCGTTGTTGGCAAGCTGTCTGTGGCTGATTTTGGTTGCGATAGCTGGGCCGTTAAACTCCAATTGGCTTGGCTAGTATTCAGGCGTAAATAAGGGTTGCGAGTGCCATTGCCGTAGTAATCTGCGGCCTTCTTCAAACCATATTGTTGCTTACTTCCTGAAATTGCTAGTTTACCAAAATCAAATGTCGGGGTACTAATAAAGCCGTCGCCGTCAGGACTCGTAATTTCTTGATCTAAATCTTTAATACGGACCGTATCTTTGGCGGTTAAGCTGCCAAAGTTGCCCGTTACCTCAACATCAGCGGTTAAAACTTGACCAGGTTGACCGGTCACGGTGGTTCCTAATATGTTCATTTTTAATTGACCGCCAGCTGGTAAAGGCTGATCCAACGTGATGGACACTCCTGCACCGGTCGTCCATTGTTCTTTGGTGACAGGAAAGGCTTTGGTGTTTTGACCCGTTCCTTGTACAAATATCGTGTTGGGTGCGCCGATGCCAGCCGCCCAAGTTGCCGTTGGCTTGATTTTAATGGTGGTTAACGGCGCTTCGCCTGTGTTCTTCAGTAGTGCTTCCCAGTAGTCCATTGTGGCGCCATTTTCGATTATGTCAACGGCACCTGTTAACGTTAGTTCCGCGGTGGGAATTGCTTCTTGGTACACAGCGGTCATGTCGTCCTCATCATTAAAAGTTGGTGTAAAACTTGGGGTCGTTGTCGTCTTTAATGTTGCTGGCTTGCTTTTGCCTTTAAACCAGCCTTGGAAGATATAGGTTTTTTCACCAGCTTGGTAGATCTTCGGCAAAGCTTTTGTGGCGGTGTAGACATAGTTTTCACTGTCCATCACTAGCTGGTTTCCTTGTGTAAAGCCAGTTGGTGGCGTGATTTTTGCACCACTATCATCTACAAAATGTTCTGTGACCCGCCGATTTTCTAAGTAATAATAAATGGTGCCATCAGGGGTCGATAAATTATAGTTGCCCCCAGCAGTTCCTGAATAGATACTCATTGAGTAAAGTGTCTTCGTGGTGTCCCACGTCCAATAAGAACGGCGGGCAGTATAGCGCGTAGCACTTTTTTGGGTCAAGTTATACGCAGTGGTTCCCACTAAACTACTAACAATATTGTCGGGGTTTTCGATGCCACGGCGCACTTCATTTGGCACTGGATACTTGGTTTTATCCCCGGTATACGTAGTAGTTGGTTTAATCGAAATCGTCTGGTAATACTTAGGAATTTCAACACTCACTTCTTGCGGGCCATAAGTTACGATTGTCCCATCGTCTGGGCGTGTGTAGACTTTTTGCGGGATGGCTAATTTCTTTAATTGACTTGCTGGCATATCGATTCCATCAATTGTGGGAAAAGTCGTCATTTCCCCTGTGGCTCCGTCACTTTCACCCATGGTCGCACTTAGCTTAAACTTGGCGGGATTAATCAAGTTTCCTTGCTCATCAACATAGCCGAACAAAGCTTCTCTCGCTGGCAACGTATAGGTTTTCATCACTGCTTCTTCATAGACCACATGCAAATCGTCATTGTCATCATAGGTCACCGCATAACTAGGCGTTTTGGTGGTTTCCAACGTGCTAGGTTTCGCATTCCCTTTGTACCAACCTTTAAATAAATACGTCTTCCCATCACTGCCTGTGTAACGCTCAGGCAAGGTGCCTTCTTGGGTAAAAGTAAAATCCTCCCCCGTCACAATGGTTTTCTTATCCTGCGTAAAACCTTCTGGCGCAGGAATCGCCCCGCCTGCGGGATTCTCAAATTTTTCCGTGACACGCCGCTTGGTTAAATAATAATACACAGGACCCGCTGTTCCTCGTCTTTGGTGCGAACTAGTTGGACCGCCGACATCTCCATAAAAATAGGTCAGTGCATACGTAACGCCTCCTGGTGCCGTAGCTACCGTATATTTAAACGTCTTTTTAGGACCAAACGTCAGCTTATTGGGCATTTTTTCATTGGTTAACTCTAATTCCGTCTCCGCATTGGCGCCCACATAGTTCGTCACTTTGCCCCCAACGTTCGCAAAAACCGTTGGCACTGGATATTGCGTAGTGTCTCCTGTATAAAACGTACTTGGTCGAATGTCCAGGCTTTGATACTCCTTAGGAATAGTAAACGACACTTCAGAAACGCCATAAATATTACTTGGATTCTGGTTATTTGTATCATATTTAAAAGCTGGTGACGTTGGAATAGACAGTAACTTTCCGCCATTCACAGTGGTAGGCTCAAGGGGGGTTCGTTGTAATTTCTCTTCATAAAACGAAAACGAAGAAAGATTGACCGCCATCGTAATTCGGTCGGGATCAAACAACGTCCCGTCTTCCTCCACAAAGAAAAAGGGAATCTCGCGCCCTTCCACAGAAGAATAACCAATCGCTCGAGAAGCAATTCTTGCCGTTTCCTGCGACGGCACTGTTTTCGCTTCACTAGCGACCGTTGCCTGTGACTCTTCGGTTGTTTGTGTCGTCTGGCTCGCTTCGTCACTAGACTGAGATGTTGCTACTCCTTGCTCCGTCGCCCCAGTAATCGTTTCCGCTAACACAGTCACACCAACCACTGAATCCATGAACAAAGAACAACTTAACCCAACAACTAGCCATCTTTTCCAATTTACTCGCTTCATCTTGCTCCTTCTTTCTATGTAAAAATTCAATCTATAGTCTCTATAAAGTCCTTTCTTAATCAGCATCCTGTTATTATCGATACTGATAACTAGCATTTTTATTTATTTTACCAAAGAACACACCGCTTGAAATTTCAAATTTTGACATATTGAGTGCCGTTTTTTAGTGATTCCTATCCTTTCAAGGCTGAGCGCCTCTGTTCTCTTTGAAAACAAGTGTTATTTTAGCGAAAATCAAGGATTTAAACGCTCTTTTGATGAACCCCAACTGCTTTTTCCTTAATATTTAAACCAAAAAGCTCAAAATGTTAGTGATAACCACTAACATTTTGAGCTTTTCTCACGATAACTTAACTATTTTAAGGACCTGTAACTAGGTTCCATGTAACTGCGGCCTTGTATTGCTGCCCTTTAACACCTTGATTGGCTGGCACTTCAAGTTTGACATTATTGAAGGTGAAGTCCAACTGGTAAACATTACTACCTGTGAATTGCTTGTTGGCAATAATACTCGTCGCCGTGTTGTTGGCTGTTAAGCTAATGGCACTCGTGGTACCGACCGCATTTTTCAACTCGGTTGGTTGATTGTAATTGGTGAAGCTAGAGACAGGTGCCGCCCCTAATAATAAGCGGGTCGCTGTAGGCAAGCTGTCTGTCGCTGATTTTGGTTGTGACAGTTGCGCTGTTAAGCTCCAATTTGGTTGAGTTTTCTTAATTCGGACATACGGATTCCGTGTGCCGTTACCGTAGTAATCCGCGGCTTGTTTCAAGTTGTGTTGTTGCTTACTTCCTGCAACGCCCACTTGGCCGAAGTCAAAGGTTGGTACACTGATGAAGCCTTCGGTCGTTGGTGTGACTACTTCTTGATCATTTGGACGAATTCTCACGAAGTTGTCCACTGTACGATCTTTAATACCACCAAATACCACAACCTCTGCTTTCAAAACAGTGTTTGGGTTCCCTGTTGCGCGAGTTGTGAAAGCAACTGAAACTTTTTTGCCGATAGGAACGGCATTTGGTAAAGAAACCCCATCTGTCCAAAGTGTACTATTTACTGGGATTGATTTTGTCGTTTCTCCTTCTGGTCTCACTTCCATGAAGGTTGGGATCGTCAGACCAGCTGACCAATTGGGCCCTTTTTTCAAGGTGAGATTTTGCAAGGGTGCTTTGCTAGTATTCGTGATCGTTGTTGTCCAAATTACATTGGTATTCGTATCAATCACTTCTTTTGGTCGAGTTAATGTGACACTAGCTGTTGGTATTTCTTCCTTATACATGGCGGTCATATCGTCATTGCCATCAAAGGTCGCATTGAACGTTGGAGTTGTTGTTTTGTTCAACGTACTTGGCTTAGTTTTCCCTTTATACCACCCTTGGAACGTATAGACTTTGCCACCTGTAGTATACGTCGCTGGTAAAGCTTGTGCCGCTGTGTACTTGAAGGTGTTACTGTTCATTGGTACTTGGTTACCTTGGGTGAAGCCTGTTGGTGCGGTAATTTTGGCACCGTTGGCATCAACGAAGTTTTCGGTAACTTGTTTCCGTGTGACTTTGTAGACTAACTTCGCACCATTGGTAGGATTGTTACTGAAAAGGTCCGTATTAAAAAGATAATTACTTCCAGTAGAACTAACACTATGCCCTACGCGCATGCCCAAAAATCTATTATTGGTATTAGAAAAATTTGTTCCATCTGTCGTAAAGTTTAGCCCATTAATCTCTGCTGTAGACATATTAATTGCTATAGGCGCTTTACTCGAATCGATGACCGTTGAACCATCATGTGTATAATCATAGCGATAAGTATTCAGACCACTACTTTGAGCAGCTTCTACTCGAATGCTATCAACGTATTTTAACTGTTGATCAATCGCCAACTTGTCTAGCTTAAAACTAAGGCTGTTCGTTGTACTGATTGGACTTCCATTATTGTATTTTTTCAATAACTCGTGGGACAACGGGACACTACCATTGTTAATGCTTACTGTGTATTGTCCATTACCATTACTTTTTGAGGTCAAGTCATATAAATTGGTAATTACCTTGTCACTAGCTCTTTGTACATTGTACTTACCACTAAAGGTTAACGCTGGTGTAAACGCACCACCTTTTTCATTCACAAAATTCAGATTGATTGATGGATAAAAGGTCGTAACTGTTTCTTCCTCATACACCACATTCAAGTCATCATTGTCATCGTAGGTCACTTGATAACTTGGCGCTTTGGTAGTTGTCAATGTGTTGAGTGTGGACTTGCCTTTGTACCAACCTTTAAACTTGTAAGTCTTACCACCTGTTGTGTAGGTGTCTGGTAAGGTGCCTGCTTGTTTGAAGGTGTAGGCATCGCTTGTGATTGCCGTTTTTTTGCCTTGGGTGAAACCTGTTGGCGGTGTGATTTTGGCGCCACTTGTATCTACGAAGTTTTCAGTGACACGGCGATTTTCTAAGAAATAATACATGGTCTCATCTGTAGTGTAGTATGCAGGTGTATTCCCTTCTGCACTTGCACGTGATAAAGCTCCACTAAAATAGGTTTTAGTTGTATCTGGTATCCAATAATCTCGATACATTTGATAAGAGTGAGCCGTAGTTGTTGCGAATAAGCGATACTCTTTACCATCTGTTTCTAAACGACTATCAGGTAATACGCCACCTACGTATCTAAATCTTGTCGTAGCAATTGGATAAGTGGTACTAGAGCCTGTATAGTATGTTCCAGGTGTCACTGTTGGCAACTTATATTGTTTTGGAACGACTAAGCGGAAATTTGTCGTTCCTGAAAAAGCAGGGCTAACCGACGGTGTATGCGTTAGTTGTTGGCTCGGAATTGTTAACTGTTTCAAGTTACCGTTGTTCACGCCACTAGCTGTGCCGACTTGTTTCGGCGTGCCATTCATGATAGTTGTTAAATTAGTTGTCATGTTAAAATTCGTTGGTGCGACTAAAGCACCTTTTTCATCAACAAAACCAAATTTATACGTAACTGCTGGAATCGTCGTGGTCTTTTCTTTTGTTTCCTCATACACCACATTTAAATCATCATTGTCATCATAGGTTACCCCATAGCTTGGCGCTTTCGTCGTTTCCAAAGGCTCGGTTTTGGTTTTTCCTTTGTACCAGCCTTTGAATTTGTAGGTCTTACCGCCTGTTGTGTAGGTGTCTGGTAAGGTGCCTGCTTGTTTGAAGGTGTATGGGTCACTGTCAATTACCGTTTGTTTGCCTTGGGTGAAACCTGTTGGCGGTGTGATTTTGGCTCCGCTTGTGTCTACGAAGTTTTCGGTGACACGGCGGTTGGTTAAGTGATAGTAGGCGGGAGCGGACATTGTACGATATGCATAATTTTTTGGATAGTTTGCTGTCGGATAAGGACTTATTCGACTAGTCAGCTCAGGGTATTTTACATCTGGAGTTGTTGTTGTATATGTTTCTCCTGGAACTAAACTATTATCTGATCGTTGAGTTAAATTCAATAGTCTTATTACATTAGCTTCGGTTTCATTCTGACTACCATAGACACTATTTTTTAGCATGATTGTCGGCAAGGGATATTTTGTACTGATTTTACCAGTTTTATCATAGAGACTTGCTGTTTTATAAAATCTTGGTAAAGTAATAGAAAAATTAGCAGTCACATTTCTATAATCCCCCTGTTCTTTAGGTTGTGGGATTGAAGTAGCGGGCATAAGAACATTCTTGACACTTTCTACATTGGTTGCTCTTTGATTCGTTTGCAACGTACTCCAATCCCACGTCATGGTCTTATCCGTATTTTTCCACTGTCCTAAAAGATAATCATATGTGATTGAAATGTCAGCTGGATTGATTAACGTTCCTGCTTCACTGACAAAACCAAACTGATAGTTCACAGCTGGAAAATCAATAGCTTCTACTTCCTCATACATCACCGTCAAATCATCATTCCCATCATACGTCACTTTATAACTTGGCGCTTTCGTGGTGGTCAAGGTACTTGGTTTGGTTTTGCCTTTGTACCAGCCTTTGAACTTGTAGGTCTTACCGCCTGTTGTGTAGGTGTCAGGTAAGGTGCCTGCTTGTTTGAAGGTGAAAGCATTGCTGGTCATTGGTGTTTTCTTATTTTGGGTAAATCCTGTTGGTGGTGTAATGGCTACGCCGTTAGTATCTACGAACTTTTCGGTGACTTGTTTATAATCTATAGATAACTTTAAATCTTTTTGAGGGATTACAACAGAAAATGAATTTAAGGTACTAACATCATAGTGATTATCAACTGTAGCTCTATATATATAAGAAGCATCGTTAAAGTATGCCCCTTCTGATGTTGTGTATGCGTCCCCAGGTAAAGGATTCGTGGCAACACTATAATTTTGTGAATTTATTTTTCTAATACTCAATTTTATATTAGAAGGATATCTATAGGGATACTGAGCCCTTTCTATTATTAACGGTGCTAATTCTTCTCTTACATTAACACTAGATACATATTCAGGGACAGAAAGATTAACATCTTTCAAAAAATAGTTATAGATCATTCTTGTGTAAGATGCACTGGCTTGCGCTTGTGCATCTTTCGCTGGAATGTTTAATAAAAAACCATTTGCATCTTTCGTACTTGTTATACTCACTGGAGTTACAGTATAATACCGATATATCTTTTGATCCGGATAATAGTATGCCGAAACTCCTGATATTGTAGCATTTATACCAAAATCACTTGTATTGACAGCACGTCCTGCAGAATCTGTTAAGTTTATTCCTAACAACACATTAGGCGTAATTATCTGTGTTTTTACTGAAGTAGTTGAAAAGCTATTCCTAATATTGATAAATTGTTGATACGCTGTTGATAAATTTCCCGCCACCCGAGTACTAATCCCACCCACTGGCGTAGGTAAAGGATTCGACTGAACCACTTCCGAAGTTGCTGTTTCTGCTTGTTCCACTTCTGCTTGCGGTTCTTCTTTCTGCTCTTCTTTTACTTCTGTTTCTGCTTGTTTCTCCGCTTCTTTCGTTTCTTCTTCCTGACTCGTGTCAGTCGTTACTTGACTATTTTCCGTGCTGGCTTTCGTTGTTTCTTCTTTCACGCTACTTGCTTGCGTCTCTTCCTTGGCACTACTTTCGGCGGTCGGACTACTTTCAATCGTCACAGTTTCCGCAACTGCCGTC